>OLRR01000002.1_pt1 | contig 326085 bp, 273 predicted proteins | sample 1671941 | NCBI WGS metagenome assembly OLRR01 (sample SAMEA3136628, study PRJEB25190) | human gut metagenome
CAAGTCAGCTGCACTCGCCAGGGCGCCGCTCGCTGATTTGCTGGCGCATGCCCCGAGTTCCGGTTAACGCCCTTTGGGCGTTTGCTCAAATTCGCTTTGCTCTTTGAGCGTTGGGCTCGGATTTGCTCCGCTCTCCGAGCTGCTGGGGCCCTTTTGGAGCGGGGTTCAAATTCGCTTCGCTCTTTGAACGAGGCGGTTGATGCTCTGTTTGAATCGTTTTGTCGGGGAACGCAAATGTGCCTTCTGCGGAATAGTCGCTCGGTGCGTACTTTATTCTGGTAAAGTATCTTCCATTATTCGTGTGCCTCGTTAGTGGGCGGGGCGTTTTGAAAGGACTTGTGTCTATGGGAAGGGTGTACAACTTTTCTGCGGGTCCGGCAGTGCTTCCTGAAGAAGTGCTCCGTGAAGCCGCTGCGGAAATGCTCGATTATCAGGGCACCGGTATGTCTGTCATGGAGATGAGTCACCGCTCAGCTGCATTCAAGGGCATCATCGAGGAAGCCGAAGCCGATCTTCGCGACCTTATGAACATCCCCGACAACTACAAGGTGCTGTTCTTGCAGGGTGGTGCAACTCAGCAGTTTGCCGCCATCCCCATGAACCTGATGCTGAATGGCAAGGCCGATTACGTCGTTTCTGGTTCGTGGTCTAAGAAGGCGTTCAAGGAAGCTCAGCTGTTCGGTGATGCTCGCTGTGTGGCTTCGAGCGAAGATGGCAACTTCTCCTACATCCCCAACGTTGATGAGCTTGAGTTCCGTGAGGATGCCGATTACGTTTATATCTGCGAAAACGAGACCATCTACGGAACGCATTACCATAAGCTTCCTGAAACGGGCGACGTTCCGCTGGTAAGCGATGTTTCCTCGTGCTTCCTTTCCGAGCCTATCGATGTTTCGAAGTATGGCCTGGTGTACGGCGGTGTTCAGAAGAATATCGGTCCTGCTGGCGTGGTTATCGTTATCATTCGCGAAGATCTTATCAAGGATCAATGGCTGCCCAATACGCCTACCATCCTGCGCTATAAGACTCAGGCAGATGCTGACAGCATGTCGAATACTCCTCCGTGCTATGGCATCTACATTTGCGGAAAGGTCTTCAAGTGGTTGAAGTCCCTTGGCGGGCTTGAAGCCATGAAGAAGATCAATGAGGAAAAGGCAGCACTGCTCTACGATTACCTTGATTCCACCGACTTTTACACGGCTACCGCACGTAAAGAAGATCGTTCCATCATGAACGTTCCCTTCGTTACCGCTTCGGCTGAGCTTGATGCCGAATTCGTTGCTGGCGCCAAAGAGCGCGGCATTGAAAACATCAAGGGCCATCGCAGTGTAGGCGGTATGCGTGCAAGTATCTACAACGCAATGCCTATCGAAGGCGTAAAGGCTTTGGTTGAGTACATGAAGGAATTTGCCGAGTCCCATCAGTAGGGAATCGAAGACGTAAAATGCTGCTGCACGTGCCGATAATCGACAAAACGTGCCAGCTGCGAAAAATATATTAAATCAGCGGGGGAGCATCGTATCGTGCGATGCTCCCTATGCTATACTTTCCAAGTCTGTAAAAAGGCAGACAAGAAATTATAGGCCCCCGAGACATGTTTGTTGTTGGTGCTTGTTCGGCAAGCGCGGCATACATGGTTAATGTTTTGACTGCAAACACGTACGAAGGGTCCCCGATACTTTTTTGAAAGGGGTCCGTTTTGACCGAAATCAAGAACACGTCCGTCATTGATTTTCAGGACATCTCTGACGAAGAGATGAACAAGATGATCGATGGCACTCTGACCGACTTCGACGAGGGCGATCTGATCGACGGCACTGTTGTAAAGATCGAGCATGACGAGGTACTCGTTGACATCGGATTCAAGAGCGAGGGCGTTATTCCTGCCCGCGAGCTTTCTATCCGCAAGGATGCTGATCCCTCTGAGGTCGTATCTTTGGGCGATAAGCTCGAGGCCTTGGTTCTCCAGAAGGAGGACAAGGACGGTCGTCTCATCCTCTCCAAGAAGCGTGCTGAGTACGAGCGTGCTTGGATTCAGGTTGAGGAAAAGTTCAAGGCTGGCGAAGTTGTTACCGGCGAGGTTATCGAAGTCGTCAAGGGCGGCCTGATCCTCGACATCGGTCTCCGTGGCTTCTTGCCTGCTTCTCTCGTTGATCTTCGTCGTGTTAAGGATCTTACTGCATACCTCGGCACCGAAATCGAAGCTCGTGTTATCGAGATGGATCGCAACCGCAACAACGTTGTTCTTTCCCGTCGCGTTCTCCTCGAAGAGGGTCGCAAGAACGAGCGTGCTGAAATCCTCGAGAAGCTCTCTAAGGGCATGCGCCTGAAGGGCACCGTTTCTTCCATCGTTGACTTTGGTGCATTCGTTGATCTGGGCGGCATCGACGGCCTGATCCACATCTCCGAGCTTTCCTGGAGCCATGTAAACCATCCTTCCGAGGTTGTTAAGGTTGGCGAAGAGGTTGAGGTTGAGGTTCTCGACGTTGATCTTCAGCGCGAGCGCATCTCTCTTGGCCTCAAGCAGACCACCGAGGATCCTTGGACCAAGCTTGTTGAGACCTATCCTGTTGGCACCATCGTTGACGGCAAGGTTACCAAGATCGTTCCCTTCGGTGCATTCATCGAGCTCGGCGCAAACGTTGAGGGTCTTGTACACATCTCCGAGATGGCTATGCGTCACATCGATTCTCCCGCACAGGTTGTCAAGGTTGGCGACGTTGTGAAGGTTAAGGTAATGGACGTTAACGTTGAGCGTCGTCGCATCTCCCTGTCCATGAAGGCTGCTGCCGAGGATCTGGGCATCGAGATCGCTGTTGCAGAGCCCGAGCCTAAGCCTGAGGCTGCTGAATAACAGAGCATTGCATAACATGCGATAATGAAGCGGTGGGTTGCTTTTGCACCCACCGCTTTTTGTTTGCTTGCTTAGTACGCATTCGGCAGGAATGGCGATTGAAAGCACTATGGGCGCTCAGATGAGGGGGAATGGGCATGGTTACAATATTTGTCACTGGCGGTATAGGTTCGGGCAAATCGACCCTGATGCGATTCTTCGAAGCTAAAGGGGCCGGCGTGGTATACGCCGATAAGGTTGGTCACGAAAACTTGCACAACGCCGCTATGAAGGATGAACTTCGAGCAGCATTCGGAAATAAGATTTTCGATTCAGAGGGCGAGATTGTTCGTTCTGAGCTTGCTGCTTGCGCTTTCTCGAGCCCGCAGAATACCGCTTTGCTGGATTCGATTACTCAACCGCGTTTATATGAGGGCTGTCTTCGCCATATTGGCGATTTGGGAAATAGCCACGAGGTGGTTGTGCTTGAAATGGCCATTCTTGACGGGCGCGATGACTTTTACCGGAAAGCCGACATCGTTATTGCGGTTACAACCTCTCCAGAGGTTCGCATTGCCCGATTGATGCAGTCACGTGGTTTTTCCGAAGAAGACGCGCGCAATCGTTTGGCGAATCAGGTTCCTGAAGAGCAGCGTTTGTCGATTGCCGATGTGGTGTTTACCAACAACGGTTCTATTGAGGAATTTGAAGCGCAGATTTCCTTATGGTGGGAACATGAAATTGCACCACGCCTTGCGTGATATACGCGTTTGCTTGGTGGGCACCTGGTACCAGCCTGCTTTCTACCTTGTCTAATTAAATTCTTTGTGCCGATAGGCGCTAAGCGGGTTGTTCTTTGGGCAATCGGGCTAGCCAGTAAGGAGACACTAGTGAGCCATCTTTCTAATCTTGAGGGTCACGTTATGGAGGGCAAGCTTCCCGTTGCCCGTCTTGCTACACAGCCATTCAAAGTTGTTTCTCCGTACGAGCCTGCAGGCGACCAGCCCAAGGCCATTGAACAGCTTGCCCGGAATATCAAATCTGGTATGCGCTATGAGACCTTGCTGGGCGTGACAGGTTCGGGAAAAACCTACACCATGGCTAAAACCATTGAGGCTGTGCAGAAGCCAACCCTTGTGCTGGCTCCCAATAAAACGCTTGCGGCGCAGTTGGCTGCCGAGCTGAAGGAATTCTTTCCCAACAATGCCGTGGTGTACTTCGTGAGTTACTACGATTATTATCAGCCCGAAGCGTATGTGCCTACCACGGATACCTTTATCGAAAAGGATGCCTCCATTAATGAGGAAGTGGAAAAACTGCGTCATGCAGCAACTTCCCAACTTCTTTCCCGTCGTGATGTAATTGTTGTTGCCTCGGTTTCCTGCATCTATGGTATTGGTTCGCCTATGGATTATGCGGGTATGGCGGTGTTCTTGGATAAAGAGGTCGAGCAGGATCGCGACGAGCTTATTCGAAAGCTCATCGACATTCAGTATGACCGCAATGATTATGAACTGAAGCGCGGTACGTTCCGCGTGCGCGGCGATGCGCTCGATGTGTTTCCTCCCTATGCGGACAATCCGATTCGCGTGGAATTCTGGGGCGACGAGATTGAGGAAATCTCGGAGATCGACAATGTCACCGGTGAAGTGTTGAATACCTTCGAAGCGTTGCCCGTTTGGCCTGCTTCTCATTACGTTGCTGCGCGTCCCGCGTTGGAGCGCGCGGTTAAGACCATTCAGGATGAACTGCAGGACCGCCTTACCCAATTCAATGAAGAGGGAAAGCTTCTTGAAGCGCAGCGTCTGGAAATGCGCACTTCCTATGATCTTGAGATGATTGAAACTATGGGTTTTTGCTCGGGTATTGAAAACTACTCGCGCCATCTTGATGGCCGTGAGCCAGGTGAGCCGCCCTATACGCTCATTGATTATTTCCCAACCGATTTCCTGTGCTTCATTGATGAGAGCCATGTTACCGTCCCTCAAATTCGAGGCATGCATGAAGGCGACCGCTCTCGCAAGATCACGCTGACCGAGCATGGTTTCCGTTTGCCGTCATGTTTGGACAATCGCCCCCTGCGCTTCGACGAGTTTGAGGCTCGAATCCCTCAATTCGTATATGTTTCCGCGACTCCGGGCGATTACGAGGAACGTGTGAGCGAGGCAAAGGTGGAGCAGATTATTCGCCCGACCGGCTTGCTTGATCCCGAGATTGACGTTCGCCCCATCATGTCGCAGATAGACGACATCATTGATGAGGCTCAAGGGTGCGCCAAACGCAAAGAGCGCGTGCTGATAACCACATTGACCAAGCGTATGGCCGAAGACCTTACCGAGCATCTGCTCGATCAGGGGATTCGTGCTCGCTATATGCATTCTGATATTGGAACCCTTGAGCGTGTTGAAATCTTGCGGGATTTGCGAAAAGGGGAGTTCGATGTATTGGTGGGCATCAACTTGTTGCGTGAGGGCTTGGACCTGCCCGAAGTAACGCTGGTGGCCATTCTTGATGCCGACAAGGAAGGCTTTCTCCGCAATCATCGTTCCCTGATTCAGACCATTGGTCGTGCGGCGCGCAACGCCAACGGCAGGGTGATCATGTATGCCGACAAGATCACCGACTCGATGGATCAAGCCATCAAAGAGACACGTCGCCGTCGCAGTATTCAGATGGCGTACAACGAAAAGCATGGCATTGTGCCGCAAACCGTCAAGAAGGGCTTGAGCGACATCACCGATTACCTCGAATCTGAAGAAGGGAAGCGAAGTGCGCAAGAGGTGAACGCCGATTTGGCTGGTTATTCTCGCAGCGAGATTCTGCGTGTTATAGCCTCGTTGGAGGACGAGATGATGGAAGCCTCTGCTGCGATGGATTTCGAGCGTGCGGCTTCGGTTCGCGATCAGATCGTTCAGTTGCGCGGGCAGATGGAAGGTAAAAGCGAAGAAGCGGTTTTGGGCGAATTGAAGAAAACCGCCCGAAAGGGAAGTGCCTTCGGTGCCCGCAAAAGCTCCTATGGTGGCGGTCGAAAAAGTTAAGCAACATATCCTAATAATCTGTGGTGACCTTATGAATGCGCTTGCCGTGTTCGTTGAGGATCCGTATCCTTTCAAAATTAGTTAGACAAACTAAGCAAATGTGCATGAGAGAACTCGGCATGCGCATTGAGGAAAGGAGTAGGACGTGGGATTTGCAGTCGTTGTAGACTCGACACTTGATATGTCTGCTGAGGAATACCAAGCACTGAACATCACCATGGTTCCCCTCAATATTTTGGTCGGCGAAGATGAATTCAAGGACCAGGTAGAAATCAGCTCCGAAGAATTCTATAAGCGCATGAGCGAAGCAGCTGAGCTTCCTAAAACCGCACAGCCAGCGCCTTTTGATTTTGCGCAGGCATACGAGCGCCTTGCGCATGAGGGTTGCGAGGGCATCATCTCTCTCCATATTGCAGGGGTGCTTTCCGGCACGGTTGAATCGGCTCGTACCGCAGCTGGTCAGGTTGATGTCGATGTTCGTGTTATCGATTCCGCTTGCTGTACCGCTCAGGCAGCATTGCAGGTAAAGCAGCTCTGCGCTCTCCGTGATGCTGGGGCAACGCTCGATGAAGCCCAGGCGGCTATTGAGGCTCTTGCCCCGAAAACCCAGTTCCTTGTTGCCTGCGATACGCTGGAAAACCTGCTGAAGGGCGGTCGCCTTTCGGCTGATCAGGTGAAGAATGCCAGCTTGCTGAATATCAAGCCCATTTTCACCTTCAATGAAACGGGCGTGTTGGTTGCTTTCGGCAAGGCTAAGGGCATGCGCGGTGTTATCAAGCAGTATGTTCAGAATGCCCAAAAGCGCACTGAAGAGCAGGGTAAGCAGCGCATTCGTTTCTGTCACGTTGCAAACGAGCAGGGCGTTGAAGACCTGAGGTCCGCTCTTGACGAAGCGGGTGTGGAGTATGTTGACGAGGGGTCTTCTCCCTGTGGAGCTACGGTGGCAACGCATCTGGGTCTGGGCGCTCTCGGCATCGCATTCGCGCCTGCTGAATCCTAAGGCGGGTCCAAATTTGGGTCATTCGCCTTTTGCGGCTGAACCGCTGATGGAAATGCGTGATTCAGCTCTTCATACCTCGTATTATGGAAACGCTTCGGAATGCCGAGCACTCGATCTGATAAGGAAGTGAACATGGAAAACGTTGGCAACATCGATGAGGAACGCGGTGACAAGGCGATTGTTGATACGTTGCTGTCAGATACGTTTAATTCCATTCTCCGTATCGAGGAACGCTCGCTTAAGAATCGTCTGACCGAAGGGCTTTCCATTGCGGAATTGCACACCATCGTTGCGGTGGGTTTGCACGAGATCAACTCTATGAAAGTGGTAGCTTCGCGCCTTGATGTTACCATGGCTACCCTTACGGCAGCTATGAACAAACTTGAGCGGAAGGGATTCGTGGAGCGCTCTCGCAGCGAAATAGATCGCCGCCAGGTTCTGGTGCAGTTGACCTCGAAAGGACGTAAGGCCTTCCGTGCCCATGAGTCTTTCCATAAAAAAATGGTTGACAGTGCTCTTGCTGCACTTACTCCAGAGGAAGAAGAGCTGTTTGTCAGTGCTTTGGGCAAGATCAAAGATTTCTTCGACAAAGAGAGCAAGCAGCTAAACGCTGTGGAAGCGTAACTCTCTATAAATAATTATTCGGTTATCGCCTTACCCAGGTGTAGCTCAGTGCGTCCAAATTCGTTGCGTTTGGCTTATGCAGTCGACAACGAAGCGGGCGGCATGGTGTTGGTGAATGACGGCTTCCTCAAACGGATGCCGTTGAATAAAGAAAGGACATAAACATGGCAACTATTGATTCTCTGAAGGAAATCCTGAACGAAAACCTCGATATCGAGCCGGAAAAGGTCGTTGAAAGCGCAACGTTTGACGAACTCGGTATCGATTCTCTGGATATGGCAGAACTGATCTGTGATATCGAAGAGCGTCTCGACGTTGAGTTCGGTGAGCCCGAGGGCCTGGAGACTGTTGGCTCTTTGGTGGAGTACATCGACTCTCTGTAGCCGACGCTGCCGCATATTATGCGGTTGCGTTCGGGAGGGGGCATTGCCTCTGGTGGCCCTCTCCCTCCTTCGTTCTGTCGAAGGAGGCGGCTTCTTTCAAGCGTTTGCAAAGAGGCCGCCCTCTTTGACAGGAATGCCCGTGTGGCAAAGTGCGCAAAGTGAAATGAGGCATACGTATATGAAGACACGTATTACCGAGCTGTTGGGCATTGAACAGCCCATCATCCAGGGTGGTATGGCATGGATCGCCGATGCGAAACTTGCCGCCGCCGTAAGCGAAGCAGGCGGCTTGGGAATCATTGCCTGCGGATCTGCTCCCGTTTCTTGGGTCCGCGAGCAAGTTGAAGAAGCTCGCCGTCTTACGGATAAGCCTTTCGGCTTGAACATTATGCTGATGAACCCTGAGGCTCCTGAGCTCGCTAAGCTTGCCGCAGAGATGAGGGTTCGTGTGGTAACCACGGGCGCCGGCAATCCTGGAAACTACATCGATATGTGGAAAGAGGCAGGATGCAAGGTCATTCCTGTTGTGGCTTCTGCTGCTCTGGCTCGACGTATGGAGCGCTGTGGGGCAGACGCTGTTGTGGCTGAAGGCTGCGAGGCGGGCGGTCATATCGGGGAACTCACTACAATGGCGCTTACCCCTGCGGTGTGCGATGCCGTTTCCATCCCTGTTATTGCGGCAGGAGGCATTGCTGACGGCCGTGGCTTTGCCGCTGCTGTTGCTTTGGGTGCAGAAGGCGTTCAGGTTGGCACGCGCTTCCTTACCGCTACGGAATGCGGCGTCGATAACGCCTACAAGCAGAAGGTTTTGGGTGCAAAAGACTCCGACACTATCGTTACGGGGCGCGCTGGCGGGCATCCCGTGCGCGGTATCAAGAACAAATTCGCGCGCAACGTTCGTAAACTGGAGGCCGACCCTGCCAACGTTGCCCTTCTTGAATCAGAGTTGGCTGGTTCTCTCCATCGTGCTGTTGCGGGCGATGTGGACAATGGCTCGTTGATGGCGGGTCAGGTTGCTTGCCTGGTTAACGATGAGAAGAGCGCTGCTCAGATTGTCGATGACTTGGTAGCTGAAGCCCAGTCATGGGCAGGCGAGGGCCTTCAGCGCATGTTGGACGCGAATGCTCGTCGTGCATGGAATACCGAGGTGCGCTAAATATGACGGTATTCATGTTTCCGGGGCAAGGTGCCCAAAAGCCTGGGATGGGTGCGGATCTTCTTGGGATCGCAGAGGTTGCACAAACCTTTGCGATTGCAGGCGAGGTGTGCGGCGTTGATGTTGCTGCGCTTGCGCGAGAGGGTAGCGCTGAACAGGTGAACGATGCCTATAACGCCCAGGTGTTGGCTGCGGCTCTTTCTGTCGGGCTGTCTCATGCGCTCGATGCCCGAGGGATTCAAGCGGAAGCTATGCTCGGATTTTCCCTGGGTCAGATCAGCGCCCTTATGGCAAGCGGCGCTTTGAGCGATGAGGATGGCTTCGCTTTACTCGATGTGCGAGCTCGCTCTATGGCTCAGGCCTGCAAGGAGCGCCCGGGCGCGATGTATGCGCTGCTGGGTGCCGCTCATGAAGACGCGCAGGGCATCTGCGATACCTGTGCTCAGGACGAAATACTGGTGTGTGCCAACTACAACGCACCAGGCCAGGTAGTGGTGTCTGGCGATGTGGCCGCCATCGAGCGAGCCGAAAAGGCGTGGCAGGCCTTGGGCAAGCGCGGTGCCCGCTTGAACACGGCGGGAGCATTTCATAGTCCACTTATGACTTCGGCGTCTAACGCGGTGCGAGAGAAGTGCAGCGAGCTTTCTTGGAAGCAGCCTGCAGTTTCGGTTATCTGCAATACCGATGCGCAGGTTTTCGATATCAGCCAGGCCGCCGATCGTTTGGCTCGTCAGGTTGTAAGCCCCGTTCATTTCGAACAGAGTGTACAGGCATTGATCAGGCAGGGTTCAGATCAGTTTGTTGAGGTTGGCTATGGCGCGGTCTTGAATGGTCTTGTTCGCCGAATCGATAAACGTGCTGGTCGTGTTCGCGTTGGGACGCTTGATGAGTGGAACGCGTTTGTTTCCGAACAAACAGGCATTGGGGAGGAGTAAACCGTGCCAAAGATCGAAAAAGCAGCGTTTCCCGTTGTGCTGGTAACGGGAGGGAGCCGTGGCATCGGTGAAGCGGTAGTGCGCACGTTTGCAGAGGCGGGCTATGCCGTAGCTATCAATTGCTCAAGTGAGAAGAGCCTTGAGGCAGCAGAGAACCTGGCGGCGGAAGTCGCCAAGGTGCATGGTGTTGAAGCGAAGGCTGTTTGCGCTGATGTTTCCTCCTTCCAGGAGGTTGCAGCTATGGTGGCAGAGGTGCAGGCAATGTGGGGCCGCATTGATGTTCTGGTCAATAACGCTGGTATCACGCGTGACGGCTTGTTGGCGCGCATGAGCGAAGAGGCATTTGATCGCGTGATCGATGTCAATCTGAAGGGCGCTTTCAACTGCGTCCGCCATGTGGCTCCTATCATGATGAAGCAGCGATACGGAAGGATTGTAAGCGTTTCCAGTGTCGTAGGTCTATTCGGCAATGCCGGCCAGGTTAATTACTCGGCATCTAAGGCGGGCATCATTGGCCTTACCAAAAGCGTAGCGAAGGAACTTGCTGCGCGTGGCATCACGGCAAACGCAGTTGCGCCGGGCTTTATCGGGACCGAGATGACAAAGGCGATGGGCGAAAAGGCCATCGAGGCAGTGCGCGGTCGCATTGCGATGAAGGAATTCGGCGAACCTCAGGATGTGGCGAATGCGGTTCGTTTCTTGGCGAGCGACGAGGCCCGCTACATTACAGGGCAGGTTTTGGCAATCGATGGAGGGATGTCGCTATGAGCAACGAAGAGAAGAACAACGGATTCAACCGCGTAGTAATTACGGGTATGGGTGCGATTTCTCCTGCAGGCTTTGGTGTTGATGCACTGTGGAGCAAGGTTGCATCTGGCGAGTGCTGTTTTACCCTTCTTCCCGAAGAAAAACGAGAGCAGCTCAACGTGAGCGTTGTTGGAGCCATTCCCGACTACGATCCCCTGAAAGCGGGTTTTTCCAAGAAGGAATCGCGTCGCTTTGCCCCCTTCGTTCAGTACGCCATTTTGGCATCGGATGAAGCCATGGCGCAGGCAGGCATCGATATGGATCAAGAGGACGCTACTCGTTTTGCGTGCGTGTTCGGATCTGGTATTGGCGGCATGGAAGTTTTCGAGCGTGAATCCATCGTGCTGCACGAAAAAGGAGCAAAGCGCGTAAGCCCGCTGTTTATTCCAACCATGATCTCGAACATGGCGGCGGGTAATCTTGCTATTCGCTATGGCTTGAAGGGCGATTGCCTGAACATTGTAACGGCATGCTCGACTGGCACTCATTGCGTAGGCGAGGCCTATCGCCTTATTCGCTTCGGCTTGGCCGATGCGGCACTTGCCGGTGGCACTGAAGAGGGCATCACCAATATGTCGTTGGCTGGTTTTGGCAACTTGGGTGCCATCACCAAGTCCGATGATCCCATGAAGGCTGGATTGCCTTTCGACGCTCGTCGTTCCGGTTTCGTTGCAGGCGAGGGAGCGGGTGCGTTGGTGCTGGAATCGCTTGAGCACGCTCAGGCACGTGGCGCCAACATTATTGCCGAGATCACGGGCTTTGGCTCCACTGGTGACGCTTACCATATGACTGCCCCCGAGCCGAGCGGCGAAGGCGCAGTGCGCGCTATGCGTCAGGCGCTGGCCGAAGGTGGTTTCTCTCCGGAAGATGTGGGCCATCTAAACGCTCATGGCACGGCTACGCATGTGAACGACATGGTGGAAGCCGCTGCGTGGCATGGCCTTCTTGGCGACGATCTTGCTTCCAAGACTCCCGTAACCTCGGTAAAGGGCACGGTAGGCCACATGTTGGGCGCAGCAGGCGCTATCGAAGCCATCGTGACGGCTATCTCGGTATCTCGCGGTATCGTTCCCCCTACGGCAGGCTACGCTGAATCAGATCCGGAATGCCCAGTGTTCGTTCCGTCCGGCGCTTTGGTGAACCGTCCCCAGAAGGTTGCGCTTTCTAACTCGCTGGGCTTCGGTGGGCATAATGCCTCTTTGGCGGTATCTCCGTTTACGGAGGTGAGTGAGTAATGGGGCTTGAGATCACTTTTCCCTGTGATCGCGAAGGCGTGTTGGCGTTGCTGCCCCATCGCGATCCGTTTGTGTGGGTAAGCCGCGTTGTAAGCTGCAAGCCCGGTGAGTCTATCGTAGCTGAGCTTGACGTTGACCCTGCCCTGCCCTTGTTCGCGGGTCATTTTCCGGGGCATCCCGTTCTTCCCGGTGTCATCTTGATGGAAGCGCTCGCTCAGGCTGCATGCTGCTGTCTGCTTTCGGAGGAAGGCCAGGCAGGGCGCATCGGTTACCTTGCCGGTATCGATAAAGCTAAATTCCGCCGAACCGTGCTTCCCGGTGACACCGTCACTCTTGAGGCCGTCATCACGCGCAATTCTCCCCGAATGTGTGTTGCCGATGTAGTGGCGCGCGTCGAAGGCGAGGTTTGCGCTCAGGCAACGCAGAAATATGTAATGGCGAAAGTTGAGGAAGAAGGGGAACAATAATGACTAAACCCAACTCTTCCGTTGCGGACAGCACGGTCGTATATCAGCTATCGCTGCTCGAGCAGGCAATTAATGCCCCCTTGCTGGTGGTTGGTTACGGTTCTCCCATGAAAGCATGCGTGAAGGCCTGCGTGAAAAACGAGTGCAGCCAGATATGGGTTACGGGCACTAAAGACAAAGAAAAGGGTTTTTCCTGCTCGGGATCTGCTCGTGTTGCCTTGCTGGGCGACAAGTTCGATGCTCGTTTGTTTACCAATGTGTATGCGGTTATCCAGGCGGCAAAGATGTGCGGTGCGGGCGCGCTTCTTGTGTGTGATACCAACTTCGTAGCTGATCCTCTTTTGCGTATGGTGGCGCATCAGAATGGCATCTGCGTGCTTACTCCCATGGAAAAAGATCGTTCTCATAGCTTGTGGGTGGAATGCCATCCCGATCCTGCTTTTGCTGAGCATGAGCCAAATTGGCGCCGTTGTCCCAAATGTAAGATGTACCATGACGAACAGCCTGTTTTGGCTACAGGCGGCGTATGCCCCACCTGTGGCGAGCTGTACCGTCTTACTTCGAGCGAGCGCATCGCACTGCTGTTCGACGAAGGTTCATTCGAAGAATGGGACGCTTCCATGGAAGAAAGCGATCCGCTTGAGTTCCCCCAGTTCAACGAGCTTATTGAAAAGCAACGGGTGCGTAGCGGCTTTGATGAGGGCGTGCGCACCGGAAAAGTTAAGCTCGATGGCCGCGAAGTGGCGCTTTGTATCATGGAATCTACCTTCATGATGGGTTCGATGGGGTCTGTTGTAGGCGAGAAGGTAACCCGCGCGGTCGAGCGGGCTACCGATGAGGGCCTGCCCCTGTTTATCTTCACTGCATCTGGCGGTGCCCGTATGCAGGAGGGTCTTGTGTCCTTGATGCAGATGGGTAAGATCAGTGCCGCAATCGAGCGTCACGGTCGTGCGGGTTTGCTGTATGTATCTGTTATCACCGATCCCACCACAGGTGGTGTAACAGCTTCGTTCGCCATGCAGGGCGACATCATTATTTCCGAGCCCCATGCGCTTATCGGTTTTGCTGGCCGTCGTGTAATCCAGGACACCATCAAACAGACGCTGCCCGAAGGATTCCAGACGGCAGAGTTTGCGCTTGAGCATGGCCTCATCGACGCCATTGTTGAGCGTAGCGATCTGAAAGAATGCCTTTCGCGTATCCTTGCGTTGCATAGCGTCCCGAAGGAAGTGGAGCTGGATCAGGACATGGCCCGAGTGGTTCCCGGCGGTGGTGCTGTGCGTGCGATGCTGCGTGCTGCGCAGGATGCCGTTGCTGCCCGCCAAGATGACAGAGTTGAGGAGGGGGCTCTTTCCAGGCTTGCCGGGGAAGTCGGGAAACGCATTAATGTTAAAGGCTCGTTTTCGCTGAAGCGTGCTCTCAAGAAACGCGGTGTAGCCGATGCTCCTTCGGTTATGCCTCTAAAGAAGGCTTCTTCGAAGGAAGACAACCCGGCTTGGGAAAGCGTTATGATCGCTCGCAACATTCATCGTCCAACCTCTCAGTACTATATCAACCATATGGTCGATGGGTTCTTTGAGCTTCATGGTGATCGTATGTTTGCCGATGATGGGGCCATCATCGGTGGTATTGGCTGGATTGACGGCATGCCTGTTACGGTGGTTGCTGAAGAAAAGGGTGCCGACCTGAAGCAGCGTATTGCTCGTAATTTTGGCTGCCCTCAGCCCGAAGGCTACCGCAAGAGTCTCCGCTTGATGCAGCAAGCGGAAAAATTCGGTCGTCCTATCGTTTGCTTAGTGGACACCCAGGGTGCATTCTGCGGTATGGAGGCAGAAGAGCGCGGTCAGGGGAATGCCATCGCTGACAACCTGGTTGCTATGGCGAGCCTTACCGTTCCTGTTGTATGCATCGTTTTGGGCGAAGGCGGTTCGGGCGGCGCATTGGCGCTTGCCATGGGTAATCGCGTTGCTATGCAAGACCATGCGGTGTATTCGGTTCTTTCGCCCGAAGGCTTTGCCTCGATTTTATGGAAGGATCGCACCCGTGCCGCCGAGGCGGCTGCCGTCATGAAGATGAGTGCCCGTGAAGCGTGTGATATGGGCATTATCGAAGAAGTGGTAAGCGAGGGGGATGGGCCTGCCCATGAAAATCCCGAACAGGCTGCTGCTTATGTGGAAGAATTCGTAACGCGTTCGTTGCGGGAGCTGTATCGCCTGAGCCCCGAAGAGCTCCGCAATCAGCGCTATGAGCGTTTCCGCGCTTTCTAGGATTAAACCTCTCTATAGACGAACATGTTCTAGGCACCCTAGCTGGGAAATCTGGCTAGGGTGCTTCTCTTTTATGGAGAATAAACGTAAAATACGAACCAGGGATCACAATTTAAGAGAGGGAGAAAAATATGGCTGAACCACAATACGTCGTTATTGCAGGGTTTCCAAACGCCGATTTCATGGCGGTAGCTTTGGACAAAGATGGCGTTGCAATCTCCGAGAAGACGTTCAAACCCATTGATTTCATGCGCGAGATGGAATCCTTCTTGGAGGCCTATCCTGCACCTGAAATCAGGATGATCGGCCCTAAGGACTATGCGGTTGAGTACAAGAAGATGCTCATCAAGGGTAAATACGTTACCGAGCATCCTGGTATTCCGATCGAGGTTCTGTATCGCGGTGGATATGCGTAAGAAATAAGGCGGCTGTTCAAGCCGCCTTATTTTTTGCTTATGTTCCTTTTAGCTGGATATGCCCCGTTGCGATCGCGAAAACTTCATGCGTCTTTCGCGAGTTCTGTTCCGTTGCGACGAACTGCCCCATTGACGCCGCTTGGAATTCCGTGCGTCTTGCGCGGTATGTTCCGTTGCGTCGCTTCGTCCATCCTGAAAACAAAAAACTTGGTGTTTCTGCAACTATTTTTCGATTAGGGGCTTTCTTCTGTTCCTTCGGGGCCTTTTAATGGCTGATTTGCAGCGTTTTCACGCTAAAATCCGCGATTAGGGAGGTTGCGGCAATTGCCAATCGCAAAAAAGTTGCAGTGCGTGCCGCTTTTTTGTTTTTGAGCTCCCAAGATGCCTTAAAAGCGGTGCCGTGGATGGGGTTGATTTGGCATGCTTTAGTCAACTGTGTTGCGTGCTGTAGGCGGGGTAGATCTGACGCAGCGTTTTAGGCAGAGTTGACCGGGCTCTGCGTTGTGGACGCTTTCGGGCACGGCGCTGCGAGGCGGCTCGGCATCGTGGTGAGGTGGTCTGAGCAAAGCGCTGTGTTCGAGGCAGGGTCTGGCTATCGGTTGATTATGCGGTACCAATGAAGCGCCCGTGAAGCATTACGCTTGTGATCCGTTGCTTGCAGATTTGTGCGGGTTGGGTCGGTTTGGCGTTATGGAACGCAAAACTAAAACGGGGTTCGGCAATAGCCGAACCCCGTTCGCGTCGGTAGATTCTGATTTTCTGACTTAACTAAGTCCCAGCCAGAAGGCGATTTTGGGAGCATATCCCATGATGAAGATGATGACGATCAGCACGGGGATGCCGTAAGAAACCCATATGCGAGACCAGGCGGGGAACTTGATGCCGATACCGGTGTCTGCCTCCTTTAGGAAGTTATCCCAGCCCCAACCGTATCGACGGGTGCAGAACAGCACGAACACGAGTGCGCCCAAAGGCAGCATATTGTTAGACACGATAAAGTCCTCGATGCTCTGGATATCGCCAATGGCGGGAATGGTTACATCGGAAAGCACGTTGAAGCCCAGCGCGCAGGGCAGACTCAGTACCAGTACCAAAATGCCGTTGATGGCAACAGCGCGGCGTCGGCTAATTTCCCATTTGTCCATGCTGAAGCTGATGAGGTTTTCGAACACCGCAATAACCGTAGAAAGTGCGGCAAAGCTCATGAAGATGAAGAACAGTGCGCCCCAAAGGCTGCCAAGAGGCATTTGGGCGAATACCAAGGGCAGCGTTACGAATACCAGTGAAGGACCGGAATCGGGCGTTACGCCGTAAGCGAAGCATGCGGGGAAGATAATGAGTCCTGCAAGAATGGCCACTACCGTGTTGAGGGCGGTTACCGAAACAGCTTCGCTCATCAGGCGCCGATCTTTATTGATATACGAGCCGAAGATCTCCATGGCGGCGATACCCAAAGATAGGGAGAAGAATGCTTGACCCATAGCTGCATAAACCGCTTCGCCGAACGTTGCCATGCCGCCTTCGAACATGCGGCTGAAATCAGGGATGAGGTAAAACGCGATACCCTCTGCGCCACCGGGTAGGGTGGTGGTGCGGATGCATAAGATGATCATCACTACAAACAGGATGGCCATGAGCCATTTGGTGATGCGCTCTACGCCTTTCTGAAGACCTAGGCTGCATACGGCAAAACCTATAGCGATGGCAGCAATCATCCAGCCAATAAGCTCGCTTGGGTTAGCGAGAAGCGCGTTGAACACGCTGCCTGCCACCTCGGTGCTGGCACCGTCGAAGGTTCCCGTTGCCATCTTGGGGATATAGGCAAGCATCCAGCCGGCAACGGTGGTGTAGAACATCATCAGCAGCATGCAGCCAATGTATCCCCACCATGAAAACCAGTGAAATCGACGCTTGGGTTCCAAGATATCGAAGGCTTGCGCGGCGCTCTTTTGACTGGCGCGACCTACGGCAAACTCCATAACCATAACGGGCAGTCCGAGGATTACCAAAAACACCAGGTATAGGAGTACGAATGCTCCGCCGCCGTATTCACCGGTGATGTAGGGGAAGCGCCATACGTTACCGATGCCGATGGCGCAACCAGCGGCGATGAGGATGAAGCCAATGCGCGATGCGAAGTGCTCACGCGAGCTTGCGGCATTTGCCGCAGTATCAAATGCTTTGTTAGTCATAGGTGATATTCCTGTAATCAGATTAATGCCAAACGACCAAAATTCTATCATGCATAACACGTTCAGGAAGCGAGCGCTCAGTGGGGAGTGTAGGGGAGGTCACGTTGGGGACTTGGAGGGCGAATTGAAGCGCGGGAAGTTCAAGGCGTGTTGCTTTGATGCTGATATTCCTTTCGTGGCGTGTGATAGGTGTTTTATCAAGCGTGAGTCGAGTCAGCCAAGGTGCTGTTTGGCTCTCTGGTGCCAATCCTGTGTGCAGCAAAAAGCCCCTGGATTGTTCCAGGGGCCCTAAGCCGTGAAAAACTGCCTTTAAGTTTTGCGCTATTTTGCCATGCCAACTTCCTTGAAGTAAGACTCAACGTCGTCTTGCCAGGTGGGGAGCTCAGCACCAAACATTTCCAGCATCAGGCTTTCGAGTTCAACCTGCTCTGCGGTAACCAGATCGGATTCGGGTACCAAGATGGTGTTGGCATCGTAGCCACAAGTATTGAGAACATGAGAGAGGAACTCGTAGCGGCTTGCCATCCCGCGACTAGTAACGTGAAGTACGCCAGTTGCCTTGCGGTTGATGGCTTTGATCAGGAAGTCAACATAGGTGGAAATAGAGGTTGGCGAAGCAAGCTGATCGGTGCGTGCAACAAGGGTTTTGCCGGCAGCTGCAGCGTCAAGTGCGTCCTTAACCTGTCCGCCGTCGATGCTGTACACCCAGGAAGAGCGAATGATAAGGTGATTGGGCGTGGTGTCGCGCACCATTACCTCGCCTGCGCGCTTCGATTTGCCGTAAGGCGTTTCGGGGTGGGGCGTGTCGAATTCGTTGGCAGGTTCTGCCATGCGTACGGGGAACACGTCATCTGTTGAGATCTGCACCATAAGTGCGCCAACATTGTTTGCGGCAAGCGCAACGTTGCGAGCGCCAAGAGCGTTGACTTCGTAAGCATGGATGCGGTTGGACAGGCCGGTTACCGCGCGCGAAATGCCTGCACAGTTGATAACCACATCAGGACGCAGATCTTGCGCAAAACCGTCGATGCGTTCAGGATCGGTAACCATCAGCTCCTTGTCGGTGCCAACAACGGTGCAATTGTATGTGGCCTTTAAGCGCTTGACGATTTCGCGACCCAGAAAGCCTTTGCAGCCAGTGACCCAAATGGTTTTTTTGTAATCCATATCGTTCCTATCGTAGAAGTGCGTTGTGAGTAGGGCAGTGGCTGGCGCATAAGCGCCAGCCCTGTGATTTTAACGCCAAATCGTCGGTCGATGTGGCGAAACGGTAAAGCTTAGGCGGTTGCTTTTGTTCCTTTGTCCTTCTTGCCGTGAACAAGCTTCTGGTAAGCGAATACGCCGAACACGAACAGGAAGCCGATAGCGTTGATGCCAAGTGAGGCTATGCCGTCTGCTTCGGACATGGGAATCATGATGGCAACGCCGGCAACAATGGCAAACACGCGCAGTATGGGGTTGATCTTACCGAACAGGTAACCCTGCAAACCAGAAGCAACGCCGAACAGGCCGAACAAAGCCATGGCCGTGTTGAGAACGACCATGTACGGCTCGACGGGCGCTTGCATGATAAGCGCGGGGCAGAACGCGAATACGAACGGAACGATATACGCCGCAATACCCAAGCGTGACGCGGTTACAGCAGTCTTCATCGGCTTAGACTTTGCGATAGCACTGCCTGCGTAGGCCGCCAGGGCAACAGGGGGCGTGATATCTGCCAGGATGCCGAAGTAGAACACAAAGAAGTGAGCGCATACTAGCGGCACACCCAACTGAATCAGGATCGGAGCGCAGGTGGCAGCCATGATGCAGTAGTTCGCAGTGGTGGGAACACCCATGCCCAGAACAATGCAGCAGAGCATGGTAAGAATCAGGCCGATGATAAGGAAGTCGCCAGCGGCAAGAACAATTGCGTTGATGAGCATGGAGGCCAGGCCAGTAACGGTGATGCAACCAGCGATCATGCCGGCCAGCGCGCATGCTACGGCAACGGCAATGGAGTTGCGGGCACCTGCGGCGAAGGCATCGGCGGCGGTCCACAGGGCGGTTTTGCAGGTTTCAAGCAAAACGCTACCGAACGTGTCTTCTTCGGTGCGCTCTTCCCAGTTGGTGAGCAAGAAGTGGATGAAACCGATAACAAACGCCACGAAGATAGAGATGGCGGCAGATACTGCCATGGTATAGATACCAGCAGATACGATCCAAACCAGAACAACGAGTGGAATGATGAGGTAGCAGTTCTTCAGCAGGTAGATCCAGGTTGGAAGTTCGTTGAAGGGGATGCCCTTCAGGCCGCGGGCCTTTGCTTCCAGATGCACGGTGCAGAAGATGCCGCCGAAGTACAGAAGGGCGGGGATGATGGCGATCGCAGCAACTTGAATGTAGGGGATGCCCATGTATTCAGCCATAAGGAATGCAGCAGCGCCCATGATGGGAGGCATGATCTGGCCACCCGTAGAGGATGCAGCTTCAACAGCGCCTGCGAATTCGGGACGATAGCCGGTCTTCTTCATCATTGGGATGGTTACCGAGCCAGTGGTAACGGTATTGCCAACCGAAGAACCAGAAACCATGCCGCACAGCGCAGAGGAGATTACGGCAACCTTTGCTGGGCCACCGGACGACCAACCAGCCAGGCGGTTTGCGAAGCTGATGAAGAAGTTCGCGATACCGGTACGTTCGAGGAAGGCGCCGAAAATGATAAACAGCACGATGTAGGTGTAGCACACGTTGGTAGGGGTGCCGATAACGCCGCTAGTGGTGTAGAAGAGCTTCTGCACGATGTTGCTCAATGCGCGGTATGCGTCTGCACCATGGCTAAACTGCCAGTAGAAGGCGTAGATTAGCAGGCAGCCAACTACCACGATGATCGGAATGCCAACGCAACGGCGACAAAGCTCGATAAGCACAGCAATGCCGCAGATGCCCAGAACCACTTCGAGGGTGCCGATACGGGTGCCCATCATCATGATGTCGACAGCATTAACCGAGAAGTACACGAACGACCCAGCGCCTACCACCATGAGAACGATGTCGTACCACGGGATATGGTTGGGGGAGTGGCCCGTTTTCTTAACGGGATACATCAGATACCCGATGACGATGACGAATGCCAAGAAGCGGGCCAAGCGAGTTTCAGCCTGCTCGACGCTGAACAACGTCATAAGCAGGCAGTAAACCGAAAACAGAACCATTACCGAAGTTATGACGGCTTTCGGAACGCCCTGCCAGATGCGCGTGTTCGACTCGCGGTCGTATTTGCGCATGACCTCGTCGACGTTAACGTCTTCGTTGGAAGGTACGACGGTTTCGTCTTTTTTGACGTCGCTTTTCTTTCTGATGTTCATCTTGTCTGTTCCAAATATGCTCATAGCTCTCCTTAAGGGGGACGATTTGCACATGCTTTGGGTGCAAGGTGCGTTTTCGCAATGCTATGCGGCAAAAACGCACCTTGCGCACAAAGCTCTGAGCACTAAAGCAGGGTCGCAACGATATTCGCTGCGACCCTGATTGTGTTGCTCTGCCGTTAAAGCGTACGGCTTGCCATGCTAGGCAATTAAGCGGTAGGAACCTCTACGTTCTGCTCCTTGTAGTACTTGGCAGCACCTGCGTGATAGGGAACGGAGGTGATGGAGGTAGCGGTTTCAAGGTCGAGTTCCTTGTACTTGGCGTGTGCATCAGCGTTGTTCTGAGCACCGTCGAACAGGGACTTGGTGAAGTTGTAGACGTCGTCTTCGCTTACGGAGTTGTTGGCAAGAACAACAGAGAGAACGGAAACGGTGGTGGTGTCAGCGTCCATGCCGCTGTAGGTGCCAGCGGGAATGGTTGCAGCTGCATAGTAAGGAGAGGTCTCCTGGAGCTTAGCGATGTGCTTAGCGTCCATGGATACCAGGTATGCCTGCTTGGAGGTGGAAAGGTCGGTGATAGCGGTGGTGGGAGCGCCAGCAACGATGAATGCTGCGTCAACCTTGCCGTTCTTCAGGGAGTCAGCGGAGTCAGCGAAGTTCTGGTATACAGCGGAGATGTCCTTTTCAACATCGATGCCATAAGCACCAAGGATGTCTACTGCGTTGAAGTAAACGCCAGAGTTGGCAGCGCCAACGGAAACGGTCTTGCCCTTCAGGTCGGCAACGGACTTGATGTCAGCGTTGCAGGTAACGATCTGAACCTGCTCGGGGTACAGAGCTGCAACAACGGAGAAGTCCTTGTATGCTGCACCGTCGAAGAGGTTGGTGCCGTTGTAGGCATAGGTTGCAACGTCGGTCTGGCAGAATGCGAGCTCTGCTTCGTTGCTTTCAAGAGACTGGATGTTTGCCTTGGAGCCTTCGCTGGAAAGAGCGTTTACGGTGACGCCGGCGTTGTTGGTTGCGTACTGGGCAAGAACGCTGCCGTAAGCGTAATACGTGCCAGATTCGCCGCCAGTTACGAAGCGCAGTTCTTTGCTGCTCTTACTGTCGCTCGATGAGCTGTTGCTTCCGCAGCCAACCAGTGCGAGTGCCATGCACGCGGCGCAAGCTGCGACGACAATAGCCAGAAGCTTTTTCTTCATGTCCTTCTCTCTTTCTTTTGCGTTTACTGAAAGTGAAAGTCGAACGCCTCGGCGTTGGGATTGCACGATCGCATATTAGAGTGCGTCTGCAAACCCAACGCCGAGAGCGTTCGGCATTTCGTTGTTTGACAATTTTACGTGAACTAACCGTTTATTTTTTGTAAAAGCATGATTAATTTTGTTATGCAACAAAATTCGTTGGATAGCGGTATTCTGTTAACGATGAACGGCATGTAGCGTTTTGCATGTTGCGGTTCGCTTGGTGGGTTGGTTCGACAATCGTTCTTGTCATGTTGGGTTTGGCCCTCGGGGCAGTCCATCATCCGACTCCATTAAGCGAAAAGGCGCGCGTTTATTTGTGCGCCTACCTATACTAATAGCTCCGTAAAAGGTAGTGAGGAAAGGCAGTTATGGCGCTCGAAGGCTGGGACTGGTTTATAAAGCTTGCGGAAAATGAGAATTTCACGAAGGCTGCCGATGAGCTTCAAATCTCACAGCAGACGTTAAGCGCTCGTCTCGTTTCGCTCGAGCGCAACTTGGGTGCCAAACTGGTGGTACGCGGTACTCCTATTTCCCTCACTTCGGCAGGCAAGGTGTTCTTGCTGTATGCGCGTGAGCAGCGTCAGGCTCAGCAGGATATGATTCGCCAGATCGGCGAAGTGGCCGGTGGCGGTGCGGGCGTGTTGAAGGTGGGCATTTCCCACACACGCGGAAGCTATCTTATGCCCAAGGTGATTCATCGTCTTTCCGAAGAGCTGCCCGCGGTTACCGTGAAGCTCATCGAAGATACCAATCGTAACCTTCTGCGCAGCGCTGAGCGCGGTGAGGTGGATGTTGCCATTGCTCGTTTCGAGGGCACATGCCCTGGCGTGGAGGTTGAACCTATATATAAGGAAGAAATCGTCTTGGCGGTTCGAGCTGATGTGCTTTCGAAGGCTATGGGCACTAGCCCCGAATCGGCTATAGATATTTTGAAGGGTGAGGGCATTGGCGCACTGAAGAAGTGCCCCTTCATTCTTGGATCGGTTGATGATATTTCGGGACGTGTTGCCTATTCCGAGCTCCGCAATGCCGGCATCAAGCCTCACGTTGTGGCTACCAGTGGCAATATGCCCACCTTGCTTTCCCTATGCTCTGAAGGGTTGGGAGCGGTATTCTGCCCAACTGATATGCTTGATTATTCTCCTATGGCGAGCCCCGATTTGCTACGCATCCCCCTTTCTTCTCAGTCGAGTTACACCATCGAGCTGGGCATTCCCTCGCGTTCCGAACGTTGGCAGGTGGTCGATTCTTTCCGTCGTATTCTGCTGGAGGTTACGGCGGAAAAGTAACTTCGCTCCCGCCAAATAAATCGGGCGTTGGGTTGCTCTGTCGAAGGTGGCTCAGTGTGCGTGTTGAAAGAGAAAAGGTTATTTAGTCGTCTATCGGTGTTTTCGAATAGTCGCGCACCATCAATGGGGCAGCGAGATCTCTATACCTAGTTTTCATTGAGCTCGGAGCGGTGCCTTGCTTCGAGCTTTTGTTTTTTTGGCAGTGTTTGCGGGGGCGTCGGGGGTGATGCCTTTGGTTATCGATCTGTTCTCGATGTACTTTAAGCCGACGCCTGTCTAAAAATGTTTGATTAATCCACAGATGGGGAGTTTCTGTAAAGGGATTGATGGATGAGGGGCTATCGGCAGTAGCAAGATACAATAACTAAGTTCTGTGTTCGGTATCTGCGCGCTCGTTGTTTTTAGGGCGCAGTTGTGATTGCTATGCAAGGAGGTGTTCCCTGGCGTGAAGAATGCCCTACGCGTTCTTAGGCGTGACTATCTGCGTTTGATCAAGGCGCCGGCTGCTTTGGTGGTCGTGTTCGTCTTGGTGGTGCTGCCCTCTCTCTACACCTGGTTCAACGTAGAAGGTTTTTGGAACCCTTACGACAATACGGGAAACATCCGTGTGTGCGTGGTCAACGAAGACGAAGGTGCCTCAACCGACATAATGGGCGATCTTGATTTGGGCAGCCAGGTGGTTGATCAGTTGCACGACAACGATCAACTTGGCTGGACTTTCACTGATCGTGATACCGCCATGGAGGAAGTGAAATCGGGGAAAGCGTACGCAGCGTTTATTATCCCTTCTGATTTCAGCTATGACGTCACTACGTTTCTGACAGGCGACATCACTCAGCCAAAGCTCGAGTATTACGTAAATGAAAAAGCCGGTGGTGTTTCGACCAAGGTTACCGACACGGGTGCAAATACCCTGGATGAAACCATCAATTCCACCTTTGTTTCTACGGTCAGTGGCGTAGTTGCTGAAGAGATCGACGAAGGTCTGAAGCAGGCTGAAGGCGACATTGGCGATGCGCGAACTTCCATCGAAAAGCAACTGGATAAAGCAAATGCCTCGTTGTCGGATGCGCGTAACGCGGTTAATGATTTGTCGTCCGCCTCAAACGACCTATCTTCTAAGACCAATGATGCAAAAGGCAAGCTTCAGGGAGCCAAAGGCGATATCGCTAACTTGAGCCAGCAGCTTTCAGAGGCTTCTAACTTGCTTTCCGAAACCCAGCAAGCGTTGGGTCCCTTTGTGGTGCAGATGACAGGCGTGTTGGACCAGTCCTCCAATTTAGCTTCTCAGGCTGCCACCAACGCAAATGCCGCCGTGGGTAAAGTGAATGAATCTATTGCGGGTGCAGAAGGCACGGTTGACGCCGCAGTTGCCCAGGGCGAAGCAACGGTGAAGATGAACACTGCCATAATTGCTTCCCTGCGGTCGCTCGAGGAAACGCCTGGTTTAAACGACGAAACGAAGCAAGCCATCGAGGAATCCGCTAAGACTCTTGAAGCGCAGAACAATTCACTGCAATCTGCTGTTGCTGGGGTGAAGGACACCTATCCAGCTTTGAAGTCGGCCTCGAACGATATAACTTCAGCATCTGAAAAAGTGAACACTGCCTTTCAGGGCACGCTCGAAAACACCGATAAATATCGTGGCACGTTAACCAGCGAAACGCTTCCAGCATTAAGCGATAGCACCACGAAACTCTCGAATGCGCTTTCGGGTCTTTCGACGGCGGTGTCTAACCAGTCGCTGCTCATCGATCAGTCGATAACGGCCCTCGATCAGCTTAATTCCGCGCTGCAAACCACGGCATCCGCGCTTGGTCAAACCGATGGCATGCTTGCTGGTTTCCAAGACGATATCGATACGGTCAGAACCGATCTTGTTGCCTTGGGCACCGCTAACACCTTGCAAGATTTGCTTGGCGAAGACGGCCTGAATCCTGAAAAGATTGCCGGCTTCATGCTTTCGCCGACCGAGCTGCAGACCGAAGAGCTGTACTCGGTTAATGCCTATGGATCTGCAATGGCGCCATTGTTTATGAACATGACGTTGTGGATCGGCGTGTTCATGCTTTTGGTCATTTTGCGCCAAGAGGTTGACGATGAGGGCATCCCTAACCTTTCCTCGCGTGAGCGGTACTTGGGCAAATGGCTGTTCTTGGCGCCCTTGGTTTCCCTTCAGGCAATAGTCTGCTGCGCTGGTAACCTGTTCTTGGGCGTTCAGGTGGCAAGTGTGCCCCTGTTCTTCTTGACGGCGATGTTCGCATCCCTTACCTACCTGTGCATTCAGTATGCGCTTTCGGTGCTGCTGCAGCATGTTGGCAAGGGCCTCTGCATCATTCTCATCTTTGTGCAGATCCCTGGCGCTACGGGTCTGTATCCCATCGAGATGACCCCCGATTTCTTCCAGGCTGTATACCCAGTGTTCCCATTCACGTATGGCATTAACGCGCTGCGCGAAACCATTGGCGGTTTCTACGGATTGCAGTGGCTCGGCGAAGTGGGCATGCTGCTCCTGTATTTTTTGGCGTTCTTCGTCATCGGCTTCCTGCTACGCCCTTACCTCACCAATGTGAATCGTATGTTCGGCAAGCAGATTGCCGCGAGCGATATCTTGAACGGCGAAGAAGCAAAACTTCCTGCGCGCCGCTATCGCATGGACCAGCTGTTCCGTGTTTTGGCTGACAGGGAAGAGTATCGTAGCCAGCTAGCAGAAAGCGCTAAGCGCTTTATGGGTTTGTACCCGCGCTTAAGGCGAGGCGGTTTCTTCTTTGGTTTGGCGGTGCCCGCCATCGTCACCCCGCTTCTCTCCCTCTTGGGCTTCGAGAAAGTGATTATGCTTACGTGCTGGCTTATCTGGTTGGTGGCCATCATCATCTTCCTTGTTGTGATTGAGTTCATCCGTGATCGTTTGGCTCACGAAGTTGCCCTCGACGACTTGTCTGACGACGAGTTGCGTGATCTGTTCCGGGCTCGTGATGGCGTTTCTGACTCTCCGGCTCCGCAGCCGGTTGACCTGAAAGGCGGGCTGAGATAATGAGAGTGATCCGCCAGCTTTTCGTCGATGACATGAAGCGTATCTTCAGCAACTTGATTACCGGCCTTATTATCTTGGGTTTGGTGTTGCTTCCTTCTATTTTCAGCTGGTATAACGTGCTGGCATGCTGGGACGTGTTCCACAATACCGGCAACCTGAAGGTTGCGGTAGTGAACAACGACGAGGGCTATCAGAGCGATCTGGTTCCCATGAAAGTGAACATGGGTGAGCAGATTGCCAGCTCGTTGCGAGCTAACGAGCAGATGGATTGGGTGTTTACGGACGAAGGCGACGCTATCGACGGCGCTAAATCAGGTAAATACTACGCGGCAGTGGTTATCCCCGAAAGCTTCAGCAAAGACATGATGACGTTCTACTCGGGTGATTCAGGTCATGCAGATCTGATTTACTACAGCAACGAAAAGAAGAACGTGGTTGCGCCGAAGCTTACCGATCAAGGCGCTAGCAAGGCGTCAGATATGGTGAACCAGATATTTGCCAAAACGCTCGCAGAAGTGGGCATGAATGTTGCTTCCTCGTTGCTGAAGTACTCGGATAACGCCAATATCGATAGCCGATTGGGTGATTTGGCAAACCATGTCGATACTATGGGTGCTCAGATGTCTGATGCCTCGCAGACGTTGAGAACTTACGCTCAGGTACTCGATGCCTCTCAGTCTTTGGTGACGGGCTCGGCTGAGCTTTTGGGCCAGGCAGGTGATTCTGCCGCTCAGGTAATGGATTCCGCCAACCAAGCGAAAGACTCCGTTTCTTCCATGGGTGATGCCCTGAAGGCGTCCAATGCCGCTCTGGGCGAGGCCATTTCCAATAGCGCAGCGGGGTATGAGGGCGTCTCAAGCGCAATCGATCAGGCTTTCAGCTCTGCCAATACCCTTGCGGGCACTTCTGCAAGTAGCTTGGATAATCAGGCCTCCTCGATCGAGGCTCAGGCTTCGCAATTCGAGTCGTTGGCGAGTCAGGTAAGGAGTTTGGCAAATGTGCAGAGCGATCCCAGTTTGAAGGAAACGCTCACACAGCTTGCTGTGCAGTTGCAGGCTTCTGCCGATTCTCAAAAGGCGCTGGCTGACGGCTTGCGTACTGCTGCCGATTCCATCAGGGCTGACGCTTCTTCGGCTCAGGCCGAGCATGACAAGGTGAGCGCTCTTGCGGCTCAGGCGAAGGGCAGTGTGGGTCAGCTTTCCGACGATTACAACAACACTATCAAACCTCAGCTTGATGCGTTGATGGACCAGGTCTCTGCTATGTCGAGCTCGCTTTCTTCGAGCGCGTCAACGCTTGGTTCGGTGGGGGATGATTTGCAAAACGGCGCTGATTCCCTTGCTGGCCGCATCGCAACATCGAAGCAGAAGTTGCTCGACACGGCATCCGATCTAGATGATTCAGCGCAAAAGCTCACTTCGCTTTCCGCCGCTATGCGTGAGGCGCTTGCTTCGGGCAACCTCGAACAGTTACGTACGGTGCTCTATTCCGACCCCGATGCCCTTGCATCGGCGCTGGCGGCTCCCGTGCAGCTTGAGCGTAATGCGGTATTCCCTGCAGATAACTTCGGCTCTCAGATGGCGCCGTTGTATACCACATTGGCTTTGTGGGTTGGTTCATTGTTGCTGGCAGTTGCTATCAAGGTGGAGGTGTCGCGCAAGGCGCAGATTAAGCTGGGGTACCCAAAACTGTATCAGTTGTTCTTGGGACGTTTTGGCGTATTTGCTTTCGTTTCCCTGTGTCAAACCACGGTTCTTGCTCTTGGCAACATACTGTTCTTGCAGGTGCAGGTAAGCAATCCGTTGTTGTATCTGATTTGTTTCTGGTTGGCGGGCTTGGTCTTCACCTTCATCATTTACTCGTTGGTGGTATCGTTTGCCAACTTAGGTAAGGCTATTGCCGTATTCCTTCTTATCATTCAGGTTACCTCCGGCGGTGGCAGCTTCCCGCTCCAGATGTTGCCCGACTTCTTCCAGGTTCTCAGTCCCTTCCTGCCGGCAACGCATGTTATCAACGCTATGCGTGCCGCCATGATGGGCGTGTACATGAATGATTTCTGGATAGAAATCGGCTTACTGATGCTGTTCGTTGTGCCGTTCTTGCTGCTTGGGCTAGTGTTCCGCAAGCCCTTGATGAGATTCCTGAATTGGTATATCGAAAAAGTAGAGGAGTCGAAACTGGTTTGCTAATACGCCCACGTTCGATGACGTAGCGGCTTCCGATTGCCTCAAATGACGAACCGCCCTTTGCTTTATGCTGACGCAAAAAACGAAGGGCGGTTTTGTTGTTGTTGGTTTTCCTAGGCGCGCTGTTTGCCAGTGAAGGAATCTATGTCGATGCAGTAGATGTTTGTGCGGGCCAGCGCTTGGTCGGTAAAACCGGCGCTAGCTCCGGGAGCCAGATGATGCATGATTCGGGTGAGCCCGTAACGTTTTGCTTCGGTGCCTTGGATTCGATGAACGGTACCCGTACCCATGATGCTGCGATACGCATAGGAATAGGCACAGGCATAGGGTCCTTCTATCACGCCGTCCTCGATATCCATTTCGATAGCGACACGTGGTTCGCGATTGAAAAGCTCTGCCTTGCGTCCCTCGGGAGCCGAGTGCACCCATAGTGCTAGGCGTGGGGTGGGGGCATTGTTGCCAGGGCTTTCAGGGTCTGCCCAGTCGTAACCGAAACTCATGGGGACAATAAACATGCCTTCTTCGTCGAGCGCCCCGATGCGTACGGTGTGGCAGGCTTCAACAATAGCGTGAAGCTGGTCGATATTGCGCACTTGGCGGCTTGCCTGGCGCATGGGGCGATGCATCGGTGCGTTTTCCATGGGTCCTCCTGTGTTTTGATTGTCCTGATGGTATCAGATGCGTTCCGAATAATGGATATGCGTCCATTCCTTGCGTATTGCGGCTTCGGTTATAGCCTAGGGCTGCGTTGCTACTGAATGCGTTGCTATTTGAAAGTAGCTCTGTGTCGAAAAAGGAAACACGCTTGTTTTAGCAGACAGAGGAAGAGTTTGACGGAATCTCCCTAGGACAATGAGGGAATTAACGTCTCTGTACGCGAATTCGGGGTTTTATGCGTGGTATTCTTCTGTAGTGATGAAGGTAGCGCTTGGGTTCGCATCGGCTCGGGTCTGAGCGTTTTTCGGAGTATGGCCGCAAGGCCGTCCGCTAAGGGGGTTATTGAATTGGTAGACGTAGAAGAGCTGCGCCGCGCACCTATCGCCATCTTGGGTGGTGGCGCTGTTGGCAAAACCTGCGGTGCCGACTGTGCGTTGGCTGGCCAGGAAGTTCGTATTTGCGATCTGGATCCGTTCTTTGACAATGCATTGGGCACTGTTATGCGTACGGGTATCACCTTGCAGGACAAGGCACCGGGGACGCAGACTAAGTACGGTTTCCGTCGTATGGGCAAGGGCGAATTTGCCATGGCAACCAATTCTGTAGCCGAAGCGGTTAAGGGCGCCAAGCTTATTGTTGTGGGCATCCCCTCTATCGCTCATGAGATTTTCTTCCGCGAGCTCATTCCTGCTTTGGAGGATGGCCAGATCGTTCACATCATTCCCGATAACTACGGTAGCCTGAAGCTTCGCAAGATGATGCGCGAAATGGGCTGCACCAAGAAGGTTATCATCGGTGGTTGGTCAAGCGCTCCCTATGGCACGCGCGTCGATACCGAAGGCGGCGTTGCCAAGCCCACCTGCTCGCTGGTATATCGCGCTATTACATTGCGTGGCGCTGCGCTTCCCGCAAAGGACACGGAAGATTTCGTAGAAAGCTCGAAGGCCTTGGGTTGCTTTGATGCTATCACTGAAGGCGATGGCGCAGTGTGTGGCGATACCGTTATGGATATCGGCTTCTCCAATGTGAACCCGGTTATCCATGTTCCCGGTACGGTTTTGGGCGTATCCACGATGGAAAACTTCGGCACGGTCCTGGACAAGAACATCCACGACTACTCCATCTACTCCCATTCCTTCTGCCCCTCTATTTCCGAGGTTCAGTACCAGTTCTACAACGAGGAAATTGCTCTGGCGGAAGCTATGGGTGTTGGCATCCAGCCCTTTAAGAAAGAAGTGTTCTACCAGCGCACCAGCGTTCTGGGCGAAGAGTACATGGGCGAGGGCTGCAACGTTCCCTTCGAGGAGCAGTGGGAAGTCGGTTTTGCCACCGGCCCCTTCACCATCAAGAACCGCTATGTAACCGAAGATGTTCCCGTTGGTTGCCATGTGTACCATGAGCTGGGCAAGAAGTTTGGTGTCCCCACGCCTATCATCGATTCCATGATTGTTTTGGGCGGCGTTATGAACAAGACCAACTTCTTCGAGACCGGCCTCACTTTGGATGAGCTGGGCATTGGTCATATGACGAAAGACCAGATGCAGGCTTATCTGCGCGAGGGCGAATACGTGGCTCCCGAGGGCGAGTAAATGAGCAATTGGAAAAGCGCATACGGTGCGCTTGAGACGAAGGCGGAGGTTCGTGGTACCCACGGGCTTCCGCCCCGTAGTTTTTCGGGGCAGGTGCTCGGCATCATTGCCGTGAAGCTGGATTACCCCAAGCTTCCAGGCAATGTTGCCAATGCGTGCACCTTCAATTATCCCGTGTGCTACGAAGTGGTTGATTTCGAGATCGAGCAGCTGTTTGCGGGTGACCCCGCCATCAAGCAGATGATCATCGAAGCCGCCAAGAAGCTGGAGGCGCAGGGCGTGCGTGCTATTATCGGCGCATGCGGTTACTTCGCCCATTTCCAGAAAGATGTTGCGGCGGCGGTTGACGTCCCTGTATTCATGTCGAGCTTGTGCCAGCTGCCAGTTATCAAGGCGGGCTTTGCCCAGGCGGGGTCTATTGCGGTGTTTGCCGCCGATGGATCCAGCTTGAACGATGATCTGCTTGCCCAGGTTGGTAGCAACACTGAAAGGCTCATTATTCAGAACGTAGGCGACATGGAAAGCTTCGCTCCCATTCGTTGGGGCGGACACGAACTCGACAACGGCAAGCTTACCGATGATTTATGCAGTTTGGCGAAGGAATTGTGCCGGCAGCATCCCGACATCAAGGCCATCTTGCTTGAGTGCAGTGATCTGCCCCCTTACGCGGCGGCTATTCAGAAGGCAACGGGTTTGCCGGTGTTCGATTTCATTACGCTTGCAAACTGGGTTGCCAGCGCTGTGTTGCAGAAAACCTATACCGGTTGGTTCTAGCTGGCGAAGGCGGAGCGTCGTGCTTTGGGTTTGCATTCTCAAGGCGATGATAGGTGTTTTGCCGAATGCGCCCCTTATGGGCGGAAACGAAGGCACAAGTGGCGCTGTCAGCGGAAATGCCTATCCTTGAAGGGGGCATTGATGGCGAAAGGCCTTCAATCTAATTCACTACGCAAAACAGAGAAGGACCGGCAGCGCCGGTCCTTCTCTTAGCTTGGAGTGTCGCAAAGGAGTCTGGTTTCTTTACGACAGGATGGTTAGCGTTTCAGGTCGATGTCGGTAAGCTTAACTTCCTTGGCTTCCTTCATGGCTTCGCTCATGTTATCGGCAAATTCGATGGTATTAAGCACCGTTTCGACTTCCGCCTTATGATCTTCGAAGTTGTCGACGGTTATAGACACGCTCCCCTCATTTACCCCGATAATGAAAACGGAAGTAGTCCCTCCCGAATGCTTGTAATCGCCGGTCAACCAGGTTTTGTCGCCGTAGGTTACAGGGTCATGTGTCTCCCATTTAAAAGACCCGCTGTAGCGATCTTCGTATCGAGCGAGCAACTCTTCAGCTGTCATTTTCTTTTCCCATAATGGGATGATTCGATCGTTGTTGGAAAATGTCAGTTGGGCTTTGTTTGCGTTGTCGCCGGCAGAGTTGCTGACGCTTACGCCTTCGGGAACCTCAACCTTAAACCAGATGAAATCCGCTTTCTTGTCCGCAGGCCCGCTTTCTCCGCAACCAACTAAGGCAACTGCGGCAACAAGGCTTATGCAGAGGGCAAGAAGTGCGATAACTGCTTTCTTCATGATGATGTCCTCCTCTTCAGTCTGTTTCGAAAACGGGCGGAACTCGATTGCGGCTCCGCCCAAGGTTGTTAGTGGATCTTCAGGTCGTCAGAGCTGACTTCCTTGGCTTTGTCATATGCTTCGCTCACATCATCTGCAAACTTTACCGATTTAACGAAGCTCTGCAGGTCTTTGTCGTTGATGTCGCTGAACCCGCGGGCATCAACGATGCCAACACGTCCATCGGGCAGGTCGGTGCAGAACTGGATCTTTGGCTTGCTTGCCTCGGTGTTCTGTGCAACCTTCCAGGTGTAGTTGCCGATCTTCATATCGTCCAGCTGCTCAGAGCCAGTGCCTTCCCATTCCATGAATGCTTGGGTAATTCCCTGGGCGTCCTTTACGCCGTTCCAGTTGACGCGGAGCTCTTTGGCTTCATCGGTCTTGGCGAACGATACCTTTGCCGCATTGCTGCCAAGGCTGGTGTTCAGTTCGTACTTATCGGGCACTGCCGCCTGGTACCAGGTAAAGTCAGTTACTTTTTGTGAGTTACATCCCACAAGGGTGAAGCAGAGTGCAAGTGCGCATGCTGCAATTCCTAGAAACTTGAGTTTCATTACCGTTCACCCCGCTATTCCATCTTCTTGAACTTCATTTCGGCACCCTCGACTTCGATGGATATCATCCCATCAGCCAGCTTGCCATCAATCGAATCGCCCATGGCTGTCATCTTGAAAGTGGTAGCATCCTTGGGCTCCCAGTTGCCCTCGGCCGTTTCGCCGAAGTACTCGAGAACCATAGTTTCGTCTTCATTGAGGGACAGCTTTACTTCCATGCCCCATGCTTTAAGCATGGAGATATCGCTCTCGGAATAGGTGGTATCGCCTTCGGTCAGGCCTGCCAGTTCCCAGTCGCCCTGGAAGTTCTTCTTGTACTGTTCGGCTCCGGAATCGCATCCCACCAGTGCAAAGCACAGGGCAAAAGCGCATACCAGAACTGCGATGATTTTCTTCGTTGCCTTCATTGCAACCACATCCTCTCAGACTCCCTCGCCGCTTTTGCGGCTAGCTATGTTTGTCATCGTGGTTCCATGATGACGTGAGGGGAGCGTTGGAAGAAGTGACCTACGGCTCAGTTAAAGAGTGTTTTTGAGCCATGTGTCTCAAAAACAAAACAAGGTATTGATCTGGTGATTTATCTGGTTGGTTTTGCCTTGTAAACGGCGGGTTAATCCCAAACGACGAAAGGTGTGATACCTATGGTTGCCGATGATCTATTTGTCCATTTTCGGAACGATAAGACCCTGTGATACCGCATGCACGGCAAGGCGCAAGATGCTGTCGTAGCCCGTTTTGGCCAAGATCTCAGAAATGTGGCGTTTTACTGTGCCTTCGCTTAAATACAACTCAGCTGCAATTTCCTTACGCGTTTTTGCTTCGCAGACCAATCGCAAGATGCTGATCTCTGTTTCGTTGAGTGCCGAAGCGTCCGAGAAGATACTCTGGGTTGCATTCGGGAAGGTGGAGTAGCCGTTGGCGGTTGAGCGAATAATTCCCAGGAGCTCTTCAGTTCCAACGTTCTTATATACGAAACTGTCAGCTCCAGCGAGCTTTGCCTGCTCGATGAACGTGATTTCCGGCATGCCTGTCATAATTACGATTTTCGTATCAGGGCAGGCTTCGCGAATCTGCTTCGCTGCGGCGATTCCGCTCGATCCGTTTTCGGTGCAAACATCCAAAAGCGCAAGATTGGCATTGGTCTCGCGCACCACGTCGAGTGCGTCTGCTGCATCGGAAAGCGCGCGGGCAACCTGCATGTCTTCCTGCAGGTTGAGCGTGCATGCGAGTGATTCTCGGAGAATCCCCTGATCTTCAACGATGACGATGGTGATCATGATGATGCTCCTTGATGGGGAATAGTTGCCGATATAGTGAAAGGCGTTAGTGCGTTTACCTCAAAGGTGCCACCGAGGACTTCTGCCGCTCGGCGCATCTGGGGCATGCCGCAGCCATCGATAATCGTGCTTGAAGCGCCGGTACCGTCATCGAAAATGGCCAGGTTCGTTTCCGATGGTTTGGCTGCTATGCGAACATAGACGTTTTTAGCGCTGCCGTGCTTGAGTGCGTTGGTTGCCGCTTCTCGAATTATCCCAACTAGTGCATTTGCCGAGCTAGGGTTTTCGGGCAGCGTGCCCTCTATGTGGATATTCGTACCTGCAAGAGCAAAGGCTGATGCAAGAGCGGCAAGCTCGTCTTTTCCCTCTGGGGAAGTGCGAGCAAGATCGTTGGTGATATTGTGCATAAGCCGGGAAACGCTTCGGGTGATTTCCGGATTATCTATATCTGATTCTAGGTAGTGATGGAGTATGGTCATTCGTTGGCCGATGGAGTCGTGGACGCGCGTTTTCATGACGAGCGATGCTTCTTCTGCAGCAGCTTCTTCTAACTGCGCCAGGGTTTGCTCCAGTTTGCGGTTCGATTCTTCCAGTTCGGTGTTGGCAAGATGCAGACGTTCGTTGAGGTCTTCCTCGACCGTGACGTCAATGGCCATGATTCGTTCGCATAAGGTGTGATGCAGCGTCACCTCGTCATGTATGAAGAGCCTGGTTTCGTTTGGCGATACAGTTAGACGTATCCCTTCGGGAAGCAAGGTGTCGCGAACGTGGTTACCTGCGGTTGCGCGTTTGGCTAGCTCTGCCCAGATAAGGGAACCCTCTGAGAGGTTGGTGCCCAATCCGAGCGCTTGAAGGCTGGATCGCATGCATTCGTTCATAAGGACAATCGCTCCGCTTCGATTAATGCAGAGAATGCCCTCGGGAAGCTTTTTCACCGCTTCGCCGATGGAGAGCTGCGTAATCGCGGAACTGCGGTGCTTGATATCCATGGTCAGCGAAGACGACACGCGGAAAAGGAAGAACGAAGCGTCTAGTACGGGAATGAACCAGCTGTTGATGTCAGCCGCTTCGATGAATGGTGGCGTGCAGGTAGCAAGAACTATGAGCTCGAGGATCATTATGGGGCGGCGATAGGCGAAGGCGAGCACGAGACCCAGCACAAGCGCAATGGCGTTAACCCACATCATTGGCTCGATGGGGAATGAGATCATCTTCATGCGGAACAGCAGCGCGCCATGGTTTGCGTAAGCGGAGCATACCGTTGCGCAGGCTAAGAGCAGATGCGCAAGGAGAAGCGCCTCATAGGCGACAGCTCCGCGGGGGTTGCGGTTTTCTTTCCGTGTGGCAACAAGAAGAACATGGATCATTTGCCCGACCGTAAGCCCAAATAGCAGAATGATAAGCGCAATAAGAACCACTGATTTTATGTTGAACAGATGGCTCATAGGGCACTGTCTTCGAGCTTGATTTTGACGGCGATTTCATCTGCCTCGATTTGGTGGCAGTTGCGGATGCCCGCTTTCGTCAGGCTATTGCAGAAGTTTTGCAGCGAAGGTTCGAGTTTTCGGGATTCTTCGCATTGCAAAACGATGCGAACTGTCAAGGCGCAGCGTTCGTCGTTTTCGCCAAATAAGAGCAGGGTTGGGTTTTTGATCGCAAATGCCAGTGAGGCGAAGTCGTATGCGCAATCGTAGAGGTGGGACATGATTGCGGGTGATAGGGGTTCGTTCAAGCGAAAGAGCGCGGCGCTTTCGATTCCCATGGAACGGAAATCGGCTGCGGCTTCGGTAAATACCAGTTCAACTTGTTCTTGGGTGAAGGAAACTCCTTCACGCTCGGCAACGATAAGGCTTCCTTTGCGCTTGCAGTAGGCGACAAGGAATTTAACCCGGGTCAAGTTTTGGCGTCTGATTGTTGCACTTTCGAGCGAGTCGTCTTCGGGGAGCTCGTCGATAAGGCGATTGATCTCGGAAGTTTTTTCCGCCAGCGAGTTATTGATTTGCTCGAATAAGTCACGTTCTGCTTCCCGTAATGCGAGGCCCTGGCGAATGGCAGCGCTTCGCTTTAGCAGCTCGGATGCATTGACCAGTTCTTCCTTTCGCTGTTTGAGAGCGGTGCGTCTGGCGTCATTTTTGCTTACATCGATGGAGAGCAACGCGGTGCCGCCGCTGATGCCGTAGGCGCGTTTGAGGGTATGGGGGTTGCTTGGGACGCGGAAGTCTACGGCCGCGCCGTTGAGCGTGCCAAGTTCAGTTATCTTTTCTATTGTTTCGGGCGAAAGGGGCTTGGCTTGTGCGGTCGAGTAAGCAAGCTGCCCATTCCTGGTTAGCACTTTCAGATCGAAAGGTAGTTTGTAGAAGGTTTCCCGATACCACGCATAAGAGGGAAGGATCCCTGTCGCGAGAGTGATTTCGACCGCCACGACAATAAGGATGGTGTAGGTGAGTGCCAGGTTGGTGCTGAAGAAGTGAGCGTTTCGAAGGATGTAGAGCAAGCTGTAGGCAATTGCCAAACCGGCGATAATCGCTAAAGGGGCAAAAGAGGGGCGTAGCTGCTTTCTTGCGGCAGGGAACAACAAGGCAAAGAATGCTCCGTAAAGTAGGACGAACCAGCCAGCAACGAGCCAATAGCACCACTCGTAGCGGTAATTGCCGCTCCAGCCGGGATCGTCGAAACTGAACGAAAATACCGCATGGTGGAGGTTGTTCGTAAGCACGAACAGAGCAAGCAGGGCACTTCCTGCAAAAGCGATGGAGCGTGCGGTTTTTCCTGCCTTGGTGGTATCGAAACCGGCGGCGCGGAGGGCGCAGGTAAAGGCCAGCGCGGGAATAAATAGCATGGGAACGTAATAGAGGTACCAGCATATAGAGGTGCCCAGGTCGCTTTTCATGGGGTATTTCACGATAACGTCGAGCAACCAAAACGCTAAAAGGGCGGCGATGGCAATAAGCTGGTTGCGGATAGTGGCGTCAGGGCAGCGTACGTAGATGGAAAAGGCCCATGCGGCAAGTGCTGGGCCCAGAAGCACCATGAACCCCGTTGTGCTTGAAGGGCCGAACCCGAGACCGAAAAACGAAGGCGGTTTGCTGGGAAGAAAGATCTCGGCGCAAATGAGGAGGGCAAAAGTCGCTGCGGCAATGCAGGCGGCAACAATCAAAACCCGACGTTTTGAGATGCTTTGCGTATGCTGCTCTGGGTTTCCCATGATCTCCCTTGCTTCGATGCTTCCAAGTATAGAGGAGAAGCCTGCTGCTACGGCTGCGGGGTGGGTTAATGGGTGCGCTTTTGGGTTTGGGGCTTGGGTGTTGGTGGCGGAATTCGGTCCCGGTTTTGGTGGATTGGTTTTTGCCCGACGCGTGCACCGCGCGTCACTTCTTTGATCCCGAGCTTCACTTCGATTGTGGCTGCTTTCGAAGAGTGCATTGTTAGCTGTTAGACTGGTTGGGAAAACGTCTATTTCTTTTGGAAAGAAAGCGAGTTGGCATGGTGGCGGAATCGGGTAGTGGCTTGACTCACGAAGAAATCCAGGCAGCAGAAGGCCTGCTGCGCTTCATAGATGAAAGCCCCAGCGCATTTCACGCGGTGTCTGCCCTGCGTGCTCGGTTTGACGAGGCGGGATTCGTTTTTCTCCCCGAAGCGCAAACCTGGAGCTGCAAGCCAGGGGGACGCTACTACACCGTGCGCAACGGTTCGAGCATCATAACCTTCAAGGTGGGCGGTGCCGTATCGGAAGGCTATCATTTTCAGATCACTGCTTCGCACTCGGATTCGCCCCTGTTCAAAATCAAGGCTCAGCCCGCTTTGGAAGGCCCAGGTTCGTACAGACGCTTAAACGTTGAGGCGTATGGTGGAATGATCGATTACACCTGGTTCGATCGTCCTCTTTCCCTTGCGGGCCGCGTTATGGTTCAAACAGGGAATCGCATTGAGAGCAGGTTGGTCTCGCTTTATAGGGATGTGGCTCTTATTCCGAGCCTGGCTATCCATATGGATCATGGCGTGAACAACGGCTTTGCTCCAAACCGACGGATCGATTTGTGCCCGGTGGTTTCCGCGGGCGCGCTGGAAAAAGAAGCACTGCAACCGCTGCTCGCTAACGAGCTGGACCTTCATCCCGACCAAATAGTGAGCCATGACCTGTATTTGGTGAATCGCCAGGCACCTTGCATATGGGGTGCGGCTGGTGAATTCATCTCAGCCCCCAGACTCGATGACCTTATGTGCGCCTACGCTTCGGCTGAAGCGTTTTTGCGAAGCGCCAACGATTCCTGCGTTTCGGTGTACTGCTGCTTCGACAACGAAGAGGTGGGGTCCAACACCAAGCAGGGTGCTATGTCCACATTCTTGCCCGATACGCTGATGCGCTTGAATGGGGCTTTGGGTGGTACGGACGAGGAATATCGCCGCGCACTGGCGGGTTCCCTATTGGTAAGCTGCGACAACGCCCATGCGGTACACCCTAACCATCCCGAAAAGAGTGACGAGGGCAATCGTGCCTATTTGAATCAGGGCATTGTGGTCAAAGAAGCGGCAAACCAGAAGTACTGCACCGATGCGTTTAGCAGTGCCGTGTTCTGTGCGGTGTGCAATAACGCCAGCGTACCGTTCCAGCGGTTTGCGAACCGCAGCGATATGGCGGGTGGCTCAACCTTGGGCAACCTGTCCAACATACAAGCAAGTATGCATGGCGTTGATGTGGGCTGCGCCCAGCTTGCCATGCACTCGGCGTACGAAACCGCCGGCGCACGCGATGTCATGCTTGCTATTCGGGCGTTGCGGGCCTTCTACGATGCTGACATTCAAATAAGCGGAGCCGATTCCGCCACGCTGCGTTAAAGACGCTGTGCTGGTCTCCTTTGCTTACTGGGAAAACGGTATCCGCCCCCTATTTCTCCGCCGAGGGGGGGCGAAGGCTAATCGGAATGGTGCAACCGCTCGATCGGGATTAGCTCCTTCTATCCCGTGATCCGCCAAAGGAAGTGTTCGTTTGTATGTCTTGGGTAATGGCCGCCGTTGCCTCGGCGTTTTTTGCGGGCATAACTTCGATTTTGGCCAAGTGTGGCCTTTCCGAAACCGATTCTGATATTGCCACGGCGCTGCGTACTTTGGTGGTACTGGTGTTTGCGTGGGCCATGGTTGCTGTAATGGGGTCGGGCCATACTATCGCTCAGATAACTCCGCAGTCTTGGTTGTTCCTTGCTCTTTCCGGTTTGGCAACGGGCGGTTCGTGGATCTGTTACTTCAAAGCGCTTTCCCTGGGCGACGTAAACAAGGTTGTTCCCGTTGATAAATCCAGCACTGTCATGGCGGTATTGTTGGCAATCGTGCTATTCGGCGAAACGAGCCATTTAGAAGTGAAGCTTGTTGGCACTGCGGTGATTGCCGTGGGCACCTTCATGATGATCGAGAAGAAGCAGGGAGCTTCGGGCGAGCAAAGCCGTGCCTGGTTGGTGTATGCCTTGCTGGCAGCGGTGTTCGCTGCCCTTACTTCGGTGTTGGCAAAGGTGGGTATCGAGGGCGTTGAATCGAACTTGGCAACCGCCATTCGCACCTGTTTTGTGCTGGTGATGGCATGGGTGATTGTGGCAGGCAAGGGAAAGCTGTCGCAAGTGCGCCACGTTGATGTGCGGGAGTTAGACTTCCTGGTGGCATCGGGCGTTGCCACAGGTGTTTCTTGGCTGTTCTTCTATTACGCGATTTCTGCAGGTCAAGTAAGTGTTGTGGTGCAGATAGACAAGCTTTCCATCCTTATTTCCATTGCCTTTGCTTGGATTGTGTTCGGGGAGCGTCTTACGCCGAAATCGGGTACGGGCTTGGCGCTTATTGTGGCAGGTACGCTCGCTATGAGCATTTGGACATGATTGGGAATATAGGGACAGGTCTCGTTTCCCGTTTACGTGCATCGCAAAAAGGCAGGGCATCGCGAATTTCATAGCGTGCAATGCCTTGCTCCCCAAAAGCGGGAAAACGGGACATGCCCCCCTTTTTTTTCCATTTATGCTGTGTAAAGGGTGCCATCTGCGGCAATGCCGCAATATGCAACGATGCCCCAGCCTGCATGAGTTTGCGGATGCGGGCTGGGGCGTCTTGCTTTAGGAGGGCTGCACCGAGTGCGTTTTGTTGGTGCTTAGTATGCTCCAGAATAGAATCTGCTCAAAATAGTTATTACTTTCATCTGGCTATAGACCCGATCTATGGTGAAGAGGCAGCTCGTTTTCCTTGGGGTAATAGAGGCAGGTGTCGTTTTCCCGCCAAAGAGATGGGCGTTTTGTTTCCAGCGAGTTTTGCCGGCGGTTGCTCTTTGCTTATTGGAGGGTTAAATCTACCGTGCCATACTGATTTCAGGCAAAGGTTAATTGTGCCTTTATGAAATCCTAAAAGGGGATGTCTTTTTGGTCATTGTTCTATAAAGAACGCGCAACTGAATAGAACACTTGTGATCCATTTCGTGGGTGCTTATCACCGATGCGAATTGGGAATATCGTCTCGAATGGCTTTTTGTTTTGCAATTTGTCTCCAGCTCATGAGGCTTTTTTCTGCAGCCATCAATGGGTGCGGCTCATGTGCTGCTGCGTTTTTTATTGCGCGCTTCGTTCAGCTTATTTTTTTGATTCGCCAATACGTTCTTTATAGAAAAGGAAATAACCATGCAGTTCCCAAAAGCGAACAGCTTCTCGCAAGATAGTGTTTTGTCCAAAATAATGGGGCCCAATCCACTCAAGTTATGTGAAGAGATGATTCTAACCGCCAACGAAATTGTTGGTAACAAGGCTGTTTCTCCGAGCTCCGTCGTGCTGGATTTGGGCAGTGGCACCGGAATAACCACAGCATTGTTGGCCAGGGAGTTCGGATGCGCGGCCTACGCTGTTGATCTTTGGAGCAACCCAACCGAAAACATGCGTTTTTTCGAAACCCTTGGATTGACCAATCGGCAAATCGTTCCCATCAAAACCGATGCTTCGGAAGGGCTGCCTTTTGCGGAAGGGTTCTTCGATGCGGTGGTGAGCATTGACTCGTATAACTATTTCGGCCGCAGTGCGGAGTATCTGGATGCAAAGCTATTGCCGTATGTGAAGCGCGGCGGGATCGTCGCATTATGCTTTCCCGGCATGAAGCGTGATTGCCACGCTAACCCGCCGGCATGCCTGCTTGAGTCATGGACGCCTGATCAGCTTGATTATATTCACGATATTCCCTGGTGGAAAGCTATTTTTGAGCAATCGGAAAATGCCGACATCTTAGGAATTCGGGAAATGCAGTGCACGGAGGAAGCTTGGGCCGATTGGCTTTCTTGCGACAACGAGTATGCAAGATGTGACGCTTCGGCAGTGAAGGCTGGTGCGCTCGAGTACCTTAACACCATCATGGTAGTGCTGCGTAAGAGGTAACGCTAATGCAAGATGGGGAGCTCGGCTTGATTCCGGGCTCCCCGTTATCAATCGCAGAGAGTTGCCTACCGCGCGCTCCTGATTCGAATGCCTCTAGGCTAGAAGTTCGCCCAGGTGACGGCATGCTTCAGCCGCTTCATCGTCGGGGTAGTCCTTGGCAATTACGGTTTCCACGGGCTGCACTCCGGCTTCTTCAGCCCGCTGCATCCAGTAGTCCATCCATTCGCCGTTGTTCCAGTCGTACGAGCCGAAGAAGCCAACTTTTTCACCTGCCATCAGTGGCTCAACCTCGTCATACATGGGCAGGAACTCGGTGTCTTCCAGTTCTTCGTCGCCCATAGCGGGGCATCCGAAGGCGAAGGTATCGAATTCGGGTACTCGCTCTGCTCCGAAATCTGCTGCCTGGATGATGGTTGCTGTGCCGCCCTTTGCCTCTACGCCTTCAGCTACGAAATCGGCCATGGCTTCCGTGTTGCCAGTACCGCTCCAATATACGATTGCTACGTTGCTCATGAGTTGCTCCTTGTTTTTTGGGCCGACTTGGTTACTGACTTTTGGTCGGCCGTGTCATTGATTCCAAGAAGCAAGTTAGCATAGGTTAACTTATAGTCAAGAGAGGGTTTGCTAAATGGGGAAATAGGGACAGGTACCGTTTTCCCACTCAGGTATAGCGCAAAAAGCAGGGCCGCTTGCGAACCCTGCAACACGAAGCACTCTGCCTCTTAAGTGGGAAAACGGTACCTGTCCCTATTTCCCCCTAATGCCTGGGATAAAATAGCGCTTCGAAAAGCATTATTGCTGCGTTGCTGTAAGCATTTTTTGAAAGGGGACACCGTGTCCGCTCAGTGCAACCTTATTATCGACTCCTGCTGCGACCTTCCCTTGGAGCTCGTCCAGCAAGAGGGTGTTCAGCTGATCGATTTCAACTACATCATTGACGATGAAACGTTCAAGGACGATTTCTATCAGTCCGTAACCCCCAAGGAGTTCTACGACAACATTCGAAATGGCGCCACTCCAAGCACCTCGCAGGTTGCGCCCGCCGAAACGGAAGCCGCTTTCCGCGATGCTATTGAGTCAGGGGTTCCCACGGTATACCTCTGCTTTTCCAGCGGGCTTTCCAGCAACTACAGTACGGCTTATGCCATTTGGAGCCAGCTGAAAGCCGAACACCCCGAAGCGCCTATCTATATCGTAGATCTTCTTATCGGTTCTACTCCTGAAGGCCTGTTGGTGCTGGAGGCTTTGCGTCAGCGTGAAAGTGGGCTTACCGCCGAAGAGATGGTTGCCTGGGCGGAAGAAGCACGCTATTTCGTGCAGACCCTGTTCATGGTTGACGACCTCGATGCCCTTCATCGTGGTGGCCGCATTCCCGCTTCGGTCGCTTTTGCAGGCTCCAAGCTTGACTTGAAGCCGCTGCTGAATTTCGACACCAATGGCAAGCTTTCTCTGGCAGGAGCGTCTCATGGTCGCAAGAAGGGCTTGAAGCAGCTGGCATCCTTCTACGAAAAGGCCCATGCCGAAAACAGTAACTTTGCTCTTATTGGCCACGCCGATTCGGAAAAAGACGCCGACAGGGTTTGCGAGCTGCTCGCCAAGCAAGACGAATCCATCACGGTCATCAAGCACAACATCGGTGCTACCATTGGCAGTCATGTCGGTGCCGGCATGGTGTCTATTTCCTTCTGGGGCACGGATCGCCGTGAGGCGCTTTCTGTCGCTGACAAAATTGCTCGCAAGGTGCGAAAAGGGGAGTAGGTCTTTACAGAAGGGCGAGTAAACGCTTTATTTTAGGTTATCGGCAGGCCGCAGCTTCTGCGTGAACCGTGCGTTCGGATTTGGGTTAAGAAAGGGAAAACCTAGATCGAGAGATGCGGGTCACTACGAGTTGCGGCTTTTCTTTTTCTCGAAAGAGCGTCCTTGACACTCCTATCCGGCATCCCTTTCTTTTCGAAACAGTATCTTTTGCTCTTTACGATAACTAATTCACGGTTTATCATATGAACAGTTGTTCACATGTGAAAGGATCAAAGATGGTCGAAGCGGAGCCGAACGAAGCAAAGCAAGCTCACCGTAGCGTCTCTTCAGAAATCGAAAGCGCTTGTGGCTGCGGCTGCGATGCTGCCGATGAAGCTGTCGACATGATGCCCGATGAAGAACTGCTCTACGATTTGGCCGATTTGTTCAAGGTGTTTGGCGACACCACGCGCATCAAAATCCTCTACGCCCTTATGACGAAGGATCGCTGTGTTGCCGATCTGGCTGAGGAGATTGGTGCGACTCAAAGTGCGGTTTCTCATCAGTTGCGAACCTTGAAGCAAAGCCGTTTGGTTCGTGCGAAGCGCGATGGGAAGAACGTGATCTACTCGCTTTCTGACGACCATGTGCACACGATGCTTGCCCAGGGAATGACGCATATCTGTGAATAGCCAGACCACTGTGTGGGCTGTCTGCCCAAAGGGGAATCTTTTCAGGAAAGGAAATAGCCATGCGTAAGGTATTCAAATTGCAGGATCTTGAGTGCGCCAACTGTGCTGCAAAGATGGAGGACGCTATCAAGAAGATCGACGGCGTAAACACGGCATCGATGAGCTTCATGACTCAGAAGTTGGTAATCGACGCTGACCCCGAAAAGCTCGATGCGATTTTGGATGAAGCCGAAAAGATCTGCCACAAGATCGAGCCCGACATGGTCATTTTGCGATAGTCTGCCGGCTATTGTTCTTTCACGAAAGCGCGCTGGCGCTGTGCGTCGTTTTCAGCAGCATCGGTAGCTTTCGATTGACCGAGGCACCATGTATGCTGGTCTGCCTTTTCGGGCCCTCAGCGTTCGTCGAAACGCTGCTGCTGTTGCCACCAAATTCTGCGAGATTTTAAACAAAAACCGAACGCGGCGCATCCGGCCTACCAAAGTCCGATGCGCCTGTATACGCTACGAAGGGAATTTGCATGAATAAAAAGCAGAAAAGGACGCGAAACCGTATTGTTGCGGCGCTCGCCATTTTTGCTGCGGTATTCGCGGTTACGGAGTTTGTTCCGCTTGCGCAGTACGTTGGCGGGGAAACGAACGCGCTGTACCTTGAATTCGTCTTGTTCCTTATCCCGTACCTTATTGCAGGTTACGATGTGCTGCTGAAGGCGGCGCGCAACATTGGCAACGGCCAGGTGTTCGATGAGAACTTCCTGATGACCATTGCAACGGTGGGCGCATTTGCCCTGGTTCTATTTCCCGATTCTCAGCCTCATATGGCCGAGGGTGCAGCGGTAATGCTCTTCTATCAGGTGGGTGAGCTGTTCCAGGGCTACGCCGTGGGCAAATCGCGTCAGTCCATCGCCGACATGATGGACATCGCCCCCGACTTCGCCAACGTTATGCGTGATGGCAAGCTTGTTCAGGTCGATCCGTACGAAATTGGCATAGGCGATGAAATCGTGGTGAAGCCCGGCGAGCGCGTTCCGCTTGACGGCACCATTGTGGAGGGTTCCACTCAGCTCGACACTGCTGCGCTTACCGGAGAATCCGTACCTCGTCATGTGGAGGAGGGCGCTGAAGTGATTTCCGGTTGCGTGAACATGACGGGCAAGATTACGGTGAAAGTGAGCAAGCCCTTTGAGCAATCCACGGTCTCGCGCATTCTTGAGCTGGTGGAAAGTGCTAGCGAAAAGAAGGCTCAGACCGAAAACTTCATTACGCGTTTTGCGCGCTACTACACGCCCATTGTTACCATTGGTGCTCTTGTGCTGGCTGTGTTGCCTCCGTTGCTGTTCGGTCAAAGTTGGTCAGATTGGATTGAGCGCGGTTTGACCTTCTTGGTTGTTTCGTGCCCTTGCGCTCTTGTTATCTCAGTCCCGCTTTCGTTCTTTGGCGGTATTGGCGGCGCTTCTCGTCTGGGCATCTTGGTGAAGGGTGGCAACTACCTGGAAGCGCTGTCTCATACCGAAACGGTGGTGTTCGACAAGACGGGCACGCTTACCAATGGCAGTTTCAACGTGGTTGCTGTGCATCCCGATGCTGCAGCAGAGGTTGACCCTGACCTTATCCTTTCCATCGCTGCCCATGCTGAAGCGTACTCCGATCACCCCATTGCCGTTTCCGTCAAGGAAGCTTTCACGGGTGAAATCGATCAGAGCCGTATTGCTGATGTTCGCGAGGAAGGCGGCCATGGCGTTCGTGCGGTGGTTGATGAGCGCGTGGTTCTGGTGGGCAACGATAAACTGATGCGTGAAGAAGGTATCGCTTACCACGACTGCGAGCTTACCGGCACCATCCTTCATGTTTCAATTGATGGTAAATATGCAGGTCATATCATTATTGCTGATGTGGTTAAAGAAGACGCCGCCGAATGCATCAAGCGTTTGCATGCTGCTGGCGTTAAGAAGACAGTCATGCTCACGGGCGATCGCGCCGAGGTTGCAAAGGCCGTTGCCGAAAAACTCGGACTCGATGAGTACCATGGCAAGCTTCTGCCGGAAGACAAAGTCAACCAGGTGGAGCGCCTGCTTGGCGAAACGTCCGAAAAGGGAAAGCTCGCTTTTGTGGGAGACGGCATCAACGATGCGCCGGTGCTCACCCGCGCCGATATTGGCATTGCCATGGGCGCAATGGGGTCCGATGCGGCAATTGAAGCGGCAGACATTGTTCTGATGGACGATAAGCCCTCCAAGATCGCTTCCGCGATTCGCATAGCTCGCAAAACCATGCGCATCGTATGGCAGAACATCGTCTTTGCGCTTGGTGTGAAGTTTGCAGTGTTGGTATTGGCTGCTGTTGGTTTGGCTACCATGTGGCTTGCGGTGTTCGCCGATGTGGGTGTGGCCATCCTGGCCATCCTCAACGCTATGCGCTGCATGCGCGTAAAGCACTAAGGGGTTTCTGTTCTGGGAAAATAGGGACAGGTACATTTTCCCACTTTTAATGTCGGTATCCCAATCGGGGACTGGGGAAATGGCGCCTGTCCCTATTTTCCCGCCCACTCCTCAAGGAAGATACGCATGGCTTCGTTTACGACATACACCCTGCAAGTTAATGGCAGCGACGTTCATGTCACGCTAAAGCGCATGAAAAGCATTCGCTTGCAGGTGAAATCGACGGGTGAAGTAACGTTGTCGGCGCCACTCGGTACCAGCAAAGCCCGTATAAGCGAATTCGTTCGGTCGAAGGCTGATTGGATTCGGACTCAGCAAGCGAAACAGGTAGACTCTCCAGCTGCTCGCGCCGAAAGAGCATCGAGGGAAGAAATTGAGCAATGGCGCACAGTGGTGAAGGCGTGTGTTCCGCCGCTGGTTGCCGAATGGGAGCGCATTCTGGGCGTGCGTGTGCAGAAGCTTGATTATCGCAACATGAAAAGCAGGTGGGGAAGCTGTCAGCCCGAAACGGGGCGGGTGTGTATAAACATTCGCCTCGCGCTCTTCCCTCCGGAATGCCTTGAGTATGTGGTGGTTCACGAGCTGTGTCATATGCTGGAGCCAAACCATGGCGCTGGCTTTAAGGCCCTTATGACCAAGGTGATGCCCGATTGGAAGCAGCGCGAGCGCATTTTGAATCCGCGGTAAGTAATCTCTTCGGTACGCGTGAGTGCCGCAGCTTTTCTCGTGCTAAAATAATTCAGTTATACGCTGTGCCAAAAGGGCGCAGAACGAGCAAGTAATCTGAAGCGGCGGGCGGCATCATCAGCCGTTTTCGCCAAGAAAGAGAGCATGAGCATGAGCAAGGGAACCTATTCCTTCACCACTCCCATTTACTACGTTAATGCGGCACCGCACTTGGGCACCGCCTATACCACCATCGCTGCCGACGCAGTTGCGCGTTATCAGCGTATGAATGGTTATGACGTTGCCTTTGTAACCGGTATGGATGAACATGGCCAGAAGGTCGCCGATACGGCAGCGGCAAAGGGCATGACGCCTCAGGATTGGTGCGATTCCATGGAACCCGCCTTCCGCGATTGCTGGGACATGCTCGATATCACCTACACCGACTTTGTTCGCACCACCGAGCCTCGCCACGCCGAAACGGTTAAGAAGTTCTGGCAGGATTTGTACGACAAGGGATATTGCTACAAGGGTTCCTACGAGGGCTGGTATTGCGTTCACGAGGAAACCTATTACAACGAAAGTGACCTTCTGAAGAACGACGAAGGCGAATTCGTGTGCCCTGATTGCAAGCGCCCTGTTCAGAAAGCTGGCGGCGAAGAAAATTGGTTCTTCAAGCTTTCCGAGTTCCAAGAACCGTTGCTGAAGTTCTATGAGGAAAACCCTGATTTCATTCGTCCTGAAACCCGTAAGAATGAAATTGTTTCCTTTGTGAAAAGCGGCTTGAAGGACCTTTCCATTTCCCGTTCTACCTTCGACTGGGGCGTTCCGCTGCCTTTCGATGAAGGTCATGTTGCCTATGTTTGGGCTGATGCTTTGCTGGCGTATTTCACCGGCATCGGCTACGGCAGCGAAGAGCGCGCAGGCGAATTCGAGCAGCGTTGGCCTATGCAGTACCACTTCGTAGGCAAAGACATCACGCGCTTCCATTGCGTCATCTGGCCTGCAATGCTGATGGCTGCTGGCTTGCCGGTCGCCCATACGGTATTCGGACACGGCTTCCTGCTTACCAAGGGCGAAAAGATGTCGAAGTCCAAGGGCAATGCGCTAAAGCCTGCCGATTTGGTAAAGGTGTTCGGCGTTGACGCGTATCGTTACTATTTCCTTTCCGACGTTCAGTTCGGTCATGACGGCTCGATTTCCATCGAGCGCATGGTTCAGGTATACAACGCTGATCTTGCCAATACGTGGGGCAATCTGTGCAGTCGCGTGTTCAACATGACCAAGAAGTATTTCGAGGGCAAGGTTCCCGCGGCACCTGCTGGCGCCGAGGAAAACCCGCTGCGCGAAATCGCTGACGAACTGTACGCCGAATACGACAAGTGCATGGGTCAGGTCGATTTCACCAATGCTGCCGCTGCTGTTCAGAAGTTGGCTAGCCGCGTAAACCTGTATGTTGAAGATTCCGCGCCGTGGAATCTAGCAAAGAGCGAAGAAACCGCTGATGAGCTTGCTGCAGTAATCTACAACGCGCTGGAGGCTATCCGCATTATTGCGTTGTACATGGCTCCGTTCATGCCCAACACCTCTGCTGAGGTTTTCAATCGTCTGGGTCTGGGTGATATCTTCGCAATCACCGATATTGAAGCCGCTTCGGTATGGGGTCAGCTTGAGGCTGGTTCTGCCGTTGCCGTGGGCGATCCGCTCTATCCTCGCTTGGATGCTGACGCCATCGATCTTTCCATCGAATAGCAGGAAACGGCCGTTATTATGACCGAGGAAACGCAATCGCTGAACGCCGCTTTTGTTGAAGAGGGGGCGTTCAGCGTTTCCTTTTTTCAGAAACGCAAGCATCACAAGTACCGTGAAGTGGCTGCACCTGTTTTGCCTGGTTTGGTTGCCGACACGCATGCACATCTGGAAATGCTCAAGAATCCAGCTGCTGAACTGGCTAAATGTGCATATCATAACGTGCGTTTCGTGTGCGCTATGTGCGATCCTGCTGAAGACAGCCACACCACCTTCGACAATTTGGAAGCGTGGCAGCAAGATGCTCAAGGCATTCTTGAGGAAGCTGGCTTGGGTTCTTGCAAGGACGCCATTCCTCATCTGCGTATCGCTATGGGTGTGCATCCCCACAACGCCAAGATGTGGGATGTGCGCATGGAGCGCACGTTGATGCGGCGCTTGGCAGATCCTCGCGTCTGCGCTTTGGGCGAAGTAGGCCTTGACTACCATTACGACCTTTCTCCTCGTGCCGTGCAGCGCGGCGTATTCCGTCGTCAGGTTCAGCTTGCTAAAACTGCTGGTCTTCCGCTTATCCTGCATATGCGTGAAGCCCATGAAGAGGGCCTGGCAATCCTGGAAGATGAAGGATTCCCAAAGAATGGGGTATTGCTGCATTGCTTTAATTTGGACGCTGAAGCGCTTGCTCCATGGGCGGAGCACGGTTGCTACATTGCGTATGGCGGCCCTATCACTTTCAAAAAGGCCGACGAGGTGCGATCTGCCGCAACCAAGGTTGCTCGTAATCTTCTCCTCACCGAAACCGACAGTCCTTATATGACACCTGAACCCATGCGTGGTGTCGATTGCGGTCCAGCCCATGTGGTGTTCACGGCTGAAAAGCTGCTCGAGGTTTTGGGCGCGGAAACGCAGGCGGAACGGGAAGATCTCTTGGGGCAGATGTATGGCAATGCGCTTGGATTGCTTGATCGGCAGCCTACGCAATGGCAACGTGCAAATGCCGATTTGCTTGCGGGGGCCTAAATGGGCACGTGGGTTGTAATAAACGGCTCTCCTCGTCTGAATGGCAAATGTGCACGCATTATTCGCATGCTGAAAATGTCAATTGAGCAGAGTTATCCAGAAGTGAACCTTGTTGAGTATGAGGTGGGCTGCATGGATGTTTCTGGCTGCAATGGTTGTGAGTTCTGCAAGACGAACGATGGGTGCATTATCGAAGACGATATGACCCAGTTCATAGACGATCTGGATACGGCGGAGCGAGTGTTTTTGGTATCGCCCATTTACTTTGCGGGTGTTCCCTCCCAGCTGAAAGCTGTGTTGGATAGGTTGCAACCGTTCTTCTGGCCCTATCTTGAGCGACGGAAGAAGGGGGAGCCCCTGCCAGCCAAGCGTCCTTTGTCGTTGTTTGTGGTGGGCGATGGTGGCGATCCGCATGGTTACGGGCCTTTGGTTGCTAGCGTTCGGTCATCTATGGCCCTTGCGGGTTTTGCTATTGAAGAAACGGTTCCTCTTATTGGGATTGATCGTCTCAAGCGTGAACACTTGGGAAAGTGGGGTGTTGCCTGATGGGCAAGCTATCATATTTAGCAAGCGTGGCAGAAACGCGCGCTGTTCTTGAAGCTCATGGCCTTATGACGAAAAAGGCATTGGGACAGCATTTCCTTATCAACGATGGTATCGTGCAGCATATTTGCGATTTGGCTGAGTTGGGCCCTGAAGACAAGGTCTTGGAGGTTGGTCCTGGCATCGGAACGCTTACTGTTGCTTTGCTTCAGCGCGCGGGTCAGGTTGCTTCTATCGAAATGGATACCGACCTACCAGCCGTTTTGGCGGAAACCTGTGCTGAGTGGGCTGACAGGTTTACCCTGATCCAAGGTGATGCATTGGCAGTAAGCCCCGATCAGGTTCCTTTTGCTCCTACTAAGCTTGCAGCAAATCTACCCTATGCGGTGGCCGCTACCATCGTGCTCGATTTCTTTGAACGCTATGAGTCGTTGCAGAGTCAAACGGTAATGGTTCAAGCGGAAGTTGCCGATCGCATGTGTGCCAAAATCGGCACGAAGAACTACGGTGCTTATACAGTGAAGTTGGGCCTCCTGGCTGAGTATCATGGCCGCTTCGCCGTTTCCGAGGGTAATTTCTTCCCGCCCCCGCGCGTAAAAAGCGCCGTTATTCGCTTTGACCGTAGGGCAGAGCAGCTGCCTGAAGAATTGCGTCATGCCGCTATGGTGATGGCGGATGCTTCTTTCGCTAATCGTCGCAAAACCATTGCGAACTCCCTGAAGATGTACTTCTCGAATCCGCAAACCTACGATGAGCGCATGTTGGCCTCCATTCCTGAAACGCTCGAACGAGCGGGCGTTTCCGCGAAGGCCCGTGGTGAATCGCTTGAACGCGAAACCTTTATAGAATTGGGTCGTGCTTACTTGGCAATGCACGAATAGCGTAAAGGGCACGAGGTGTTGTATCTCGTGCCCTTCCGTTGTTTTCTCCTGGTACTCTTCCTGACAGGCTGGAATCGTTGTGTGATCTGCCTATTCCGACGTTGCCTCAACTTTGAATTCAAGAAAGGAATCCGATGGCCAACGCCAAGACTTCTTTGACACGTAGGACGCTTCATTACTACTGGAAAGTGACGCGCAGACACAAGGCATTGTTTGCAGCACTGATGGTGTCCACGTTTGCCTTTGTTGCTTTGTTGAGCTACGGCAATCCGTACGTGATGAGCCTAATTGTGGACCAGGTTAGCGCTCAGCCCGTTGAGGCGGATCAAGTGTTTACCGTGTTTGGGCCCTATATTGTTGCCCTTATTCTGATTAACGTATTTGGTCAAGCTGCCAGTAAATTGCAAGATTACACCATGTACAAGCTGGAAATTGCTGCTTCGTACGATTTGGCAACCATGAGCTTTGATGCCCTGTGCAATCAGAGTATGTCGTTTCATTCGAATCGATTCGGCGGCACGCTCGTTAGCCAAACCACGAAGTTTATGAGCGCATATCAGCAGCTAATCGAAACCATCATGTTTCCTTTCCTGCCGGTAATCTGCTCGGTGATATTCACCTGCGGAATTCTTCTTCCGCGTGTTCCTCTGTACGTTGCCATTCTGATGGTGCTGCTGGCTGTTTATGCGAGCATTTCCTACTACTTATATAAGCGCATTCTTTCCCTGAATGAAAAAGCTGCTAGTGCGCAGAACCAGCTTTCGGGCGAGTTGTCTGAATCGGTGGCGAATATTCTGGCGGTAAAAACGTATGGCCGCGAAGACTATGAGCGTGGGCTGTTTGATAATGCGAACAGGGAAGTGGTGGCACGCGATTCGAAACGTATGTGGGCATCGCTCACTCGTGGCATTATTACTGCCTGCATCACGGTGGTGATAATGTCGGTGGTAACCGTGTTTATTGCCGGAGGGAATGCGTGGTACGGCATCACTCCGGGCACATTGGTTGTTATGTTTACCTATACCTATACCATTACCAACCAGTTCAATTTCATCAATAACGGCCTCCAGCGCTTTAATCGTGCATTTGGCGATGCGAGTGGCATGACTGCCATTCTCGATGAACCTCGTTTGGTGGCAGACAAGCCTGGTGCACCTGATTTGAAGGTGAGCCGTGGCGCTATCGATTTTCAAGATATCGACTTCTTCTATACCGACGGCAATGCGAAGACGCAGGTGTTTGATAAGTTTGAGCTTCATATTCCTGCAGGTCAGCGTGTTGGTTTGGTCGGCATGAGCGGAGCGGGAAAAACAACGCTCACAAAGCTCTTGCTTCGTCTTTCTGACATTCAGGAAGGACAGATTCTTATTGATGGGCAGAACATAGCCGATACGACCCAGCAATCACTGCGTCGCCAAATTGCCTATGTGCCGCAAGAAGCCCTGCTATTCCACCGTTCCATCGCCGAGAATATCTCGTATGGCAAACCCGATGCTAGCATGGAGCAAATTCGAAGAGCGGCCAAACAGGCTAATGCCCTTGAGTTTATTGAGAAGCTTCCGCAGGGATTTGACACCATCACGGGAGAACGCGGCGTCAAGCTTTCCGGCGGCCAGCGTCAGCGTATCGCCATTGCGCGTGCGCTCTTGGCCGACTGCCCAGTGCTGGTGCTTGATGAAGCAACAAGTGCGCTCGATTCTGAAAGTGAAAAGCTGGTTCAAGATGCCCTGGCTACCCTCATGGAAGGTCGTACGTGCATCGTGGTTGCGCATCGTCTGTCCACGGTGGCCAGTTTGGACAGGATCGTGGTGCTTGATGGCGGCAAAATCGTCGAAGATGGCCCCCATGATGAACTGGTTTCCCGGGGTGGGGAATATGCTCATCTGTGGAGCCGTCAAACGGGAGCCTATCTGGAATAACGCTTCTATGGTTACAAGATGGAGATTGTCCCGTAGCAAAGCTGCGGATGATATACTAGTTGAGTTTTATTGTGTCCAAAGTGGAAAGAACAACCTTATATGGATCTCGCAAAGCAAGCACAGATTATCGGCAACATCCATGACACGCTTAGCCAGTATGTAGGCCAAAAGCTTCGCGTTCGCGCAAACATGGGACGCTCGAAAATCGTTGAGAGCGAAGGCGTGCTCATGCAGGTGCATCCGCAGCTATTTATCATGGAAGTAAAGCGTAAGCGCGGTGCTTCTGCTCGTCAGTCCTACCAGTATGTAGATGTTCTTACTGGCATGGTCGAGCTCAGTCAGGATGGCCAGCCTCTGTTCGGCAGCTTTATTGAAGAAGAAGTTACCGAAGAGCCTGTAGCGGTTGAGGCAAACGCCGAAGAATAAGGCCCGAAAACCAAGTTAGAAAGTAGAGCCCGCTCAGTTATCTGAGCGGGCTCTACTGTTATGCGGCGATGTCCTCGGGCGTCTGTCGCCTCCAGCGTTACGGAGCTGTCTGTGGGCTGTCTGCGGCGTGGCAAACAGATAGGAGCAGCGATGCTGCTGGCCGTGGTGCATCAACAAGGTCTTAAAACAGCCCTGTGGGTTATATGCACCTGAGATGCGCATTCTGCCAATAGTTCTAATAGTGCATTTGAAAACAAAAAAATCGCAAAGCAAATATGCTTTGCGATTCGGTGTTTTGCTGGTGGAGATGATGGGGATCGAACCCACGACCTCAACATTGCGAACGTTGCGCTCTCCCAACTGAGCTACATCCCCAGCGGATATTGATTTAACAGCAGACAACGGGCGATGTCAAGTTGGCGTTTTCGGGATCGTCATAATGGTAAAAATTATGCGCAAAGCCGAACAGGAATTCAATGAAGTCGTTGGTTGCGGGATTGAACCGTTTGCCCGCAAGCCTCAGCACGCCGATAGGGTGGATTGCCTGGGCTTCTGGCTCCTCGAGCGGGATGAGCTTCAAATTGCGAAATGGGTACAACCCGGAAGAGTCAAGCGCTAGGCCTACCACTGGCGCTCGTGAAACGATACCGCCTAGAATAACCTCATCGTCGGAATCTCGGTTCAGATTCATTTTGGCAAGGTCGAGTCCGTGGCTTTCTAGAAATTTGCTTACTTCGGTACCGACGATGATGTCTTCTCGATAGGTGTAGACCGGCATATCGGCAAGCTCACTAACGCTGATGCTGCTACGGGAGGCAAATGGGTGACCTTCATGGACGATGACAACCAGCCTTTGGCGGAAGAGCGGCGTGAACACGAAGCCATCGGCTTTTACCTCTGAAGTAATGGCGAGGTCGTTTTCGCCGGTGTGGAGGTAGTCGAGCAATTCTTTTGTGGAACCTTGATCGATCTTCAGTTCAACAAGATTGCCGTGGGTGCGACGGTACGCCAATACCGCTTCGGGGAGGAAAGCTGAACGGACCGAATGGATTGCTCCAAGGCGTACAGTTCCAGAAAGGCGCCCCTTGCGTTTTTCGAGTTCGCCGATTCCGTCCTCTAGGGCATCAAGTGACCGTTCGACATACTGAGCGAACAGCGCGCCATCGTCGGTAAGCTTAACTGTTCGCCCGTTTTTCTCGAAGAGTTTTACGTCAAGTTCGTCTTCCAGGGCTGCAATTGAGTGGGAGAGCGTGGGCTGTGAGATAAACAGGTTATGGGCCGCTTTGGTGTAGTGCTGCACCTGCGCCAACTCCCTGAAATACTGCAGATGGGAAAGGTTCATCGGAATACCTCAGCTCAATTATTCGAATCTTGCATGATAAGCAGTCTAAACCATGTAAAACCATACCTGCAATAACTCTGAATCGGACCTAAATCAATTGAGGGTTGCGCCTTGGATTCCTATAGTTCTTTACGCATTAACGGTTGGGCCCTTAACGGGTATGCATAGAACGGCAAGGATGGCATGATGGAAATATTCGAAACAGCAGCTGCTCAGATGGCGCTTCTTTTTGCGATGATTGCAGTTGGTTTCGGCTGTCGCAAGAAGGGCGTGATGAACGACGAGTTTGACGCCAAGCTTTCCTCCCTGGTCCTGAACGTTACCATGCCTTGTATGATCGTGGCTGCAGTGCTCAACAGCACTTCGTTCCCGAGTCTTGATATGGTGTTGGAGATTATTGAATGGGGTTCTATCACCTATTTATTTGTAACGCTGATTGCTATCGTGATCGGGCATTTTGTTTCTTCCGACGATCGCACGCGTGGCACGCTTGAGTATCTGATGGTGTTCAGCAACGTATCGGTAATTGGGTTTCCTTTGCTGAATGTCATTTTCGGTCCCGAAGCGGTGGTGTATGGCGCTATCTTCAATATTCCCTCTACCCTTGCCACGTGGACCATTGGTGTAATGCTGCTTGCCAACAAGAAGGATGGGGAAGTAGTTTCACTCAAGGCGCGCTTGAAGAAGCTGGGCATTTCCCTGATAAGCCCCTGTATGATTTCCTGCTTGGTTTCGGTTGTGCTGGTGCTTTGCAATATTACGGATTCTGGTGTTCCAGCACACACTCTTACCACCATTGGGCAGTTCACGCTTCCAGGCGCAATGTTCGTTTTGGGCTCCGCCATTGCCAAAAGCCCTATTCTCGAGGCGTTTAAAAACTGGCGTGCGCTTATTGCCAGCGTTGCGCGCTTGGTGGTCATGCCGCTTGCTTGTTATTTCGTATTTGGTTTCTTCATCGACGACCAGCTCCTGCTTGGAACCATCGTGCTCATCACAGCTATGCCCGCTGCATCGAGTGGCACTATGATGTGCATCGATGCCGATGGCGATGTTGAGAGCATGAGCCAAGGCACCTTCCTTACCACCATTATGTCGATGGGTACCATTCCCACTATGGCGATGATATTGGCATAGTCGATCGCCTTTCAAACAGCCCTCTTTTTCCTCAATTTGGCTGGATAGGCAACTATCCAGCCATCTTTGTATTCATTTGCTAAAATCTAAACGTTTGAACATCGATCAGGAGGATTCATGAAAGCACTCATTCCTGCTGCTGGCTTGGGCAGCCGTTTTCTGCCCGCTACGAAGGCTCAACCCAAGGAAATGCTTCTTGTGGTAGACCGTCCGGTTATCCAATATGTTGTTGAAGAGGGCTTGGCTTCTGCAGCTGACGAGGTAATCATCATTAATAGCCATGACAAGAAGTCCATCGAAGAGCACTTCACGCCCAATCCCGCCCTCGAGGCGGAGCTTCGCAGCCGCGGCAAGGACAAGTACGCAGACAAAGTGGCTCATGCGGGCAATCTGAACGTAAGCTATGTATATCAGGATGAGCCTCTCGGCTTGGGTCATGCGGTTCACTGCGCAGCCGACCGTATCGAGGGCGAGCCTTTCTTCGTGCTTTTGGGCGATGTGCTTGTTCCCGATAATCAGATGCTCATTAAGATGAAGGAAGTTTCTGACGCCCATAACGGCGCAAGTGTTATTGCCGTTCTTCCTGTTGCCAAGGAAGAAGTCGATCGTTTTGGCGTTATTGCGGGAGAGGCATTGAGCGACGACGTGTGGAAAGTATCTTCTCTCGTCGAAAAGCCGGCAGTCGAGGAGGCTCCCTCCAATTTGGCTGTGTTTGGCCGTTATCTTCTTTCGCCGCGTGTTATGGAGCTGCTGGCAGAGGTTAAGCCAGGTGCTGGTGGGGAGATCCAGCTTACCGATGCGCTTGATGCGGTGCTTAAAGAAGAAGAGATGTATGCATTGGTAATTGATCCAGAAGATGGCTACGACACGGGCACCATTGAAAGCTGGCTCGATACCAATAATCGTCTGTACAAAAAGCTGCACGGATAAACCCAGCAGATGCTTTTGCTGAGAGGCCGCCTTCGGGCGGCTTTTCTGTTTTAAAAGGAATAGCGATAGAGACCAATAGTGTGTCTCGGGTTTATTTGAGCTATAGGGTCGTGTTCCACGCAACACGGTATCTGGAGCAATCCGCAGTGCCAGCCTCGTGTTGCTCCAGTGCGCCGTTCTGTTGGTATGATCCGATGCCTCTCCGCCGTGTTTTCTTGCCGGTTTCCCCGATGGTACGTGTGCTAAACCTGAGTCATTCCACCCATGGCACCCTCTGGAAGCTGTCCCGAGAAGCCAAAAACAAAAAATCGATCCAGCTTGCAACTTTTTTGCGATTAGGGATTGTTGCATGCCTCCCTAATTGCTGATTGAAGCACAAAAGTGCAGATAATCTACTGTTTGGCAGCCCTATTCCGCTTTGCGGCGATGGAAGAGAGTCCCTAATCGAAAAAAAGTTGCAGAGAAGTCAGTTTTTTTGTTTTTGCAACAAGCGGATCTACCGCAATGGGCTGCTCTTTCGCAACGAGTTGATCTTCGCAACGGGCAGACTCGAAAAACGCACGCCTTAGTAATGACGTTGTGCAAATTCTTCAAAGTGAGGGGGTATGCAGTTTACTGCTATCGCCTTGGTTTCGTCTGCCGCTTTTGACGGTTTGAATGTATGGCTTGACCTGCGTTGTCGAACAAAAACAAGATGCAGTTATCGACGCTCCTGCTAAATGGGTTGAGGTTGTTCGCAAATTCAATCAAGCGGTAAAGCTGGAACTGAAATGAAAGACCGAGAATTGTTTTGCCCATATCCAGTTTTTTAATTGCCTAGCTAAGCAAATGGTTTGGAGGCGGGCGAAAAAATAAATAAGCCCTAAAAAAGAGGAGGGGCCTGCGAGAGGGGATCTCGTCAGGCCCACAAGGAGGGAGTTTCGGTGCCTATTATTTGGGGATCTAGCACCGACTGCTTTTTGGGGAAAAGCAGTTGCAAATTGGGAGGGGACCACATTTGCTGCTTAGAATAATAGGATCTCTCACCTAAATTGCCAACCCTTTGTGAATGATTTCCACGGTGAACGTGCAAAAAAGGCACAATGAACGGGTTCAAACGCTATTTCCTCCTCATTTTCTTCATTTTATTGAATAATAAGGAGAGATTTACACAAGGGAATAGGCGAATCGCAAAAGCAGATGCATGCTGTTTCATACAAATACAGAAATTTGTGTGTCTGCAGAATCATTAAGGGGCAAACGCGTTAGTGGGTACTTGGTTGGTCACAGCGTTTGCCGTAACCCTATATAATGAGTTGAACACTCTACCACAGTTGTAATGAAAGGGATGCTATGCCTGATATTCAAATGCGTTTCAATAAGGATATGCTTGTCCTTTCAACCCCGCTTGATTACCAACTTGCTTCCCAGGGCTTTGATCCCTCCGATCGCGAATATGTGGTTCTGTGCGAGCCTGAACTCATTGAAGAGGCTTTCAAGCTCGAAAAATCCATCGATGTACCCTGTTTCGTTACCCCAACAGAGGGAATCACTGAAGCCCGTCTTGCATATGCTCGTTTCGAGGGTCGCGCTGAAGAAATGGCGCGCATTGCCTATGAAACTTCAGCTCAGTTTTCTCCGCAACATCTTATTGCAGCAATCGGTCCTACCGGCTTGCCGCTTGACCCAACTTCTGCCGTTTCACTTAAACAGTCGAAGAACCAGTATCACGATGCCGTTCTGGCGTTAATTGAGTATCCTTTTGATGCGCTATATTTCACGGGTTTCAAGAGCCTCGATGATGCTCAGTGTGCGCTTATGGGCGCTCGCGCGGTATACGATGGCCCTGTGTTGATCAGCTTGGTGCCAAATGAGGAAGGCATGCTTTCTGGTGGGCGTACGCTTTCTGAAGGCGTTGCCTTGTGCGATGAGTATGGGGCTGATGTTATCGGCGTAGTCTCTGATGCTCCTGCGCGTGTTTTAGTTGGCTTCGCCAAGGAAATGGCTTCGTCTACCGACAAGCCCCTGCTCGTTGATGTTTCGGTCCGTCGCAAAGACAGGCGCCAGTTTGAGCCTACTGATGAAAACCCATACCCCACTGCCGACGCAATAGTGGAGCTTGCGGTGCGCCTTCGTGCCCAGGGGGTTCAATTCCTTCGAGCGTCGGGTGCCGCCACCCCAGCTTATACGGGTGCATTGCTCGCAACGGTTGGCGGCAGCGATGTTGTGGTGCCGCAGTAGCGTCCTTGCTGCCTGCGTTACTGCTATAGAAAGAGGAAAGCGTGGCACGAGAAAAAAGTCCCGACTATGGTGTGCTCCAGGAGTTTATCGACAGACTCTTTGATGGTCGCGAAGATTATATGAGGCTGGAAGTAGTGTTGGAGGGTGAAGCATACGGGCTTAACGGCGAGCTCATGGAAGTTCTTAATCTTCTGCCTCCTGGTCTTTATACCCGAGATCGTCTTTGCGGCCAGATCAATTCATCGCTCTCTTCTCACGGATGGGGTTATGTATACGGCGCGGTTCATTAGGCATTCGCTCCGAGGTTGATCTGTGAGCAAAGGTTGGCCTCGGGGCTTCGCGCTTCCGGAAGAAGCGGGTTTCCGGGGCAAACGCTCGCGAAGGCAGCGAATTTTGGCATAGAAAAACCGACCCCGCTAATTGGATGAACCCACCTAGCTAGGTGGGTGCCCGCAGCTTGGTTCCTGGCTTTCGCATCAACAGATACGAATCTCCATTCCGCACGCAATCTGAGGCTCCCAATTAAATGTCATCGGTCCATCGCAGACACGGGATCGGCTAACTTCAGTATAGGTATATCGCGCAAAAGAAAAAGTCTTGACACGTAACGTGTTGCAATGTTTAGAAGCCCGCAATGGCCATCAAGTACAGAGGAATGTTCAGTGACAAGGAATGTAGCTATATTCAGCACCCACGATCAGGCCCTTTCGTATAGAAAACAGCTCGCCGCCAAGGGCTCTGCTGCTTGTTTCGGCGTTACCGCAACCACGTTTGCCGCATGGCTTGCTGATGCTTGGGAATTATATGGCGATGGTCGTGTGCTGATTCCTTCGCTTGATCGTTCCTTTGCCGTTCGCTTTTTGCTGGAGCAATCTTCCGAAGTTGGGCCTCTCGAGCCTACGGATGGAGGCATTGCTCTTGTGTGCCGTTTCTTTTCCGAGGCAATTGGTCTTGATGCTCTTGAAGCGGCTATTGGTAATCCTCCGGTTTCTCTTTCGGCTCAAGAGCGTGAGTTTCTTGGTTTGGTAGAGCCATATCGTGCCGTTCTTTTGCAGCGCGGCTTTGTTGAAGAGGGCGATGCCCTCAATGTGCTCCTGGGCGTAAATTGGGATGTTTCCTTTACCCTGGCTGAAGGGGTGGAATTGCCCCCATGCTTTGCTCAGTTCGCCGAAAAGGCGGGAATACCCTGCACCATTCTTGGCAGTGGAACTGAGCGCATTACCGGTTTGCCGAAGGGCGTGCTGCCCCAATTCCTTTTTGCATCAGGACCGTCTGCGGAAAATGCGCTTATATCCAGTTATGTGCGCCAGGCATGCGAGGCGCTGTCCTCTAAGGGAAGGGCGGGGAGTGTTTTAGTGGTTACCTCGCGCCCCTATTCTGTGTACGCAACGCTGTCCGAAGCACTTTCGGCCCGCGGATGCGAATGTGTGCTCCAAGCCCGAAAGCCTTTTACGGAGACGCATTTTGGTCGCGCCTACATGGCAATCCGTGAGTTCATTCTCGATGACCACCACAATCCACGTGCTTTGATGGATTTTGCGTCATCTCCTTTTTCTGGCATTTCCGTTCAGGCTGCCGCCAAAATCGATGCTTCGGTTCGCGGCGATAGAGCCCTTTCCTTTGAAGAGCTTCAGGCCATGATGCATTTGGTCACCGAAACTTACGATCTATTCGAGGAATTAGTTACTGATGCCGATGCATCGCTTTTGCTTGATAGGTTTATCGATCTGTCCGAAGAGCTGCGTGGGCTCGATGCGGCTTCTGTTTTCGAACAGCAGATTGCCATTATGGCATTGCGCGGTGTGTACGAGGCTGCCCGTCGTTGGGAGGTGGGCCCCGAGGTATTCACGTTTGCATTGGCTTCGCTTGCTGTTGACGTTTCACGTACGTGCGGGTCTGGTTCCAATAGGGTTGTGGTGCTAGATGCATCGCAAGCCCCTTCGCTTTCCACGCAGAGCCGCTTCGACGTTGTTGTTCGTTGCGATTTGGACGCACGTTATGTTTCTGCTAGCGAATCGCATAATGCGCTAGTTACGCTTGAAGACAAGCTTGGTATTCAGGTGCCACGTCATGCTCTGCAGGATGCGCGTCTCGCTTTTGAGCGCGTAAAGGGATGTGCGACAAAGTACTTTGCGTGTGAGCGCGTTTTGAATGCTGGCGGTGACGAAGACGTGTACCCTTCGTTTGTGCTCGATGAGTTCTGCGAATGCTTGCGAGAGGGGGACGAAGAACGTGACGGTTTTGGGGTGCCTCAGCACCTGCATGATTATGTCGCTACGCGCGATGAGGGCGGTTCGCGTGACACTTATGCGGCAAATTATCAGGCAGGTGGGGAAGAACCCGATTCTATTGTGATACCTGGTTTTGCGCCAGGCATCGTGGGTGAATCTTCTAAGCCGCTCCTTTCCTTGTTCCGAGCGCCCGACAATCCAGACACCGTTGTGCTTTCTCCTTCCGCAATAGAAGAGTATGTGAATTGCCCGTATCGTTGGTATACGGCAAGACGCTTGCGCCCCGAAGCTCCCGATGAATTGTTCGGGCCTTTGGAGCAGGGCGTATTCGTGCATGCTGTTTGGGAATCGTTCTACCGTTGCTTGGAGCAGGAAATTTCCTCTAAGCGCGTTACTCTCGGAAATCTTGAGCAGGCTCAGCTCTGCTTGAGCCGCGTATTTGATGCGGAACTTGCGAGACAAGCGCAGGTTGAAGGCGTGCGTTATCTTCCTCTTTCTTCTACGGAATGCGCTCAGGCGAATCGCTTGAAGCAGACGCTGATTGACAACCTTAACGTTCAGGCGCGTATGCTGCCCCGTTTTACGCCTCAACGGTTCGAACTCTCCATTGAGCCTGGTCAAGCCATCGATTATGCGGGCGTGCGCCTTATGGGTCGCGTTGATAGGATTGACATTGATGCCGAACACGGTCATTACGTGGTGATTGACTACAAGGGCGGTATTGCGGGGCATGATGCGGGGTTTGACCCCGATGAACAAGAGGGCTTCCGCATCCCATCCAAGATCCAGACACTTATTTATGCGCAAGCGCTGCGTGGTGTTGTTGAATCCGCACGTCCTGTCGGGGCTCTCTATTTAAACTATAGGGCCAAAGAGCCAGCTAGATCAATTGCTGGCTCGTTTGATTCATCCATGCTTGATGTTACAGGGTTTGCGCGGAGTGCTTCGGGCGTAAATATGAATTTCGAATCGTATTTGGATATGGTTGAGCTGGAAGTGGGCAAGCGCATTGTCGATTTTCTGGAAGGTAATATTGCCCCCAATCCTCTCTGTGAATCTTCGTGTACGTATTGCCCGGTTCGTTACTGTGAAAAGAGGCTCTCGTGAATCTTGACACCTGCACCCCTGGCCAGCGCCAGATCATCACGACCCTGAATAAACCGCTCATGGTTTCTGCCGGTGCGGGCAGCGGCAAAACCTTTACGCTTACCCAGCGCATTGCCTATGCGCTTTCGGAGGATACCCCTGATGCTCAACCTGTGCAGAGTATCAGCCAGATCATGGCAATTACCTTTACCAAGAAGGCCGCAGCGGAATTGAAGTCGCGTATTAAGCGCCAGCTTGCGGGCATGGGCTTAGTCGAAGAGGCGCTGAAGGTTGATGATGCGTGGATTTCCACCATTCACGGCATGTGCTCTCGAGTGCTTCGCGAACATGCTCTTGAGTTGGGCATAGACCCTGCATTTTCGGTGATCTCCGAAACGGAATCTAAGCGTTATTACGAAGAGGCGTTCGATTCCGTTATTAAGCGAATCCAGGAAGGCGACGATGCAGCGTTGAGGGGCTTTGTGGGTTCTCTCGATGTTTATTCCCAGGGTCCTGCTTCACCGAGTATTGAAACGTGGGTTCGCAAGATCACTTCGCGTGCCCTCGCTCTGCCAGAGGGCTTTGATGCCGTCGTGGTTCCCGAAGTAGAGGGGGATCCTTCAGCGCTTATGCGTCAGATGGTTGAGCTGGGGGAGACGTTCATCTCCTGTCTTGAAGGATTGCCAAAGCCGGGGAAGACCGATGCCAAGAATCACGAAGCGACAACAAAAGCCTTAGAGGTGGCCAACGAATATCTCCTGGAGTACGGTGGCTGTACTTCGTTTGAGGATCCGAATTTCGAAGCGGCTCGCTTTGTCGAGGCCTTTTTTTCGTTCCCTAAAACCAGCCCCAAATACCATGTGAAGGAAAGCGATCCTACGTTTTTCGCCGAGTACCGCGATGCCTACGCTTTTGCTGCGGGGCAGGTAGAGGCAGCATTTTCGGCTCGCGACGTCCAAGCATTGCTGCGCATAGCTCGTGCTGTTGATGAAGAATATCAATGCTTGAAGGGCGCTGCCGGCATCGATAACGTTGACCTGCTTCGTATGGCTTTCCACGCGCTGGCCGATCATCCTGAAATTGCCGATGCCTACCGAACCCAGTTCAGGATCATCATGATTGATGAGTTCCAGGATACTGACGAGCTTCAGGTTGCTCTGGTTCGAGCGCTTGCTCAGCCAGGCCTTTCCAATGTGTGCACGGTTGGTGATGCCCAGCAGAGCATCTACCGTTTTCGTGGCGCGGATGTGAATGTCTTTTTCGGTTATCGCGAAAGCCTTGAAGCAGAGTGTCCTGAGGCTCAGTTTGTGAGTCTCCCCGATAATTTTAGAAGCCATGCCGATGTGCTTTCCTTTGTGGATAAGGTATTTTCGCAGCCGCAGGTATTCGGCGATCGATTCCTTTCGTTGGCGCCTAGGGGAGCAGTGAATAATCAAGAGGATCCGCTCTTCGAAACGCGCCCCCGTGTTTCCATGGCTCTATTCGACTGCAAGGTGGGGGGTCCCGGCCTAGGGGCGGGACGCCTTGCGTGCGCTCGTCGCATTGCCGAGCATTTCGCTGACTTGCGTGATGACACAAGCAATCCAGCATCGCCCTCTGACATGGTTTTGCTGTTGGGGAATATGTCGAATGTTGATGTCTATGCTCAAGCTTTGCGCGACGCTGGCTTTGAGTGTCTGGTTGCTGGAGGTTCCACCTTCTCGGATTCCTTGGAAGTTCAATTGGTTGCCTCGATGGTGCGTTCGTTTTCGAGTTGTACCGATAATGAGGCGCTCTATACGGTGCTCTCTTCGCCCCTGTTTGCTTTGGGCGATGACGCCCTGCTTTATTTGGCTACAGGCACCAGCCGTCAGGGTCATAGATTTCGCAGGACTCTATCCGATGGATTTGCGGCTTGGAAGGACGAAAAGGGGCTTACTGGTCTTACCGCTGAGCAGGAGGACCAAATAGACTTCGCTCATATCTGTCTCAATGCGGCATTCGATTCGATCCGTCGCTTCGGCATGGCGGCGGGGGTTCGTACCTTGCTGCGTTCGAGTGGTTGGCTTATTCGCCTTGAAAGCGAGCAGGCTCAGGGCCAGGCTATTGTGGGCAACCTCGGTAAGGCGCTGCGAATGCTGGAAGACGTCGAGAAATTGGGATTGGGTCTTGCCCGTACGGCAGATCGTTTCGAGAGCGACTTGGCAACGTTGAAGCTTACCCCTGGAACACTTTCTGCTAGCAGCTCTAATTTTGTGCGTATAATGACGGTCCATGCGAGCAAGGGCCTTGAATTTCCTCATGTTGCCTTGGCTGATCTGCGTCTTTCGGGAAAGGCTGAAAGTTTAGTTGCCGAAAACATTGCAGCTTCAACCTATGTTGCGCTTGATTCGCCGATGCTGCGTCCCGTTCGTAAAACCATTCAGGGTCTTCATGGGTTTATTGAGCAGGGCGACGAGCTGAGTGCTGATATCATGCAGGCATCGACCTATCAGGATTTGATGCTTTCCTTGAAAGGCTATGTTGCCACACAGGAGTTGTCCGAGGCTCGCCGCTTGCTGTACGTTGCCTTGACCCGCGCCAGCAAGTCGCTGTTCATTGGCGTGGCGCATTCGGGCAATAAAAGCTTTTCGTATGAGGGCAAGGGTATCCTTGATGATTTACATGAGGCACTTCAGTGGGAAGCTTCGGCAACCGCCCCGATACAGAAGCTCAACTACGGCGGAAGCGCGCCTATGGATTTTGAGCTCACGGTGCTTGATACCCCCGCCGAACAGCAAGAACGTGTCGTAGAAGAGAAAAAACCCTTTACCATTCCAGCGGCTCCCTTGCCTCCTGCTCCTTATTGTCAGCCGTATCACGCTTCTTGCGAGGAGGTGTTTTCGTACTCATCGATTGGCGATGCTGCCCATCAGGCCCCAGGGCCCGAAGAAGAAACGGAGTCGTCCTTGTTCGATGTCGACCGAGGCTTCTTCGAGGAAAACGCCACTGCGCTGGGCACGGCATTTCACCGTTTGGCACAACGCGCTATTGCGCAGTTCGACGGGTCTGCGCTCAAGCGACCTGCGAATGAAGCCGTTGCCGCTCAGGCTCGTGCCCAGGGATTAACCCCCTCGCAAGAGGCGCGGCTGAGTGCTGCGCTCGATAGGTGGTTTGCAAGCGATGTCGCTCGCTCCTTGGTGGCCAAGGGCGCTCCCCAGGCAGAGGTGCCGTTCATGGTGTGCCTAGGTGTGGCTTCGAACGCGGTGTACCTGGAAGGTGAAATCGATGCGGTTTCGTTTGATGGGGACGGTTCGGCCTTTTTGGTTGACTACAAGACGGGAGGCTCGCCCGATGAATCTGCTGCGCGGGTGTTCGGCAAACATCTCCTTCAGGCTCAATGCTACGCGTTGGCACTTATGGCTCAGGGAAGCCCACGCGTCACGGCAACGTTTGTACGCGTGGAGCAGGAAAGTATTGTAGACGCGTCTCAGCCGCAAACGGTGGAATATGCCTTTACGGAAGAGGACAGGGAAGTGCTGGAACAGGCTGTTCTTTCCGCCTATGCGCAAAGCCTTTCTGCGTGATCGGTATGGGGTTTGGCGCACTGAGAGCGGTTCTCTTGGCGCCCGTGTTAAGGTCAACTCATGGATACACTCTTTACAGACATAGAAAACAGCAAGCGCGCGGCAAATGCCCCTTTGGCGGTGCGCATGCGGCCGCAAACGCTCGACGATCTTATCGGTCAAGAGGATGCGTTAGGCGAGGGAACGTGGCTGCGTAGTGCCATCGAAGCCGACACGCTTTCTTCTGTTATCTTGTACGGTCCTGCAGGAACGGGGAAAACGTCCATTGCTCACGTTATTGCTGAAACCACCCATGCCCATTTTGTTGAGGTTTTGGCTATCGGTGGTACGGTCGCCGATTTGCGTCGTGAAATTTCAGATGCTGACAAGCGTCTGATAAATCGGGGCATTCGCACCATTTTATTCGTCGATGAGATCCATCGCTTCAATCGCGCACAGCAAGATGCCTTGCTTCACGCGGTTGAAGACGGTGTGGTGGTTTTGATTGGGGCTACCACAGAAAACCCCTTTTTCGAAGTGAATTCGGCATTGATATCCCGATCGCGCATCGTTGAGCTTCATAGGCTCAGCGACGATGCCCTTTCGTCGATTTTGGACCACGCCCTGGAAAGCAGCCGAGGCTTGAAGGGCGATTACTCGCTCGACGAAGACGCTCGTAAGGCTCTGCTGCTTTTGGCGGGTGGCGATGCGCGCAGCTGCTTGAACACCCTATCGCTTGCCTCCGATTTGGCTCGCGCTCAAAAGGCAGAGACCATTACCGAGGAAATGGTACGTACGGCTGTTCCCCATCGCACTCTTCCTTACGATAAGAAACAGGATATGCACTATGACGTGATATCGGCATTCATCAAGTCGATGCGCGGATCAGACCCCGATGCAGCCTTGTACTGGCTTGCTCGGATGATCGATGGCGGGGAAGATCCGAAATTCATTGCGCGCCGTATCTTTATTTCTGCATCCGAGGACATTGGCAATGCCGATCCGCAAGCGCTCTTGGTCGCCGAAGCATGCTTTAAGGCTGTTGAGGTTATTGGCATGCCCGAATGTCGCATCAATCTGGCTCAGGCAGCAGTGTACATGGCTCTAGCCCCAAAATCTTGCTCCGCGTATGCTGGCATCGGCAAAGCGTTGGACGAGGTGCGTAACGGCCCGCTTCGCCCCGTGCCCGATTACTTGCGCGATCGCCATCGTCCGGGGTCTGAAGAATACGGAGAGTATCTGTACCCCCATAGCTATGCCGAGGGCTATGTTAAGCAGCGGTATCTCCCCGAAGGCTTGGAGCGTGGGGTGTTTTTCACGCCTGGGGAACGAGGTTGGGAGAGGTATCGCGTTGACGCCCCTCTATCCGATAGAATGTAATCTGCACATGTGAGTTTTAAGTTCCTGACCAGAGGAGGAAAGATGGAAATCTTCGAATCGCTTATTCCTGTGGGAATCGTGCTGCTGTGCATCGCCGGCGTTGTTGCACTGGGTGCCATGGCATATCTTTTCATCACCCTTACGAAATCCATGAAGGAAACGTTTGAAAAAGTTGATCCTTTGGTTGTGGAGGCTAAGGAAGCACTCGACACGGCAAAGCCTGCTCTTGAGCGTATCGATCCGTTGATGGAGCGCATTACCCTTACCGTTGATGCTGCAAATCTAGAGATCATGCGGGTGGATCAGATCTTGGAGGACGTGAACACCATCACGGGTAATGTCTCCAAGGCAACTGAGTCCCTCGACAACATCACATCGCTCCCTTTAGACGCGCTCTCCAACGTGACCAGCCGTCTTCGCAGCCGCATTGCTCCGCTGGGCGCTAAGGCGGAAGATTCTCGTGTTGGTGCTGTTGTGCAGGTGGTCGATCAGAAGCTCGACAGCGTCGAGACGTGTGTTTCTGGCGCTCAGGCTCGTGCCGATGTAAAGCGCGCCGAAGCTGCTGAAGCCGTTGCCGCTCGCGAAGAGGCACAGGCTCAGGCAAACGAGATGTCTTCCAACTTGAAGGACGCTTTCTCTGTTCAGATTTCTCGCGATTCCGAATCCGCTCAAAACTAATAGGAGTGCTTAACCAGTTATGACGAACAGCGATACTCATCTCTCGGATAGCGAGTTTCGCAAAGAGGAATTGAAAACGGTAAAATCGCGTCGCCGCTTATACACGAGCACCTTCATTATCGTGATGTTCGTTCTTTTGTATTTGCTTGGGCGGGCGCTCAACATTTTGGCCACTCCCGTGGCCATTGTTGTCTGGACGACCATTATCGTTTTCTGTCTGAGGGGCCCAGTTAACTATCTGGAAAGTAAAGGTATTGGCCGCCTGTGGGGAACATGTGTGGCTTATATCCTTATGGGCGTGGTGGTAACGGCTCTCAGCTGGATGCTCTTTTCGCCAATGTTCGGCGTTGGTGAACAGTTCACTGCGTTGCTTCAAACCTTCTCTGACCAGATTTCTCAGGTGCGCAACGTCTGGAATGACGTCTATTCGCAGTACGCCTACATCCTTCAAGACGAGCGTATTTCCAATTGGATGAATGATGCTTTTTCGTCGGTGGGAACCTGGTTTTCTGGCATGGCCTCCGCCAGTGCAGAGGGTATGGTCTCGGTGGGCTCTGGTGTTGCCATTTCCGCCATGGTTATTGGCTTTTCCCTGGTGGTGGCATTTTGGGTTCTTATGGAGCTGCCTGCATTGGGTGCTGAAATCAAACGCGTGTTCGGACCCCGATTCCGGGAGGATCTAGACATCATCTATCTCACGGGTACCCGCGTTATGGGCGGCTATATCAAGGGTACGTTGGTCCAATGCATGCTTATCGGTGTTTGCTGCGGTATTGGTTTTGCCGTTATGGGCATCCCCAGCGCAGCGGCTTTGGGCGTTATCACCGGTCTGCTGAATATCATTCCCGTTGTGGGCCCGTGGTTGGGCGGCGGCATGGCTGCAATCGTGGGTGTTTTCTCAAGTCCGCTTATTGCTGTTATCGCGTTGGTCTACACCATTGCCGTGCAGCAATTCATCTACACCTTCATTTCGCCGAAGATCATGGGCAATTCGGTGGACATCCATCCTGCGCTAGTCATCATGGCCTTGATGGTGGGTTCTGCTTTAGGTTTTGCCGTTGGCGGCGTTGTTGGCAACATCGTGGGTATGCTTGCTTCGATCCCTGCGGTCGCTGCCATTAAATCGCTATTCGTGTACTACTTCGAGAAGCGCACGGGTCGCGTTATCGTTTCGCCTGAGGGCGTTATCTTCAAGGGGGAACCTTCGGGCAAAGAGGCGAATCCTGTTGCCGATGCCACTGGTGAGTTTTCTGCGACTCAGGTTACTTCGCGTGGGGCAAAGCACGGAAAATGATAGAATCTGCATTTGGCAAATTACTAAACGATGAACACTTCGAAGAGGAACAATATCGTATGAACTATATGACTACCGCCGAAATTCGCGAGAAGTACCTGGCGTTCTTCGAGGAAAAGGGCTGCAAGCGCATGCCTTCTTCTTCCCTGATCCCCGATGATCCATCACTGCTGCTTACCAGCGCTGGCATGGTTCAGTTCAAGCCCTACTTCCTTCATCAGAAGGAGCTTGATAGCCGCTACATTGGCGCTACCACCGCTCAGAAGTGCGTACGCACCAACGACATCGACAATATCGGTGATGCTCGCCACCTAAGCTTCTTTGAAATGTTGGGCAACTTTAGTTTTGGTAAGTACTTCAAAAACGAAATGTGTGCTTGGGCATACGAATTCTCTACCGAGGTATTGGGGCTTCCTGCTGAAAAGCTCTACTTTACCGTTTTCGAAAACGACGACGAGACCATTGAAATCTGGAAGAGCCTTGGTGTTCCAGAGGATCATATTTCCAAGCTGGGTGAAGAAGATAACTTCTGGCGCGCTGGTCCTACCGGCCCCTGCGGTCCCTGTTCTGAAATTTATTTCGATCAGGGTCCCGACGTAGGGTGTGGCAGCCCCGACTGTAAGCCTGGCTGCGACTGTGATCGCTACCTTGAGTTCTGGAACTGTGTGTTCACCCAGTACGATGGACAAGAGGACGGCACCCTTGCTCCGCTCCAGACGAAGAACATCGATACCGGCATGGGCCTTGAGCGTATTGCTGCAATCATGCAGGGTGTAACCAATAACTACGACACTGATATCCTTCGTAGCTTGGTTGGCGTTGGCGAAGAGCTTTCTGGCAAGGAGTACCGCCAGGAAATGGAAACCGATGTGTGTCTCCGCATCATCGCTGATCACAGCCGCTCAATCACGTTTATGATCGCCGATGGCATTCTTCCTTCCAATGAGGGTCGCGGTTATGTTCTGCGCCGTTTGCTTCGTCGCGCGGTTATGAAGGGCCATTCTCTGGGTATTGAAGGCGCCTTCCTTACCAGTTACGTTGACAAGATCATCGAGCTTATGGGCAACGTGTATCCCGAACTTGTCGAGAACGAAGAGCTTATCAAGCGCGTTGTTCTTTCCGAGGAAGAGCGCTTTGGTGCAACGCTTCGTCAGGGTCAGGCATATCTCGACGATGCCCTTTCCAAAATGGAAGGCACTGTGCTTTCCGGTTCTACCGCCTTTGTCCTGCATGACACCTACGGTTTCCCCATTGAGGTAACTACGGAAATCTGCGAAGAGCGTGGCTATTCCATTGACGAAGAGGAATTTGCTCGCTGCATGGAAGAGCAGCGTAATCGTGCTCGTGCCGCAAACGTTAAGGATGCCGAAGCTGCATGGAGCACCTATGGTGGCGTTCACGCCGATCTCTTGAAGGAGCTTGGCGCAACCGAATTTGTTGGCTACGAATGTCTTTCTGCCGATGCTGAGGTTTGCGCGATTGTCCGCAATGGTGAGCGCGTTGACTCTCTTTCTGCTGGTGAACAGGGCGAAGTTGTGCTCAACGTTACTCCGTTCTACGCTGAAATGGGCGGCGAAGTTGGCGACACAGGTACCATCACCGCTGATGGCGTGGAGCTTCAGGTAACCGACACCAAAGCACCTGAAAAGGGCTTGGTATGTCATGTTGCCACCGTTGCCTCTGGGGTGCTTACGGTTGGCATGGCCGTTTCCGCGCAGGTTGACGTTAAGCGTCGTGCTTGCATTGCACGCAACCACACGTGTACTCATATTCTGCATGCTGCCCTTCGTCAGGTTCTTGGCGCTCACGTCAAGCAGGCTGGTAGCTATGTTGGCCCTGATCGTCTTCGCTTCGACTTCACTCACTTCGAGTCGGTTACGCCTGAGCAGCTGAAGCAGGTCGAAGAACTCGCCAACAGCATTATCATGTCCGCTACCGCAACGAACATCTTCGAAACCTCGCTTGCCAAGGCTCGCGAAGAGGGTGTTACCGCTCTGTTCGGCGAAAAGTATGGCGATGTAGTTCGCGTTGTTAAGGTGGGCGATTTTTCCAGCGAGTTGTGCGGTGGTTGCCATGTTGCCAACACTGCTGAAATTGGATTGGTGAAGATCGTCTCTGAAAGCAGCGTCGGTGCAAACCTTCGTCGTATCGAGGCTTTCACTTCCTACGATGCTTTGACTTATCTCAATGGCTTTGAACATCAGATGAAGGAGCTCTCCGCTACTTTGCGTGTGCCCACATCCGATGTCCAGGCCCGCGTCGAGGCCAATATCAAGCAGCTGCGCGATCTTAATGCCAAACGTAAGGCTAATAAGGCTGCCGCGGCAACGGGTGAGCTCCCTGAAGCTCTCGACCAGTTCACCGTTGGTTCCGACTACCCGGTATTTATCTACCGCAAGGACGGCATCGATGCTGGCGGTATGCGTAATTTCTGGGATATCGTACGCTCTCGCCTTCCTGAAGCCGGCGCTTGTGTGTTGGCTTCCGACAATCAGGGCACACCTATTTTGCTTGCTGCAGGTACTGACGAAGCAGTTGAAAAGGGCTTCAATGCTGGTGCGGTAATCAAGCAGATTTCCCGCGAGATCAAGGGCGGCGGTGGCGGTAAGCCCACCATGGCGCAAGCTGGCGGCAAGGATGTTTCTGGCATCGATGCTGCGCTTGATGCCGCACGCAAGCTGTTCGCATAAAACAGGTAACGGAAGGGAGGAACGCACACGTGAGAATCATGGCTCTTGATATCGGCAAGGTTCGCTGCGGTATTGCCATCAGTGACCCCCAAGAAAAAATTGCCACCCCTCTGTGCGTTCTTCCCACCGAAGAAGTGCGTGCCAACGCACCTAGTTTTCGCCGCTTGTGCGAAGATTGGGGACCGGAACTGATAGTGTCTGGCTTGCCTCTTACTATGGGTGGCGCAAAGGGCCCGCAAGCGCAGTCTATTCGTGAGGTTGCCCAGCAAGTTGCCTCCAAGCTTGGTCTTCCATTGGAGTTTTCCGATGAAAGGCTCAGTTCTTCAGAGGCAAAGCGCTCTTTGCGCGAGCAAGGCTTTTCTGAAAAGGAAATGCGCGGTAAGGTTGATATGATCGCTGCGTCGTTGTTTCTCCAGTCGTGGCTCGACAAGCGCATGGCTGGTTCTTTGAAAGGTGAGGCAAATGAGTCCTAGGAAGGTTACGTATTCCCGCAAGTCCACACATGCGGCTCGCGCTGCCCATGCGAGGGGCGAAAAGGAATTCCGTACATACGACACTTCGGCGATTCGCCCGAAGAAGTCGAAAGCGCCGCTCATAGCCTTAATCGCTGCTGTAGCGGTCGTGGTTGTCATCATCGTGGCGCTCTTCGTGAACACCAGTTGCGCGGAAGCCGCAAATGATCATTTGGCTCCCGATGGACAGCAGGTTACAGTACAGATTGCCGAAGGTTCTACATTGCCCGTTATCGCAGACAACCTCTACGATGCGGGCCTTGTCATTCGTAAGGGCGAATTCACCGCTGTCGCGAATGCCGAGGGCGCTGCCTCTTCACTCAAACCAGGCGTCTATTCCTTCGAAGGCGGCATGAGCAATGAAGAATTGGTGGACGCGCTCGTTGCCGGTCCCACTGCCAACATAACTAATTTGGTGGTTCCCGAAGGAGCTACGCTCGATTCAATAGCTGCCGTGGTGGAAAAAGCCTATAACGGTTCTATCACCGCCGACCAATTCAAAACCGCAGCCTCGGACGCTTCCAAGTACGCAAAGGAATACACGTTCTTAACCGATGCTGGCAAGAACTCGGTCGAAGGGTTCCTGTTCCCTAAAACGTACGAGCTGATTGTTAACGCATCTGCTGAAGACGTGGTGCGTCAGATGCTCGATCAATATCGCTCTGAGGTAACGTCTCTCGATTTTTCGTATCCGCGTAGCAAGGATATGTCTAACTACGACGCATTGATTCTTGCCTCCATCGTGGAAAAGGAAGCCACTAACGACACGCGCACCAAGGTAGCCGCCGTTTTCTACAATCGCTTGGGCAATTCCGGCGATCCGTCGTATGGCACGTTGGGCAGCGATGCAACCACGGCTTATGAGGTGGGGGACAATCTCGATACGTACGACTGGTCAACTAAGAGTCCGTACAACACCCGTGTAACCAAGGGCTTGCCCCCCACGCCGATTTGCAGCCCGAGCATCGATTCGCTGCACGCGGTTCTTTCTCCTGAACGCAACTTCGGTGACTATTATTTCTTCTCGTTTTGGACCAACGATCAAGGTGGGGTCGATTACTTCTTCGATAAAACCTACGAAGAGCACCAGAAGACCATCGCCGATCATTCGTAGGCTTTATTGAGGTAGCGATGTCTCTTATCCAACCTGACCGCTATTTTTCGCGAACGAGTGCCATCAATGTTGAATGGGACATTGTCGGCAAGGGCTTTACGCACGTGCTGCTTGATATCGATAACACCATTCTTTCCCGCGCCGACCATCAGGTACCTGCTGATGTGCGTCGGTGGCTGGTGCGTGTTCGTGCTGCTGGTGTGAAGATGTGCTTTCTCTCGAATAATTTTCACGGTAACGTATTCGACTTTGCTCGTGAGCTTGATCTTCCTATCGTGGCCAAGGCCCTTAAGCCTCTTCCGCACGGGTTCGTCATGGCGCGCAATAAAATTGGGGGCACGCGGAAAAACACTTTGATGATTGGTGATCAACTTTCAACCGATGTTATAGGGGCGCATCTTGCCGGCATGAAAGCATATCTGGTATGTCCGTTGGTGGAGGAAGACCTAAAGCATACGATGTTCGTTCGCTCTATTGAGCGTGCCTTCATTTCCGATAAAGAGCCAGAGGGGGCAAGCGCATGCGAAACCTTACATTCCTAGCGTCGCCTGCCATAGCGCCTGTTGCTGCTTCGTTTCGCCGCTCCTTTATGGAAAAGACCGCTTCGTGGAGCGTGGCAATCGAAGAGTGCCACACGCGTAGTGAAGCTGCGGCCCTGCTTTCGGCAAAGAGGAGCCATGCGTTTGTGGTCTCCGCCCAATTTCGTCAGGCGGTATTCGAGGCTGGTAAGGTTCAGGGTGCATCGGCACGTTTGGCGCAAGGTGCCGATATTCTCTATCGTGGAGGGAAGAATACTCTTGCCCTTAGCCAATATGCTCGTGTTGCTATTGATGAAATGGAGCGGCTCTTCCTTCCCTTGTACGGTGCGAAGGCTGTTGTCCTGGGATCGGGCAGTTCGGCTCTTGACGTGGCGTACGAATGCGCACGTGCAGGTGTGAGTGAGATTACCTTGCTGGGGGCGGAAAAAGAACGCACGCGTAACAACCTGCTTGCCTTCTTGGAGGCGTTTGGCAAGGAACGTACCCAGATCATCGATACTGAGCAGAAGCGCGTTGGTCACCTTTCCGCAACCCGTGCCTACGACAACGCCTCGTTCCTGTTTGGAACCGTTGCGGCAGCTTCTCGTATTGCTGCGGCGGATCTTGTTTTCTGCACCGAGGATTTTAGTCATGCCGGTATTGCTTTTGAGCCCAGTCATATCGTGTGCGACCTTTGTGGCGAAAGCGCTTGCTATAGCGATGCGGCAATTGCTGCAGGCTGTGATTTTTTGGCAACGTCATCGGTGATGACGGCGTGGGGCGCGGAATGCGCAGAGCTGCTCGTAGAATTCGGTCGTGCTGAGCTGTAACACGTTCGAAACCTAAAGTACTTTATTTCGATGGAGCAACAGTGGTTTTGCTAAAATCGTGTTTGATTTATCTAACATCGAATAAGGAATGCAGCATGGAATACATAACAGCAGGTGAAAGCCATGGCCCTGTTCTTACAGCTATAGTTTCGGGCGTTCCTGCAGGGTTGGCTATCTCTGAAAAGGCAATTAACTCCGATCTTGCCCGCAGGCAGAGTGGTTATGGCCGCGGCGGCAGGCAGGCAATCGAAAAGGATAAGGTGTCGGTTACCTCTGGTGTTCGTTTTGGCCACACCATTGGGTCGCCGGTGACGTTGTCTGTTGCGAACCGCGATTGGTCGAACTGGACCGAGCGCATGTCCGTGTTCGGCGAGCCTCCTCAAGATCTGGTTCGTGAGGTAACTCCTCGTCCTGGACACGCTGATTTGCTGGGTGTTTTGAAGAACGATATGGATGATTGCCGTAATATCCTGGAGCGTTCCAGTGCCCGTGAAACCACCATGCGTGTTGCCGCTGCTGGCATCGCGCGTGAATTCCTGGCCGAGCTTGGTGTTGAAATCTATTCCTATGTAGTGTCTATCGGCGATGAGATCATGAAGGAAGAAGACCCCATGGCCGCTGCCACCACCTACACCCCGCTCGACATCGAGATGAGCGAGGTTCGTTGTCCCAGCTCCGAAGCTTCTGAACGCATGATGGATGCTATCGACAAGGCCAAGGACGCGGGAGACACCCTGGGCGGTGTGTTCCGAGTCGTGGCAACCGGTCTTCTTCCTGCAGTTGGTGGGTATGAAACGCCAACCGATCGTCTAACGTCAAAGCTCGGTGGCGCATTGTTCTCCATTCCTGCCATCAAGGGTGTCGAATTCGGCATCGGCTTTGAGACCACGCGTCGCCCGGGTAGCCAGGTGCACGACGAGATCCTTCTCGACGAAGCGGAAGGGTTTGTGCGCGCATCCAACAATGCAGGTGGCCTGGAAGGCGGAATGACCACGGGTATGCCGTTGGTGATTACCGTGGGGATGAAGCCCATCGCCACGCTTACTACGCCGCTTAACACCGTTAACCTCGATACGCTTGAAGTGGCCGAAGCATCGAAGGAACGTAGCGATACTTGTGCCGTTCCAGCTGCTGCCGTTGTTGCGGAATCCGAGGTGGCAATGGTGCTTGCAGATGCCTACCTTAAGAAGTTCGGCTGCGACAATATGACCGATATCAAGCAGAACATCGCTTCGTACAAAGAGCGTATCAAAACGATGTCCCGTTAAAACGCCACGAATCACGAGGAGCTTATTTCATGACCGCAAATCACCCTACGCATGCAGGCAAGTTCTATCTCACCAAGCCGGTGTTCTTTATCGGCTTCATGGGAGCAGGTAAGACCAGTATTTCTCAGCAGATCGCGGTAACGTGCGGCGTTGCATCTATTGATGCTGATGAATATCTTGAGTTTCGCGAAGACCGAATCGTTGCCGACATCTTTGCCGAAGACGGCGAAGAGGCATTTCGCGATATCGAAACTGATGTTTTGCGTGACCTGGTAAAGCGTTCTCCGCGTCTTATTGGTTGCGGTGGCGGTGTTGTTACCAAGCGTCCCGTTAACGCTCAAATCATGAAAGAGGCGGGTTATGTGGTGTATTTGAAGGTTTCCGCTGACGGAGCCGCTGCCCGTATCCCCAACACCGATTCCCGCCCTATGTTCAAGAACCTCGAAACTGCCCGTAAAACCATCGTCGAGCGAGAGCCTCAGTATGAAGCTGCTGCCGATGTTTCCGTGGACACCGAAGGCCGCACTATTCGCGATGTTGCAGACGAGGTAGTTGAGCTTCTGCTTGATGCCGGTGTGTTGGTGAAGAGGGATTAGTGCATGGCGTGCATTGTTGTGGAAATCCCTGGCGAACGTGCCTATCATGTGGTTGTTTCGGCGGGGCAGATCGATCGGCTTGGTGCTGAGATGCGTGCCTTCGATACCAATCAGAAAGCACTTATCATCACTGATACAGAAGTGGCTGAGCGCTACCTTGATCCCGCTAAAGCGTCCCTGAAGCAGGTTGGTTATCAGGTTTCTGTTATCACGGTGCCAGCGGGGGAGTCGGCAAAATCGGTTGAATGTGCTTCCGAGATTTGGCATGCCATGGTTGAATGCGGTTTGAATCGCGATTCTGTCGTAGTTGCTTTGGGTGGCGGCGTTGTGGGCGATTTGGCTGGTTTTACCGGTTCTACGTTCATGCGCGGTCTGCGCATTGTTCAGGTTCCCACCACCTTGCTTTCTATGGTCGATTCTTCTGTTGGAGGAAAGACGGCAATCAACCTTGAGTCGGGTAAGAACTTGGTGGGCACCTTTTGTCAACCGTCGCTGGTTTGTGCCGATGTCGCCGCGCTTGCCACGCTTCCCGAAAGGGAATGGGCTTGTGGGTGCGGTGAAATAGCCAAGTCGGCCGTTATTGATTCGGAGGACTTTTTCTTTTGGCTGTACAGTCATACCGACCAACTGGCTGCCCGCGAACCGGAAACGGTCAAGGAGGCGGTGCAGCGTTGTATCGTGTTCAAAGCGTCGGTGGTAGCGCGCGACCAAGAAGAAACCAAAGGGGTGCGCGAGTGTCTTAATTATGGGCACACACTTGCTCATGCCATTGAGACAGAGGCGGGCTATGGTGTGTACTCCCATGGTCATGCTGTTGCGCAGGGCATGCGCTTCGCCTCCCGATTGGCAGTAGCGCATCTAGGGGCATCGATGGAATTCGTACAGACCCAGGATGCTTTGCTCGATGCCCTTGGCTTGCCTGAGCTTCGGCTGAAGGCTGAACCCGAACGCCTCCTTCATCTTATGAAGGGCGACAAGAAGGTGCGCTCTGGCAAGCTTCGCTTTGTGCTTCCTCGTGCTTGTGGCGAATGGGAAGTGTGCGAACTCGAAGATGAGTTTGTGTTGGAATACCTTCAAGCTTGGCAGCGAAGTCTCTCGTAGGTTATTGGCAGGGCCTTGGGCCCTGCTCCTTTTTATTGCTCCCATGCATTTCGGACTAATGTTACAAAGGAGAACGAAATGGCACATAATCCCAAACGTCTTTCCCGTCTTCGCGCCGTTATGGGTGAACAGGGGATAGATGTGCTTTACGTCCGTGAGCTTTCGAACATTTCGTGGGCTACGGGCTTTGAGCGTGTTTTCGATGACGAACCAGCCCATGCCCTTGTTGTCTCTGCTCGTAACTGTGTGTTGCACACGGATTCCCGCTACTTTGACGCAATGAAGTCCGCTGCTGCCGATGCTGATATTGAAGTCGATAATAGCCGTATGGCTCATAGTGCCGTACTTGCCCAGGTGTCAGATTGTATCGATGGCGATATCGTTCGTGTTGGCATTGAGGATTCTATGCCTTTGGCGGAATATCGCGCCTTGCAGCGAACGTTTGAGGGCAGGGCAATCGATTTGGTGGAACTCTCGGGCTTTGTAGAAGAGCTTCGTCAGGTTAAAGACGAATCCGAGATAACGGCAATGCGAAAAGCGCAAAGCATCACAGATGCGGCTTTCGCCAACATTATCGCGTTCATGAAGCCTGGTATGACCGAGCGTGAGGTTCAGTTGCAGTTGGATCGCTACATGTACGAAGGGGGAGCTGAAGGGCTGGCGTTTGGCACCATTGTGGCGACGGGCGCTCATGCCGCATCTCCTCATGCGATTCCTGGCGAAACGAAATTGGCATTTGGCGATGCTGTGGTGATGGATTTTGGTGCTCGCTATGCGGGATATTGTTCCGACATGACTCGTACGGTGTTCGTGGGGGAGCCGAGTGATGAAGCTCGTCGTGCCTATGGGGCTATTCGTCGTGCCAACGAGGAATGCGAGGCTATGCTGCGCGCTGGGCTTTCTGGCGCCGACGTCCATCAACACGCTGAAGCGGTTCTAGAAGAAGAGGGCTTCGGCGGCGCCATGGGCCATTCTCTTGGCCACAGCGTAGGAATCGATATACACGAGGCGCCCAATCTTTCGCCCAGGAATCCGAAAGCGCTTTGCGCGGGCAATGTTGTTACGGTGGAGCCGGGGATTTACCTGACGGGCAAATTCGGTATGCGTCTAGAGGACTATGGCGTGGTCCGCGACACATCGTATGAGGTGTTTACGCAAAGTACCCATGAGATGATTATTATCTCGTAGCATTCTGGGTATAATGTTTAGGTTATTTTTGCAATGGTTCATTTTTGAAGGAGCATAACGTGGCAATCTCTACCGCCGATTTTCGTAATGGCATGTGCATCGAGTACAACAACAAGCTCTGCACGATCGTTGAATTCCAGCATGTTAAGCCTGGCAAGGGCGGTGCATTCGTTCGCACCAAGCTCCGCGACATCAAAACCGGTCGCGTAGTTGACTACACCTTCAACGCTGGTACCAAGTTCGACTCCGTTCGTCTTGAAACCAAGAAGATGCAGTTCCTCTATAGCGATGGCACTGATTTCAACTTCATGGATATGTCTTCCTTCGAGCAGCTGTCTATTCCTGCTGAGACCGTAGGTTCTGCAGCAAACTGGCTGAAGGAAAACGACGAGGCAACCCTCATGTACGCTGGCGACGAACTCATCAGCATTGAGCCTCCTATGTTCGTTGAGCTTGAGGTTACCGAAACCGAGCCTGGCTTCAAGGGCGACACCGCTACCAACACCACCAAGCCTGCAACGCTCGAAACCGGCGTAACCATTCAGGTTCCCACCTTTGTTGAGATCGGCGACGTTCTTCAGATCGACAGCCGTGATGGTCGCTTTGTTAAGCGCGTCTAGTTCTATGTGTCTTAACTGAAAACTCTACTGGCAACGGGGCGCTACGGCGCCTCGTGCTTTATACTTAATTTTCGTTTTTAACGTGCGTATAGTGCGCGCAACGCGTTTCGAAGAGGAGGTGCGAAACACTTGGGAAAGCTTCAGATCATGGACACCACCATTCGCGACGGCCAGCAGAGCCTCTGGGCAACTCGTATGCCTATCGGCGATATGCTCCCGATCTTACCTAAGATGGATCGCGTAGGTTATTGGGCTATCGAGGCTTGGGGCGGTGCTACGTTCGACACTTGCCTGCGCTTTCTCGACGAAAACCCTTGGGATCGCTTGCGCTCTATCAAGTCGAAGACCCCCAATACGCGTCTTTCCATGCTGTCCCGTGGACAGAACCTGGTGGGTTACAAGCACTATTCCAAGGATATCGTCAACCGCTTCATCGCTGCTGCTCATCGCAACGGCATTGACGTGTTCCGCGTGTTCGATGCGCTGAACGATATTCGCAACGTGGTAGATAACGCCGAGGCCATTAAGGCATGCGGCGGTCACTTCGAAGGCGCTATTTCCTACACGCTTTCTCCAGTTCATACACTCGACAGCTTCCTTGAATATGGTCAGCAGCTTAAGGATCTTGGCGCTGACTCCATTGCCATCAAGGATATGGCGGGCATGCTTACCCCGTATCGCACCGAGCGCATCGTTAAGGCATTCAATGCCGAAATCGGTTTGCCAATTCATGTTCATTGCCACTATGTTGGCGGTATGGCTCCTGCCAACTACCTGAAGGCTGCTGAAGCTGGTGCCGCTATTGTTGATACCGCTTCTGCGCCTTTGGCGTTTGGCAATTCCCAGCCTGCGGTCGAAATGCTCGTTGCTGCTATGCAGGAAAGCCGTTACGACACTGGGCTTGATCTGGGTCTGCTGTTTGAGATTTCCGAGTACTGGGAAGAGGTTCGCAAGCGCGGGCATTACAAGCGTGGCGTTTCTTCTCTTACCCACATGAAGGTCTACTCACATCAGGTCCCCGGTGGCATGATGTCGAACCTTATGTCGCAGCTGGAAATCCAGAATGCAATCGATCGCCTCGACGATGTTATGGAAGAAATTCCTCGCGTTCGTGCCGAGGTGGGCTATCCGCCGCTGGTAACGCCTCTTTCCCAGATCGTAGGCACGCAGGCCGTGTTCAATGTTCTGACGGGTAAGCGCTGGAGCGTTGTTTCCAAAGAAATGAAAGATTACATCTGCGGTTACTACGGAAAGGCTCCTGGTCCCATGAGCCCAGAGGTGGTAAACCGTGTTGTGGGCGAATCCGACATCATGCTTGATCCTGATGTTGCTCCTGGTTCGCTGGTAACTACCACGTTCGCCGAGTTTGAAGAAGAAATCGGCGATCTGGCAAAAACTGAAGAAGACGTTTTGATGTATGCGCTTTTCCCGAATGAGGCTCGTACGTATTTGAGCAAGCACCGTACATCTGAAAAGGTCGATTTCCTTCTTGAAGAGGAATCGAGCAACATCAAGGAGGACGATTACGTGGATATCAATCAGATTCGAGAGCTCGTTCGCGTTGCCGAGGAAAGCGGCGTTGGCGAAATCGTAGTCGAGGAAGAGGGCGCTCGTATCGCTGTCCGCATGCCCGGCGCTGTTGCGGCCGCTCCTGCTGCCCCTGTTGCAGCCGCAGCTCCTGCAGCTGCTGCACCCGCTGCTGCTCCTGCTGCAGCTCCTGCCGCAGCCGCTTCTCATCCTGCAAATTGGTATTGCGTAACCTCTCCGATGGTGGGCACGTTCTATGCTGCTCCCGCTCCTGGCGAACCTGCTTTTGTTCAGGTTGGCGACGAGGTTGCTGCAAACCAGACGCTGTGCATCGTTGAAGCCATGAAACTCATGAACGAAATCGGCGCCGAGGAAATGGGTACGGTACGCGAGGTGTGTGTTGAGGATGCAACGCCGGTAGAGTTCGGCACCCCGCTCTTCTACATTGAGCCCCACACGAGCCATGATGCTGTTGGTCCGGAGAGTGCATAAATGTTTGACAAAGTCCTAATTGCCAACCGCGGAGAGGTTGCCCTGCGCATCATGCGCGCCTGCAAGGAGATGGGCATCAAAACCGTGGCGGTGTATTCAACGGAGGATGCCGATACGTATCCTGTTCGCTATGCGGATGAAAAGGTATGCATCGGTCCTGCTCCTGCCAATAAAAGCTACCTGGTAATGCCTTCCATTATCGCTGCGGCGGTGAACACTGGCTGCCAGGCTATCCACCCCGGCTACGGCTTCTTGGCTGAAAACTCCGATTTCGCTCGTGCCTGCGCTGACAACGATTTGGTGTTCATTGGCCCTTCGCCCGAGTGCATTGATGCTATGGGTAACAAGGCTGCCGCCCGTGACACCATGAAGGCCTGCGGTGTTCCTACGGTGCCTGGTTCTGACGGCGTTATCGAAACGGTCGAAGAAGCCCGTAAGTTCGCTGAAGAAGTTGGTTATCCGGTACTCATCAAGGCATCTGCTGGCGGCGGCGGTAAAGGCATGCGCGAAGTGCACGACCCTGCCGATCTGGAATCCCAGTTCATGGCTGCGAAGAACGAGGCTCTTGCAGCGTTTGGCAACGGCGACGTTTACCTGGAAAAGCTTGTTCTCCGTCCGCGTCACGTCGAGGTGCAGATCCTTGCTGACAAGCATGGTAATCGTATTTCCTTGTGCGAACGCGACTGCTCGCTGCAGCGTCGCCATCAGAAGTTGCTCGAGGAAGCTCCTTCGCCAGCTCTGACCGAGGAAATCCGTCGTGCTATGGGCGTTGCTGCTGTTAAAGCAGTGCGTGCAACGGGTTACGAGAATGCGGGTACCATCGAATTCTTGCTCGATACGGACGGCAAGTTCTACTTCATGGAAATGAACACTCGTGTTCAGGTGGAGCACCCGGTTTCGGAACAGATTACGGGCACCGACATCATTAAGGAACAGCTGCGCATTGCTTCAGGTGAGCCCATCTCCTGTATTGAGCGCGCACCCTTTGCGCCCTTTGGTCATGCTATGGAGTTCCGCATCAACGCTGAAGATCCTGAGCATGATTTCCGTCCGTGCCCTGGCAACATCACGCGCTTCGAGGTTCCCGGTGGTCCTGGTGTTCGTGTGGAAACCTACATCAAGCAAGGCGACCGCATTTCTCCGTATTATGATTCCATGGTTGCCAAATTGATCGTATGGGGCATTGACCGCGATGAGTGCATCGCTCGAGGCAAACGTGCCCTGAGTGAGTTCTGCATCGAGGGCATCAAAACCACGATCCCCTTCCATTTGGAGGTTCTTGAAAAGGAAGCCTTCGTTGAAGGAAGGGTGTATACCGATTTCATCGAAACCGAAATGGGGGATGAATAACATGCCAGATATCAATACCGAAAGCATGGCAATCGCGCCAGGCGTTGTGGAAACGATTGTTACCCTCGCTGTTCGCGATGTTGCTGGCGTGGCATCGGTTGGTGCCGCACCTTCCGGGATCCGTTCCCTTCTTTCGTTCAAACAGTCCGTGCAGGGCGTGTCCGTCAACGTTTCTCATGACAACACGGTTGACGTTGCGGTTTCCCTTCGTGTCCAGTCGGGTCGCTCTTTAAACGAAATTGCCGATAATGTTCGCAAGTCTGTCGCCGATGCTGTTCTTTCGCAGGTTGGCCTTACGGTGTCACGCGTGGATATCCGCGTTGACGGCATCGTATTCCAGGATTAGTGGTGCTTGTGTCTAAAGCTTTTTCTCAGCATGAAGAACGCACTCTTGCTCGTAAGCATGCGCTGCAGCTTACGTATCAGGGTGAGATTCTGGAAAAGACTCCGCGTGAGCTTATCGATAATGGCCAGCTTGTCCCTGAAACGCAGGGTTTGGGCGAGTATGCTCTGATGCTTCTTGACGGAGCCAAGGAAAATCTTGAAGCAATCGATGAGCTTATTGAATCTGCAAGCGACAACTGGACGCTCGACCGCATGCCTGTAGTTGACCGTTCATTACTTCGCCTTACCACGTATGAAATGCGCTACGTTGACGATGTACCTGTTTCGGTATCCATCAACGAAGCCGTTAACCTGGCTAAAGAGTTTGGCGGCGACGATTCCCCGAGGTTCATTAACGGAATCTTGGGTCGTATCGCTACCCAGCTTGAAAGCGAGTAGGCATAATGAAATCACAGGCTCCTCAAACGTTCGAGGACATTAAGGCACGCCTTGACGAAATCGTGGCGGCTGTCAGCGATGAGGAGCTTCCTCTTGATGAGGCTTTGAGCCTGTACGAGGAGGCGGTGGGCATCGGTCTTACCGCCTCTCGCATCGTCGAAGAGGGGATTGCTGCTAAGGAAGCCGAATCCGCCGAGGCCCAAGCCTCGTCGGATTCGGGTACTTCGTCCTCGGACGAATAGGAGGAGGTGCCGTATGGCCCGCATACTTGACTCCATCGATTCTCCAGACAAGTTGAAGCTCCTCACTGATGAGGAGCTTTCCATATTGGCGCAGGAAATTCGCGAGGAGATCATTAACGTCACTTCCAAGACGGGCGGTCATGTCGCATCGAGCCTTGGGGCGGTTGAAATCATATTGGCGGTTCATTCGCTCATTGATTCGCCTCATGATCGTTTCCTGTTCGATGTTGGGCATCAGTCGTATGCCCATATGCTCATCACAGGGCGCCTAAATGAATTCCCCACGCTTCGCCAATACAAGGGGTTGTCGGGCTTTCCGAAGCCTCACAGCAACCCCCATGATGTTCATCCTTCCGGTCATGCTTCCGACTCGCTTTCCGTAGCGTGCGGTTTGGCGCGTGCGCGCGATTTACGTGGCGACAATCAAAAGATCGTGGCTCTTATTGGCGATGCTTCGCTTGCTGGTGGTATGGCATTCGAGGCGCTCAACGATATCGGCCAAGCACAGACGCCGCTCGTTATCATCTTGAACGACAACGAAATGAGTATTGCACGCAATGTTGGCGCAATGGCAATGCACCTGGGTGCACTGCGCGTTACGAGCAATTACCGTAAAAACCGTGACAACATGCAGGATTTTATGGAGAACTCTCTTGGTCCTGCAGGCAAGGCCATGGTGAAACTGGGCAAAACGGCAAAAGAATCGTTGAAGCAGTTTGTCGTGCCTGACACCATGCTTTTTGAGCAATTGGGAATTGTATGCACGCCGCCTGTTGATGGTCATGATATCCCCGCACTGAAGCGGACTATCGGTCATGCGCTGGAATCTGATGTTCCTGTTTTGGTTCATGTGGTTACCAAAAAGGGTGCGGGCTATGGGCCAGCTGAGGCCGATCCGTCCCGATTCCACGGCACGGGACCCTATGATATTGCTACTGGTGCCGCACTGAAGGCTGCCCCTAGGGCCCTTACTTATACGCAAGCATTTACCAAAGCATTCGAGAAAGAAGCACAGCTGGATAGTTCCATCTGCGCTATTTCTGCCGCTATGGTTGACGGAACGGGATTGCGCTCCTTTGCGAATTCCCATCCTGATAGGTGCTTCGATGTCGGAATAGCCGAAGGTCATGCGGTGGGCATGGCAAGTGGTTTGGCGCTAGGTGGCCGTAAGCCGGTAGTAGCTTTGTATTCCACCTTTTTCCAGCGCGCAATCGATCAGGCCATTATTAACGTGGCGCTTGAAAAGCTCAATGTTGTGTTTGCCCTCGATCGCGCGGGTTTGGTGGGCGACGATGGCCCCACGCATCATGGCATGTTCGATATGGCGTTTTTACGGTGTGTGCCAAATATGAAAATCTTGGCACCTTCAAACGAAGCCGAGCTTGCCCATGCATTGCATACCGCTCTGAGGCTTGATGGGCCTGTTGCCCTGCGCTATCCCCGTGGTGAAGCAGCGGGTGTTCCTATGCCAGACGATGCTCTTATGATGAAGCCTGGTAAGTCGCGTGAAGTTCGTGAAGGCACTCAGGCTGCAATTCTGGCGTTTGGTCGCATGGTCAACTACGCCGTTGATGCCGCTGAGATTCTTTCGAAGCAAGGCCTTTCGGTGCGTGTTGTTGATATGCGTTGGGTAAAACCCCTCGACTTTGAGGCCATTGCGGCAGCTGCAGAAACCGGGGTTGTGGTAACGGTTGAAGATGGTGTACGTATTGGTGGAGCTGGTGAAGGCGTAGCAGAGGCTATAGCGCTTATGGGGTCTACCTCTAAAGTTGAAGTTTTGGGTTTGCCCGATAGCTTTGTTGCTCAGGGCAAAGTTGATCAGCTGTTTGCCGATTTGGGTATCGATGCCAAAGGTATTGCTCATACCGTTGCGAATCTGCTTGGTGAATAGGCTGTCGTATACAGGTATTAGCCGCTAGTCATGCGAGGGCCTCTCGGCCCTCGCATGTTCTTTGGAGTGGAAGTGAATAACGAACAGGACATCAATGCTTGGTTGAGTGGTGCTTCGCAAGAAGTCGTTGAAACCACTTCGCGGCTTATGGGGGCAGTGGAAGAACTTCGTAAAACGGAAACTATCTATCCCGCCCAAGATAAAATCTTGAATGCATTGGCTTTTACGGCTCCTGAAGATGTACGAGTGGTTATTCTAGGGCAAGACCCCTATCATGGTCCCAACCAGGCAATGGGGCTTTCGTTTTCGGTTCCAAAAGACGAAAAACTACCGCCGAGCCTGCGTAACATCTATAAGGAAATGGTTTCTGATCTTGGGTGCTCCATGCCCGAAAGCGGAGATTTGACTTCTTGGGCTGGGCAGGGTGTTCTTCTGTTGAACACAACGCTTACCGTACGTGAGCATGCTGCAAATTCGCATGCAAAACTGGGGTGGCAGGTGCTAACCAATCATGTAATTGAGCGGTGCTTTATGTTGCCGCAACCTATTGTGTTTTTGGCATGGGGCAGACATGCGGTAGCGCTTGTTGAAAATGCGCGCACGAAGGCCGCCGGCCAGGAATCTGCTGCCTTGGATAATAAATATATCCTTCGGTCGACTCATCCTTCGCCTCTTTCCGCAAATAAACAGGCCGGTGAACTGCGCGCATTCATGGGGTCACGGCCCTTTTCCAATGCGAATACTCTCCTTGCGCGTTATGGCGAGAATCCGATTATGTGGCAAAGTGTTTGCTGATGGGAAGTATTGCAAAGCCCTTTAACCGCGTCTTCTTTTTGCTGTGTGTGCTTATAACCGGCTCGTTAGCTGGCGCCTTTGTTTGGTTGTTCTTTTTCCTCATGGATGAGGGCATTTCCTTTTTGTGGCAGACACTGCCTGGTTGGATAGGATCCGTCACTGCAGAACCGCTTCCTGTTCTGTCCCAAGGTCCATTTGGATTCGTGCCCTTCCCCTTGATTGTCTGTGTGCTAGGCGGGTTGGTAATCGGGCTGTACGCCAAACATACAGGAGTTGAGCCTGAAGATCTCAATAGCGTAATGGCAAAGGTAAAGCAAGATGGTCGCTACGATTACAGCCATATCGGCAAGCTCTCATTAGCTGCTCTGCTGCCGTTGCTGTTTGGGGGAAGTATAGGGCCCGAAGCTGGCCTTACGGGAGTCATCGCAGGGCTTTGCACTTGGGTGGGAGACAGGATGCGTAAGTTCGGCGCTGACTTCAGGGCTCTTACCGTTGCCGGCACCCAGGCGGCGCTTGCTGCGTTGTTTACTGCACCGCTTTATGGTTTTGTGGCTCCGCTTTCCGGGACGGCTGATGGTACACGCGGAGAAGAGAACATCGCTCTTCCAAAAGCCCAGAAGGCCGTCGTGTATCTGTGCGCTATTGCGGGAGCTTTGAGTGCATTTTTGATTTTGGGCCAGCTGTTTGGTGAAAACTCTGGTTTGCCGAGATTTGATGCGGTAGAAGTTGGCTCGTACGAACTGATGCTGTTGCTGCCGTTGGCTTTGGCGGGTATGGTCTGCGGTTGGGTATTTCATGCCGCTAATAAGGGTACTATGTGCCTTTCGCATGCAATGGGGAATCGTCCTGTGGCGAAAGCGGTGCTTGCTGGTGTGGTTTTGGCTATATGCGGTATGGCATTGCCGTACACCATGTTTGCCGGTGAATCGCAGGCGCATCGCTTGATGGAGGGATATTCGGCTCTTCCTGCAGCTGTCCTTATAACTACTGGTTTTGTGAAATGCGCTCTTACGCCAACGTGCTTGAATCTGGGTTGGCGAGGCGGTCATTTCTTTCCTGTGATCTTCTCTGGCGTTAGCTTAGGCTGTGGTTTCGCCTTGCTTACGGGGGCGGCTCCTGCGTTTTGTGTGGCTGCTTGCACATCAGCGTTGATGGGAGCGGTAATGCGTCAGCCTATCATGGCAGCGCTGCTGCTGATGCTGTGTTTCCCCTTGAAGGGCGTCGTTGTGATGCTTGTGGCGGCGGTGATTGGGGCTGCCATTCCGCTCCCTAGAGTCTTTCGCCCGAACACGCAGACGGATAGGGCGTAGCGCGATGCCCCCTTCGGGTTTGCCGCCCATGGTACTTCGTTGTGTGGGCAAATCAAAATATGCATGATTGGCGCCTGAGTCACTGAAACAATCTGTTGTTCAGCGGTGCTCATGATTCCGTAAAACGATACGCCCCCGATTCCGTTCCAAGCGCTTTCCGTTTCTCGGTGTTCAGAAAACAGGAGCGCTTGTAGAGGAAATCGAGGGCGTTATTGCTGGTAGTTGTGATGTTTCTAGGCAGAGAGCTTGCACTCTTCTTGTTCGATGAGTTCGCGTGCATGTTCGATGGCGTCATCGATGTTGACACGGAAGTGCTCTTCGCCTACCAGGTCAACAAAGCCAGCGCGACGCATGGTCTTCATGGGCTGTTCGTTCGCGTGGCTGAAGATCAGTTTTACGCCATTTTCGGTGCAGTAGTCGTAGAGGTTTTCAAGGGCATTCATTCCGGATGCGTCAAGTGATGGAACGCCGCGCATGCGGATGATCAGGTACTTGGTGAACGACTTTACCGAAATATCGGTAATGCGGTCGGTCATGCCAAAGAACATGGGGCCGTTGATTTCGTACACGCGTACGCTCTTGGGCAATTCACGCAGATGCGTAACCTCGGAATTGGCATCGCAATAGTACTTCCAGCCCTTAACCTCGGTTTCTTCGCTGACCATCTTCATGAACAGTACGATGGTGATAACCATGCCAATGCCGATAGCGGTAACCAGGTCGAATGCGATGGTTAGGGTGAATGTGAGCAAAAGGGTTGCTACGGCACCCTTCGATGCAGTTTTGCAGAGGTGCGCGAAGTTGCGCCAGCCCGACATGTTGTAGGCAACCTGCAGCAGGATTGCTGCGATGGTGGGCATGGGGATCAATGCTGCATAGGGCATGAGGAATACCAGCATAAGCAGCAGAACAACGGCATGAACCATGCCTGAGATGGGGGTACGCCCGCCATTGTCAACGTTGGCGGCGGTTCGCGCAATGGCTCCTGTGGCGGGTATGCCGCCAAACAGGATAGAGCCGATATTGCCCACGCCCTGCGCAACAAGTTCCATGTTGCAGCGGTGATGCGAGCTGATCATACTGTCGGCAACGACGCAGGAAAGCAGCGATTCGATGGCTGCCAGCATGGCGATGGTAAAGCCGTTGGCAAGCTCTTCGCGGAAGAGCTCGGTGCTGAGTTGGGGAATGTGCAGCTCGGGAAGGGCGCTACTGATGGTGTAGAGATCGCCAATGGTGTTTACATTCATGCCCAACAGGTTCACCATGCCGATGCCTACGAATATGGCAATGAGAGAGCTGGGGATCTTCCTGTTGAATTTAGGCCACAGGAACAGCACCACCAGGCAAGCTAGGCCTACCAGCACCGATTCAGTGTTGACGGTGGCGATGTTTTGTACAATCGCTTGAATCTTGTCGGTGGTTTCTACGGTAGGGGTGCCTGCAGGGTAGGTAAGCCCCAGCAGGTCTTTGATTTGACCGATAACGATAGTTACCGCAATGCCGGCGGTGAAGCCCGTGGTAATGGTGTAGGGGACAAAGCGGATAAGCGCTCCAAGCTTAAATACGCCCATAAGGATGAGAACGATGCCCGCAATAATAGTGGCGGCAAATAGGCCATCGAGGCCATCAGTTGCTACGATGCCGGCAACGATGGTAGCAAAGGCTGCAGTGGGACCCGAGATCTGAACGCGGCTTCCTCCCAGGAAGGCGATAAGGAAACCTGCAACGATGGCGGTGTATAGGCCAGCTTCGGGTCCGACGCCCGAAGCGATGGCAAGTGCGATGGAAAGCGGCAGGGCTACAACGGCAACCACGATGCCCGACACGATGTCTTTAGGAAGCTGCTTCTTGAGTTCTTCTTTGCTGCTGTGCTTGATAACGCTGAATAGAATCGGTTTGATCTTATCGTGCTGCATGGCGAGGTTTTCGTACTCCTGACTATCGTGTTTTAACTTGCCTGAAAAAGAAACGTTCCACTCGAAGAGTGGAACGCACGTGCTTTCGCGTTGCGCGATTAATGCGAAAGCGCTTTATTCTATCGCGCTCGTTTGCTTTTCTTTGATTCAGCATAGGAAATTCAATTGAACGCGTTCGTGACCTGGTTGAACGGTTTTCCATTGTCGATTTTTATGGAACGACGAAAAGATGCAATGAAATTCTGGCCTTAATGGTGCGGCAACTTGGTTATTAATTGACGTAAGGCAACGATGGGGTTTGCTCGTTGTTTGTCGAGTGTTGGGCGGAAGGGCAAAATCCGCTGAACGCGAAAACGAGGGAAAGAACCACAAGCTCGCGCGTAGGGCACGGTGCTTGGGGGCGCAAAGGGGATTGCAATGAGGGGAATTCAACCGCAGCGCAACGTCATTTTGGCGGCAGGCACGCTTGCCGCAATGGGCACAAGCTGTATCTACATGTGGAGCATTTTCAATAAGCCGCTCATGGCCACCTATGGGTTTAGCGCCTCAGAGGTTTCCATGGCGTATTCCCTGTTTTTGCTGACTACCTGCTTTTCCAGCATGCTGGCAGGTTGGTTGCAGCAACGCATCCAACCTCGGTATATCGTGGTGTGCTCGGGCGTTTTGTTCGGGATGGGCTGGTTCCTTTCCGGGTTTGCGAGCAATTTGGTAATGCTCTATCTCTTCTTCGGCGGATTTGCGGGTGCGGGCAACGGCCTTCTATACAACACCATTGTTGCCGTTGTAATGAAGTGGTTCCCCGATAAACGCGGTTTTGCCAATGGCATATGCATTGGTGCAATTGGCCTGGGGCCGGTGTTTTTTGCTCCTTTGGGCAACTTCCTTATCGAATCATTCAGCGTTCAGATGGCGTTCCATATTGTGGGAGTTATCTGGTTGGTGATTTACCTTACCGTGTCATGGTTGCTGCTGGTTCCCCCAGCAGGGTGGCAGCCTAGCGTCCGCACGGAAAATAAGGAAGAGCCAACCGAGGAAAAGCCGTGTCAGGAGCTGAATCTTTCCGCAACGCAGATGTTTCGTCAGCCGCTGTATTACGTACTGTTTCTGGTGATGATGGTTGCTTCCACTAGTGGCCTTATGATTACCGCTCACGCCTCAAATATCGGCCAGGAACTTGCTGGCCTTACGGCATCGGAGGGTGCTGTGATGGTTGCCGCCCTTGCTCTGGGCAGTTGCTTGGGTCGCTTTGGCTTCGGGGCTTTGTCTGACAGCATCGGACGCTATAAAGCGTTGGCTCTTTCCCTTGCGGCTAACGCGGTAGTGATGTTGCTCTGCATTCACGCTGCTACCACATTCGTAACATTCCTTGCTGCTGTTGCTGCGGTTGGCGCATGTTTCGGCGGTACTATGAGCATCGTTCCCGCCATTGTTGGTGATGCCTTCGGATCGGTGAACTTTGGGCAGAACTATTCATTTGTATACCCTGGGTACACGGTGGCTTCGTTTATTGGGCCTACTGCAGCGGCATCGGCCTTCGAGGCGATGGGTAGCTATGCTCCAGCCTTCACTATTGCCGGTGTGCTGGCATTGGTGGGCGTTGTGCTGGTGGTTGTTTGCTCTAGGCTGCAGAAACGTTTGCTTGAGCGCTAAGTTGTATTCTTTGCATTTACATAAGAAAGGCGGCCCGAAGGCCGCCTGCAAATACGCTATTTGAAGGAAACGTTGCCAAACTCAGATAGCTTCAAGTTCGGGTTGTGCTCGATGCCGTAACGTAAGTTCCATTCGCTGGTAAACAGCAACAACTTTTCGCCGCGCATGTTTTCTACGCGATAGGTGTCATGGGTAAGGTTCAGCTTGGGAACATCAACTTCTTCGGGATTTGCTACCCAACGGATAATTGAATAGGGCAGTCCTTGCCTTCGTACCTCGACGTTGTATTCGTTTTTCAAGCGCTGTTCCAATACCTCGAACTGAAGAACGCCTACAGCGCCTACGATAACGCTCTCCATGCCAGCGCCAAGCTCGCGGAAAATTTGGATGGCGCCTTCTTGGGCAAGCTGTTCCATGCCTTTTACAAATTGCTTGCGCTTGAGGGTGTTTACCTGTGAAACCTTAGCGAAGATTTCAGGTGCGAACATAGGAATGGCGGGGAACTGCACCTTGTTCTTTGCAGCGCATACCGTGTCGCCGATAGTGAAGATGCCCGGATCGAACAAGCCCACGATATCGCCTGCGTAAGCTTCATCGACAATGGCGCGGTCGTCAGCCATGAGCGAAGTGCCGGTAGCGAGCTTCAGCTTTTTCTTCCCCTGCATATGGTAGGCTTCCATGCCTCGCTCGAACTTGCCCGAGCAGATGCGCACGAAAGCAATGCGGTCACGATGGTTCTTGTCCATGTTCGCTTGGATTTTGAACACGAAGCCCGAAAAGGATTCCGACATAGGATCTACCAGCGTATCGGTAAGGCAGTCGTTATAGGCGCGCGGCGTGGGCGCCAACTCGAGGAATCCTTTCAAAAACGGCTCCACACCGAAGTTTGTTAGGGCCGAACCGAAGAATACCGGCGAAAGCTTGCCGTTGCGTACGGCTTCCAGGTCGAGTTCATCGCCTGCGCCATCCAATAGCTCGATATCGTCCATCAGGTTGCTGTGGTTGTCTTCGCCGATAAGGTTGTCAAGCGCCGAATCGCCCAGTTCGGCTTCAATTTCCTGAACCTTCTTCGATGAATTGCCGCGCCCTTCGCCGTCAAAAGCGATAACATGGCGTGTGCGACGGTCGAACACGCCACGGAAGTTGCGACCGCAGCCGATGGGCCAGTTCATGGGGTACGTTCCGATTCCCAGTACCGTTTCGATTTCTTCCATAAGCTCAAATGGATCGCGGGCTTCGCGGTCAAGCTTGTTCACGAAAGTGAAGATGGGAATATGGCGCAAGGTGCAAACTTTGAAGAGCTTTTTGGTCTGGGCTTCTACGCCCTTTGCGGCATCAATTACCATAACGGCGGCATCTGCGGCCATAAGAGTGCGATAGGTATCTTCGGAAAAGTCTTGGTGTCCGGGGGTGTCCAAGATGTTTACGCAGCAGCCGTTGTAGTTAAACTGCAGAACCGAAGAGGTTACGGAAATACCGCGTTCCTTCTCGATGTCCATCCAGTCGGAAACGGCGTGCTTCGAGCTGCTTTTGCCTTTAACCGAACCAGCTGTTTGGATGCTGCCGGTATACAATAGCAGCTTTTCGGTAAGGGTTGTTTTGCCGGCGTCGGGGTGGGAGATGATGGCAAACGTGCGTCTAGACGCAATTTCTTCTTGCAAGTTTGACATGTGGTTCCTTCTGATTGATATGGAAAGCCCTTCGGTAGGGCATAGATTTGCTTGATTTAGCCTAAAGCAAGATGTCGGCCATGAACAGCTAGAAGCTTTCTTTTATATAGGCTTTACGGAATCTTCGCACCAAGCGGTAAGCATGCTGTGAATCGCAGTGTACATCCATAAAATAGCGCTCGATTCTCCTGTTGCTGTGTTCTGATTTAGTGTAAGTTTTTACTGGGTTTTGGCCCGGATTGAGCACTATTCAGTAGAAAGCAGTGGCTATGAGCATGGTTCTTGCCGAAGGGCAAATAAGCAGGATCGAAGATTGCATCCACCGTGATTTGCTTACTTATGTTAGCTATCCTCTATTTGAGGGTGCGAGCAGGTGTTTTGCCTATCCTCAGTTTTTAGTGGAAGATGATTCTCTTACTCTTCTTGAGGACAGTGCGTTTCCCGATAATGGGTGTTTGCCCATGATTGCAAGCCGAACCACGCCGCGTGATCTGCTCGACATGTTTGGCAATATCGTTGTTATGCGGGTAAACGACGAACACCCCAATCGTAACCACAACTATCCAGAAAACGAGAGTGCGCGCTACAACAGCATCATCGATCCCTTTTTCACGCGGGGTGCTTCTTCGGTTGAATTCATGCCGCTTTCAAAGCATGCCCTTTCAGGTTCATTGATCCAGGTGATCGATGTTCAGGAAATCGTTGATTTGACCTATCCATCGCAGAATCCTGTCCATGTTTATTCTGCTGCGGCATTGCCGCAAACAAAGCTCGTTGCTATTGCTCAGGGAAAGCAGGGTCAACGTAAGCTCTATGGTCCGTTTGAAACAACCTGCACTGAGGGTACCGGTATACAGCTTCATGCGAGCAATTCTTACGGTTTGTGCATCGGTGTGTTTGACGAGGATGTTTTCTCGTTTTCCATCGACATTGTCGATGATGCGGACAATTTGGTAACTCAGTACCTCAGCGTCGATGAGCTCTCTGCTCAATTTGCGAAGCTAGAAGATCCCATCGACTGGATAACTGACAAAGAGCTTCTTGATGCGATGGGCAGGGTTGCGCGTTCTTGCGATGCCCATTTGTCAAAGGGGCAGGTAAGAACGCTCAAGAGCGAAATAGGCAAGTGCCTTGATGAAGAGGCGAAGATCCCCCTTACTCCTAATCGTCGTTCTCGTTTGTTGGGCTTGCTGAGTACGTATGAAAGCTGGTCAACGCTTCCTGATGCGGTAAAGGATTCCGCAATAGAGAATGCGGATCCTCAGCAGCTGGCTGAATACGTACTCTCCAACGAACATTTCAGGGCTTTTTACGATAAGGCGCTCGAAAGCGATCAGGTGCGTCAGCGCGTCGAAATGGAGAAGGCTCAGTACGTTGCAGAGGTTGCGGAGGCGAGTGCCTCTGCTCAGCAAGCGCGGGAATCTCTTGCGGCTGTTAAGGATGAGCTTAAGCGCTTCGATGGGGAGCTCGATGAGCGTCGTAGGCGCTTTGAAGAGGAAATGGCCTCTCATGTGAAAACGGTTCAGGAAGAGCGCAACGCTTTATTGGGCGAGGTTCGCTCGCTCGAGGAGCAGAAAAGCCGCCTGGAACAAGGCAAGGAATCGGTGCAGCGTCAGATTGATGGATTGCTCGATGGTTTCCGTAATGATGAGACACTTATCGGGAAGGTTCTTGAAAATGCTGCCTTGAAGCAAGTTGTTTCTTCGGTCGGTGGTGTTTCCAACGGCGAATTTATTGCTGAAAACAGTCAGCCAACCGACTTTGCTCCTGCGCTGCTTAAGCCCATTAATGGTAATAGCTCGGATCCAAAGGTCTTGCTTGATAGCCTGGTACAGCGCATCGATGAATGCTACGGACGCGATATGGATAAGAACGATGTTGCGAATGTGCTGATTTGCCTTACTCAGTCTTATATCACTACCTTTGCCGGTTTGCCTGGTACCGGCAAAACCTCGCTTGTGAATATCCTTGCAGAGATCCTTGGCTTGAAGAACAACGGGGCAAAGCGCTTTGTAGAAGCTCCTGTTGAAAAGGGTTGGACTTCCTATAAAGACTTTATCGGCTATTACAACCCGTTCAGCAAGACGCTCGAAAAATCGAACCCTGCAGCGTTTGATGCCCTTGCTCTTCTGAGCAACGAGTGCGAACAGGGGCTTTCGGAAAGCGAGGTTGCTCCTTTCCTGTTCTTGCTTGACGAAGCAAACCTGAGCTCGATCGAGCACTACTGGTCGCCGTTTTTGCGCGTATGCGATTCGTTCCGCTCCGGCCCATTTGAGCTTTCGTTGGGAGGCAGCCAATCATTCAAGGTTCCTAGTTATCTGCGTTTTATTGCTACCGTTAACTTTGACCACACCACCGAAGAGCTTTCGCCTCGTTTCCTTGACCGCAGCTGGGTAGTCACGCTCGATCCGCAGGCTCTCGATTTCGAGGATCTCGATGAGCCGCTGGTTTCCTTTGATCCGTATACGGCAGATATGTATTCCTATCAGGCGTTAAAGCGTGCATTTGGCGCACGGGGTGATGTTTTGCTAGGCGTTGAGCTCGATGCAAAAATGAAGGAAGTAATCGAGCTTTGCGCCCGTCATCGCTACCCGGTTAGCCCGCGTAGCCAAAAGATGATGTTGTCGTATGCCCGTACGGCATCATGCGTTATGGACTGCTCTTCGGCTCAGTCTCAATATGCTCCCATTGATTATGCGATTGCCCAAAAGGTATTGCCGGTACTTTCGGGTACGGAGGAGCGCTTGGGTGGCTTGCTTGAAGACCTTTCGATGGTAACCAACCTTCCTCTTACCAAGGCGCGCGTGGATCATATGCTTGAGGCTGGCGAAGACAGTGGCTATTACCAGTATTTCGCATAAAGGGTCCAATACCTGGATACTGCGCCTGGTTGATGCTGAAAAGGGATGCCATGTCGACTTCCCTTTGTTGGAAAACTATGCGCCGGCAAGCTTGGATTTGGCGACTGAAGGCGTTGTTCATGAATCGCATGAATATCGTGCGCTTCTGATCACCGATGCCATTCTGGGTGATGGCGACATCATGTGGTCCCTGAACGGCGAAGAGCCGATTCCTTTGCAGGTGCGTGCGGTTGCCAATTATGTCGAGGAGATCAACGGGATTCAGTTGTCTTTGTATCAGCTGATTCACGATAGGGACGATGGGTGGTATCCCTTTTCGATGGTTTATGGCTTCGCATCGATTTCCCTACGACTTTGTTTGACTGAATCCGAGATGCAATCGTTTTCAACGAAAGACATTCCTTGCATGTGCGATAGGGAAGACCAAGAGACATCGGTGCTCGGTATGATCGACACTCTTGTTTCCGGCGCCGATGAAGAAGCGGTCCGTTGGATGTTCAGATTTGATCGGGTTGAGGAAGATCGCCGGGCCTTGATGGAATCTGGCCTCGCGTCTGATTCGTCCAAGTCGCTGTCTTCTTTTTTGGCTCTTTGCGAAAAGGTGGTTCGCGGGTACGAGGCAAACCTGAACTATTTCTGTACGCATGCGCATTGCCGTACGGTGAAGACGAGCGTTTTGGTGTCTCCTTCTCAGGTGCGTAGCCTGGGTCGCAGCGAGCTGCTTTGGCTTGCGGGAAACCCTGAGGTGCTGCGTGAAGTGCCCACAGAGACGCCTCTTCGCATGAATGGATCCTACGTTATTCCATCGCATCTTCGTACCGATCATCCTCGAAAGACGTTTGATATTCGAGAAAATCGTGCCTTGTTGGCTTTTGCGGAAGCAGTTGCTGCGGCGCTTGGCCGAATACTCGACAAGGCACAAGAAGATATCGACCATATCGAAAACATGGTGTCTCAGCTGCAGGGGATGGAAGATGGCGATGGGCTGATTCTGGCATTGGTTATGCTGGAAGCCTCCCTTAATCATGAGCGCCCCCTTGTCCAAAAAGGCACCGCTCTTCGAAGGCGAATGCGTGGTGTGGTAACGGCTTTGAAGCGGTGCATGCCTGGTTTGCGTAGTGTTAGGTATCGCTTGCCCAGGAGAACCAAGGCATTTCAGGAGATACCCGCCTACGCAGCGGTGCATGCTCTTATGCGTGAGTGGGATTCATTTGGCGAATTTCAGATGCATCGCGATGGGTTGGTTCTTCGCACGTGGAAAATGGATAAGCTCTACGAGTATTTCGTTCTTTACGAGATGCTCTCTTCTTTGCGGGGTAGGGGGTTTGTTCCCGATGAGATATCCTTCGATTGTCCTATTGAGCAGGCGCAGTATAGCCTTAATTCGCGTTATTTCCAGAACGAATCCCAGGTTGCGACGGTGTATCGATTAACTCGTGGCGATGAATCTGTTTCGCTGTACTACCAGCCGGTCATTTATGGGGATAATCGCGAAGAGCATGGTATCTCCTTGCATAGAACCACACTCACTCACGCTGGTTTTGATTCGTATTGGACGCCTGATTACCTGATGGTTTGGAAGTCCTGTTCGGGCACAAGGACCATTGTCCTAGATGCCAAATTCCGCACGGTTTCCTCAGTTGCTTTCGATGGTTCTCAAGGCGATGCGAAGAGCTGCATGCTGGAGTGTTTGCGTAAGTACAAGCTCGAAACACGAGACAGCGCAGGCGGAGTTGTTGATGCGTTGTGGCTTTTGTGCGGTAGGGGGGCAGGTTGCCATTTCGAGCCTATGCAGCAGTCGGCGTGGGCTCAGGGACAGCTTTTCGTGCCTGATGGCATTGCGACTGTTGCTCCTGGCGCAAATGCCCTTTCCGATTTGTTTGACGCTGTGGGAATTGGTGCTAGCTGGGCTTTGGAAGGCTGATTATGCATCGCAGCTACCTTTTTGCTCTTTAAAGCAAACGCCCCCATTCCCCCATTGTGAAGTGCACCCCCCCCAAAAAAAATTGGACATCGAGAAATGGGGGGCGGTTCATTGCCGAGTGAGTGGGGGCGTTGTTCGGTGCACGCAGATCCTCTATTTAAGCTTTAGGCAATAGGGTTCTGCTGGGTGCGTTTTGTTCCTCGTTAACGCATGGGACGGTTTTTACTAAGCGGTTGTTTCGCTACATAGGGCGGCGGTCCTTCCATGCGTTGAGTTCCCTGGCGGGAATCGACATGATGCGCACCATTTCGGCAGCTTTCCTGAAAACGATTTCCCTCAACTCTTCGTTGTATAAAACGGTATGAAGTACTACTGCCTTCGACAGATCGAGGGTATTGGCCGATGCTTCGCCCTCCCAGAAGTCTTTAATGAAATCGACGCTATTCATGAGCTCGTTCCAATTGTCATCGCTCATTCCTTGCCAAACGTGATTCTCGTCGCGGTCTGAGTAGCGGGCTTCGTTTACGGTGACGATGGCGGGATTCACGAGTCTTCGCATTCCTTCAAGCGTTGCATCGTTTTGTCGTGGAAATGGTTTGCCTTTTGCGTAGGCGTCGTATTCCTCTTTTGTGGGCAGCAATTCCCGTAGCGGGTCTATCAGCTTGATAAGCAGATCGGCATGGGCACGGTAGACCTCCGATGACTCGAATTCCTTTAGGCGTTCGCAGTAGAATCGCTCCTGCCTGTCATCGATTTCTTGAATGCTTGCTTTCTCGATGAGCTGATCAAGGGTGTTTGCGGTGTGTTTTGTAGACATGGCTTTTCCTTTACGCGGCGTTGACGGTGGTACTTGTGTTGGATGCGAGTTCTGAGGACGATTCCTCGGTCCAAGAAATCTCATCTTCCAGGGGTATTGCGAATTGCCCATCTTGCATTAGCTGATTTTTGCATTCGCAAATAGCTTGGTAGAAAGGGTATTCAGGGTGTTGATCGAGCCGGTAAGCCTCATCTTGCTTACCGCGCTTTCCTCGTTCAAAGTACCACCAGGTGTTTGCGGGGGTTTCGAGAAGGGCAAACGCTGGCTTGTTGGCGCGAAGGCTGAAGTAACGCGCGGTTGCTTCATCTTGTACGGCTAACAGGAGCTGTCGGTCGCAGTTTCCTATGATGGAGTTTGCCGCCGCCATGCCATAGCGTGCTTCTAGCTGGCTCACCGTTTGGCAGATTATCGTTGCACTGATTTCGCGGCTGCGTATAACCGCCAGCATATCATCGATATGTGGAATGTTCAGGTTTGCGAAATCGTCCAGGATGAAGCGCACGGGAATGGGGAGCCTGTGCTCGGTGTAGTCGCGATCGGCGCTGCTGCAAAGGCGGGTAAAAGCCTGTTCGATGAAGAGGCTGGTAAGTCCCTCGAGGCTGTGATCTATGTCGTCGATGGTTACGAACAGGGCGCGCTTCTCTCGTCCAAACGAGCTGAAGTCGATGCGGTTGGGGTTGGCGTAAGAATTGAGCGCTCCCTCGAATCCGAACGGCAATAGATTTGCAGCGATAATGCCCAGGATGCTTGAGTGCATCTTTTCGGCGCCGCAGGTGGCTTTTGACCGGTTATAGAGAGATGCAGCATAACTATCGGGGTTATGCATTGCCAGATCGTTAAAGAGGTGCTGGATTTTGCCGCTGCCACTTTCGAATAGCTTGATAACCGAAGCCATGGTCCACTCGCGTTCGGGCAATGCCTCGAACACATAGGCGATATAGCTCGATAGATAATTAGCTGCGGCAAGTCCCCAGAAGGGATCGGACTGCTGCGCTTCTTTCGGGCAAATGGCGCTTGCAATGGCGATGATGTCTTGCTGGTTTGGTTTGCCGTTTTCGATGCGGACCTGATGCAAGGGATCGTATCCGCAGGTGCCACCCATGGTGGTGAAGTCAAGCTGATCTACTTTGTAGCCTTGCAGGGCGAGGTAAGCTCCCATTTCGTTATAGAGGATCCCTTTCGTGTCTAGCACAATATAGGACCCTTGGCACTGCATCAGATTGGGTTTGAGGTGATTGCGGGTTTTACCGCTGCCAGAGCAACCTAGCACAAGGATGTTGTTGTTCATTCCTGTTTGCCAACTGTCGGTATTGGCGGCGATGTGTTTGGTGAGGACGATGTTTCCCTGATAGGCTGCTCGGTCGTTAGCTGCTGAAGTGATGTTCGATTTCATGTGCTCTCCTTAGCGTTGCGTGCTGGTTGCGGTATGGGACCGCGAACCTAATATGCTTATCCTTTTAAAGACTCGCGATGATGCGATCTGCCATGCCATTGGCTATGGCTTCTTCTGCTTCGAAATAGGTGTCTTTCGCTGTTAGCTCGAAGACCTCTTCGAGGTTCATTCCCGTGTGCTGGGAGATAACCTGTGCGGTAATGTCGCGGATTCTCATCAGGTCATCGGCGCGAGCTTTTACGGACAGTGCGCTGCCACCGATTCCGCCGCCAATAAGCGGATCGTGGATCATCACGCGGCTGTGGGGCAGCATTTCGCGTTGGTCTCCCGCGATGAATAGCAATGCTGCCATGCTTGCTGCCATTCCGAGGCATACCGTGTGAATCGGGCAGCTGACGGCCTGCATTACGTCATACAGCGCAAGGCCGGATTGAACTTCTCCGCCGGGGCTGTTGATGTAGAGGGTGATAGGCAATTGCTGGTCTTCTTTCTGAAGATGCAGAAGGCAGCGAATAGCGGTTGAAACCGAGCCGGCGTCAATTGCGCCAGTGATTTCTATTTCGCGAGCAGCGAGCATTTCGTCTCGTATGTCGTATAGACGCAGGCCATCCGAGGTTTCCTGCATTACGAGTGGGGAATAGGTTGATGTTTGGTCCATGATTTAGTCCTTTCTTTTGGGCATGGCTGAGCCATGCATAGGTGGGTGGTATGCGGTTTTCAAGTTGCTGCAAACTCGCCGGAAAGGAATAGTGGCGTGAAGCTTTGGTTTTGGACGTGCCAAACTAAAGCCACGGCATCGGTGGATGCATCAAGGTACGCCGAGACAAGCTCGGGATAGGACCGAGCTAGGCCTGAACAGCCAAAGCGAAAAAAAGATGCACGTATCCCTTGGCGGGCTGCATATCTTTTTTCTTATTCAGTTGTAGTGAAGTATGTAAGTCGCTGAAAAATGCTCCGATAATCACGGAGGGGCCGACTTGCCACTCTTTGAATGCGACTAAAAAATGGGCGTTAGCCCTCGGGTGCAAAGCAAGTGTAACACATGCTGGATGCGTAATGTGGGAAATGCGTAGTACACCGTAAAAAAAGAAATATGGTATAGCGCCCCAGCAGCCCTTCCGCTTCTGTATCCGGATTGCGTTTTAGGGCGAAGGAAAATCTTGTTGCATTGAGACTATTTGGCTAGGCTTTGCCTGGCGAAGTCAATGCGATTAGGGTTGCTGTACGAATCTAATGCGCCCTTGAAGCCGAAATGCAAAAGGCGTGCAGCGATGATACTGGCAGTACGGTCTACTCTCGATACTTTTTCATGGTAAGAGCCGGCATGCCGAAGTGCTTTGCTGTGCTAGAGCTCTTGTTTTCGCACGCTAAGGGGCATTCGATAAAATGGAAGCGCTTGAATGAACCAAAGGAGGAACGCCGTGGCCTTTTTGCCGGTGACGCGTAAAGAAATGGAAGAGCGCGGATGGGACCAGTGCGATTTTGTGTACGTCTGCGGCGATGCTTACGTGGACCATTCTTCTTTCGGTATGGCTATCATCACCCGATTGCTTGAGGCAAATGGCTACAAAGTGGGTATTATTGCGCAGCCTGATTGGCATGACCCTTCCAGCATCGATGTGTTCGGCGAGCCCCGCTTGGCGTTTCTGGTAAGTGCGGGAAACATGGATTCTATGGTGTGCCACTACACCGTTGCAAAGAAGCATCGCAATCGCGATTTCTATTCCCCTGGTGGACAGATGGGTTTGCGTCCCGACCATGCATCAGTGGTCTACGGTAATTTGATTCGACGAACCTATAAAGACACCCCGGTTATTATGGGTGGGGTGGAGGCTTCGCTGCGTCGCTTGGCGCACTACGACTATTGGTCCGACAAGCTGAAACGATCGGTGCTGCTCGACGGTGGCGCTGACATGATCAGCTATGGGATGGGCGAAAAATCGATTGTTGCTATCGCTGATGCTCTGAATGCGGGGATCCCTATTGGTCAAATCACCTGGATTGAGGGCACAGCATTTCGATCCCATAACCTTGAAGGGGTAATGGATGGATACGTTTCGCTGCCTTCCTTCGAAAGCATGCGTGTCGATAAGCTGAAATATGCTGAAAGTTTCCGTTTGCAGTATCGCAACCTTGACCCATTCAGCGGCAAATGTTTGGTTGAACCTTACGAGCAGGACAACTTGTACATTGTGCAGAATCCTCCGAGCACTCCACTTTCAACTCCGGAATTCGATGCAGTATATCGTTTGCCGTATGAGCGAACCTATCATCCCATGTACGAAGCGGCTGGCGGCATTCCCGCAATCAGCGAAGTGAAATTTAGCCTAACCAGTAATCGGGGTTGTATTGGCGAGTGCTCGTTCTGTTCCTTGGCGTTCCACCAGGGTCGCATTATTCAAAGCCGTAGCAAGGAGAGCCTGGTCGAGGAAGCGAAGACCATCACGCAAGACCCCGATTTCAAGGGGTATATCAACGATGTAGGCGGTCCAACGGCAAACTTCCGTAAGCCGGCTTGTCCCAAACAGCTCGATAAAGGTGCATGCCGCGGAAAACGCTGTTTGGCACCGAAGCCCTGCAGGAGCTTGCAGGTGGACAATCGCGATTACCTGAACGTGCTTCGCGAGCTGCGCAGCTTGCCTGGGGTTAAGAAAGTGTTCGTGCGCAGCGGACTGCGCTTTGATTATGTACTTCTTGATAAGCACGCCAACGAATTCATAGATGAGCTATCTCAGTATCATGTTTCGGGGCAGCTTCGTCTGGCGCCGGAGCATGTGAGTGATGAAGTGCTTAAGGTGATGGGGAAGCCGAACAACGACACTTACCAGGAATTTGTGCGGCGTTTTGATGTGGCCAACAAGAAGCTTGGGCTCAAGCAGTTCGTGGTTCCGTATCTCATGAGCTCGCATCCCGGATCTACCTTAAAAGAGGCTGTAGAGTTGGCGGAGTTCTGCCGCGATATGGGCTTTAACCCCGAACAGGTGCAGGACTTCTATCCAACGCCCAGCACCATTTCCACGTGTATCTATTTCACAGGGGTCGACCCGCGCACCATGGAAGAAGTGTACTGCCCACGCACGCCTCATGAAAAAGCAATGCAGCGAGCGCTTATTCAGTACCGCAACCCAAAGAATCGCAGGCTGGTTATCGAGGCCCTGAAGGCGGCTGGCAGGGAAGACCTTATTGGGTATGACGAAAAATGTCTGGTGCGTCCCGATAAGGTCGGGGCACGCAAAGCGAATGATCAAGCCAGGGGTGCCAAGGATCAGCGTGGTAAGCGGCGAGGGGGCAGCTCTGCTGCGGGGTCTTGCTTGAAGGAGACGGCTGCCGATTCCGACTTTAGGGGTAAGCGTCAGCACGGTAAAAGCACTGGTTCCTTACAGCGTGGTAAATACGGCAAAAGAGGTGAAGTGCTTGGTTCCGGCGGAAAGGAAAGCGGGGGCAAGCCTCAACCTGCTTCATCTGGGCGTGCTCGTTCGCGTAAGGATGCTCGCTTCGATAAGGAGAAAAAGGTAAGTTCCCCAAGAAGCTCGTTTAAACCGCAGGGCCGTGGGCCGAACAAGGCTGCCGGAAGCAAGGGCGGCATCCGTAGACAGGGATCTAAACGTTAGTCTTCGGGTGTTGGTCGGCGTTCACCCATTGTTTGAGCTGCAGGATTTTCTGTTTTCGCTTGAGTCGCTCAAGCGTGGGTAAAGAGCCAACGTCGTCCGATAACTATGCGAGGCCGCCTTTCTCGGCTGAAAGGCGGCCTCTTCGAGTTGTATCGGGATCTTACTGATTACATGAACAGCCCAGCGGGAGATGTTTAGAGGTAGGTTACGGTGCCGCTGAGGGGCTTGCGGCTGGCATGGTTCGGCAGTGGCTTTCCATCTTCTGCGGCGTAGCCCAAGTCGAGCATCATCAGCACTTCTTCGTTTTCGGGAAGCTCGAGTTTTCCTGCTACTTCCTCTGGGTTGAAGAAGTTCACCCAGCAGCTGTCTACGCCAGCGTTTTTTGCGGCGAGCAACATGTGCGTAGCCACAATGGTGGCGTCTTCGATGCCGGAGTCGCGCGTTCCGCCAGGATAGGTGAAAACGTTTTCCTTGTTGAAGGCTACGACAAGCACTGTGGTGGCGTCGTAGCGACAAGGGGTAAGCTCATCGATGAGAGCAAGCTTCTCGGGCGATTGCACCACGTAAACATGCTGTTCTTGCAAGTTTTTTGCGGTGGGTGCCACGCGCCCTGCTTCCAGGATAGCCTTCAGAGCCTTTTCGGCAACGGGCTCGCCGTTGAACTTTTTGCAAGAGTAACGATCTTCAACTACTTCTTTGAATTCCATGACGGGCCTTTCATTAATGGTTCTGTGGGCATGAATATAGTGGTTCGATGCTGTGATGCGCCTATCCATCTGCCACTTTATATGAAAATAATAAAAAATAAAAGTTTATCAGGTGTTATAGCGCAAATACCATGAATTTGTTTAACAAACCTGTTCTATCGATTGAATTGGCGGAGCATCCAACAGATACCCTTGGCCATGCGCAGGTCGGGTTCTTTGAAGTGGTTTCCGGGATTTGATTCAAAGAGGGTTTCAACGCCTTTTTCCTGAAACGACGAAACAACGCTTTTTGTTCTTTGCGAAACGCTGCGAAGAAGGCGGCTGGGTGTTTTTGCTTCTTTTGTACCGAGGGAAAAATAAGCGCACAAAGGTTTCTTCGCAAAGGTATTGGTTGATACGTATTCGCTGAAGTCGGGATACCACAGCGAGCCCGATGCGCTTGCAAGAGCATCGAAGAGGGTGGTGTTGAACGGTGCCCATGTAGCGAATAGCCCTGCCAGAGAATAGCCCGCAATGCAGCGATGATGTGGCGTTGTTTCGAGATGCTGCTCGGTTTGGGCGACTATTGCTTCAAGCCGAAGAAGGTGCTGTCGGGCGTTTCCCTCGAAAGGCTTATCTTCTGCGAAAAGACCCTCGCATCTCCAAGGTGTTAGAGAATCGTTCCAGTTGGGGGTCGGGATAGATATCAGGGTAAAGGGTGGGCAATGCAGCGATTGGCACTGCTCCCAAACTTCACCGCCATTTCCTTTGAGGCTATGCAGATACACCACAGGATCATAAGATACCAACGTGTTGCCACTATAATGGATCGATACCGTTTGCCCAGCTATTTCTACTGTTTGTCCCATGGCTCTATGATATCGGATTTTTTCTGTTGCTTGTCCATAGGCAATATCTCCAATAAAAAACGGCGCTGGATAATTCCAACGCCGTTTTGCAGTGTTTGCGCTATCGCTAGACGAGTTTGCCCTTGCTGTGGTCTGCCATGTGCTGGATAAGCTGAGCAACCCAGCCATGGAAGTCTTTCTTACGGGAAACGAGTTTGCCATCTACCAGTTCCTGGTAAGAGACCTTTACCTTTTCATAACGGGTGTTAACGGTTGGCTCTTCATGGGTAAAGCAACTCTCGGTTTCCTTTTTGGGTACCAATCCGATAAGGATGGTGGGGTTGTACATGATGTGGGGGTTGTCGTTCTCGTCAAGATAAGCGAACAAGCTCTTGGTTACCCCGATCTGGTTTGCATGTATGCACGCTGCTCCTTCAAGCGAAGCCAAGGTGTCAAGCAGATCCTGTGCCACGGCGGCATCCTCGGCGGTTGCTTTTTCGCAGGGCGTGCTGAGCAGCGCCTCGTCGGTGGTGAATTCTTTGATGCTCATGGTTGTCCTTTAATCGATGGTTTAAGCCATTGAGTTTAGCCCTTCTATTCTATCGCATAGCAGCGAAAGACCGTGTGGGGCTGTAGCTCTATCAGCTTTGCTTGGGGTCCTAGACTATCGTGCAAAGATTCGTTTATTGTGACGCTCTATTGGGGAAGAGCTGAAGCTGCGAAGCGCAGATGCCAAACAGGATGATGGCCACCCCAAGCCATTCAACGGCACCGATGGGCGATCCTAGTACTATCATTGCCACAAACAGCCCAGCTGGCAGCTCCGATGCGGCTAGTACGGACGTAAGTCCTGTGGGCAAATGGGGCGCACCCATACTTAAGAGCAGAATAGGCAGGAAGAACCCACATGCTCCGGCAATCAAGCCCAAGGGGGCAATGCCCTGCAAGAGCACGCCCGAAACGATGAAGTCGGGGCAGATGAAGTGCGACATAACCACCGCGCCACCACAGACAATCAAACCTCGCTGGGCTTGTGAGCATTTTGGCTGCACCAGACCAGACAGGGCCAAGAACGAAGCGCAGCTTACGGCGGCAAGGATTCCGGCTGCGATGCCCCAAGGGTTGCAACTCGAAAGATCGGTGGCATACAGACCGCTGGCGAACACCGTTCCGAACACGATGACCGCCGCCGATATCACCTGGCTAAGTGCAGGTGGCCTGTGTGTCATGATTACTTGAATTACCGTGCCTATCCAGGTGAATTGGAACAAGAGCGTGAGAGCTAAGGCAACGGGCAACACGCTCATGGCATAGGTGTAGAAGATCGAGGTAATGCAGGTTACGGCGCCAATGCCGAGAAGCTTCAGCGTGTTGGTGCAGCCAAGTTTTGCCCATTTTTCTCCCCGGACGCGATTAAAGAAGAGGTATACGGCAAACAACGCGAAGCCCGCCCACATTTGCGCGGCGGCAATTTGTGCGGAGCTGAACCCCCATGCGTAGGAAAGCTTGTAGCAGGTGGCGTTGAAGCCGTAGCAGGCACCACCGAAGAACACCAAGATAGCAGCTTTGGTTCGAGTGCCCGCATCAACTGCGGCGGTAGGGAACGGCTTATGCTTGAGAGCATTCTGAGACAACGTGAACTCCTTTGTGCAATCGTTTCGTTGCATTGCAAAAGTGAATGCAGCTTTGCGGTTGCGTGGCGAAAAGGAGACGAAGAGCGTCTGGAAAAGTCCACGCTGTTGGTTTATCAGGCTAACTATTCTAGCAAAGATAATGAATGCGGGTCGTTCTGGTTATGCTAACAGGCTCTTGGCGGTAGGTGCTCCATTCAACCATCGAATTGATGTAGGTGCGCGTATCTACTCGAAACTGCTTGCTAGTGGTTAACCATTTCGTTTCGTTTTCCGTAGTATTAATACATTCAAAACATTTCTTGAATGCTTGCAGCGTACAATCACTAACGTGAGAGTTTGCCTCGCTTTAGTAGCTGGGCTTGGTTAGAAAGGAAGCCGCATGATTCGTATCGGTATCTTGGGATACGGAAATCTTGGCAAGGGCGTTGAGCTTGCTGTTCGTCAAAACGATGATATGGAACTCGCCGCTGTGTATACGCGTCGCAATCCTGAAACTGTATCAATCGCAACGCCTGGCGTTGCAGTTCGCTCGGCTGCGGATCTTGAGGCGGGCAATGAAGATATTGATGTTTTGATCCTATGCGGCGGCAGCGCAACCGATTTGCCTGAACAGACGCCGAAGTACGCTGCTCTGTACAATGTGGTAGATTCCTTCGATACCCATGCGAAGATTCCCACCCATTTTGCCAACGTTGATGAGGCAGCTAAGGGTGCTGGCAAAACTGCCCTGATTTCTTGCGGCTGGGATCCGGGCCTGTTCTCCTTGAACCGTTTGTACGCAAACTGCATCCTGCCAGAAGGTGCCGACTACACATTCTGGGGTCGCGGCGTTTCTCAGGGGCATTCCGATGCGCTTCGTCGCATTCCTGGCGTTGCCGATGCTCGTCAATACACCATTCCCGTTCCTGAGGCGCTGGAAGCGGTTCGTTTGGGTTCCAATCCCGAGCTTACTACGCGCGAAAAGCATACGCGTGAGTGCTGGGTTGTTTTGGAAGAGGGCGCTGACCCTGCCGAGGTAACCAAGCAGATCGTGGAAATGCCAAACTACTTTGACGAATACGACGTTACCGTGAACTTCATCAGTCAGGAGGAGCTCGATCGCGATCATGCTGGCCTACCTCATGGGGGCATGGTTATCCGTACTGGTAAGACTGCTGGTGACAAGAACTGCAAGATCGAGTATTCGCTTGACCTTGAGTCCAACCCCGAGTTCACCGCTTGCGTGCTGGCTTGCTATGCTCGCGCTGTTGCTCGTCTCTCTGCTGAGGGCAACCATGGTTGCAAAACGGTATTCGATATTGCGCCAGCTTATCTTTCTGCGAAGTCTGGCGAAGAACTGCGCGCTCATATGCTGTAATGCAATAGTCAATCGGCGAATTGCCTAAAAGTTAGAGGGAATGCGAAACTTCGCATTCCCTCTTTTGGTCTGGGACACGTTCACGCCTTAGGCGATGGCGGGTTCGATCCTTTGAACATGAAGATTTGTATTATCTACGGTAAAGGCAATATCGAACCCTGCATAGGCAAGATGATACGTACGCTCGGGTTCATGCTTGCTGCCTGCGCGACGTGGGTCCTGACCCAGCACTTCAAGGAGGCCTTCGCGCTTTTCTTCGGGAATGGCTTGCAACAGTTTAGCGGGGCAGTGAACGGTGAGTTCTTGCCAAGGCGTCTCGTCGATGAAACCGCCTTGTGCGTCGGGGTGGCAGTCGGCAAAGGGAATGTAAGGCTTTATGTCGAAGATAGGCGTACCATCGCGCAGATCGGCGCCCAGAACATGAATGATCGGACCGTTTTCAGTGAGTTCTATGCGCTCTAGCTTTACGCAGGTAAGCCCGATGGGATTGGGACGGAAGGGGCTACGGGTAGCAAATACCCCCCTGCGCTTGGTTCCCCCGAGGCGTGGTGGTCTTACCGTTGGGAACCATTTTTCCGTGGTGCCCCGTTTATTTTCGGTTTGCACGTCGTTGGCTATATCGGCGGCGGTGCCACCAGGGGTTCCATTTTCGAACTCCCAGATGAGCCATAGGTACGTAAAGCCTTCCATTCCTTCTACTGCTGAGTTCAGGGCGAACTCGGGTTCGAAGATGATGGTTCCCCGTAAATGCGGTGCAAGGAAGCTGTTTCGGGGAATGCCGAATTTTTGCGGCATGTCGGTGTGGATGTGCGCAATTGGTTTCATGGCTGCAATTCTACCGCAAAGGAAAGAGGGCTTTCGTTTGTTGTGGCTCTGGCTATTTGGGTTGTTGCGTCTGGTGCATGGTGCTATCAGTTTGGTTTTGCGGAGTGATGCCCTCGAGTCAAAGTGAATTTTGCACTTTCCGATCTCTGGTGCGCTCGTTTCGTTTCTGGGAAAATTTGCAGTATAGGTTTGGGAAGTATTAGGGGGTCGCTATGGAGCAAACTGACAATATCGAAGCGTTGATGGAACGCATTAAAGAGCAGGAAACCATGTACGAATTCGATCGGATCGACGAAGAGCTTGCACTTCAGATGGGCTTCTACGTGGTTCGCCGAGCACGTGAAATGGGCAAGCCTGTCGCAACGCGTATCACGCTGAATCGCCGTACGTTGTTCTCGCTTTCAATGGCAGGCACAAAACCCGAAAGCGATAACTGGCTTCGCCGTAAAGAAAATCTTGCCTACGCTACCAACCAAAGCTCATATTTTTGGGAGTGTTGGTGTGAACAGGGGCTCCATCCCTTCGAATGGCGCGGCATGTCGTATGAGGATTATGCGCCAGCAGGCGGTTGCTTCCCCTTGTGCATTAAGGGCGCGGGCATGGTGGGCACCTTGGCCATTTCTGGAATGGCAAGCCATGAAGATCATGCATTGGCTTTCGAGACGGTTGAAAAGGCCGTGCGTGGCGAATTGGGCATTGATGTCTCTGGCCTGATGTAGGGAGGGCAGCCAACCGAGTTCGCGACGCCCGCCGAAGATGATTCTTCGGCGGGTCTTTTCTTTCGTACGGCACTGCCAGTTGGTCTTGGCGGGTTGTCCGGGCTTTATCCAGCAGGGAAAAATACGGCTGCCAGAATGATCTATCTGGCAGCCGTATAGGAACGATGGCGAGTTTGGTCCGTATCGGTTTCGTTGGAACATTTTGCCCATAGGAGAAGCAGGGTAAGGTGAGCGTAAATCTCTTTGCTATTGTGCGTTTACCAGGAAATAAGCTCGTATCCGTCTTCGGTTACAACGAGTTGCACCTCCCATTGGGCGGAATCCGAGCCATCTTTAGTACGGACGGTCCAGCCGTTTGGATCTTCCATATTCAGTTCGGGGCCGCCTGCGTTGATCATAGGCTCAATGGTGAAGCACATGCCCGGTGCAAGAACCGCGCCTTCACCAGGTTCGCCCACGAAGAAGACGAAGGGGTCTTCGTGGAAATCGTTCCCAATGCCGTGACCTCCGAATTCGCGCACTACGCTAAAGCCGTTTTCTTCGGCATATGTTTGCACGGCGTGGGCGATGTCGCCTACGGTTGCCCAGGGTTTTACTGCAGCTAGGCCGCGCTGAACAGCTTCATAGGTTACATCGACAAGTTTTTTGCGCTCGGGGCTCACTTCGCCGATGCAGAACATACGCGAAGAGTCGGAGTAGTATCCGTCCAAAATGGTAGAGCAGTCTACGTTGACGATATCGCCCTCTTTGAGCACATCGTCGTCGCTGGGGATGCCGTGACATACTACGCTGTTGATCGAGGTGCAAACGCTGTTGGGGTAGCCCTCGAAGTTAAGATCGGCAGGGATGCCCCCACGTTCAACTGTGTAGTCATAGATCCACTTGTCTATTTCGGCGGTGGTGACGCCTGGCTTGATATGCTCGGCAACATAATCGAGTACCCCGATATTGATAGCGGCCGAGCGCTTAATGCCCTCGATTTCTTCAGGGCTTTTAAGGAGCGAACGGGGAACTACTTCGTACCCATCAAGATAATAACCTTCGAGGCGGCTATCAATGGGTCCGTGGCATTTCTTGTATTTCTTTCCGCTTCCGCACCAGCATTCATCGTTGCGTCCGGGCTTTGGGCCGTTGTCGTACATAGCAAGCTCCTTATTCGTTGTCTCGTCGCCTAGGGCGCGAAACCGTTGCATTCTCGGTTGTTAGCTTAAGTTAATTGCGAAAGCGATCAAACGGAATGTGACTTTATTTGCATTGTTTCCATTGCTGTGGGCTTCTTCTGCAGACGAGCCTTATTGCGCCGCGAGTGTGCGGGAGGGGCAGCTTCTTCGTTGGGCGGAAAGGGGATTCCTGGTTTCGTGCTTTCTTGCAGGGGCAAGTTCTGCTCGGGAAAGCGCATACGGCTTCGTACTCTTCGAAGTTCTTGGGCTTTTCAGCTGTGGTGAAACAAAAAGACGGCCGCCAGGAAACCAGCAGCCGTCTTCGGGGTAGCGTTGCACGCTATCGATGCAGGCGCGCTTTGTTGGCCTTAAGGCAGAAGAAGATGCCCAGAATCAGAACAAAAGATGCGGCAATGGTAAGTGCCATCGAATCGGAGAACGGGAACATCGGTGCGCCGAGCATGACGCCAACGCCGTAGGGGACAAGCCAGAACAGCCACACGCCAATGCTCAAACGATGGAAGTTGGCCCTGGAGCGCTCGTTGCCGCGAAGAACAACAACAGTTGCCCAAACCGCATGGAAGAGCATGAGCGAAAGCGCGAGTACTCCCGTGATTGCATGGAGGGGAGAACCTGCACCACCGGTTTCGCCTGCGACCATGGACATGATGGTGGTTCCCGCAGTGTCAAACACGAAGCCAGTCCAGAAGAAAGCCAGATGCTTTGGCCTTAAAGTGCCAGAACGGCGCTCGGCAAATACGCCGATGGTGTAGAAGACGAGTGCAAGCGAAATGATAATAGCGGCAAAGATCACCATTCCCATGTTGGGGGTACCTTGGTTTCCCATGATCTTTTGCTCCTTTCAAGATTGTGCTTTGCAGCTGATTGCTTTGCTTTGACAAGAACAATCTTGAAGGCGTGGCATCTGAACATCTACGGGCTAATGTTCAGATGCAGCATTTCGCGTTGACCCTATTGTACGTAGAGGGTTCGTTCGAGCATGGTAAACAGGAGGGAGCAATCGGGTTGTTCGCTTCGCAATTCGGCGATGATGTTGCGCAGTGTGAACTTGGAAACGGCTTCTGCGGTGACATGGCTAGGAAGATCGTGCCTGATGGAGGGGTCGTTTTTGAAGATGATAATCATACCCTCACAAATATGGTCGAACTGTTTTTCTTCGCGGAATCGCGCGATGGTCTTCTCTGCCGTGGGCAGCGCCTCGGAGTCTTTAAGCCAGTGCTCCCTGAAATGACGGATGGTTTTTTCCATGCTGTCGAACATGCGCTTGCAGAAATCAAGATAACGTTCACCTTTCGTGGGGTGGCAGAAATCGGTGTAGAACGCGCGCTTGAAATAGAGCGCTGTGGTAGCTGTGGTGAGCTCGCCCTTCGAAGCAAAATGATTGTAGATGGTTCCAACGCTCACGTTGCAGTCTGATGCAAGCCCCCTTACTGAAAGGGCTGCAAGGCCGTATTTGTCCGCGATCTCGTATGCATGATCGAGCAGGGTATCACGGGGTGTAGGTTCAGCCATTGCATTCCTTTCAGCAAGGGGTTTAGAAAAGCATTGAATGTACGAAATGGGTTGCGTATCGCCCATCCTATCCAACTGTGGCGATGTGGGAACCATATTTCATCTGATTGCCTTACATGATGTCCTTAGGGGCTTTCTCGCGATAGGGGATGAGCAGTAAAGCTTCGATTATGGCGAAGTATTGCAGCGAAGCCATGGAATACGGTGAGGCGGCAATGAAGGAAACGCGCATAGAGTGTTTTCGCGCAGGTGAGAGCTCGCTTTCTTACTGTCTGCCTCAGGTGCTTCGCATCACCTGTTCGGGTGTCTTACGGACGTTGATTTGCTCATATCTGGATACGGGCAAGGAAAGATGTCTCAAGATCGGTAAAAGTTATAAAATCATAAAACTATGCGTATTTCTGGGCAGCAGGATACTATCGCCGGTCATGCAGCGTGATCAGCGTCATCCCTTGTTTTTAGAAGGGGCGGTAGGGCCAGCCCAGAGATTCAAGCAGATGATTGAATAATTGAATCACCGTACGCAGAGAGGGCACTCGTTATCGGAAGAGCCTCTACTCTGCGCGAATCGGCCAACTATGCAATGCATAGTTGGCTTGCGGAAGGGCACAACATATGAACTCGCATCACGCAAAGCGAACACTGAAAGAATCGATGGGCTACAAGGTTTTTGCCGTCTTCATGGCGTTCACCCTATGCTTACCCACGACGTTGACCAGCAACCTGACCAATATGCGTCAGGCGCAGGCGGCAACTGAAGCGGCACAGGAATTTGCGTCCGCCGATGGCGGCGATTCTGCTGCTACGGACACTGATTCCAGCTTCGATTCCAGCTCAGACGCCGCGCAGGGTTCAAGCTCCGAGAACAGCACGGATTCAGCTGATCCCACCGATGCCGATACTTCTTCTGGCCCTGCCGATGGAACGAACGCCACGGTTGCAGAGAATGACTTGACGGCAACGAATCCTTCGCGCAACGCCGATGGAACCCAGCAGAATAATGTCGGAACTGCTCAGGATGAAAGCCGGAAACAAGCTCTTGAAAAGATCGAATGGACCAATCAGTTTAACGCCCTTAACCTGACGTCCAAAGGTCTTGTGGTGGACCCTGTTGCCTTAAAGGATTCGCTTCAGCAGGCTTCCAGCCAAAGCAAGGCAACCGAAGCTCCATCCCAGGAAAACGCAGAGTACGACCAGCGGGCCGCCCAGCTTCCTGCGAGCGTCCCTGCAAGCTTGGACCTTTCGTTTACGCTTGATGCTTCCAAATGGAACCGTGCGGATGCTGGTGTCGATGAATCCGCGCCAGCGCACGATGCTGTGGTACCAGGCGACTGGTTCACCCAGGCGTTGCCTGAGGGCTTTGCGGTTCAGGACGAAACCGCCAAGTTCGACGTGTTCCAGAACGATGATGAGGGCGATGCCACTACGGTGAAAATCGCCACGGCTTCATGGAGCAACGGGAAGCTCAAGTTCGAGTTCTGCGCTCCGGTCGATGCCGTCACGGGCAAACCCGCTCTTGACACCGAGGCTATTGCAGCGGAAGTCAACACGGAAGGCGCCACGCGCACTGTTCTGTCTGCCAGCGTGAGCGTTCCCGTTTTCTTCGACTCCCAGCTTGCTCAAGACGACGAGAGCGAAATCTGTTGGGAGCTGCAGCAAGGTGCGCCCTGCGATCGATCCGTCAAGCTTTCCATTCCTTCTAAGGCGATGCTTGCCTTTATGGCAGGACTTGTAAATACGCTTGGTGGCGAAGGGGCGGTTGCCGCCGCGTCCAATGCCGGCGATGCTGCCGCACCGGTCGATTCCGAGACCTTCCTTTCTTCCGAGCGTGGGGGCAAAGCGGAATTTACCACGGTATGGGCCGACGGCAATTCTGCCATGCGTCCTTCCGCCAACCAGCTCATGAACAATTGCGAGTATCGGATCTATTTCCAGGTTGAAGGCGACGACAAGCAGTATTGTCTCTTCCAGACCGACGATGCGGGCAACAGCGTTCTTTCGGAAGATGCCAAGCGCCTGCTGGGCATGACCCAGGAACAATTCGAGGCGTTGCGGGATCCTGACAATGATCGCATCATTCAGGTAAGGCAGACGCAGACCAATACGTATTCCGTTTCTGCAAATGAATTGTATTCGCAGGTTATAACCAAAACCCTCCTTCGCGATGATGAAGGAAATCCTGCTCTTGACGAAGACAAGAATCCCGTCTATACCCAGACCGCCAAAAACATCACGTGGGCAATCAAGCACGAGGGCTTTAATTACAATGACTTTGTATATAACGGTGCCTATGTGGTTGCCTCCCAGGATCGTTATCCCAACTACGTTACCGACACTCAAGAAGTGTTGCAGCTTCTTGGCGATGTTACGTTCAATTTGAGCCTGCATATCGGTGACGAGGCAAACGAGCTTGCCGCCATGTCAAACGATGAGCGCATGGAGAAATGGTTTGATAAATGGGGTAGGTATTCTTCCATCATCACCCAAAAGGTGAAAAACGGTGCTGTGGAAGAAACACTGGTGCAAAAGGGGAGCGAAGGCAAAGACGGCGAATTCTATAAAGCCATCACGACTGGCACCCTGAAGTTGAGCATCTCCGACGATGGCAAATCAGGCGCGCTCGGTCCTGCTCGTTGGCCTTTGTATCATCCCGATGGATCGACGTTTGTCTATAGCTTCCAGCAAGACGAAGAGAAGCAGAAGCACACCACCACGATCGATAACGGTGACGGTACAAGCTCAACCTATACCGATTCCTACCAGGTAACGTATAACAACGCCAATACGCCGAATTACGGTTCGGACGTTTCCGCGGCATACAACAATGGCACGGTATCCGTCATCCATAGAGGCACCACGCGTGTTGATTTTACGAAGAAGTGGCTCGATGACGATGCTTCCGCACGCCCCGACACTAACTATACGCTGTGGCGCTATTCCGCTAAAGACGGGGAAGGCCCCGATACTGCATCCCAAGTGACCGTGCGCGAAGATGGTGGTGCGTATATCGTCATCAGCCTTACGGCGGAACAGAGCAGAAATGCCCCCGATGGCACGATAGATCTGGGTGCTCTCTTGCGCAGCAAGTATAAAGATGTATCCATTGCCAAATACGATCCTGCTGGTTATCCCTATGTGTACTTCCTGCGCGAAGATGCGCCGGCGGGTTATGAGCGCCTGTTTGGTTCCGGGATCGATGCCGAGGACGGCACGGTTACGGGCGACACTGCGCCAAACTACTACAATGACAGTTTTTCTGGCAAGGTTGATGCAACCCAGAAATTCGTCCGCGCCGAGGGCGACAAATCGGTGTATACGGGCGGCACTATCATCAACCGTCGATCCGAGACAACCACGGCTGAACTCACCAAGACCTGGGACGCAGCATCTTTCCAGGATCAGATTGCCGATATATCGGTGACGTTCAAACTCGAGCGTATTCTAAAGAAGCACGCCCACTTCGATGAGAATCTAGGCTATTGGGTGGCAAACGGCGACACTTACACGGTTACCGACCCCGATACGGGGGAAACCAATGAATTCCCGTATGGCTTCTCGTACTGTGATGATGTTCCTTTTGAGGATCAGAACAAGGTGGTCACCGGTTGGACTGCGGAAAACCTTACGCAAACGGTGAGTTCTCAAGTACCCCGTTTCGATGCGAACGGCGAGGAATGGGTCTACCGCTGGAATGAGTCCTACGCCGAAAAGCCGGATTCGTTCAGCTTCTTTGCCCAAGACATCGATCATGCAACCGGTCAGAGCCTTATGACGGGTGTGTTTGCGGTAATGTCTTCCATTACCGATGCGTCTGGCGAACATGTTCCTCTTACTTTCGAGGGCTACTACGACAAAGAAAAGGGCGTGCTGGTAAATAAGTACATAGACCAGACCACCGCCCGTGCGGAAAAGTACTGGTGGAACGAGAGTACAGGCGAATATACGCAGGACACGAGCAACCTTGGCTACGATGCCAAACCGGTCAGCGTCACGCTTACAAGGAACGGTAATGTCTTGCATCAGTTCACCCTGACTGGCACTGCGCAAGACGAACCGACCAAGGTTACCCTTGATGACGGAACTGCCTTCTCCTACCAGGAGACCACGCCGTGGAGCATGGATTTCACTGGCCTGCCCAAGTACGATGAAAACGGCGCTGAATACACCTATATGGTCATGGAGGGCAGCGAGGGCTACGTTCGCCAGCACGAGTACCATCGCAACTACAAAGAGGATCCCGACGATCCTTCCGCTGATGGGGTCCCGAATCTTACGATAATCAAGAACAGACCCGGCGAGGACGCCTCCATTGTGCGGGTAAGCAAAACTTGGAGCGATGGCGGCAACACATCGGCACGTGTGCCTGTGAGGGTGGGCGTCTTTGCGGTCCATGATATTGAGAAAGACGGTCAGGTCGTATATGCCAAGGATCAGAAGATCGGCGACACCATGCTGTTTGAGGATAACGGCTGGTATTCCGAGCTCCTTGTCGGGGTTGGTGGACTTGACCAGACCAAAGATGTCTACATTCGCGAGCTTTCGGTTGACGATGCGCAAGATGCGAACAACAACTACCTGGTGCTGACCCGCGATGAAGTTGCATCTGGCGCTGCTGGCACCGAGTATCAGCAATTACTGATCAACTGGGCAGATACTAATCCTGACAATCCACGGAACGAGCGCATGGTTGTTTCCTCCAGCGATAACCAGGGCTATGCCTTTGATGTTTCTTACGGTAAGAACGATTCGCTGGATTCGCTCGAGGTGAGCAACAGGCGTGTTGGCGTAGTGGACGTTACCGCCAATAAGACCTGGACGGATCAAGGGTCTAACCCCAGTAACCGCCCAGAAGCGTGCCTTGTGCTGTCCTCTTCACGCGAAGGCAATGTGTTCCATTCGGATGAAAACGGCGACGTGAACGTAAATGTGGGGGATTTGGGTGTTAATGAAAAGAGTTACGTGTGCACTTCTTCCGATTTATCCTCGAAAACGATATACAACACCAAAACCGATCCTGCCTTTATTTGGCTTGCTGACAAGGATGGCAATAGGGTCGACGGCGACGAGGGTGCCAAGCTTTGCGTGCGCGTAGATAGCACAGCTTCTAATTCTCAGGTGCAATTCGCCACGTTGCCGAAATACGATTCGGCAGGCGCCGTGGTTGACTGGACTGTCAAAGAGTCTTGGCTTGAGGACTCTGCCGACTATGTCTCTTCCGAGACAGATCGCTCCATGTCCTTCGATTCGAAATGGCATTTCGCCGATTCGGTCGATGTGGCGTACAACAATAAGCGTGCTGAGACCAAAGACGTTACCTTCTTTACTAAATGGTACGACGGATATGTGAACGAGCAGATTCGGCAGCGTCCCGATGTATACCTTACGGTGTGGCGCCAAGTTTACGAATATGATGCCCAGGGCAATTTGGCTATGGACAGCAATGGCTATCCCAAAACCACGCTCGAAAAGGTAGCTATCCCCGATGCCTACATGTGGGAATCGATAGACGATTACAACCGCAAAGCAACTGTCAAGGATTTGCCCAAGTACGATAGCCACGGCAAGGAAATCGTGTATTACGCAAGCTTTTCCACCAGTGTTCCTGGCTCTTCAACGGCAAACCTTGACTACGATGATCCGTGGTATACCTTCAGCGCCAATGACGAAGACCCAGGCAATGTCAAGTGGGACGAGGCAAGTGATGAGGTTGCAGCGGCTAAGCGCACCGAAGTCGTAGGCGAAGATGGGCAGGGTGGTACGGTAGACGCAATCCGCGAAGATGGCACCTTGAACTATCGGATTGCCAATTCCTATTTCGCAGAGGGCGAAAAGCACTGGGCAAACGTGCCGTATGGCTTCGATGATGTTGATTTGCCTGATATCTCGGTGTACCTGCAGCGCAGGCTTGCAAACGGTTCTTACGATGAATCCGGCGCATGGCAAAAGGGTGATCCTGTTGCCTGGAGCGACCTGGTCATAACTGAAACCGAAGACGGTGGCTACGCTGTTCAGCGCGTGGACAGCGCCGCATCGGCGCAAGGCGTCGCTGATGGCAAGACCGCTGTTGCGTGGACAAAAAAGCTGACGAAAAACGATCAGGGCTATAGCTATTCCCTTACCCAATATGGCGAAAACGGCGATGACATCGAAGCTTCTGCCGAAAACGATCTGCCGAAATACGACAGAAACGGTCATCTCTATGAGTACCGCGCCGTTGAGGTGATCGATGGTTTGGCGAATAAGCCAGGTGGCTTTACAGCAAACGATCTGACGAACACTTCTGCTGGTTTTGCTGCAGGTAAGGTGTATTGGGTGCAGCAGGGCATGCCCGGATCCTCCCTTATTACGAACACCTATGTATCGGAGAAGGGCAAGCTTACAGTAAAGAAGCTCTATGACGGGCTTGACGCAGGCGACAAGGTTCCCGATACCACCTTCACCCTGTACCGCTACTACGTTACGAAGGACGGTACCAAAAGCGATGCGCAGCCTGTGGCAACGCACACCCTTTCAGCGGGTGATGTTGTCCTGAGCGCTGGTGGTGCCGGCGCAACGACGGGCGAGGGAAGCTACACCTTCGACAATGTGGACATTTACACACCGTCAGGCGAATACTGGGTGTACTACATTGTTGAAGATTCGGTTGATGGCTACGGCACCCTTGTGGCCAAAGGCGACAAGACCTTTGACGATGCTTCTGATTTCACCTGGGGCGGCTTCGTGGGTAACGGCATTGCCTCGACCGATCTCGAGGGACCAAGCCTTCTTGATTCAGGCGCATTTGCACAACCTTCTGCCACTGCCGTGGCAAACGACACCACGCCTGATGTCACGTTCCGGAACTCGTATTATCCTGCAGATGCAACTGTTTCGCTGCAGGGCAAGAAAACCTGGCAAGACCAAAGCAACGCTTTCGGCATTCGACCAGAGAACATCACCCTTGAGGTAACACGTTCCTATCAAGACGGCACGCCTGATTCTCAGGGTAAAGCTGCGGGACTGGTCGGCTTTGCCCTGGGCGCATTGGGCCTTGGCTCCGATGCCTCTAAGGGGATTATCCGTCTGCAAAGCGACGATCCTACCGCTGCGAACTACCTTTCATGGGATAAGGATTCCCAAACCGATGCCTGGGTTTACACCATTTCGAACCTGGAAGAGTACGCGCCTGATGGGAAGTCTTGGCGCTATACGGTGAAAGAGATCCCGGATGCGGACTCTAGGTATCTCGTTTCCGCCAACGGCGGCACGGTCAATGCCGACAACCATGAATCCGATGCGCCTGTTCCCGTTCCTTCGATTGTCAACTACCTTGACACGGAGCTCACCGTTTCAAAGGTCTGGAAGGACAACGAAGACCTTGACTGGAAACAGCGCCCTGATGTGACCGTTGCTTTGCAGGCAAAGGTCGACGATGGCGAATGGGGCGAAGCGGGTGCTGTTCTAAAAGACCAGCTTGGTATCGTTGATGGTGAGGGCAATGCCCTTACCAATTTCATGTACAAGGGCTACGTGCAGGCATTTGAGCAGACGTGGTCTGCGAAGGAGCCGGACAATCAAGGCAAGAGCGAGTACTCGTATACCTGGAAGCAACTGCCCGCGCAGGCAAAGGCCGAAGATGGCACCATCCATACCCTTGCCTGGCGTGCAGTCGAGAAAAAGCTGGTATACAACGCTGGTTCGAGCAATGAAAAGGTTGTAGAGGTTTCCTCTCCCGACGACGATGGCACATATGCCAGCTATTACCCCTATCAACCCTCGCAGACTTCTTCTTCGAAGGGGAATGACCAGGGTGGAACAGAGTGCATTTCCACCATAACGAACACCCTCGATGCGACTGCGATTACGGCGAAGAAAACCTGGATCGACAACGACAACGAGTGGGTAACGCGCCCCGGCACGAACGCTGCGGGCGATGGCTGGTCAGTTACCTATGCGCTACAGCGCTCCACCACGCCCAACGATGACAGTTCTTGGAAATGGCTGTCCGAGTACGGTGCCGATATTGACAGTCCCTTTGCCAACGACGCAGGCGAGCTCGCTTCTTCCTTGCTGAAGGCGACCATTTCAGGTACGGGTGCCGATGCGACGGCAACGTTCGAGAACCTGCCTAAGACAGATGTCAACGGCAAGGAATATACCTATCGCCTTGTTGAAAAAGTTGTTGGCAGCTACAAGGTAGAAGGCGCGCTTGTGGGCTCGAGCGTCGATGGCAAGGTTCAGCTGGTTGCCGTGGGGGTTGGCGCAAATGCTCCCGGCGCGTCCTGTCAGACCTTTACCAACGCTTTGAATACGGTGGACATATCGGGTACCAAGCGCTTCAACGACTATGGCACTGGCCTTGCGCCCACGACGCTCGACCAGGTTCAAAGCTCGGTAAAGCTCAAGGTTCAGCGCTCTCTTGACGGCTTGTCGTGGAGTGACGCCGAAAAGGATGGCGGCATTGCTCCCCAGGCTGAGTGGGCTATGGGTGAAAACGGCGCCTGGACATTCAAGTTCTCTTCGTTGCCCTATGCCGATCAAGCGGGCAATGTGTACCAGTACCGTGTGGTCGAGGTGAGCGATGGAGCTTCGGGCTTCTTCGATAGCTATGCCGATGATGCCAGTGTGGACAAGGCTACAGGTGACGTCACAACTGCAACTATCACCAACACGGCAACGCGCTTCACTATGGACAAGATCGGCGACAAGACTACGGGTTCTGACGGCGAGCTGTTGAATGGCGTTGTGTTCGAGCTTGTGCGAGACGGGAAGACGTTCGCTTCATGGCAGCGTGACGAGCAAGGTGTTGTTTCTAGCACGGTGTGGCATGGTGGCAGGGCATCTGGCAGCACTGATGCCGGTGTGGCTATGACCGGCGACAACCAGGGCTTCTTGGTTGGTCTCCCTGCAGGCACCTATACCGTGAAGGAAACGAAGACCCCTGCGGGCCACGTCCAGGCTGCGGATTTCCAGATCCTGGTTTCAGCCGATGGTGCCGTGACGTTGGGTTCGGGAGGGGAATATGCCCAAGCCTCGGCAGGCTCTGATGGCGTTGTCTGCGTTTCGGTCACTGATGCGGTGACGCGAGGCAAGGTGGTGCTGCACAAATTCTATGATCATGGCGGCAGCGATGCTGCCGTTGCGAATATGACGTTCGACCTGTACAAGGGCGCCTACGATAAAAATGCTGCCAATGGCGGCGGTATTCTCATTGCCACGGGCATCACTACAGGGAATGACGGCGTTTGGCGCTCGAGCGAAGACAAGACGATGTCCTACCAGAACGTCAAAGACGCTTTCGGCGAGTTTGCCAAGTATTACCGTTACGCAAGCGACGGCCTTCCTTTGGGCGACTACTACTTCGTGGAAACGAGCACATCGAACAACACTGTCGATGCGCTCGGTAGGGCATTCTCATTCCGGGTTGAAGGAAACAAAACCAGCCAACCTAACGTGAAGGTCGAAGCGGAAAATGATGAGTTCAATGCATCGGCACAGTTGAGGAAAACCAATTCAGAGACTGGCGAGCCCGTCTCGGGAGCAAAGTTTACCCTAAGGCGTGAAGACGGCACTCCTAATGGCAAGCTTATTGCTTCTGGCCTCACGTCTGGCAAGGAGTATGCCTTCGATGCCACTGCCTCCAATGTTGAATCTTCTAAGGCCACTGATGCTGGTGTGCTCAAGCTTACCGGCTTGAAGAAGGGCAGCTATATCCTTACCGAAATCGCGAATACCGGTTACGACCTGCGCGACACGAAGTCAATCACCTTCACGGTGACAAATGAAGACAACGGAAATACCCTTTCGCTGGGTACCGATGGGAAGCTTGTCAATACGCCGCTTCATGGCTCAATCAACCTGGTGAAGGTCGATGCCTCCGATAACCGCCAGGGTGTCAACGGGGCGCAGTTCACCCTTCAGAAGAAGGGCACGGATGGGCAGTGGGCCGATGTGGCTTGCGACCTTTTGACGGGTAAGGACTACCGTGTTGCGGTGGATGCCGCAGGCAAGATCACTGCCGTTTCGGAGGCTGATGCCGTAAGCGGCGCCGCGTCAAGCGCGGGCGAACTGGGTGTAGAGAACCTGCCGTGGGGCATCTATCGTTTCGTAGAGTCTAAGGCCGCTGACGGCTATGTGGGCAAGATCGATGGCAGCTGGCCCGTCTCGAAGGAGATGGAGATCAAGGCCGATAACGTTCAGGCTTCATCGACGGTGCCGCTTCGTGCCGGCCAAATCGCCAACAGCCAGACAGATCTTGTTATCTGGAAAACCGATAAGGACAGTTCGGTTCCTTTGAAGGATTCCGAATTTACCATTGTGCCCAATGAAGGTTCTTCATTTGTGGACAGGTCTGCTTCCAAGGCGTTTGTCACGGACGCGATAGGCAAGGCACTGCCGATTGACGGTTCTTCTTCGCTTACGGGTCAGCTTATTGCGGGCAACAGCTACACAATCACGGAAATCAAGGCTACGAACGGTTATTCGCTGCCTTCACCTGCCTCCATCGTGATCACGATCGGCGATGATGGCACTGCTCGTATCGTGACGGATTCGGCAATGGGGAACTGGGAAATCAAAGCCAGCGGCTCTGTGAGCAACGTTCTGGTCAAAGACGAGGCAACGAGCGTCATCTTCTATAAGCAGGATGAGAATGGCAAGCCGCTTGCCGGTTCCGAGTTCAAGATAAAAGGCACGTTCAGCGACGGTAGCACCGAGAAAACGGTTGCCCCCGATGGGGATATGGCCAAATTCGTGGCGAGCGGGCTGTTCATTGCGGGCGAGACCTACGGCATAGAAGAGTCTAAAGCGCCTGTGGGATACGAGAAGCTGCCCGCCGGACAGTTCAAGATAACCGAAGCCGGCACCGTCGAAGCGGTGGGCACGGTTCCTGCTGGCTGGGCAATCACCGACGGCGGTGCGCTTATCGTTGCCAAGGATACACCTATCGAGGTTTTCCTTAACAAGAAGAGCGCCAGCGGAATAGACGTTGCCAACGCAACGTATCAGATCTCGGGCAAGTTCCGTGGCGCAGACGGACAGCCCCAGCAGGATGTCAGGACCTACACCACGGCAACCACTCAGGCTTTGAAAGGCGCGGTGAAAGTGGAAGGCCTTATCGGTGGCGAAACCTACACCATCAAGGAGACTGCATCTCCTGCTGGCTATGTGTTGGACGGCACAGAGTTCACGTTCACCGTCAAGGACGACGGCACGGTTGTTGCGGGTTCTTCGGGTCAAACCGCAGCCAATGGCGCAGCGGCTACGAGCCAGGATTCCCATCGCAACGTTGGCTACTCCATTGCCAATCGCGATACGGTAACTATTACCCAGACCGATGCTCCCATTCGGTTGAGTTTGGCCAAGCGGGGAAGCAATACCGGGGAACAACAGCTCTTCGGTGCTGAATTCACTATTGAGGGCAAGTTTGCCAAGGACTACACAAGCGGCGTTGCCGAGCAGAAGACCTATCAGCGGATGGGTGTGGACGATATCTCTTCGCTGCGCTTCGTGGCGGGCGAAACCTATTCCATCACCGAAACCAAGGCGCCTGATGGCTACGAGCTGATCCAGGGAGCCTTTACGTTCACCGTGTCAGACGACGGCAAAGTCTACGAAGGGGGAGCGAACGATCAGGGTATCTCGAATGGTCAGTACCTGCTGTACGGCGACTACTTGGGCTTCGTTGCGGTAGACAACCCCGTCGAGGTAACGCTTTCCAAGTACGGCTCCGACAAGGGCGATAACAGCGCCGGTTCCGCAATTTCTGGTGCTACGTTCCGCATAAAGGGTGTGTTTGCCGGCAGCGCGGAAGCAGGCGAAACCGAGCGCGTGTTCACGATGGACTCCGGCTCGTATTCCTTGCCTGGATTGATCGCGGGCAACACCTACCAGCTGTGGGAGGCATCTTCGCCTGCTGGCTACAAGCAGATCAAGGGTGCGCTTTCTTTCAAGGTTAATGCCGATGGCACCATCGATCAGGTGAATGCCGAGGGCGCCTCGTTTGAAAACGGCACGATGGGCATCGAAGACGGCAAGGTTTCCATCAAGGCCGTCGACGACCCGGTTGAGCTTACCATCGAGAAAAAGGACGAGTCTGGCCAAAATGCGCTTTCGGGTGCTGTGTTTGGTGTGACGCCGGTTGACGGCTCTGCATTTGCCGACGGAACGACGGGGGAGAAAACCCTTGCTGCCACCGACGGCGATGGCAAGACGCTGCTTTCGGGCCAGCTCGTGGTGGGCGGCAAGTACGAGATCTCGGAGCTTGTTGCGCCTGCGGGCTATAAGCGTGTTGCACAGAAGCTCACGGTCCAGGTGACATCCGATGGTCAGTTAAAGGCAGTGGGCATCGTTCCTGCGGCGTTCAAGTCCGAAAAGACGGGTTCGGGTTCTGCCGCCATCACCGTATTCACGGGTGACGTGTGGAACAGCCCCACCAAGATGTACATCCAGAAGAGCTCGGCAATCGATGGGCTTTTGAGGCTTCCGGGTGCAACGTACCAGCTGACGGGTGCTTTTGCCGATGGTTCCTCCCAACGCACGCTTACCACTGACAAAAACGGCATGGCAGAGCTTGATCGCGCGTTGCTCGTTGCCGATGGCGCAACGGAGTACACGCTGAAGGAAACGGTTGCCCCTGAGGGCTATGCGCTCAATGCGGCAGACTTCGTGTTCACGGTGTCAACCGATGGGTCCATCGTTGCGAAGGGCGAAGCCGTCGCGGGCTATGCTGTGACGGGTGAAGGCAATATCACTGTTTCTGCCACCGACGATCCTATCGAGGTTGCCATCAAGAAGGTGGCTTCTGACGGTGCAGGCGACAGCGCCATGAACGGTGCCGAGTTCCAGATCGAGGGCGTGTTCGCAGGAGAGACAGAATCGAAGGTAAAAACCCTTACCACCTGCGGTGACGGCCTTACTGAGACGCTGTCCTCGATACTCAAGGCGGGTCAGGAATACACCATCACCGAGACCAAGGCGCCTGCTGGCTACAAGCTTCTTTCGAATGCGCTCAAGATTAAGGTTTCCACTGATGGTTCCGTAACCGTTGTAGGCGAAGTGCCTGTGGGTTGGAAGATCGGTGATCACAGCGACTTCGAGAACGGAGCTGCGCTCATTTTCGCGACCGATGATCCTGTTTCTATGGCAGTGACTAAGCAGGCAGAAGGCGCCGATACATCCGCCATGAAGGGCGCTGGGTTCAGCGTGACACCGGCAGAGGGCAGCATCTTTGCCGACGGAACCACTGGAACAAAGACCCTGGTCACAGGAGCGGACGGTAAAACCTCGCTCGATGCGCAGCTGGTTGTGGGCGGCACGTACACCCTTGAAGAGGAAAAAGCGCCTGCCGGTTATAAGCTCATCGATGGCATGCTTTCCTTTACGGTGAACGGCGACGGAACCCTTTCCGTCGCAGGCCAAGCCCCTGAGGGCTTCGCGGTTTCCGCGGAGGGCGGTGTGGCAGTGGTTACCGCCACCGACGCCATTACCGAGGTATCCCTGTCCAAGGTGGACATCGACTCAAACGAGGCGCTTGGCGGTGCCGAGTTCACGCTCGAGGGCGCATTCAGCGATGGTAAGGGTGGCTCGGTCGAGCGCTTGGGCAACGACGCTGCCAAGGTGATCGTAGGTGCTGACGGCAAGCTCACCGTTTCGGGCGCTTCTGCCGTTGCCGATGGCGAGGGCCTTGACACTATCCGGGGCCTTGTCGCAGGCGAGGAGTATACCCTTACTGAGACTCGCGCCCCCGAAGGATACGAACTGAATACTCAATCCTTCGTATTTACCATGCGCAACGACGGCGCTGTGGTTCCTGTCGGCGAGGCGTGGGGTTGGTCTGTAGAGAGTGGCTCCGCATCAATCGTTGCTGCCGACAAGGCAATTGAGTTCCGTATCCTTAAGCAGGGTCGCGCAATCGGCGGCAAAGAAGCCGAATCGGCTGATCCTGGCTTCATGGCGGGCGCTGAGTTCGCGGTAACGGGCGTCTTCGCGGGCAGCATGGAGGAATCCACCGATGTCATGACGGTGGGTATCGACGGATGGACTGAGGGCTGGTCGTCTCTGCTGGTTGCCGGCAACATCTATAAGATTTCCGAGACGCGCGCGCCGCTGGGCTACAAGCTTATCGCCGAACCGCTGAACGTGATGGTGAAGACGGACGGCACGCTCGTGGCGGTGGATGCTGAGGGCAATGCCCTTGATGCGGATGCCGGTGCGCAGGGTTGGACCGTGTCGGAAGATACCGAGGGCATTGCGCAGATAACTGCCGTTGACGAGCCTACCAGCGTGATGCTTTCCAAGGTATCCGCCGAGGGCGGCCAGGCACTTGCCGGTGCCGAATTCGACCTTGAGGGCAGCTTTGCCCAGGGCTCTGGACAGATAGCGCCAGGGAAGAAGCGTATCGTCGTGAACGGCCAGGGCAACTTGCGTATAGCCGATGTCGAGGCGCAGATCCTTGGCGGTGAAACAGTGGGCGGGTTCAGCCAGGCGTCTTCGATAGAGGGCCTTGTCGCAGGCGAGAGCTACCTTCTTACCGAGGTGAAAGCGCCCGCGGGCTACGAGCTTGTGCAGGATACGCTTCGCTTTGCGGTAAACGATGATGGCTCCATTTGCCTCGTTCAGCGCTCCACCGCTCCTGAGGCATGGACGCTTTCCAATGATCAAGGTGGAATTGGCATTACCTGCGCCGATGTGCCGCTGAAGGTAAGCCTGAACAAGCAGAATAAGCAGGGTGCAGCATTGGAAGGCGCCCAGTTCACCCTTTCTGGCGCGTTCCCCGATGGCTCTGCCACCAAGACGTTTACTTCCAACGGCGATGGCGTGGCGTTCAAGGGCATGCAGCTTGTCGGCTCTACAGAAGGCAATAAATATGTTTTGACGGAAACGCAGGCACCGGATGGTTATGTGGCGATCGACCCAGTAACACTTGTCGTCTATGCCGATGGTACCGTTAAACTCGACGGCGATTCTCTGGGCGCCTCTTCGAAGGTGGCTATCGAAAACGGCGAAGATGGTACCGCGTACATTTCCGTTACCGACGATGCCGCTCCAATCCTCGACAACCAGGATGGCAACGATGCCTTCCTCTCCAAGACGGGCGACTGGACATTCCTGCAAGCGATTCTGGCTGCTATCGTTGCAGCAGGCGCCGGCTTCGCTGCAACGGTTAGCCGCCGCCGTGGGGCACGCGCACGGCGCACCGAGCGTAAGTAGCGCATAGGAGACGGCGCACCACTGAGCGTGAGATTGGCGGTTTTTCTACCGTGATTTCCTCCCATTTCTTGAGCTGATCAGGCAGCATGAGGGATGGGAGGTTTTCTTTTGCTCTGGGAGACAGAAGGGGTGGGCGTGGCGGCGCCCACAGGAGTCGCCACGCTGTGCAGTACGCGCCGCCTGACCGACGCCACGCTGTGCAGTACGCGCCGCCCGCTCGGCACCACGCTGCGCAGTGTGCGGTTGCCGCTCACGGAAGCCGCCACGAAGCCGCTCGCGATGCTACGCTGGGTTCGCCCTGACCAAATCGTCATGCTGAAGCTGCTCCGAGAGTCCAGAAACAAAAATCTCGACTTTTTTGCAACTTTTTTGCGATTAGGGATTGTTCCGAGCTTTCCAACCAGGGATTGAGGTGCGAAAGCGCAGGTAAATCGGTTTCATGGCGGCCTGTTTTCGCTTTGTGGGGATGGAAGTGAGCCCCTAATCGCAAAAAAGTTGCAAAGATGCCGCAATTTCTGTTCTCACGATGGGCGGATTGCCTCAACGGATAGATATCGTAACGGGTGCTGGGTAAGGGAGCGGAAATCCTACGTCTTTTGGGCATGATGCGCATCATGCATTTGGATAACGCTTTAATTTAACGATTGCTGTTCAGCTGGAACCTCTAGCGCGTGATGGTCGAGATTGGGGTCGTCCTAATTGGCGAATCGTATAAAACGGCGGCTAAGGGAATCCTTTAGCCGCCGCCGATGATCTTGCTTGTCTGGTCAATTTGCTGCTTATTGCGCGTTGTTTGCCACAAGTTGCTTGAGCGCATTCAGATCGTTATCGTCGGGATGGGCTAGTGCTTTGTCGAAATTTTCGATCATTGCATCAATGTTGGGCATGTGATTGGGCTGCTCTTTCATCTTCTCGTAGCGCTCTCGTACGGATTGGGGCATCTTGCCTTGGCACATGAATTCCCCGACAACGGCGTTACTTGCATCGAGGGATTCCTTGGTTTTATCCAGGATGCGCTTGAAATAGGCTTCGCTGCCTCCGAACCCTGCGGTTCCGAACAGGAATATTTTCTTGTTTCTTAGCGTTTTCAAAAGATTTAAGGCGTTGTCGTCGGCAATTCCTTTATTGGTCCAGAAGCCTACGTAGACCATGTCCGACTCGGGTTCGTTTGCCGCACAATCGCCAAAATAGTCGCAGTACGCTGCGGGCAATGCTTTGCGGATAGCTTCCGCAAGCAGCTTGGTGTTTCCGGTGTTGCTGCTGAATAGAATTGAATAGCGTGATTGGGTCATAGTGTCCTGCTTTCTGCAGATAATGTTTGGCGAACATTGTAATCCCGTGATTGTTTCGTCGAAGGCGCGACTACAGCATTCCTTATAACTCGGTACAAATTTGCCCAACCCGCCGTTTGTGGATTAAAGTTGACATATGTCGAAAATAGGATTGACAGGTACGACTGCCTATCTAGACTAAATAGTGACATATGTCAGAAAAGGAAGTGCTATGGCGGGACGAAAAGGAAGAACTCGGTTCGTGGGCATCGTGCCCGAATTCGTTGGATTCGTGCCTGATGGTATTCCCACAGGGGATACCGTGGAGCTTGCCTATGACGAACTTGAGGTAATACGACTTCTCGATTTAGAGAAAATGAGCCAGGAAGAAGCGGCGGCTCATATGGGTGTTTCGCGAACCACGGTAACGGGTATATACGAACGGGCTCGTTCGAAAGTTGCTGACAGTTTGGTGAACGGTAAGAGACTGTGCATTGAGGGCGGTAACGTTGCGTTTCCTCCATGTGGTAGCGCCGATTTTAAATTTGCAAGCAATCCCAAGAAGAAGGAGGCTCTTATGCGGGTTGCAGTAGCGTATGAAAATGGCGAAATTTTCCAACATTTTGGAAGGACTCAGGCATTCAAACTGTACGACATTGACAACGGCCGGGTCGTGGCAATGCAGGTAGTCGATACTCAAGGTTCTGGCCATGGGGCTTTGGCGGGCTTCCTTAAGGGAAATGATGTCGATGTTCTTCTGTGCGGCGGTATTGGTGGCGGCGCCCAAAGTGCGCTTGCAGCTCAAGGCATCGAACTGTATGGTGGACTGTCTGGATTGGCAGACGATGTCGTATCGTGCCTGCTGGCTGGTATTCTTGAAAAGAGCACCATGCCAGCTTGCGATCATCATGGGCATAGCCACGGGGAATGCCATCATGGTCACCAACATGCGCATGGGAAATGTCAGGGTCACGCACAGGCTCATGATGAGTGCCAGGGGCATGGCCACGAACATGGTGCATGTTGCCATGGCGGCCACAGCAATTAATGCTCTTGCTCTAAGGAATGTGGGGCTGGCTGACGGAAACGTCGCCAGCCTTATTTGTTTCCAGCATAGATAAGCTGATCGTCCACCTGGTTGGGAAGTTGGTAAGCTTATGCAAGGAAACAGAGTTCAGGTAGTGCAGGCCTGTGCATTTCGACTCAGCGGGTATAAGCGATGTTGCGTTTGAGCAGGAGCGCAATAGTGGATTCGCACTGCCGAACTTGAAAAGGAGCCATACGGCGAAAACGCTGCGATATATCGGATAAAGGCGAAAGACTATGGATGGGGACAGTCAAATGAATGCTGAACAGACGCCAACCAGCATAAAAGTTAGGGGAGCTCGGGTTCATAACCTGAAAAATGTTGATGTCGATATTCCTTTGGGCGGCATCGTTGGCATTGCGGGTGTATCCGGATCGGGAAAGAGCTCGCTGGCGCTGGGGGTTCTGTACGCTGAAGGTTCACGGCGTTATCTCGAATCGCTTTCCACGTACACCAGAAGAAGGATGACGCAGGCAGCTCGAGCTGATGTCGATGAGGTTCTCTATGTGCCGGCGGCGTTGGCTTTGCATCAAAGGCCTTCAGTTCCCGGTATTCGTTCCACCTTCGGCACAGGAACGGAACTGCTGAATAGTTTGAGGCTGATGTTCTCGCGCCTTTCCAGCCATCGTTGTCCCAACGGTCACTATGTGGAACCCAGTATTAATGTTGCGGCAATGGATGGTGAACTGGTTTGTCCAGAATGCGGCGAGCATTTTTTTGCGCCTGGGGCAGAGGATCTTGCCTTCAATTCCGCGGGAGCTTGCAAGCATTGTGGAGGAACGGGAATGGTTCGAACCGTCGATCGATCGACGCTTATCCCCGATAAGAGCAAAACCATAGACGAAGGCGCTGTTGCGCCTTGGAATTCCCTTATGTGGTCGCTGATGACTGATGTCTGTCGGGAAATGGGCGTACGTACCGATATTCCTTTTTGCGAGCTTTCCGATAGGGAAAAGGAAATCGTTTATGACGGCCCGATGGAAAAACGTCATATCTTTTACGTCCCGAAAAACAAAGACAGCGCTTCGGCCGGTGAGCTGAACATGACTTACTACAGCGCAACTGCAACAGTGCTCAACGCCCTCAATAAGGTCAAGGACGACAAGGGCATGAAGCGCGTTGAGAAGTTTTTGAAAGAAGAGATATGTCCAGAATGCCGCGGTACAAGGCTTTCCGAAGAAGCTCGAGCACCACGATTGATGGGCATATCGTTAGCGGATGCCTGCCAAATGACATTGAAGGATTCCATAGCGTGGGTCAAGCGTGTGCCCGATGCCCTACCGAACGAAATGCGCGCTATGGCTCAGAGTATCTGCGAGTCGTATGAGGAAGTTGCTGCTCGGCTAATGGAGTTAGGTCTTGGATACCTGACGCTCGATAGGGCTTCGTCCACGCTTTCTACAGGCGAACGTCAGCGCATGCAGTTGGCACGAGCAGTGCGCAATCGTACAACGGGCGTGCTGTATGTTCTTGACGAGCCCTCTATCGGATTACATCCTGCGAATATTGTCGGATTGAACGGTGTAATGCACGATCTTGTGCGGGACGGAAACTCCGTTTTGCTCGTAGACCATGACACTCAGATTCTCAAGGAATCGGACTGGCTTATCGAAATGGGTCCGGGTGCAGGTGCCGAAGGCGGAACGGTTATTGCCCAAGGCACCGTGAGGGGTATCGAAGGCAACCCGAATTCTGTAATAGGACCCTACCTATCTGGTGCGGCAGCGGTTGATGAATGCTTAAAACGGACTGCTGCCGATTCGGAAGACCTTATTCGCATGGAAACTGGTTCGATCCATACCGTAAAGCCGCTTTCGGTGCGCATACCCAAGCATCAGCTAACGGTAATTACGGGGGTTTCTGGCTCGGGTAAAACCACTATGGTGCTGGAGAGCCTTATTCCTGGCCTGGAGGCGCTTTGTTACGGTAAACCCATGCCAAGCCATGTTTCTTCCATCCAGGCGGAAGGCATCAATCATGTGAAGCTGATCGACGCAACGCCCATCGGTGCTAACGTGCGTTCAACCGTTGCCACCTATGCCAATGTGCATGATGCGTTGCGAAGGACGTATGCAAGAACGGCAGATGCTAAGGAGCTTGGCCTCAAAGCGGGCGATTTTTCCTACAACACGGGAAGCCTCAGGTGTCCCGTTTGCGATGGCACTGGAACCATATCGCTTGATGTTCAATTTCTTCCAGATGTTGATATTCCTTGTCCAGAATGTCGTGGGTCAAGATATCGAAAACAGGCAAATCAAGTTCGTTACAAAAACAAGCAGGGCGAGGAGCGTTCTTTGCCCGAGCTTATGAATATGGATGTAAACGAGGCGGTAGTCTTTTGCCAGAACCTCAATTCCGTACGGCCGAAACTTGAAACCCTTCGAGATTTGGGGCTGGGATATCTTACGCTTGGCGAAGAGACTCCCTCGCTATCTGGTGGTGAAGCGCAGCGGCTAAAACTGGCAAGTGAAATGGGCAGGGAGCAGGCCGATTCGGTTTTCGTATTCGATGAGCCTACTATTGGCCTTCACCCCAGGGATGTCGAAACGTTGCTGCAGGTGTTTGATGCGTTGATTGCCAAGGGGGCAACGGTTGTCGTGATTGAGCATGACCTTGATGTCATTCGTTCCGCTGATCGCATTATCGACATGGGTCCTGGCGGCGGTGAAGAGGGTGGCAGAATTGTTGTCTGCGGCACACAAGAGGCTGTACGAAAGTGCTCTGAAAGCGTTACGGGGAAGTTCATTTAGATGGAATGAAGGTGGGAATCGATAGCTGCTTCAAAAGTAGTTCTGGTCGGTTGAACAGATTAAAAACCATCAAGGGGTGCAACGAACGCGTTTGTTTGGCGGGTGCAAGTGCTGGTCTTGGTAGGTGAGATCGGTGAACATTTCAAAATGATGGCTCTGCTCTATGGTCGTAAAGATTGAACAGCGGTGTAGGAATTCTACGATCAAGCTTTTAAACGTAACAATTGGGTGATATTTTTTTTTCCATTACTATCCTTTTGGAAGGGGGATGTGAGTGGTCGAAGAAAAACAGGAGAATCCGCTGCACGCAAAGGAAGAAGGGCGTGCAGAAGGTTCTTCGGAAGAAACCACTGGTAATGGCAGGTCGTTGGGCGTTTTCTCGTTCGAGGGCGATATTCCACTTACACAGGCGGTTCCGTTGGGCCTGCAGCATGTGCTGGCCATGTTTGTGGGTAACTTAACACCGCTGCTCATCGTGACGGGCGTTTGCGGTTTGGCCACCGCCGAATTCGCGGAAATTCAGTTGGCGCTGCTGCAGAACGCCATGCTGATTGCTGGCGTGGTAACGTTGGTTCAGCTGTTCGGCATCGGCCCTGTAGGTGGCAGAGTACCTATTATTATGGGCACGTCGTCCGGCTTCATCGGCGTGTTCAATTCCGTTGCCGCATCTATGGGCGGTGGTCTTGTTGCATATGGCGCCATCATGGGTGCTTCGCTCATCGGCGGTTTGTTCGAAGCCGTTCTGGGCTTCTTTTTAAAGCCGCTTCGCAGATTCTTCCCGTCTATCGTCACGGGTACCGTTGTGCTTTCCATTGGCTTGAGCCTTATTAGTGTTGGCGTTAATGCTTTTGGCGGCGGTAACAGCGCGGTTGACTTTGGTTCCCTTGAAAACCTGTGTTTGGCGCTGGTTGTTTTGATCGTCATCTTGGCGGTTAAGCACGCCACCACGGGTTTTGTGAGCGCTTCTTCGATTTTGGCCGGCATTATCGTGGGCTATATCGTTGCGGGCATTATGGGCTTGGTTCTGCCAACTACGGGTGTTACCGCCGAAGGTGTTGAGTACACCAAAGCTTGGGTTCTGAATTGGGATAAAGTGGCTGAAGCGTCCTGGTTCGCCGTTCCGGCTTTGATGCCCGTTGCTCCTGTGTTTGATATGCGAGCTATTGCTCCTGTGCTGGTTATGTTCATTGTCACGGCTGTTGAAACGGTTGGCGACATCTCGGGTGTAACCCAGGGTGGCATGGATCGCGAAGCAACCGACAAGGAGCTTTCCGGTGGCGTTGTTTGCGACGGCATCGGCTCAACGTTTGCCGCTTTGTTCGGTGTTTTGCCCAATACGTCTTTCAGTCAGAATGTCGGCTTGGTTGCCATGACTAAGATGGTTAATCGCAAAGCTTTGGCGTGCGGCGCCCTTTTCTTGATTCTGTGTGGCTTGTGCCCGAAGCTGGCGGCAGTGATTTCGATCATGCCTCAGTCGGTTCTTGGCGGTGCTGCTGTTATCATGTTTGCCTCTATTGTGGTAAGTGGTATTCAGCTTATTACGCGTGATCCGCTCACCTCTCGCAATCTAAGTATCGTTTCGGTTGCTCTTGGCTTGGGCTACGGCATTGGCGCTAATCCTGCCGTTCTGGCTGGTGCGCCCGAGATGGTAAGCCTTATTTTTGGTGGTTCCGGCATTGTTGCTGCAGCTGCGGTGGCCATCCTTTTGAATATCGTGCTCCCGAAGGATTCGGCTCTTCTTAAGAAAGATTCGGACAACTAGGTATTAGCTGTTCTGGTTTACTTTGCGCCCAGGTGGATAATTCATCCATCTGGGCGTTTTTTCGCGAAAAGCATGTTTAGTTCGGCGGAGAAGTTTCTACGCGGGTGTTTGTGGATGCCGTTCCGAGCGTGTGCCTGCTTGTTGTTAGGTGGGTGTTTCTTAGAGTGTGTGGCCCTCGGTTGAGACCTGTCTTTGGTTGTGTCCAATTAGCGAGCACAACTAAGTAAGACGGGGTTATTGTCCCGGTGCAATTTTGCGCCCGTTAGAGGCCTAGGTGCTTCTTCAAAAGGATCAGATCTGCAGGCGTATCAACATCGAAGAGTTCCCATCTGCTTGAAACCTTGATGCATCTCACTAACTCTTTGTGCTGTTTGGCGACATAGCCGCCGCCTTTGCCGGATGGGAGCGTTCGCAGTTCGTCGAATGTCCAGGAGGGGAATAGTACGGGGGCGCCTGGCGCGCCTTCGAAACTAGCGCGCCATATGTATTCAGGGGTGTTTTCTGCGGCGCATAAAAGGGCGGTAATAGAGCTTGGGCTGATAAGCGGTTGGTCTGCCTGGAAAAAGGTAACGGTGTCGCATTTACCTATGGCGTCCATGCCCAAACGGACCGTATCATTCCGATGCGGCTTGTTGCGCAGTGCCACTGCAACATCTAGTTCGTGGCACAGCTTGGTCACATCGTTATGGCGAGTAACCACCACACGTTGTTCGAAGCGGCTTTCAGTTGCCTGAATTACGTATTGAATAAGCGGTATGCCATTTAGCTTGGCCATGAGCTTATTGCCCCCAAATCGTGTGCCCATGCCCGATGCCATGATGATGCATCCGTGCTTCATTGTTGTTTGCTTGGCAAAGTGTGGCATGGCGATAGTTCCCTTTGCGAATTCAGTGGTTGGATTTGTCCTCTAAGCGGATAGCTATCGGCTCAAAGTATAATAAGAATAACTTAAAGTTCTAGTAATGGGGTGAGTGTCATTATCACCTTCCAGAAATATGTGCGTCCACAGAGCTTGGAAGAGGCCTGGGAGTTGAACCAGAAAAAGCGCCATCGCATCGTTGCTGGAATGATGTGGCTAAAAATGGGGAAGCACTCTTTCGGTACCGCTATCGACTTGTGCGATTTGGGCTTGGACAAAATAGAGGAAACCGAAAACGAGTTCCGCATTGGCGCTATGGTTACGCTGCGGCAAATGGAAAAGCACCCTGGTTTAGCCGCTTATTCTTGCGGTGCGGTTGAAGCTGCGTTCAAGGATATTGTGGGCGTGCAGTTCCGCAATGGCGCTACGTTGGGCGGGAGCTTATGGCGCCGCATGGGCTTCTCTGACATCGTTGCACTTTTTATGGCTATGGACAGCTACGTCGAGCTTTTTGAGGGCGGCATAGTCCCCTTGGAAGAATTCGTGGGCATGAAGTACGACAAGGACCTTCTGGTGCGTCTCATTGTGAAAAAGCAGCCTGGCGCATTTGCCTATCAGGCGGTACGTAAACAGCGCACTGATTTGCCTTCGCTCAACTGTGCTGCGGCGAAGTTGGGCGATGAATATCGCGTGGTAGTGGGGTCGCGTCCTGCGCGCGCCATGATTCTTCGCGACGATCAGGGCATCTTGGCTAACGGTATTACGGAAGAAAGTGCTGCCTCTTTTGCTGAGTATGCTGCGAACACCGTTCCTGTGTCGGGAAACATGTGGGGTAGCGCCGAGTATCGTAAGGCGTTGGTCCCAGTGCTTACACGCCGCACCCTAATGGCTTTGGGGGAGGTGTTGTAATGGAAATCAAAATCAAACTGAATGGAAAGATGGTTTCCGACGATATCCCAGCTGATATGCTTTTGATTGATTTCGTCCGTGCTCATAACTGTTTCAGCGTTAAGCGTGGGTGCGAAACGTCGAGCTGCGGTTTGTGCACGGTGCTGCTTGACGACCAGCCTGTTTTGTCTTGCTCAATGCTGGCCGCTCGTGCGGATGGCCATAGTGTGTATACCTTGGAGGGATTGCAGGAAGAGGCTTCTGAGTTTGTGGGTTACATTGCCGACCAAGGCGCCGAGCAGTGTGGCTTTTGCAACCCTGGCTTTGTGATGAACACCATTGCTTTGCTTCGCGAAAACCCCGATCCCACGGATGAGGAAATCCTGGCATACCTTAGCGGAAATCTGTGTCGTTGCTCGGGTTACGTGGGCCAGCAACGCGGTATTCGCAACTTCTTGAACAGCAGGAAATCGCAGGAGGCTGAACGTGAATAGACCCGAATACCAATCTGTGGGCAAGTCCGTTCGAAAAAAGGACTCGCTGCAGTTGTTGCTGGGCAAGCCTGTTTACACCGACGATATTGCCCCCGATGCGTTGGTGGTGAAACTGCTTCGAAGCCCTCACGCCAATGCCATTGTTGAAACCATCGATGTCTCAAAGGCCAAGAAGCTTCCTGGTGTTGTGGATGTGTACACGTGGGAAGACGTGCCTAACGAGCGTTTTTCAAACGCGGGTCAAACGTACCCTGAAACCAGCCCGTATGACCGTCTGATTATCGACCGTCATGTGCGGTTTGTGGGTGACGTGGTTGCTATCGTTGCCGCCGAAACTGAAGAAGCCGCCGAAAAGGCCCTTGGGCGCATTAAGGTTACGTATAACGTGCTGGAACCGGTGTTGGATTTCCGCGCAGCCAAAGACAACCCAGTATTGGTGCACCCCGAAGACAACTGGCATATGCTGTGCGACCTGGGTGGAGACAACGCTCGCAACTTGGTAGGTGGCACCGCCGATGCCGATGGCGACGTGGAGGCGGTGCTTGCAGATTGCGATATTGTGCTGGAGCGTACCTACCATACGAAAGCCTACAACCAGGCCATGATGGAAACGTTCCGTACTTTTACTCAGCTTGATCGCTATGGCCGTTTGCATGTTATTTCCTCTACGCAGATCGTATTTCATGTGCGTCGCATTCTGTCCAACGCATTGGGCATTCCGAAAAGCCGCATTCGCGTAGAAAAGCCGCGTATCGGTGGCGGCTTTGGCGCAAAGCAGACTGCGGTTTGTGAGGTGTATCCTGCGTTTGTCACCATGAAAACCGGACGCCCTGCAATGTGTATTTTTTCGCGCAAGGAAGCGCAGACCTGTGGCTCTCCGCGCCACGAAATGGAAATCTCTGTGCGTTTGGGCGCCAACAACGATGGGCGCATTCGCGCTTTAGCTGTTAACACGCTTTCTAATTCAGGTGCGTATGGCGAACATGGCTGGGCCACGGTTGGCTTAACCGGTCACAAATCCATTCCGCTGTATACGGGGTCGCTCGAAGCCTTCAAGTTCACCGCTGATGTGGTGTACACGAATATGCAGCCTTCTGGTGCATATCGTGGCTTTGGCGCGACGCAGGGTCAGTTCGCTGTTGAAACCACGGTGAACGAACTTGCTGAAAAGCTGGGCATAGACCCTATCGCCATTCGCGAGCAGAACATGGTGCGTGAGGGCATGGCCATGCCTGCTTACTATGGCGAGGTCACCAATTCTTGCGCGCTCGATCGCTGCATGGAGCGTTGCGCTGAATTGTTTGATTGGAAAGCAAAGTACCCAGTACGTGAAATGGGTAATGGCAAAGTGCGCGCTGCTGGCGTAGGCATGTCCATGCAGGGTTCTGGCATTTCCGGCATCGATGTTGGTTCTGTTACCGTCAAGCTGAACGATGACGGTTCGTTCATGATGCTTATTGGTGCCGCCGATATGGGTACGGGCTGTGACACCATTCTTGCCCAGATGGTCGCTGAGCATATGGAGTGCTCCGTTGAAAATGTTTCCGTATTCGGTGCCGATACCGATGCTTCCCCGTACGATTCCGGTTCGTATGCTTCTTCTACCACCTACGTTACGGGTATGGCTGTTGAAAAGGCATGCACTCAGCTAAAGGAAAAGCTGTGCACGATTGCCGCCGACATTCTCGAATGCGAGCCCGAGGAGCTGCAGTTTGAAGGCGGGTGCGTATTGCAGGAAGGCACAGGCAAGAAGGTTTCCTTGCAAGAGATTGCTGTTAAGAGCCAGTGCAGCAACCGCGAGGCTCCCGAGGCTACCGCTATGCACTCTTCGCCCGTTTCCCCGCCGCCGTTTATGGTGGGCATGGCAGAAATCGAGCTGGATCGTGAAACCGGCGTGGTAGAAGTGCTTAACTATGCCGCTGTGGTTGATTGCGGTATTCCCATCAACCCTGCCTTGGCGCGTGTCCAGGTTGAAGGTGGCATCGTTCAGGGTATCGGTCATACGCTTATGGAAGACGTAACCCGGACCGCAACAGGTAGAATTCGCGAATCGAGCTTGTTCACGTATCGTTTGCCTACCCGTTTGGATACGGGGCGCATCAACGTGGAATTCGAGAATTCGTATGAGCCTACCGGGCCGTTCGGCGCGAAATCTATTGGTGAAATCGTCATCAATACCCCCGCACCTGCGATCACTCAAGCGATTTATCGAGCAACAGGCGTTTGGCATCGCGAGTTACCGATTTTGCCGGAACATATCCTGCTTGCGAAACCGGAGGAATAACCATCCTTTGCGACTATTTGCATATCCAACCTGGCCTTACAGCCATAATCGGTGGCGGTGGTAAAACAACGCTTTTGCGCGTGCTTGCTAATGAGCTGTCTGCGCAAGCCCGTGTAATTGTTTCTACCAGCACAAAGATGATGATGCCGGAGTGGTGTCCAGCTCTGATCGATCCTTCTCTCGGTGAAGTGCAAGAGGCTCTTTCAGACAGCCCCGTGGTATGTGTTGGGTCGATCCAAGAGGAAACAGGAAAGATGACTCAATCTTCCTTGGCTTTTCCCGAGCTGCTAAGCTTGGCCGACTATGTGCTGGTGGAAGCCGATGGCGCGAAAATGCTTCCCTTGAAGGCGCACGCTGAATATGAGCCGGTTATTCCCGAGTGCGAAAGCTCAGTGGTATGTGTGGCGGGTGTTGACGGTGTGGGTTCACCTGTTTCGGAAATATGCCATCGCCCTGACCGCTATGCGGAACTAGCTGGAATTTCGGTAGAAAGTCAGGTAACGCCTGAAGCGGTTGCAGCGGTTTTGAATGCCGAGAGCCTTCATGACATACTGCTTATCAACAAGGTGGAGGATCCCGCCCAATGGCAGTTGGCCGAGCGTATTGCCTTGCGGTGTAAAACGCCTGTAGTTGCAGGAAGTCTTAAGAACGGTGAGTTCCGGTGCTTGCGATAATCCGTGGAGCTGGTGATATCGCTACCGCTATCGCCCTTCGGCTGTGGAAGTGCGGCATTTCGGTTGTTATGACGGAAATTGAGCAGCCGCTTACCGTACGTCGTACCGTCGCTTTTAGTGAAGCGGTGCGTTTAGGGCAAATGCAGGTGGAGGGTGTTTTGGCAATATGCGTCCGGGATGTCGTCCAGGCGAAGGAAGTTCTCGAACGAAAAAATGCCATCCCTGTTTTGGTCGATCCCGATTGCCGCTGCATTGAGCTTATGCCTGATGTGGTTGTTGATGCCATTTTGGCAAAACGTAATTTAGGCACTTCCATGGACATGGCCTCCGTTGTAGTGGGCGTGGGCCCTGGCTTTACTGCAGGGAAAGACTGCCATGCGGTAGTGGAAACCATGCGCGGTCACACTCTCGGGCGAACGTATTACGAAGGTTCAGCGCTTCCGAATACTGCTGTGCCTGGTCTTGTGGGCGGCTTTGCGGGCGAACGCGTTTTGCGCGCCCCGGCGGATGGCTTGTTTCGTGGTGTTTGTGCGATTGGCGATCATGTTGAAGAGGGGCAAGTCGTTGCTTATGTGGGAGATGCTCCTGTAGTGGCTATGCTTACGGGTGTGCTTCGAGGATTGATAGCCGATGGCGTGCGTGTTTCTAAAGGCTTGAAGTGCGGTGATGTGGATCCCCGCGGTGACGCTTGCCATTGCCGGCTGGTTTCCGACAAAGGTTTGTCGGTAGCAGGTGGCGTATTGGAAGCTATTTTGTGTTTAAGCGGCATACTCGGCAATCGACAATAACGGCAAGGTGAATCATGCGCGATATCGTAGAACATATTGTAGAGGCTTTGGGTGCAGGGCATGACGTTGTATTGGTTACCGTAGTAGGGAGCAGGGGTTCCACGCCGCGTAATGCGGGGTCTCAGATGCTTGTTTCTAAAGCGGGGCTTGTTTGCGGCACTATTGGCGGTGGCGCTATTGAAGGCCATGCCATTGCCGAAGCGCGCACCATGGTTGGCAAGGACATTTGTCGCGTGGAAGATCTTGCTCTTAGGCCCCAAGCCGAAAACAGCATAGGTATGGTTTGCGGTGGTGATGCCGTACTTCTGTATGTTCCTATATGTGCGGAAGATGACGCTTGGACCCAGGTGGCAAGCCAGTTGCTGAAGTGCTTCGAGCGGCGCACCCCTGCGTATCTTGCGTTGGAGTGCCGTGAGGGTGGCTTGCCATTTAAGGGTACCGTTGCTTTGTTCGATCAGCGGGGCGAACTTGTGGCGGGGGAGTGCAGCTTGTCGGGGAAGAAGCTTGTCGGCTTGAAGCAGAAGCGTGTTCTCGATGGGTTTTTTGCAACGCCCGTTTCAATTCCCATGCGTGCCATTGTGTTTGGGGGAGGTCATGTGGGTCATGCCACCATTGCAGCCCTTGCACAGGTAGGCTTCGCTTGCACTCTTTTTGAGTGTCGCCCTGAGTTTGCCCAATCCGAAGATTTCCCTGACGCAGAACAGATTATCTTGGGTGATTACGAAGATATTGCTTCGTCTTTGTCATTCGATGAGCGCGATTACGTTTTCATTATGACGTATAGCCATGCGTACGATTACGCCATCCTGGAGCAGGCGCTTCGCCAGCCTTTGGCATACGTAGGTTTCATGGGTTCGCGCCGAAAGATTGCCGTAGCGCGTCAGCGTTTGCTGGATGCAGGTGTGTCCGAGGAGCTACTGGACACGGTCCATATGCCCATTGGCTTGGATATTAAGGCGGAAACGCCTGAGGAAATCGCTGTTAGCATCGCAGCGGAATGCATCTTGCATCGTGCGACTCATTAGGGAATGTAAGCCTAAGTGCCCTTTGTGAGAATTCCAGCGCCCCAGCGCGGTATTTGCCTTAGCTTAAGAGGCGGTTTTGCTGATTTCAGTGTTGGCGAGATCCTATGGTGCAGATAGCGAGTGGATCGCTTGTTCTTTGCGTGCATGAACTTGAAAGGCTCGCTCGAGCGGGCGTTGATTTTGACGAGGCGGTTGCCCGCGCCAACGCCTTCCTTGAAAGAACCAAGATCCTTTTTGCGCTTTCCTCCTTCGACAACCTTATTAAAAACGGCCGCATGGGCAAAATGACCGGTTTCCTTGCAAGGGCATTAGGCATGTGGGGAATTGGCACTGCAAGCGAAGAGGGCACGATTGTCGTCGAGGGCAAAGCCCGAGGAACGAAAAAGACCGTTCGCAAACTTATTGACCGCATGAAGGAACGGGGATTTGCCGGTGGGCGAGTTGCCATTAGCCATTGCGATAATCTCGCCGTCGCACAAACATTGAAGGAAAACATCTTGCGGCTGTGGGGTAATTCCGAGATTGAGATTATTCCTACCAGGGGCCTTTGCAGTTACTATGCCGAACGTGGCGGCCTCATCATCGGTTTTTAGGAAACGCTCCGGGGAAATCTAGCTGTTTCAGTGTTGTTCTTTGCCCTGGGGCTTCAAGCATGGTTTCGAAAAAATAGTAAGGTTTTGCGCACGAAAAACGCCTTCCGTGCAAGCATCCTGGTTTCATGATTGGTGGATGCTAGAATAATCGAAACCTTGTCACGCGAAAGAGCGTAGCATCCTTTTATGGATGGTTGTGACGCTGAACAGGGGCTACTGAGCTCAATAAAGCAAGTCGAACGGTAAAACGAACCATTGATCTTGTTCATCTTTTTGCTGCATCTGTCTGGCTCGGTGGGTTTGCTGTCCTATTTGTTCTGACCCTCAGCGACGGCGCGGCGCTAGGATTGGCAAGCCTTGACGCGCCTGTGGCCATTGATGCGTTTCGTTCGCAATTCATCGTGCCATGTATTCCGTTTCTTATGGCAACGGCAGTGCTATATGGCGTTCTGACTTCATGGGGCTTCGCCAAGCATAGTTGGCTGGTGGCGAAGTGGGTTCTGAGCATTGTTGTTATTGTTGGCTTTGAATTGCTGCCGTTTTCAACGGCAACGGTGGGCGCAATGCTCGTGTGCGTTGTTGCGCTATTTGCCCTTTCGGTGTTTAAGCCTGGTATGAAGAAGTCGAAGAAAGCTAAGGCGAAAAACATGGGTTAAGGCTTTTGGCGGCATGTTGTTTGTGGAAGCTTAAGGAGAAACCAATGCTTGATACTAGTAAAACGGCTCCCTCTGTTGATGCTTGGCTGCATCAGGCGAAGGCCGACCCTGCCGCCGTGGAATGTGGTATGTACTTAACGCATAACGGCGTAGTGCGTGCTACGCCGAAAGCGGAAGCGCGCGGTGTTGAAACCGATGGGGTGGCTCCTGGCCGAAAGGTGGGTGGCATGCTGTTCGGCTACGATGCCGCTAAGGTTCAGGCTGCTATCGAAAACGCCCTTGCTATGCCTGGCATCGGCTATGTGCGCGTTTGGCTTGCAAATGGTGAACTTGCGGTAGGTGACGACATTATGTACATCCTTATTGGCGGCGATATTCGTCCACGCGTAGTTGATGCGCTGCAAGCCTTGGTGGGCGCCATTAAAAACGAATGTGTCACCGAAATCGAACGTGAAGCCTAGTCTTGCTGGTTTTGCATTTTGCAGCAACAACAACTTGCAATGAAAAACATATACAGCTTTTCAGTTCAGGGAACGGCTTAATCAGATTCCTTTTCTTTTGGGTTTTGGTGCTTCGACTGGTCGAAATGACGCGTTCCCCTTTAGCGAATAGGGCAGAATGCCCTATTCGCGTATCGTGTTATTAACATTTCAAAACTAACGCATTCAGCGTTTTAAAATGACTTCATTGGCAGGGCAAGCATCGCAGCTAAGTCGTTTGCTATAAGCAGAGCGATCACAATCATCGAGGATCGGAGATATCCATGCAGGTGACCGAAACTATCAAGTATGTAGGCGTAAACGATCATGATATCGATTTGTTTGAAGGGCAGTACGATGTTCGCGAAAACGGTATGGCGTACAACAGCTACGTTGTTATCGGCGAAAAGGTAGCGGTAGCTGACACGGTTGATGCTCGTTTCGTTGACGAATGGCTGGGTAACGTTGAAACCGCTCTTGATGGGCGTACGCCTGATTACCTTGTGATGCATCATATGGAGCCCGACCATTCGGCTGGCATCGTTGCGTTCATGGACCGCTATCCTGACGCGCAGGTTGTTGCTTCGAAGATGGCCTTTAAGATGATGGCTGCTTATTTTGGCACCGATTTCTCCGATCGCCAGATTGTGTGCAAGGAAGGCTTTGAGCTTGATCTTGGCGGTCGCGCGCTTCGTTTTATCGGCGCTGCCAACGTGCATTGGCCCGAAGTCATGTTTTCCTACGATTCGCAAGACAAAGTGCTGTTTTCCGCGGATGCCTTTGGCAAGTTTGGAGCAAACGATATCGAAGATCCCGAAGGCTGGGCTTGCGAAGCGCGCCGCTATTATTTTGGAATCGTAGGCAAGTTCGGCAAGAACGTACAGGCTGTTCTGCAGAAGGTTGCTGCGTTTGATGTCGAATGCATCTGTCCGCTTCATGGCCCTGTGCTCTCTGAAAATCTGGCGTATTACGTGGAAACGTACACCACATGGGCGCATTACGAGCCCGAAAACAGCGGCGTAGCCATTGCCTATGCCAGCGTATACGGCCACACCAAGCAGGCTGCAGAAGAGCTGGCACGTGCCCTTGAGGAAAGAGGACAAACCGTTTCGCTCTTTGATCTGGCGCGTGATGATATGGTTGAAGCAGTGGAGGATGCATTTCGCTACGATCGTCTGGTGCTTGCAAGCATCACGTATGCGGGGGATATCTTCCCGTTTATGACCACGTTTATCCATACGCTTGCCGAGCACGCGTATCAAAACCGCAAGGTGGCCTTCATTGAATCTGGCACCTGGGCTCCAGTAGCCGCCAAGGCAATGCGTGCGCAGATGGAACAGATGGCCGGTATCGAGTTTGCGGAAACGGTTGTTACCGTGCGTGGTTCAGTAGATGATGCTGCGCGTGCCCAGATTGCCGCTCTGGCTAATGAGCTCGCTAGTTAGCCTAATCGTTCCGATGCCCCGAAAATGCTTAAGCCTATCGATCATTTTCGAGATTTGACAAAGACCCAAGATGCTGTCCATTGCGCGGTACAGGCTAGGCTGAACCTATGTGTATTATTGCGATATTATTCGGATTGATCCAGGTAAACGGCAATTTTTCTATTGCCGATACATAGTTTCAGGTGTTCACGTTAAATGGGGCTGCCCCTGCTAGCGCCGCCACAGCGCGTACAAGCTTCCCAGCTCGCCGTGAAGCAGCTCAATGCGTACGTCGAAGGCGTCTTCGACCGCCGCTAGCACTTCGGCCTCTTGCGGCGCTCCTTGGGCTAGTAGCTTGCCATCACGCATGACGCATACCTCGTCGGAGTACCTGAGCGCCAAATCGATGTCATGGATCACCGCGACGACGGTTTTGCCATGTTCCTCTTTGAGCGAGCGCATCAGCTCCATTACCTCGTAGCACGCGGACACGTCGAGAAACGAGGTCGGCTCGTCGAAGAGCACAACGGGCGTGTCTTGCGCCAGGACCATGGCGATGAAGGCGCGTTGCCGCTGGCCGCCGGAAAGCTCGGCTACCGGGCGCTCGGCAAGGTCTGCCAGCCTACACGCCTCAAGCGCCCGCTCCACTGCTTCGTAATCGGCAGCATCCATCGTCGCGAGTATCCCGTGATGTGGGTACCTACCACAGGCCACCAATCGCCGCACGCTCATGGGCGGTGCGGCGTGCTCCTGCGTCAGCAAGCTTAACAGACGCGCGCGTTCTTTGGAGGAGAGCACGCTGACATCGCGCCCCATCACGCTGATGCTGCCCTTCCAGGGCTTGCAGATGCCGCTCGCAAGCTTAAGCAGCGATGATTTGCCGCAGCCGTTGGGGCCGATGATGCTCGTTACCTTGCCTTCAGCGAGCTCGAGGGTCAGCTCGCTGAACAAGGCATGCTCGCCGTAGCCAAAGGACACGTCGCTCAGCTGCACGCTAGCCATTGAGGCCTCCCTTCCCGCAGCGCAAGATAAGGTAGACGAAGAATGGCCCGCCTAGTAGCGACAAGACAATGCCGACGGGAATCTCATATGGGGAGAACAACGTGCGTGCGAGCAGATCGCACAGGCACACCAGCAGCCCGCCCAGCAGCGGCGCCATCGCAAGGACGCGGCGGTTGTCGTGGCCCACCAGCGTGCGGACCGCGTGCGGGACGATGAGCCCCACGAATCCGATGAGACCTGCAAAGCTCACTGCGCAACCCGCGAGCGCGGCGGCAGACACCAGCGCGACAAGGCGCGTGCGTCGGACGTTGAGGCCCAGGGAGTGTGCCTGATGCTCGCCCAGCGAGAGCAGGTTGAGCTGCGTGCCCTGCAACAGGCCGAGCACCAGCACCGCGCAGATTGCGCAGCTGGGGACGATGAGCTCGTCCAGTTTGACGCCGGACAGGCCGCCGATCAAGAATCCGGCGGCTCCCACGTAGGCGTCCGGATTCACGATGAGAATCGTGTTCATGCCCGCAGTGAAGATTGACGTGAACGCCATGCCGGCGAGCACGACGGTGAGGCGTGACGAGCCCCCAAGGCCCGCCACGGCAAAGATGAGTCCCGCCACGCATAGCGCGCCGAGGAAGGCCGCTACGGGAGCGAGCCCAAAGGCGTTGGGGAACGTGCACGCCGCCAGCAGCACGAAGAAACCCGAGCCCGCGTTCACACCGATTATGTTCGGGCTGGCGAGGGGGTTGTCGAGCGCAGCTTGGATGAGCGCACCTGCCTGCGCGAGCGCGGCGCCGGCAAGAAGCGCGGCGAGCACGCGCGGCAGGCGGATGTTCCAGATGACGTTTGCCGCTGTCTGATCAGCATCCGCGCCAAAGGCGAGCGCGAGCACGTCATCTATGCCAACGGAGGTCGAGCCGATAACGATGCCGAGCACCGCGGTGCATCCCAGCAGCACCGCTGCGGCAACCATTGCCACCACGAATCGTCTGTTTGCTTGCAAGGCATGCCTGCGCTCCCCGTGTAAGCTTGTTGTCTGTATTTCCTTCAAGATCAGGTGCTACTTCTGCTCGTGTTGGTCCTCGTAGAGGGCCTTGTACAGCTCCTCGTACGCGTCATCCCAGTTGTTGTTGGGTTTGTAGAGGAACAGCTTGGGGTCGAGCGTGATGACGTGACCCTTCTTAACGGCGGTGAGCTCCTTCCAAGCCGGGTTAGCCGTGGTCTGGTCCTTGAGGGCCTTTTGCGCTGCCTCGTCGGAGTCGCCCATCGGCAGCAGGAAGATGAAATCGGGGTCGGCCTTGACCAGGGACTCCAGGCTGTAGTCGGACAGCAGGCTCTTGTCGGCGTCGGTGATGTTGCTCGCGCCCAGCTCGGCGAGCATGGTGCCGGTTTGGGTCGAGGAAGCCTGGACGCGCGTGCCGCCAGAGTACGTGGTCAGCACCGCGACGCTGCCGGCGCTCTTGCCCTCGGCCTTCTTCTTGATGGCGGCAATGTTCTCGGCGACGTTAGTGCCGTTTTCTTCGTATGCCTTGGTGTCACCAGTGATATCGCAGCAGGTCTTGAGCATGCGCAGGTAGTCGTCGAAGGTGGTCACGTTGAAGTACGCCACGGCGATGCCTGCCGCCTGCAGGGTGTCCTTGAGGTCGGTCTGTGCGACGCCGCCGCCGCGGCCGGAGTTTGCACCAGTTAGGATGACGAAGTCAGGATCGAGGGCGATGATGGACTCCGCGTTGAGAGAAGAGAAATCGCCGACCTTTTCCGCCTTGGATTCGATGTGGTAATCGGAAAATGCATCGCTGGACACGCCGACGAGCGTGCCGCCGGCAAGCTCCCAGATGTTCGCAAAGCTTCCCATGCCCGCGACGACGCGGTCGTGGGAGCTTACGGTTACCTGGTTGCCCAGATCGTCCGTGAAGGTGTAGCCGGCCTCCTGGCTTGTCGCGCCCTGCTGCGCGCCGTCGTTACCGGAGCTATTGCCAGAGCATCCGACCATCGCGCTCCCACTTGTCGCCAGGACCAGTGCACACATGCATGCGCAGGTCTTTGTTGCGATTCTCTTCATGCGATTCTCCTTGTTTCGTTGGTGCGGCTGCCGATCGTGGCGCCGCTGGTTTTCGTTGGTTGATTGCTCGCCGGTCTCGTGTCGCTGTCGAGCAGCGGGCTCTTGTCGTCAGAGCTTAGGCGTCCATGCAGCCGAGCTTCTGCCCGTAGGCGCAGTAGTCGTCTTGTGCCATGTAGTCGCCGTCGTGGTAGTACGCCGCGCGCGCCCTGCAGCCGCCGCAATGCTTCTTGTGCTCGCACTCGCCGCAGTTGCCGCCGTAAGCCTGCGTGCGCAGACGCTCGAACACGGGGCTCGTTGCCCAGATCTCATCGAAGGGTTGTTGCCGCACATCGCCGGCGTCCTCGGTCATGTACGCGCATGGGCGCACGATGCCCTCGCTGCCGATAACGCAGTAGGTGAGGCCGGCCAGGCAGCCGCGTGTGTAGCGGGTTGGGATGCCGAGCTGGTCGGCAACGCGCGTGAACTGCGGCGCGCAGGTGGGTTTGACGTCGATGTCGACGTCTGCGGCCTTGCGCATGATGTCTTGGAGCAGCGCTTCGTTCTCGAGTACCTTGAGGCTCGTCTCCTCGATGTACTTGCCGCGTCCCACGGGGATGAGAAAGAAGATCGAGTGGTTGACCGCGCCGATGCTTTGCGCAAAATCCGTGATGTCGCAGATCTCGTCGCGGTTCCAGTTGACCACGGTGGTGTGGATCTGGAAGTCGAGGCCCGCGCGCTTGCATGCCTCGATGCCCGCGAGGGTGTCTGCGTGGGCGCCCTCAACGCCGCGGAAGGCGTCGTGCTTTGCCGCGTCGAGGCTGTCGATGCTGATGCCCATGGAGCACGCACCGGCCTCCTTGAGTTTGCGTGCGACCTCGTCGGTGATCAACGTGCCGTTGCTGCCGAACACAGGGCGCAGACCCTGGGCCGCGGCGTGCGCCACGAGCTCGAAGATGTCATCGCGCATGAGCGGCTCACCGCCGCTGAAAATCATGATTTTGAAGCCGGCGCGCGCGATCTGCTCGATCATCGCCTTGCCCTCGACCGTTGTTAGCTCGCGGTTGTCGCAGTCCGCTGCGTCCTGATAGCAGTGCTCGCACTTGAGGTTGCACTTGTTGGTCGTCATCCATGAAACGATCATCGTCTTTCCTCTCTCGAAACCGAGTGAGGATGTTAACGGGCGACGCTACGTCATGGTCAAGTGCTGCACGAGAAAAAGTTGGCGAGCGGCGCGGCATGCCGATCAAGGCTGTGATCTGGTCGGGCACCCTGTTTGGGGCCTGGTTTTTCATTGACAGAAATAACTTGTACTTCTGCAAGTATGAGTGGGTCGTGCGTCAGGCCTGCTCGTGCAGCGCTTCGAGCGCGTCTTTGAGGAAGCTGAGCGTTCTGCGTTGGATGCCCGCGTAGAAGTCTCGACCGTACTTCTTGGGGCCTTGTGTGCGTTGGTTGGCAAGGCGCTTGAGGCCGGTCAGGGCGCTGGGCATGCCACCGAGGCGCTCGAAGCGCGCTGCCAGCTCGCGTCCGCGCTCGTCTCGGGGCTGCACGCCGTCGTGCATGGCCTCGATGGTGTCGCCCATGAGCTCGTGCCAGCGGTCGATCACCTCGTGGGTGAGCTCTGGGACGCTGCACTCGTCGCAGCCTTCCCCGTTGATTGCCATCCACAGCACGTCCTCACGGTTCTGCATATCGCTGATAGCTTGGGCGAAGTCGCTCCACCGCACGCTCTCGCTTGCAGCCAGGTGCTCTTTGAGGTTGCTGATGGTGTTGATGTTACGCAGGATCTCCATGCTCTCGCGTTCCAGCTCGCACATGCGATGGTCAAGCGCGCCGGAGAGCTTCTGGCAGTCGTCGATGCCCTCTGCTTCCTTGATCTGCGTGAGCGAGAAGCCGAGGAACTTGAGGGTGAGGATGCGATAGAGGCGCTCCTCGTCGTCAGTCGAATAGAGGCGCTGGTTTTGCTCGCTTTTGGAGCTGGGGTGCAGCAGGCCCTTTTGGTCGTAGTACTGGATGGTGCGCACGGTCACGCCCACGCGACGGGCGAGTTCGCCAACTGTCATCAGATCATCTTTGTATGCAGGCATGCCGTGCTCCTCTCGCACGCGGAATCGCAAAGTAGTTTAGCAACCTATTATCGCGCGCGACGTTACGTCACCGTCAAGTGCCCATGTGGCGATTGCCGCTGCTTCGCTGCAACTCGATGGTGCCGACTTAGTTTGGCGTCTACGCGGGGCTTGGGCTCGATGATGCTGAAGCGAAGCTCGTTGTTCGCTGCACGGCATATAAGGCGGGACAGGGTCGTTCTCCTACGAGGGCATGCGGCTCAAAAGTCCCGCAGTGCCCCCGTGTCTCAAAATAAAATTGCCTGAATAATTAATCGTTCAGGCAATTGCTCAAAATGCCCAAATACGGCAAGATATGCGGCGCCATTCGGTGGTATTCTAGGTTACCGAAACTGCGGAAACCGATTTTCGCTTCTATGTATTCCCGTTATTTCGCTGGTGGCTTTGCTCTGCGACGATGCCGAAACAGTATCAGGCGGTACTCGGCGGCACCAAAATGCGAGTTCAGAAGCCAGTTCCCGCTACTCCCACTCTACACTGCCAACGGGCTTAGGCGTCAGGTCGTAGCAGACGCGGCAGATGCCAGGAACTTCGGCGGTAACGCGTGCAGTGATGCGCTTCAACAGCGCCCAGTCAAGCTCGGGAACCTCGGCGGTCATAACATCAACGGTGTTGATGCAGCGAATGATGCAGGACGCTTATTGGGATCCATGCAGAGCTCTTTTGAATTCGGTTGGAATACGTCGTAGTTAGCACGGCGCATATTTCATATCTATTATTTATATCCAGTTGGGAACATTTTCCCTGATTGGGTAATGCATTTGCTCTGAAATTGATTTGGACCTTCTGCGACTCTGCGGATGCGGATCACAATTAATAGTTTCGTCTACGCTTTATCCTGCTATTTGCATACACGGCACTTCCCAGCGCCACAATTGCGGCTACAAGAAAGGTGTAACAAAAACCGACACTTGTGCCGTCTGCCGTGTTGGGAGAAGGCGAATCTGCCTCCTGCGCAGTTCCTGATTTGTCGTTAGAGTTGACCTGCGACTTATCGCTGCCATTTGCTCCGCTCTGATCGCTATTGTCTGGCGCGGACGGAGTGTCGCTCTTCTCAACGAATTTCCAGGAGCCGATGAAGGTTACATTGCCTTCTGAATCTGTCGTGGTCATATCGGCGATGGCTGAATCCCTGTCGTAGCCCATAAAAATCCAGGTGCCGTTGGCGACATCTACAGTTGTCTGGGATGGCGTAATAACGTTTACTGCATCGTTATACACATAGTTGTTTGTGTCTTTAGGAAGTACCGCTAAAACCTCGCTTGGCAGCTGTTTGTCGGAAGAGGTGCTGCTGAACGTGTACTTAGCGCTGAAGTTCTTGAAGACTTTTTTGAATTGAGCCTTGTAAACAACGTCACCCGTGACATCTTCGATCGCGGTGTGCCATGAATCGAACACGTAGTCGTACTTGTCGTCTGACGGTTTCGTAGGAGTGGGTACCGTAATTTGGTCTGCTTTCGTGCCGATTTCGTACCAGTCTTCGCTATAGATGGTGGTGCCGTCTTCATTCGCGAAGGTGATTTTCACCAAAGACGGTTTTGCGGCGGCAACCAGGTAAACCTTGCCATCGGAGCCGATGCTGGCATAGTCGGCGTACTCGTTGCGCTGCTCTTTTGCCTGCGTTGTGTAGCGGGCATCTTCGTTATCAAGATACCAGCCGTCAATTTTTTTGTTGGTCACGTCATCGGGTTTTCCCAGGTAAAGCTCGTCCATGTCTTTTGCGGCTGACAATTTTGCAACAGAGCCGTTCAGGTAGACATCGGAAGCCGCCTTGTCTGCGATGTTGTTGCACAGCTTGGTGTTGGTGATGGTGGTGCCTGCACCTTCACCGGAATTCGATTCCGCCGCAAAGCCTCCGCCGTAATTTGTTGCCTCGTTGCCCGTGATGGTGCATCCGTCGATGGTCAAGCTGGTGAAGTTACCATACGATGCAACGCCGCCGCCTACCGCGGCGCTGCTCTTTGCTATCGTGCAATCGCGAATTTCAGCTGCGGCAGGTGATTTCATCATCACCGCAAGCACGCCGGCGCCGTAGCCTTCCTCCTGGTTCGTTGTGTTATTGGTTATGGTGGTGTTTTCAAGGAATAAGCCTGGTTTTTCGGCAGCACCTATGTTCGGGGTGGCGGCGCACAGGCCGTATGGGTTAAAGAAATACGCGGAAGAAAGAACGCCTGCGCCATCGTTTGCTTCGTTTCCGCTAATGGTACCGTCAAGGATTTGCGCTGAGCTTTGAAGTTTGCCCCATCGTCCACCCTCGATTTCATTGGGTGACGCAACAACGGCAACACCTCCGCCCATTTCGTTTGCCTTGTTGTTCGAGATGGTTCCGCCTGTCATGACGAACGAAGATCCGCCAGAAACGAACACGCCGCCGCCGGCAGACGCGATCCAAAGGGGGTTCATGCCGGCATCCGCCCACTTGAAGGGAGAAGTGGCGAAGCAGTTCTTGATTTCGCCGTCGTCCATGGTGAATGAGCCGCCGTAAGCAACCCCTACACCTCCGCCATAGCACATGGATCCGCCGGTGATGCCGCAATTATCAATAGTGCCGCCGTACATATGGAAGGTGCCGCCCTCCACGGTTACGCCACCGCCGAAGTAGTTGTTGCCTTTACGGTCGGCAATGGTAACGCCGGGGTACATATTGCACGTGCCTTTGATATGCAACAGGCCAGGTACGTCGTTGCACTGTTCGTTTCCACCGCTAATTTTTAGCGTGTCGCTGCCGTCTGCCGCGCCCAAGTTCAACTGAGCGCCTGGCTGTACGGAAAGGGAACTGTACTGCCCAAGCGTCATGGTGTGTCCGTTGCCAACAATGCTTACAGGCTGCGAAGAGGAGAATGAGGCTCCCCCCCCCGTTTGAATGTCGTCGGTGAGCTCAATAATATACTCGCCACTGGTAGCACCGTTTACGGTAGCTACCGCATTATCGAATTCGCTGCTGTTGCTTGCTTCGATAGTGGTTGGCGTTGCTGCGAATGCCGATATCGGCATTACCAATGCGTAGAGTGTCAATGCTGCAACAAAGGTCAGTGCCATGCGTATTTTGCTCACGGCATCTCGCTTTTATAGTTCTTAGAATCTGGACGAGAGCGTGTTTGCGCTTGTTCGGATTCGGTAAAAGGGTACGAATTAACAACTTGTTAATATAGAGCAAATCCATGCAAAATATGTCGTATCAAACCATTGCTATTGTGTATGGTTCTCTTTCCGCCCTTTTTATTTTGGCAACCTGGTCTTTTGGGTTTGCGCGTGTGGCATAAGGAGATTCAGAGGCTGATATAAAGTGACAGCTATCGCACGTATGCGTGCAAAGTGTGATGTTGTAGTAAGCAGATAAGCGCCTCTGAGCCTCAATACGCTGAAATACCAAAGTTGAACTGAGGGTGTTAAGAGGTATGAAAGGTGAGTTGAAATGAGGTTTTCAAATGCGCGCATTGATGCGTTCATTGAAGAAGACGTGCCCTATATCGATCTGACGTGTGAGGTGCTCGGCGTCCACAATCAGCCTGGCGAAATGGAATATTTTACGCGAGAGAGCTGTGTGCTTGCCGGCACCGATATCGCTCGACGCATTATGCGAAATCTCGGTTGTGAGGTTCTGGCATCCAGCGAAGACGGGCAATTGGTCTCAGCGGGTCAGACCTTCTTTACGGTGCGGGGAGCAGCGGCGGATTTGCATGCCGCTTGGAAAGTGTGCCTTAACGTGTTCGATCATTTGTCGGCTGTTGCTACGGAAACACGCAGTATGGTCGATGCGGTTCATGCGGTAAACCCTGAATGCGAAGTTCTGACCACGCGTAAAAGCATGCCTGGCGCAAAGGACCTTCTTACTTGTGCGGTAATGGCGGGCGGTGCGTTTCCTCACCGCCTTGGGCTGTCGGAAACCGTGTTGGTATTCGAGCAGCACCTTGCGTTTTTTGGTGGGTTCAACCGTTTTGTCGAAGAAATGCCTCGCATTAAGACACGGTGTGTGGAAAAGAAGCTGTTTGTAGAGGCGGATGCAAAACGCGCCATAGCGCTTGCGAGGGCAAGCGCAGGTGGGCACGGGGTTGATGGAATCCAGCTTGATAAAGTTCCAGTTTCCGAATTGGCGGAGTTGGTTCGTCGGATACGCGATATCGATCCCCGAATCACGATTATCGCCGCTGGTGGCATCAATCCTCAAAATGCAGGCGCCTATGCTGCATGCGGCGTTGACGGTTTGGCTACCACGGCGCCGTTTACGGCTAAGCCCGTGGATATGAGTGTCTGCATGAGGCCATTGGAGTAAACATCCGTAAAGATGCTTCCATCATAATTTGCGGCTGTGAGCAAGTGTCTATGGGTCGCCTTTTCGGTGCTTCAAGCACGAAAGCCGTTCACCGAGAGAACTGAACAGAGGACATCTGGAATCATGCGTTCTGCGAAATAGCGCCTGATGTTTAGGCAAGATTGACCCTAAATTAACTTGGATTTTTATCGTAAACTTTCGAGTCAATTGTTATCGGTGGAGTTTTATGGCGGTGCGGTACGACCTTGACAATAGGGGAGGTCTTTCCAAATATCAGTATCTTCATCGTTGCATTCGCAGCGATGAAGAGGTTAAGCACCTTGCCACAGAGCAGGGGATAAGCCTTGATATGCTTTCAGATTATTGTGCTCATCCTAGTGCGAAAAGCTCCCATTGCGTCGTGGTGAATTTTGCCTCAATTCCAACTGGTCATGTTGTCGTTGCGATTGAGCTTTTGGAAACGATTTCCCAAAAGGAGATCCTTGCTCATCAGCGTTGATTGGCTTGAAAACAAATGCGTGAATCGACCCTATTGCTCTGGTGCTGGTGCGGTTACTTTCGTGATGCGGCGATGAAAAAACTCGGCATTGCCGTACATGATGTAGCGCAGAGATGGTGTATTTGGCGAGCTCTTTCATGTGAATGACGCGGATGGCAATTTGGCTCTTCTTCCTGAGGGGATGGACCTAGGTGCTGCCACTATGGTGAGCGACATGGTACCGACGGGGTTTCACGGGGCTGAACTCGCCGATATCCAGTTCGGTGATGATGTTGCGGTAATTGGTATTGGCCCGGTTGGGTTGATGGGTGAAACTGGTCGGTGCGTCCGATCCATGCAACTTCGGCTTTGAGATTCCGCCTATGTAGGTAGCGAAGTTTAAGCCGTTAATTTGGAAATACCTACCATGTGTCCTGCTTGCTGCATGAGCGATTGGAACCTCTATGAGAAAATGGCCGCACGCATTCTTTTGCGAGCATGCCGATCCTGAAAGGACACTACCATGCGTTTTGCGAAGAAGATTCTATTTATTATTGCAGGCAGTGTGTGCCTTGCGCTTGGCTTCATTGGAATGTTTGTACCGGTTCTGCCAACAACGCCGCTTGTGCTGCTTGCAGCGTTTCTGTTTTCACGTAGCTCGGAGCGCCTTAGTTCCTGGATTGCTCAAACTCCAATTTACCGAGCATACGTTGAGCCCTTCAAGCAAAGCGGTGGTATTTCTCTGCCTAGGAAGATGAGGATCCTGGCCATCTCCTATTCAGTGATGGGACTTAGCGCATTTCTGGTTCAAAAACCCGTTGTGTGGGTTGTGCTAGCTGCTGTTGCGGTTTTCCTGGCGGTTTTAATGCTGGCTATTATTCCCACCATTCCTAAAGAAAGGGAACTTGACCATGGTGACGGCCTTGAGCTTGATGCTGTTGCCAGAGTGCGTGAGCACGACTAGTGCTTTTATCCCAGCGCAACGTCGAGAACCATCATCAGGCTGAACCCGATGGCAAAGAACACCGTGCCAAGGTTAGAATGCTTGCCTTGAGATAGTTCCGGCATTAGTTCTTCGACCACCACATACAGCATGGCTCCTGCTGCAAAGCTTAAAAGATAAGGCAGTGCCGCAATGATGAGCTGTGAGGCAATGATCGTCAGCACTGCACCAATGGGCTCTACGATGCCGGAAACAACGCCACCTGCGAATGCCTTTCTTCTGCTCATCCCCTCTGCTCGAAGCGGCATCGAGATGATTACTCCTTCTGGGAAATTTTGGATAGCGATGCCGAGGGACAATGCCAAAGCGCTTGCTGCTGTGATCTGCGCATTTCCCGAAAGGAAGCCTGCGTACATTACGCCAACCGCCATGCCTTCCGGGATGTTATGTAGCGTCACTGCCAATACCATCATTGTAGTACGGCTAAGTTTGCTTTTTGGGCCCTCTGACTGTTCGCTGCCCACATGTAGATGGGGAATCAGGTGGTCTAAGGCAAGCAAGAACAGCACGCCGAACCAGAATCCCGCAAAAGCGGGAACGAACGAAAGCGCTCCCATCGAAGCCGATTGCTCTATAGCAGGAATGAGCAGGCTCCAAACCGACGCGGCAACCATTACCCCTGCGGCAAATCCCGCTAGGCAACGTTGCGTCAGGTTTCCCAGATTGTTTTTCATAAAGAGCACGCAGGCAGCGCCCATCGTCGTGCCTAAAAAGGGAATCAGGATTCCAAGGATGGTTTCTATTGGCTTCTCCTTCTTTCGATTATTTATTTGCCCTTTGAGTCACGCCCCTGTTTTACGCAAAGGGATCAACTAATCAGCGATGGGCGTCTTCGCGTTTGGCAATCAGATTGGCTGCCCCCTAAGAGAACTTTTCGATGGGCTGCCAAATGCAATCCATATTTAACGAGCTGCGAAATCTGTTTTACTCCTGCACTTTCAACGCTTCGGACAGGCTTACTCGTCTGATCGAGCGTGTATGCATGAGCGCCACAAGGAGATAGGTTACAAATCCGATGCCTACGCATGCAGCCATGCACCACCAGGGGACGTAGATCTCGATGTTGCCGTTGTAGGCGAGCAGCATTGAACGGAAAATTACGGTGAGTGAGCCAATGATAAGAGGTTGGCACAGCACAAGCGATGCGACTACGCACAGCGTAACTGAGCGAATGTAGAGACGAGAAACCTCTTTGTCGCGGTAGCCGAAAACCTTCATGTAGCTGATGGAACGTGCGCTGCGATCGATGACGGCTTTGGTGAGCAGGTACATGAACAGCAAGAAGATGAAGACAGCCAAGCCCACCATCATGCCGATCATGGAGTCCATCATGTCTACGAATTGTTCGCCTACCGCGCGCATGTCATCGTGGTTGGTGTCGCTTGCGTAATAGCGAGAATCCAGGGTGAGCGCTTCGTTGCTAACGTATCCGTTGAAATATGACTTATCGTGATCGAACATAGCATTGAAGTCGTCGATGCTCATATACACGTTCATGTCCGACTTCGAACCCCAGGTGTCTTCCTGGCCCGAGAAGGTAAGGCTGTGGGTCTTGTCTTCGTACTTGTCGTAGAGATCTACTTGCTGGTTTTCACCCCAGCCGAATTTGCTTGCAAGGCCTGCTCCGAATACGGCTTTGCCATCGCCGATACCAAGATCCTTCCAGTAACGGGAATTTGGCTGGATGCCGTAGACGGCAACGGTTTCGGTGCCGTTGTTGTTTCCTCGGTCGTATTCAAGCTGGTAGACGGCGAACTTTTCTGCTTGGTTAATGACATCAGCGCCGTTGTCGGTGGTGTTTACGGGATGAATATCGTCATCGTCTATATCGATATCGGCGGCTTTTTCCATTAGGTCGATAGCGTCGTCGCGGTTGCATCCAAGAGCGTCGGCAATGTCATCGATAGATGCATAGAAGGCGTCCTTTTTGCGTTGTGCTTTAGAAAGGGCGTTAGTTGCTGCCTGGGTAGTTTCGACAGAAGGCGACGCCATTGCTTCATGGTATGCATCCTGTGCGGCATCTGCTGCTTCTTCCAATTCGTCTTGCGCGTCCTCTGCGGCGGTAAGCAGCGTACCGTTGATGGACTGTAGGCGTTCGAGTGCGGTCCACGCTTCGCGTTCTTCGGGTGTTCCTTCGAGTTCGAGTGGCGCCTTAAGAGTGTAGGTATGTTCGGCTACGAGGCTTGTTTCCAAGTTATCGGCGTAGTGCGTCATGGTGGGCAGGATAGCCAAACCAAAAAGCAAAAGCAGGCTGGCGAAAGCAATTCCTACGAAGAGTGTGGCGAAGTTGCCAAGGTTTCGCAGGAAAATACGAAGGCGGAAGCGCGCTACGAAGCTCAGACGTTCAGGTAAGCGCACGCCGCGCTTGGTGCCCGATTTCCCGGCAGCTTCGTGACGCAGGAACTGCAGTGGCGTTTTTCCCATTTTGCGCAGAAGGCCCACGAGCGTAATGATGATAAGTGTGGCAGCGGGCACCACGGCGCACTTGAGGAAAATACCCCAGTCCCAGAACACCTGGAACGGAGGCAGGCTGTAGGAGCCGTAGTAAAGCTGGCGCATGGGCTCGGTAAAGAATGCCACTCCGAGTGCGGTACCTAGACCAGCTGCCAAGATGCCTACAATTGCCGGCAGCGCTAGATAGTGCAGGACAATCTCGCTTCGGCGATATCCACTTGCCAGAAGGGTGCCGATGATTGCGCTTTCCTGTTCGATGGTGGCGTTGGTAAGCACCACAAATACGAATGCCATGATAACGATGATGATGTAGAGCAGAGTGGTCCACATGGCAGAATCGCCCTTAACGTCATCTGCCGCATAGCCAATGCCTTGGTTGGCGCTTGCATCGGTGAGGTCGTCGATATTTGCATCGGCATCCGCCATTGCCTCTGCCATATCTTTTTCGGCATCGGTGCGGTCTGCAACGGAAAGGTTGCGGTTGGCGAAGGTAAACGAGTAGGTATATGTTGGTGCGCCGCCAGCATCTTTAAGCGCTTCAAAGCCCGCGGGGGAAACTTCGGCAACGCCATAGGTGATGGTGTTCACGGTAAAGTCGGAGTTATTGAGGAAAAGCGCTTGGCTGTCCGGTTGGGTCATGATGCCGCAGACGGTGTAGGCGCTGCCTTCAAGATCGACGGTATCGCCCACATGGATATCGTTGTTTTTTGCAAACACGCGGTCGATGGCAACTTCTTTTTCGGTTGCAGGTTCTGAACCCTCGCAGTAGGCTGCGATGTCTACTTGGGTGCGATGCTTGTAAGTACGCAGTGTGCGTTTGGTCCCATCGTCATTGGGGAGCGTGATGGCGGCATCGATGGAATAGTTATCAAAGAGCGTAACGCCGCCCACGTCTTCGGCTGCATCGCGTGCGGCTTGAAGCTGGTTGTCGGTGGCTTCGAACGAAGTGGCTAAACGGCCGTCTTCGATGATGTATTCGCTGTGCATGCCATCGATGATCTGGCTGATCGAATGCGCGGCAAGTAGAAAGCCTGAGGTCAGAGCAATGGCTCCGCACATGAGCAGGAATATGCCCAGGTATTTGCCTATGTTGTTCTTGAGCTCGCGAGGGAGTCGCTTGGCAAGTGGTGTCATCGTTTGCCTACCATTCAAGCTCGCAAGCGGGCACAGGCGCTCCATTTGCTGCGTCTTCCGCCAGGCGTCCGTTGCGCAAACGAAGCACGCGATTTGCCATGCGTGCTATGGCGGCGTTGTGTGTGACGATAACGATCGTACAGCCATACGTGCGGTTCACGCTTTCCATAAGCTCAAGAACCTCTTTCGAGGTTTTGTAGTCGAGGGCGCCTGTGGGTTCGTCGCACAAGATGAGGCCAGGGTTCTTCACCAACGCTCGTCCGATGGCGCAGCGCTGTTGCTGGCCGCCTGAAACCTGGCGGGGAAATTTGTTGCGGTGCTCCCACAGGCCAAGCGAATGCAACAGTTCGTCTATGGGGAGGGGTTTCTTGGAAAGGTGCGCTGTGACCTCGATGTTTTCGCGAATGGTAAGGTCGGGGACCAGGTTGTAGAACTGGAAAACGAAGCCAAGTTCACGGCGGCGGTATTCGCCCAAGGTTTTTGCGGAAAGTGACGTGATCTCGCAGTCTCCGACGTGGATCGTGCCGCCGTCGGCCCCTTCGAGTCCGCCGATGAGGTTCAGAAACGTTGATTTTCCTGAACCGGAGGGGCCGAGCATAACGCAGATTTCGCCTTTATTTACCGTGGTGGTAACTCCATCCAGCACTTGGATGCGCGCCTCGTCGTTGCCGTAGTGCTTCTTGAGTCCGTTGACCACCAGGTAGGGGGAGTTGCCCTTCATGTGTGCTCCAATCTGGGTGCGTAAGGCCAACGGAGCGGTCGGTATGAGAGCAGAGTTAGCCGTGGTTAAGTTAGGTCAAGTTAACTTTAGCACAGATGCATAGTGCATACCGAAAGAGAATGATTGGGGGGGGATTGGCAGATGCCAAGGCTTGGACTTGTTTCTTTTTGCTGTTGAATGAAACAAGGCGCCCGCCGAATGGCGAGCGCCTTGTTTTGCAAACGAACAAGCTGGTAAAAGCTACTTTTTGATAGACTTGAATGCTTCGGTCTGAGCCTTGATGCCGCGCTCGGCTGCCAGGCGTTCGATGGAAGTTGCGCCGAAGAAGCCATCGATACCAGGAACGTTTTCGATGATGTAAGCCGCATCCTTGGGCTCGGAGATGGGGCCGCCATGGCAGATAACGAGTGCATCGGGGTTGATATCCTTTACAACCTTTACGATGCCTTCGATGATCTTTGCGCAATCCTCGAGAGTGCGTGCGGTTTCTGCGCCGATGGTGCCACCGGTGGTAAGGCCCATGTGGGCAACGATGATGTCTGCGCCGGCCTTGGTCATTGCGGCTGCCTGCTCTTCATCGAATACATACGGGCAGGTAAGCATATCGAGCTTGTGGGCCTCGGCGATCATGTCCACTTCAAGACCGTAGCCCATGCCGGTTTCTTCGAGGTTCTTACGGAACGTACCGTCGATAAGGCCAACAGTGGGGAAGTTCTGAACGCCGTTGAAGCCCTGCTCCTTAAGCTCGGCAAGGTACTTCTTCATTACGCGGAAGGGGTCGGTGCCACATACGCCAGCGAGCACGGGGGTGTCCTTCACAACAGGCAGAACCTCGGCGCCCATTTCAACAACGATCTGGTTTGCATCGCCGTAGGAAAGCAGGCCAGCAAGAGAGCCGCGGCCAGCCATGCGGAATCGACCAGAGTTGTAGATAACGAAGATGTCGGCACCGCCGGCCTCAGCAGATTTAGCCGTGATGCCCGTACCAGCGCCTACACCGAGCAGGATGTTGCCTTCGTCGAGGGACTTGCGGAAGCGGTCGAGGATTTCTGTGCGGGACAATTCAAGCATGGTTTTCTCCTTTTTCCTTGAGGAACTGTTACTTTAATGAGCGTTTTCCAATAAGAGATACTGCCCTTATGGAAAAAGGCCCAATGAAGCTAGGGTTGCGGTGCCGCTTGGGGCACCCTCTGTAATAAAAAGACGAGAACTAGGTGTTCTCGTCTTTTTGTATCGTTATTGATTCATGAGGTCGATCAGCTTTTGTGCTGCGGCGATGGCGAATTCGTCGTCGTTCACATGAGCATCCATTTCGATGAGCTCAGCCTTTGTCGGGTCGATCTCATCGCGAAGCACCTGGAACAGTGCCGCATCTTCTTCGGGACCGTAGAACGGCTGGCCTTCTGCGTCGATCATCGAAACGCCCTTCAAAGGCAACATGACGGCGCACGGGCCGATAGACATGTTCACCTTGCTTGCAATAGCACGCCCAATTTGCTCGTTTTCTTCAACCGTGGTGCGCATAAGCGTAACGGTTGGGTTGTGCTTGTACAGGTTGCGAGACTGGTAATGCTCGGGGACGGTATCCCACGGGCCGAAATTCACCATGTCGTCAGCGCCTACGGACACCACAGCGGGAATACCGTTAAGGGCAGCAGCACTGCAGCGATCGGGGCCAGCGTTAAGAACGCCACCAGCAATTTCATCGCACCATTCGGTGGTAGTCAGATCGAGTACGCCTTTGATGAAGCCGCCGTTGATCAGTGATTCCATGCATTTTCCGCCCGTGCCAGTTGCATGGAATACAAGTACTTCATAGCCGTTTGATTCCAGGTATGCCTGTGCTTTCTGGATAGCGGGCGTGGTAACGCCGAACATGGTTGCAGCTACAAGCGGCTTGGAGTCTTCGTGCTTGGGAGCGGCATGCTCGAGCATGCCTGCCATGGCGGCAACCGCGTTGTTGAAGATCGTTGCAGAGAAGGAATTGATGCCCGCAACGTCAACGATGGAGGGGAACATGGCAATGTCGGATGCGCCGACGTAGGGCGAAGTATCGCCTGAAGCCATGGTGGACACCATAACCTTGGGGACGCCTACCGGCAGCTTGCGCATGCCTGCGGTTGCGATAGCGGTTCCGCCCGAGCCACCCATGGAAAAGACCCCGTCGAAGCGACCGTTGGCATACAGCGTAGGCAAAAGCTTTTCAACGCCGCGCGTCATGGTTTCTGTGGCGAAGGCGCGGTCCTTCTTTTCGGCGATGGTTGACATTTCGATATCAACTGCTGCTGCTACTTCCGTGTTGGTAACGTCAGGCATGGTTTGCGGATCGAATACGCCGCAGTGGATGGTAATGGTGTTGATGCCCAGCTCTTCGAAGCGGGTTTTAACGTAGGCGAATTCTTCGCCTTTGGTGTCAAAAGTGCCAATAATAGCAACAGTTTTCATGTAAGCCTCCCCCAAAAATAGATCCCAATAGCTTCGAGAGCTATTGACTTTTTTACAATAGATTAAGAATTGTTAGAAATCAATGAACGTGTTCATCTAGACGGACGGATTAAGCTTTTTGGGCATTCGTTAGAAGCACCTCTTCTAACTTTTCTGTTGCTTGCTTATTTAAAAATAGTGTCGTCCTACCAGGTAAACAGTGCTATCTGTTCCTATTGATACTTTTCTGAAATAGGTTTGAATCCCAATTCGATATGAAACTTTAACTGCGGTTTGCTTTATGCCATTGGGTTGTATGCTCGTCGGTGACTTCAAGCGTTGCACGGTCCACCAAATAGAAATCGACGATTTCGGCGGAAGCGGATTCTGCTCCATCTGCTGCGAAGCGGTACTTTTGCAGAACGTATTCCCGATTCGATAATCTTTCGTGCTGTTCGTTCAGGATAATGTGTAGCTCGGTAACTTGGCCAGTTTTTTCGTTTGGTTCCCTGGAGATTACGGCATAGGGGTAGCCCTTAGCCGTAATTTTGTATTCCATCTCGAATCCGTCGACCCCAATGTAGCTGGCAACCGCTGTCATTTCCTGTTTGTATGCTTGGTAGTCTTGGGCGGTAGGGCAGCCATCTTCGTCGATCTTTGGGGTTTCGTTCTGTGCATCAGGAATTGTTTTGCCGTTATAGGTGTCTAGCTGGAGTTCTTCAATTTCCCCATCCAATCTGAGGTTGCAGCGATAGTCGCTTTGCTCTTCGCCGAATATGGTGGCTGATGCGTGGTCGCTGCCCCATATAGTTTCCCAGTTTTCAGGACCAAGGTTTTTGCCGTCGTTGGCAATGTCGAAGCTGCACGTTGTGACGGTTTTCCCATTGCTTTCGAGAACAAGACGGGCGTGGGTTGAACCGAAGGGCCAATCCGGTTCTCCGATTTGCTGGAAGTGCAGTTCGTAGGCGCCATCGGGAGATTCCGATACGTCGATATCGGTTGTTTTGTAATTGATGTTGTAAAGAAGTAGGCCGCTCGCCAGCGCAATAAGAACCCAGCTCCACGCTGCGATTCCCAGGAAGATTTGGATTCCCCGTTTTTTGATAAGGACGCAGCCTACAACGTTAGCTGTGGCAATGAATAGCATTATGAGAATAAGCACCATATCGGGGTTCCTTGTATCATCGTCCTTTTGGTTGGTGCTTAGAGGATAACGCTGAGCCTTTACTTCTTGAACTTATTCAATAGGAACCCGAAAAGGCCGATGCCGTCTTCTATAGCGTTCTTTGTTCTTGTGTAGTCGCCCATGGTGTCGTTTTCGATCATGCGCTCTCGATTTTCCTTCAGGATGCGCCCCTCGGCTTCGACTCTGGCGGATGTAAGTACGGAGTCGGCAAAGTATTCCGCGGTTTCTTTTCGGTTTTCGCGCATCATGCTCTTGGCGGCTTTGAGCGATTCCCGCCGTTGTTCTTTTGTTTGTGGGGAGGCTTTCTGGGTGCATTGGCAGATGAGCGCCACGAACTTTTCCGAAAACCCTTCAGACGCGAAGCGATTTTCGAATGTATTGAAGTCTGCGCACTGTTCGCCAAGCGTGGCTACTTCGGCGCAGAATGCGTCCACTTCGGGCCGCAAGCTATCAGGCACGATGAGGTATTCATCGAAGTAGTGCGTTTTCGCATCAACGCTTTTTTGTATGTCGCTGTTCATGTTCGTGCCCTTTCTCGCATGCGTTGACTAGGGAAAGTGTTCCTTATACGACAGTGCCACAGTTGTAAGCGCGAGGGAATGAACTCATGTCCCAATATTGGTACAGGTATGCGCCCTTGTTTCCCATTTTGGATGATGGTGGTGGGGCGATTGCGCACGTTGCTCGGTGGGGCCTGCCGCTTGTTTTTGCGTGGGGCTTGATTTTCGAATGTCTGTTTTGTTTTCGGCTTTACCTTTTTCTAACGCGCTCTATGAGCCAGATTTGGCCATGTCTTATATGCTTAGTGCGAATGCGAAATTGGTACGAATGCGAAATGGTCATTCTCGAATCGGGCCAATAGGGCAAAGTTTGCTCTGGGCAGTGTCGCCGATTTTGTCTGAAGAAGTATTCAGAGACGTATTGACTGCGCCGAACAGTGTGCCGTCGAATTGAGGAACGCGTAATGAAGATACTTGCCATCAATGGCAGTCCTAAAGGCAATCGAAGCAATACCTGGCGTTTAACCATCGCTTTTCTTGAAGGTATTACCATCCAGGAAGAAAATGGCGGTGCACAGGCCCCTGAAATCGAAACCCTTAACATCAGCTCGCTTAACCTCAAACCCTGCTTGGGCTGCTTTTCGTGTTGGAGCAAGACGCCAGGCGAGTGTTGCATTCGCGACGATATGCAGGGAGTTATCAATAAAATTCTGTGGGCCGACGTTGTTGTTTGGAGTTTCCCCCTGTATTACTTCGGGTTGCCCGGTCAGCTGAAAACCCTCATCGACCGTCAGCTTCCTATGTCTCTTCCGTTCATGTGCACGGAAACGGAAAGCGGAGGGCATCCTTCTCGCTACGATATGAGCGGCAAGCGAACCGTGGTTATTTCCACGTGCGGCTTCTACACGGCCCAAGGGAACTACGACTGCGTTACCAGCCTGTACGACCGACTGTGCGGAAAAGGCGGCTACACTGCGATTTTCTGCGGACAAGGTGAGCTTTTCAGGGTGAAAGAGCTTTCAGAACGCACTGACGAATATCTTTCTTGGGTGAAGAAAGCGGGGCAGGAATTTGCTTCTGATGGCATTACCGGAGAAACTCGCGGCAAGCTTGACCAGGACCTATTCCCGCGTGATGTTTTTGAGGCGATGGCAGATGCTAGCTGGGGTGTTGGCGAATCAGGTGAAAAGGAAGATCCTAGTCTGGTGTTCACTCGCCAAATGGCAGCCCTTTATCGCAAGGAATCATGGCAGGAGCACGATGTTGTGCTTGACATGAACTATACCGATATCGGCAAGGTCTATCGCATCACTCTCGGGCAGAGGGGAAGCCGGGTTGAAGTAGAGCCTGAAGATGGCTTTGCTGATGGTTTCACTACACGCATCAACACGCCCTTTGATGTTTGGCGCTCAATTGCAAGCGGCGAGATTGCTGGAGATGAAGCGCTCATGAAGCATCTGTATTCCGTGGAGGGCGATTTCGACCTGATGATGCACTGGGGTGATTTTTTTGGCGCGGCATCGAGTGCGGGCGCAAATAATTCGGGTGCGCTTGAAGGCGTGAACAGTGGTGATGAGGGCAACGGCAAAAGCGCCAGCGAGCCGAAGACCAATATGCTGCTGCTCTTAATTCCCTGGATCGTGTTCTGGGTTGTTGCGTCTATTGATGGGTTTTGGGGCAGCTTGATCAGCGTGACGGTATGTGTGCTGCTGCCGGTTTTGATGCATCGGACAAAGGCTACGTTGTATGACCAGATTTCCGGTTTAGGGGTGGGTGCATGTTCTGTTGCGTTGCTGGCGGGAGCATCGCCGATTCTTGTTGTCCCAGTGTCATACCTTTTGTTCGGGCTGATGTGGACGGTTTCGTGCTTCCTGAAAGTGCCGCTGACTGCGCATTATTCCAAGAACAGCTATAACGGGGAAGCAGCATTGCGCAATCCGATCTTCATGAGAACGAACCGCATCCTTACGGCGGCGTGGGGAGTGCTTTACCTGGTTACGCCCATTTGGACCTATTTCATCATGCAAACGGACGCAGCAAGCTACGTTGGCGCAATCAATTCCGTTCTTCCCGCGTTGATGGGGGTGTTCACCGCATGGTTTCAGAAGTGGTATCCACGGCACATTGCGCGTGGATAGACGATCGCGTCAAGGAGCTTGGAAAAAAGGCTTCGATCTATGGTGCATTGTTCGCGCGTAAGTGATCTGCTGCCATAACCTGAAATCGGTGCGTTTCGAGGGCAGAACGCTTGACTCGATTAACGGTTCCGCCTTCTGCGACTGCCTAATCTTGCCTTGCTTGACCTTTGGGAATGAGTATTGGGCATTTTGGTGAATTGGCGTTCGGTACCGGTGTTAGCCTAACCAGCCTTGCCTTTAACGAACCCGTTACTATTCAGGCAATGGGCTACGGTTGCTTTTCGTGTTGCAGTCTTACCACCACCTGTTTAGACAAAATGCAGGGTCTTACCTCACTTCCCGATGGTGCTTTTAACCAGTGCTATGACCTTGTTGAAATGGGTTTGGAGAAAACACGACCATTCAGTCGATAGAGACGACGCCTTTGATTGCGCTATGGCCTTACCGATGCAGGGTTAGGCGCCAATACGTCGGTAACCGCCATTATTATTGCCAGTAGCGTACTGCACTCCCCAATTTGGCTTGGACCGTGTTAACAGCAGGGTACCTTCAATACAGTGAAGGTACCTTTTTCTTTTATGAAGCGAATTGGCAAGCGAATCTGGTCGCGTTTAGCGAAATTATGTGTGCCGCTTTATGAAATTGGCGCTATGACTCGGTTCCTGCTGTCTGAGCATTTTGATATTGGTGCAGCTTATGCGCAGTACGGAAGCCTGTAAATCTTTTTATTCAGCAAGGCATTTTCGGCAGCAATTGCGACGATGGGGGGGTTAAGATGTAAAGGATTTTGAAAGCATAGAAAACAGAAAAGGAGGTGCGCAAGAAATGAAAATGAGCAATAAAAACAAATTCATTTCAGGCCTGCTGGGTGTTGCGATGTGCCCCATGATGTTGCCAACCGCAGCATTCGCGGCTGATGATGGCGCAGCATCGAGGGTTTTGTCATCCCAGACCGAGTTGATTCAGTCTTCTGAGTCGGAAGGCGCTGATACGGGCCCAAGCTCAGGCGATACGCTTGAGGCGCAGTCCGAATCGGCGGGTGAAACGACCGATGAGATGACCAGCAAAGCAGCTAATGAAGAAGCAGATCTCGCAGCCGAAACTGTCGTGGAAGGTACTACGGCATCAGTTGCGGAAGTGAATGGCACGAAATATTCCAGCCTGCAGGAGGCAATTGACGCCGCATCGCGCAATGCAACGGTGAAGTTGCTGACCAATACGAAGGAGAACGTCACAATCTCCACGGACTATGTCACACTTGACCTGAACGGCTACACTCTCAACGGTGGCACCGAGAAGGGCAAGCCTGCGCTGACCGTTACGGCTCGCGTTACCGTCATGGACAGCAGCGAAGCCCAAACGGGCACTATCATGCGTGAGGATACCGCAGAGAACTCCGGCGTTTCTTCCCACTACGTTATTGACGTGCAGGGCGGTAATGACGGCTGGCTGTTCTTCCAGAGCGGCAATGTAAAGAATGGCAGCGGCGCCGGCGGAACGAAGGGTGCATCCCTTGTTCGCGTTGGCGACGACAGCAAGCCTGGTGTGCCGGGTCTGACTATTAGTGGTGGCACGTTCACGCAGGATAACTTCATCGTCCTTAAGTGCGACCACGGCAACCTCTACGTCAAGGGCGGCATCATTAATTCTGCGAACAGCTATGCGATCCAGAACTGGAAGAACGCTACTATTAAGGACAACGCGGTCATTAACGGCAACGTTTCGACGTGGACATTCGGCGGAGCGGGCTCTGACTTCAGATTCAGGGTGGCACCGTAAACGGCAATGTTGAGTCAGTGACTTACGACGGCGTCGAGGGCAAACCGGCGAAGGTGTCCATCACGGGCGGCACTGTTAGCGGTGCACTTAAGACGGTTGATTACAGCACAGGTTCCGCTACCGATGACCCCACAAAAGCGGCGATTGAGGTCACTGCCGGTACGTTCAGCACCGCCGATCCGTCCTCCTATCTGGTTGAAGGCTCCACTGTTACCAAGAACGATGACGGCACGTACGGTGTAGAGAAGGCCTATCTTGCCAAGGTTGGCGAAACCAGCTACTACACCATGGACGAGGCGTTCAAGGCGCAGACCGCAAGTGGCGAAGCCATCACCTTGTTGCGCGACTACACCACGGGTAGCACGTTCAACTCTGGAACCGTTGCTCGCGTGGTTGACCTGAATGGCCACACCTGGACGTGCACGGGAACCGATGCAAACTCCGCGGCGTTCGAGATCAACTACCCCAACGCATCGCTTACGGTGAAGAACGGTAAGGTCGTGAGCTCGCAGCTCATTGGCTTGATTCCGTCTGCCTCGGGCGGCACCATCACGTACGACAACTCCATTCTTACGTTCGATGGTGTTAAAGCGTCTACCACCGCCACGAGCGGCATCGAGACGAACGGCAACAACACGAACGACACCGTTGTTCTGAAGGACAGCACGCTCAACGTTCCCAACGGCTTTGGCATTTACTTCCCCAGCAGCGGAACGCTGACCATCGATAACTCCACGATTAACGCGAAAACGATGGGTGCGCAGGTGTGCTCGGGCAACCTGAACGTTACTGCTGGTAGCGCGATTACCGTGTCGGGCGACCCGGTTGAGAAGACCGAGGGCGACGGTGCCATCCAGGACGGCGCGGCAATTTCCATTGTCAACCGCGCTGGCTACAAGGGCCTTGGCCAAATCGCCATCACGGGTGGCACCTTCACGGCGAAGGACAACAACGCGGCAATCAAGGCCTACACCTGGGATTCCTCGACGAAGCAGGAGTCGGCTTTCGACAACTCCGCTAAGACGGTCGCTGTTTCCGGCGGCACGTTCTCGTCTGCCGTCTCCGCCGACCTGTGTGCGGAAGGCTGTACTCCCATCGCAAATACCGACGGTACGCATAGCGTCGCCTCTGGCGTAGCGTATGTTGCAGGGAAGGGGTTTGACACCCTGCAGGCCGCCATCGACGCAGCCCAGGACGGCGAGACCGTCACGCTGCTGACGGATGCGACCGAAGATGCAACCATTGCTGCTGGCAAGAACATCACACTTGACCTTGGCGGCAAGACGTTGACGAACACGAACGCCGGCAAGGCAACGCTGACCATCACGAAGGGCGCTACGGCTACCGTGAAGAACGGCAGCATTGTTGGTGGCACGGGCTACTACACCATCGATAGCTACGGCACAGCAACGCTCGAAGATGTCACGGCTACGGCGGGCAACACGGATTCCTCTATGATTAGAAACGATGGCACCCTGACCATCGAGAGCGGTTCGTATTCGGGTGGTCTGAACGTTGTGAAGAGCGAGGAAGACTCAACTCTTAACATTAACGGCGGCAGGTTCGAGCTGAGCTATGCAACGTCGGGTTATACGGGCGTTGTTTTCGCCTACGGCAACACGACGATCACTGGCGGCGAGTTTGTCCAGAGTCTGACCACCACAGGAAGGTGGAACCACCCTCAGGTCATTGCGACCGGTATGGTGGAAGGTCACCCGTCCTTCACGAAGATTACGGGCGGCACATTTACCAACAAATACTCGGATGGCTCTAACATATTCCGCGGAGTCGGCAAAGGCACCAGCGACAACTTCGAAGTATCAGGTGGTACGTTCAACAAGTCGGTTCCCTCGAGTTATTTCGCCGACGGACTTACTTGCGCCAAGAACGCCGATGGCACGTATGGCATTGCAACGGCAATTGCCCAGATTGGCACCGATAGGTACACCAGCCTTAAGGCTGCAATTTCTGCGGCTAAGAAAGGCAAGACCATCCAGCTGCTGAACGACACCACGGAAAACATCACCATCAATGCGTCCAAGCAGATTACGCTTGACCTGAATGGACATACCCTCAACGGTGGCACGGGCACTGCGAAGGCGGCCATCCTAAACAAGGGCAACGTGACCATCACCGACACGAGTGCCAACAAGACCGGCACTATCAAGCGTGATGACCAGGGCATCGAGGGCGAGACCAGCTATTACGTTATCAAGAACATCGGCACGATGGTTATCGACCAGGCGAATGTTGCGAACAACTCCGGCTACAAGAAAGCAAATTCCTCTGGCTCCATGGTCGGTTCATCTCTGATTTGCAACGGCGATGACGATCCTCAGGCATCGCTCACTATTAATGGTGGCACGTTCAATCAGCCGAACTTCCTGGTTGTCAAGAACGGCACCAATGGTACGCTGACCGTGAATGGCGGCACGCTGACGAGCAATCATTCTGCAGTGCAGAACTGGAACAAGGCTCAGATTCTGGGCGGTAGCCTGATCGGCCAAATTTGGACCGATGCTTGGGTTGAGGGCGCGATCGGCGAAACCATCATTGGTGGCGACGCTCAGTTCACTGGCGAGATCGTGGTAGATATCACGGGTGAAGTTCCTCCGACCCTGAAGATTGAAGGCGGCTCTCTTGACGTCACGTCGTGGCGCGTGACCAGCGCTGCTGCCGCGGCAAATGCCACCGTCGCAGTTTCTGGTGGCACCTTCAAGGCCGCTGTCCCTGAAAACTACTGCGCCGAGGGCTATGCCCCTGCTGCCAACGCCGATGGCACATATGGCGTCAAGCTTGCCGAAGGCGCATACTTGCTGCAGGATTATCGCACCGGCGACCAGGCCTCTTGGACGTATCCGACCAAAGAAGGCATGGCGTTTGCTGGTTGGTACAAGGACGCTACGTTCACGACCCCTTGCGCTGCAAGTGATATCGAGGGCGCTGCCTATGCCAAGTTTGTTCCCATCACCGACCTGCTGAAGTTTAAGGGCGGTTCGCTGAGGATGGACAAGGGTGTGCCGAGTGAGTCTACCTATCTGCGTTTCGGTTACACTAAGGCTATTCCTGAAAAAGCCACATACATCGAGAACGGCTGGTATTACAAGATGCTTAGCGCTCCCACTTCTGGCGACCGCCGTCTCGTGGCCTACAATAACGCCTTGAACAATGACGGTACCATCACGTCGAACTTGGTGTTCAATGGAGTGGCGAAGAATTACTACACTGCCAACTTCACTGAAAAGGCGTTTGTCAAGTACATGACCGTTGACGGAACTACCGTCGAAGCGGTCGAGGATGCTTACCATTCGCGCTCGGTAAGCGAGGTTGCAGATGCTATTCTTGCGCATCCTATGGCAAGTGAAGCTGAGAAAGATTATGCTACGAGCATTAAGTCTGCAATCCAGTAGAGAGTTGAATGACATGCTAAAGAAATACGAGAGCCCCGAGCTGGAAGTCATCGAGTTGGAGAATCGCGATGTTATCGTTTCTTCTGATCTCGATGGCGACAACGGCGTGAATCCGGGCGATTGGCAATAGGCATTCAGCTTCGCAAGGCCCTGCTCGGCTTGCCAGGCGGGGCCTTGCGATGATTCACAGCTTGATGAATCTAGCGAGGGCGGGCGGTTTGCGTCCGCCCTTCGTTTGTTTGCGGATTTCCACTGATTGAACGAAGGGTTACCAAATCTATGGATACGCGAAAACGTAATGTACTTATCGGCGCGGGCGCGGCGATTTTGGTTGTCGTTGTGATTCTTGTCGTTTTGATGGTATCGGGCGGCTCGAGCCAGGATGAGGCGGCGTCGAAAACGGACAGCGCTGTTGCAATTGCCTCCGACGCATCTTCTAAGGACGTAGGCGCAATGCATGCGTCAGGCGACGGCACGGCCGACAACGAGGTTGATGCGTCCGAGGCGTATGGAGATTCCCCTGATGCCGCGACGGGCGAGTCCTCCGCTGGCGCGTCGACTTTTGGCGGCGACGCTCCGAGCGTGAGCGGCTCTGGCTCCACTTCGGACAACCAGTCGGGCAGCTCGAACGCAGGCAGTGGCGATTCATCCGACAAGGGTTCGGGCGATTCTGCAGGCAGCGACCCGGCGGGTGACGCCGATCCCGGCGTCAAAACTGAGCTCGATGGCTCAAAGTGGACGGGTTACTACTAAGCCACCTATCCTTCTCGCGCCTACTGCTCGGCAGCGGAGCAATCGAAGCGGGTTCCAGGACGATTCCCGGAACCCGCTTTTTTAGCATCCTTCATTTTTGTTGGCTGTGATTTTCCCACTTCTCGTTTTGAGCGGCGGTCATTTTAGGGTCATCGTTTCGGGTTGCTGTCTGTTTCCCAGCAATCAATTTCGCAGACGCTTCCCAACCTTCGTCAAAAGCGGCGGTCGCTTTCTTGGGCCTTCGTCTTTCTACATCCTGGTAACCTCAAGGCGTTTGAGCAGGTCGATGTCTTCTTGCGCGCTACGTGCGTCGGCGACGAGCTCGCTCATGCTCGCGTTGCGCGAGAGTCCCTTGCGGATAACGTGCCCCACTTGATAGAGGCACGCTGCTGGAGCAAGCCACGCGTGCTTGCGCGCTGACGCCCAATGAGCGCGCCCGCCCTCATAAAGATAGCGAACCAAGGCCGCGGGGCTGCGGAAGTTGTGCAGCACCGTGCGGGTTGCCCGCGCGCCACGTTCCATCTTGCGCCCCATGTTCCCCCGCTGCATGATGTAGAGCAGAAGGTCGCTCGCAAGCTCCGCGTCGGCTTCGCCAAACCACGTTGCCGATGTCTGAAGCCCCAGGTAGGTGCGGCAAAGCCACGTTGTGGTGACCGCCAGCTTCTCCATGCCGATCTGCTGCGCCGCATGTTGAAAGCCGCACTCCCAAAGCTCGTCGGTCAAGTGCGCGCCAACGAACATCTGCCAATCCAGAATCTGGCGAAGCCCCAGACCCGAACCTAGATGCTGGTTGACATGCGCGAGCAACACCAGGCCGTTCTCGAGCGGCGGCAACACGGGCACGCTAAAGCCCGCGACATCGGTCCATTCGGCGCGCGGAATGGCGTCGTAAATAGCCTGGTCAAGGAAGTGTGCCTGCTGCTTGTTGGTGCATGTGCTGAAATACCGATGCAGCTCGATTTCGGGACAGCCCGCCTTCTTGAAGCCCGCGTGGCGCGGATTGATTTCAAGCTCAATATCGTTTTCCCATCCCAAGCGCTCCATGAGCGAAAATGCTTGCTCGAAATGGTCGGGCGGCACGATGAGGTCGATGTCGCCCATACTGCGACTGTTTGGCTGCGGGTAATTTGCCGCAGCGGCCGCACCCTTCAGCACGGCAACGGGGATGCCTGCCTGGCGAAACTCGGCGAGCACGCTGTCTTGCGCCATCATGAGGCGATACCAGCCCGACAGGTTTTTCCCGGCGCGCGCAAGGTATTCCGCCTGGTCGGCAGGGGAGAGCCCAAGGGATTCGACGGCGTTTGCCGGATAGCCGATGGCGGATTGCGCCTCCAGCTCGGACCGCACGGCAGCCCACAGACCGTCAGGGATGGGTGGAACGGGGAGCGGGATCGGGGCTGGGTGATTTGTCTCAGGTGTGGCGGTTCTGCCTGCAACGGGGGCTGGGCTGCCCGCCTTGCCATCTGGCGTGCTTGCAGGCGAGCTGGAAAGCCTGGCCGTGGGAGCTTCGTCGCGCGCAGCGTATTGAAGGGCGCTTTCGGCGGCGATGATTCTGATCGCGTATTCTTCGGCGGCGGAAAGCTCCACGGACTTATCCTCTCGTTGCTTCGTTGCGGCATGCGCGCACGTGGAAATTGCTTGCGAACCTGGCAATCGGTCGCGCGCTCTTCCTGTGCGCCTATAATATAGCAGCGTTAATCATGGATCGAGAAATGCCTACACACCGTGCAATTCGGGGGTAGTTGCGGTTGCTGTCGCCGCCTGTGAGCAGCCACTAGCTGCCTGCAATCCCCTTGTGCCAGCTGCAACCCGCTCGTGTCGTCGTCGCCTTCCCAAGGAGCGAAGTTTATGTTCTGCGTCCAAATAGCCGAGGTTCTTGTCGCCATCGAGAACCGCTATGCGTTCACCGAGTGGCTTTGCGCGGACTACATTGTTGATGTTTTACCTGATGAATGCACGTTTTCGGTATCGGCGACGCCAGAGGAGATTGCGGCGGAAAACAGTGATGAGGGCACGTTCTCGCCCGCGTATTGCGAGTCGCTTGTGCTCTACCGCAAGATTTGCACGCGCATGCTGGACTACGACGCGTTCCTGTTCCATGCGGCAATCGTCTCGTATGCGGGCCGCGGCTTCGCGTTCGCGGCGAAAAGCGGCACGGGCAAGAGCACGCACGTCGCGCAGTGGATGCGCGCGCTGGGCGGCGACGTGACGGTGGTGAACGGCGACAAGCCCATTCTGCGCTGGCGAACCGGGGAAGTTGCCGAGCCTCCAGATGGGACGCCCAGCGGGGAAGGCGCATGTGCTTGTACCTCTTCCGCTGTGCCTCCTAGTGAGGAAGGAGTCGAAACCACCTGCAACCAGCCGGTGGGTGAGTTCGTCGCGTACGGCACTCCATACTGCGGCAAGGAAAACTGGGGACAAAACACAAGCGTTCCCCTTCGCGCCGTTTGCTTTATCGAGCGCTGCGAGCCGGGCGAGCCGGACCGCCTGTCCCGTTTGGAAGATGACAGGGAAGTCGTCGCGCGCATCATGAATCAGATTCTGATGCCGCATGATCCCGCTTTGGCTGTTCGGCAGCTTGATTTGCTTGATAGGTTGGTGAACAGCGTGCCGTTTTACGTGCTGCGTTGCACGCCGACTCCTGCCGCCTTTGACGCGGCGTTCCAGATGACGCTGTGCGATAATGGGCGTGAACGAATGCATCGATGCGAAGGATCTGGGCATGAAGATTAAAGACGGTTTCATCGTGAACAAAGTGGGTAGTCAGCACGTGGTCGTGCCGGTGGGCGAGGCCAGCATGGAGCGCCACTGCATGATTCGTCTGAACGATACGGGCGCGTTCCTGTGGGAGCAGCTTGGTGCAAATACCACGGAAGATGTGCTGGTCCGGGCTCTGCTGGCGGAATACGCGGTCGACGAAGACACGGCGCGTGCCGATGTTGCGGTGTTTTTGGGCAAGCTTCGCGATGCCGACTTGCTTGAGGAGTAGAAGCCTAACCGTTAGGTTCCAGTCGGCAAGCGATTCATGACGTGCAAAAAAGACATACCATCGGCGGCGCCTGATGCAGGTGGGTCTTCCTCCCCTGATGAGCCGCGTAAAATCGAGGACGTGCTCGCATTCGAGGGCTTTTACATGGGGCCGCCCGTGGGCGTTTCCATGTGGCCGATGCTGCGCAACCGCCACGACGTGATAATGGTAGTGCCAGCCGAGGGCGAGCTACGCCGCTACGATGTGGCGCTGTACTGCCGCGGTGAGAAGTACGTGCTGCATCGCGTGGTGGGGCATTACGGGAACGGCTCTGAAAAAGGCTACGTGATCTGTGGAGATAACTGCGTCATGCTGGAATACATCCCGCGTGAGGACGTGCTCGGCATACTGCGAGGCTTCTATCGCGACGGCCGCCACATCGATTGCGAGACCTCCCGCGGATACCATGCGTACTCGAAGCTGTGGGTGGCGCTCTTTCCCGTACGCAAGATGTGCAAGGGCGCAAACGCTGAGGTAAGGCGCGTGGGCAAGCGCGTTCTTGTGGCATGCGGCCTGCGCAAACGCGATGCCGCGAGCGAAGCGGGGCGAAAATGATGCGCAGGGCTGAGGCGCGTGAGCAAGACAAGGTCACCTACGCGTGGCTGTTCGCGCAGTCGAGGGCTCAGCATGGCCGCATTGTGGCGCTGTCGGCGCTGTGCACGGTACAAGCGGCGGTGCTCGTGAGCTTCGCTCTGGCATGCCGCGCCGTCATCGACCAGGCGGTCGCGGGAAACATCGACGGCTTGCTGGCAAGCGCGGCGGTACTTGCAGGCGTTATCATCGCACAGTTGGCGCTTCGCCTGGCTATCAACAGCACCCAGGAGCTCATTCGGGCCCGTTTCGCCCTTGAACTGCGGAAATCGATGCTCGATAGCATCTTCGCCGCGCGCTTTGGCAGTGTTTTGCGCTTCCATTCCGGCGAGCTTTCCAACCGCATGTTCTCCGACGTGCAGGTTGTGTCGAACGGCGTGGCGACCATCATCCCGAGCTTTGTGTCCATGCTCATGCAGCTTGTGTTCGCCATTGCGGTGCTCGCGCTGATCAGCCCGCCCATGGTGGCCCTGTTCGCTGCCGCCGCGCTGCTTTCGTTCGTGCTGGCGCGCACGCTGCGCGGACGGTTGAAGATGCTGCACAAGATCGTGCAGGAAAAGGAAGGCGCTGTGCGCGTGTTTCTGCAAGAGGCGCTCGAGCATCAGCTGGTCATCCGCTCGTTCGGGGCTCAGCCTGCCACGAGCGCACGAGCCGACACGCTGCAGGAGGATCATTTCACCGCGCAGATGCGCCGACGCGGGTACTCCATCGCCGCCAACGCGAGTTTCTCGTTCTTCTTCAACGCGCTGTATGCCGTGGCACTCACGTGGTGTGCGTTCGAGCTTCTGCATGGCACCATGAGCTACGGTACGCTTATGGCGGTGCTGCAGCTGGTGGCGCGCATTCAGGCGCCGGTTTCAAGCTTGTCGGGCATGCTGCCGCAGCTGTATCAGACGCTGGCATCGGCGGAGCGCCTGATGGAGGTGGCGGAATTGCCGCACTCGGAGGGCTTCTTGCCTGTGGCCGCCGAGGAATTCTATCAGCGCCTCTCAGGCGTGCGGATGCGCGGTCTGGCGTTTTCCTACGACGATGAGGAAGCGGAAGGTGTCGCCGCTTGCGCCGAGGAGGAGAAAGCAAAAGGCGCTTCCATGCTCATTGGGGGAGCGAGGGAGGAAGATGGCGCTGCGTCCCTGGATGGGCCCGATACCGTTGAAAGCGCCCCGAATCGCTGCGTAGAAGTTATCGATTCCCCCTACGGTGCGGGCGAGACAGAAGGCGGCGTTGCGTCTGCAGGGGGGATGGAGGCTCCTTCTGGGGAAGAGCCCATGAGCTTGACCTGCGCTAACGTATTCGTTCCCAAGGGTTCCTTCGTGGTGGTGGAAGGTCCATCCGGCTCCGGGAAATCCACGCTGTTCAAGCTGCTATTAGGTGCCTACGATGCGGACGGCTTCGTGTACGAGCTCTCCGTAGGTGCCGCGACGTCCGCAGCTGCTGTGCCCGATGCCCCCGCAAGCTCGGTCGCTACGGGCGCGCCTCTTACCGATGCCCCTGCGAGTGCGTTCGCCGTTCCCGCCTGCTCTGCATCTCAGGTGCCGCCTGGCGTGTTTGCCTATGTGCCGCAAGACAACTTCCTATTCGCAGGCTCAATTCGCGAAAACGTGGCGTTCACCGCCCCTGATGTGACTGATGACCAGGTAAAACGTGCATGTGAAGTGGCGTGTGCGTGGGATTTTGTGGAAGAGCTTCCGTTGGGACTCGACACGATGATCGGCGAGCACGGGCAGGGCCTTTCCCAGGGACAGTTGCAACGTCTGGCTATCGCGCGCGCAGTGTGCTCGAGCGCTCCCATCATGGTTCTCGACGAGGTCACGAGCGCGCTCGATGACGCGACCGAAGCGGCTGTTCTTGCCAATATAGCCTCACTACCTGGTAAAACGATTTTCGTCGCTGCCCATCGCGCAAAGGCGCGCGAGTTCGCCACCATGCGCCTTCACGTGGAAGATGGTGTGCTGGCCGAAGCGCGTTAGGATACTTTCCTGCATTGACTTCGTCAAACACGCCCCCATCGGGGAGCAAAACCCAAGTTCAGTTGACCTCCGACCATCCCCTTTGCTCCTGGCGCGGCGCCTTCCCGCCGCGCCAGGTCTTGCAATCGTCGCTGCATCCAAATTGTCGTGCGACAAATGCGCCTCTCGAGCAAAACATGTGGTGGATTATTGTTGGTAGATCAGGCAAAGTGATGAGCTATCAGCACGGAGCTGGGAACGGGGAGGAGAAGCGGAGCCTGTTTCGCAAGGGCATGAGGTTGACCTGCCTCATCGGCATTGCCATGTTCGTAGCCGCGCAGGTATTCGCTGAACCCGTAGCCAGCATCTTCGTCTCGTATGATCAGGGTCTGTACGACCTGTCGGTCGGAGCGCTCAGAATCTACTGCACGTCCTATCTGTTCATGGGCTTCACGTACTTCAGCTCATCCATGTTCACGGCCGTGGAAAACGGCGGGATTTCCGCGGCAATCGCCTTCGCACACAGCCTGAGTTCACTTTGTATGCAGGCTGGAAGGCGGCCCCTGCTACCGTTGAGCCTGGTGCTGGCGACAACGGCAACAACGGCAACAACGGAGGCACCGGCGATAGCTCTTCTGCCAATGCGAATGTAAACATCAACACCGTTAACGACAATGGCGACAATGCCGCAAGCGAAGCAAAGGCGACTACCGTGAAAACGGGTGACAACCTTGCTCTTATTGGCGGAGCAATTGCCCTGATTGCCGTTGCGGCTGCTGGTGTTGCTGCATTTGCGCTGCGTCGCAGGAAGATGAACTAGTGCATTACGCTTGTTTATCTCTGTTTGCTGCACGGTAATACAGAATAGGGCTGTTTGATGAAAGGGGCCGAGCTTGGAGGTAGTCCAGGCTCGGCCCCTTCGCTTTGAAGTGCAATTAGGGCAGCCTCCAATTGCGGGTTATTTCCTAGCTAAAGCATGATTTTGGAGTTAAGCAAAGCCGACTTCTGCCAACAGGCAGCACCGCAGGGTAATGTGTGGCGCATGACGTTAAACGAGACTGTTTTCATTGTTGCTGTAGCGATTTTGCTCTTAAGCTGCTTCTGCTAACCTTCGTGACGCCTGTAATGACCCGTGAATTCGCTCATAATGATGTGGGCAATAGAGTTAATTCAGTGAACCTATAAATGAGTACACGAATTAATCATATGCATGAATAGAGCTATAATCTGAAAATTAAGAATGGCTATACCGCCGATTCCATTTGGGGACCCGTGAATACAACCTTACTTCGTCGAGCGATAAGCATTTTGCTTCCGCAACGCTCATAGTCTCGTTTATTCCCGTTCAAGGCTTTGCTGAGCCTTCTGATATGACGGGTTCTAATCTCGATTCCGCCTCTTCCGACAGTGCGCAATTGACGGGGGCAATTCTTCTGATGCTTCTATAAATGCATCTGAGGAATCGGTTCACGAGGATTCTTCCACATATGGTGAAGCTGGAACGCCCATGCTCGCCAATGTCGATGTTGGCGTTTCTTCTTCTGACGATTCTGACGTTGAGGGGGCTGATGCGCCTGCGCCCGCAGCAAATGCCGCAGCACCCCTCGTTGATATCATTGAGGCAGATGCTTCCGGAAACCCCCATTCGCAGATGTATACCGCGTTGCTCGACAAGGACGGAAAGGTTGTAGGCACGAACGATCCCGACCGCGCGATTGACCAGCGTTATAAGTCTGTTGAGCAAGGTGGGGAAGGTGCTGGCCTCTCAAAGGGCGACAACGTGACGGTTCATTTTCGGATGGCTGCCGTGACGCCGAACAACGCTGATGGCGAAGGCACGGGCGTTCAGGAGGACACAACCTACTATATGGAGCTTCCCTGGTAACTTGTTGCTGCCAAGCAGCATCGGCTTCGGTATAGATGCGTCTACCGCCTTCGGTGGGCCCTGATGGTGGTAGGGGGCCTTTTTCGTCGTAATATTACACGGTTCTTGTGCTGACGCCACATACGTTACGACGTTATGTTGCGTGACGAGCAAGCTCATTCGTGGTTTATTTTCGCATTACGCAAGGTGTTATTTCTGCAGGGAAGGTTTTTATGGGGGATGTCGCCTGTTTTGCGACAAACGACGACCTTCACGGAGGCGAAAAGGTGCAGTTCGCGGTAGGTAGATTGTTTTCGTAACTGGCTTATCGTTAAGCCATGAACAGCGCTACCCAAATCGGCATTGTTAGGATACAGCCGACCGTGGTGATTACATTAATAGCGCTGGCGTACGGTGCGTCCTTCTCGTAAATTTGCGCCATTTGCACCGTTGCTGAGGCGGATGGAGTGATGGTGGCAAGAAGCGTAATGAGCAGGATCGACTGGCCGTTTGTCACCAACGTGTCTACGCCGCTGAACTTGAGCACAAGCGTGACTATGGCAGGGATCAGCACTAGTCTGATGAAGGCGACGAGCCAAACGCGCTTGTTGGCTACGATTTGACGCAAGTCCATGCCTCCGATGATCATGCCCGTTACCAGCATGGCAGCAGGGCCGATCATCTGTCCTACGTCGTAGGTGAAGGTGCCGAAAGGCTCAACAAGCTTGATGCCGAGCACCATGAGCACGATGCCAGCGGCGACAGCAAGCAAGTTGATATTGAACAGAACGGCGCGGACATCAATGTGATGATTCTCGCTGATAAGGGACTTGCCATGTGTCCAAATCAGGATCGTTTGCACGCTCATGTAGGCAAGCGAGTAGACCACCCACTCGTCGCCCAAGATGAAGCCGACAAGCGGGATGATCAGATTACCGCAATTCGAGTAGATGCTTGCCGCCCGCTCAATAGGGGAGAGGTGAAGCGGCTTTGCCAGGATTTTCGTCAGGATGATTTGCCCAACCTGGAGCACGATAGCGCAGACAACTGCGAATAGAAAACCTTGCAGTACATCTGGAGTTAAATCAACCTGCGTTGCAGAAATGAAAGCGCACGGGCAGATGGCGTATACAGACAGGACGGAGAGCGTTTTGCTGTCTCCCGTTTTCAGGAGATGAAGGCGCACTAACGCGAATCCGACAGCCATGATTAGGAATAGCGAAGCGATTTTTTCTATAAGCAGGAGAGTGATCATGGCTCTGGATTATACACCTGCGGCGCAAGGGGTATATGGAGAGGCTAATGGGGCAGCAGCTCCTTAGCGAATTCTCTCTCCAAAAATTGGATTGCAAACCATTGCTCCTAAGGCGTTGATTATGGGAAAATTATTTTAAGCCATCACTCGGCTCGCGTGAGTGCTTCCGTGCACGAACCTGAGCGAATCGTGTGGGCGCAAAGTAGATCCACAGAAAACCGACCTACGAACAAGGAGCGCCTTATGTACAGACAGCATGTTTCGCCGCAAACCCAGAACAAACGCACCAGCTCGCTCATCTGCGCCGCGAAGCGTCGTACGGGTGCCAGAATCGCTACTTTTGGATTGAGCGTCCTTGTGGCGGGGCAGCTTATGCTGCCCGGTGTGGCTTTGGCAGCCGAAATGCCCGAGACCGTTGCGGGGCAAGACGCCGCTGCAACTGCAGTTGCAGATCCGGCTGCGCCTGTCATTGCCAAGCAAGCGGCAGAAGCCCCAGCTGCTACCGCCGATGTAGCTGCATCCTCCGTAATGGATGCTGAGCCGGCAGCACCCGCTGCAGCTGCGACTGAATCTGCACCTGGAGCGGCCCAGAATACAGCTGAAACCGAAGCAGCCGTCGCGCCTGCAGGCGATTCGACCGCTGCGCCAGCACCTAAATCTGTCGCTACCACACCAGCACCTGCAGCGGCACCTGCATCCCGTGGCGCAACCAACCCAGGCGGAGGCAAAGTCATAATTAATACCACCGTTGTCAATCATTTTTATGACCTGGAGTTGCCCCCTGCATTCACGTTAATTCAGGGCGAGACGTTCGTGTACGACTTCCCCGACGCGCCTGAGGATTTCACCCTCCGGCGTAACGAAAGCGTCCACTTCTTCAGGATTGATCCCGATACTGAGTCCCTTGTTAAAACCGAGAACCCCAAAGAGGCAAACGTTTCGATCAGCCTGGCTGCCATCGACAATCACGAAAGAGCGACCTTGGTCTTTACGGGCGGCGGCGCCGATCCTCTGATTTCCTACAGCCTGGATCTGTTGCATTTGATCTGCATTGGCGCACTCGCCGACTTCGATTTCAGCAACTACAACAACGGGGAGGGGACCATTCTCGAGACACGACACGAGTACTTCATCCGCTGTGTCTTTGGCAGCAACGTATATTTGATTGCAACCGACACGACCGATCCTGAGCCCGACCCGGGCGCCAAGCCGGACCCGGATGTAAAGCCCGACCTGGAAATTAAGACCGAGTTTGCTCCTCAGTCTGAAGCGGAAAATCCGGTAGCGGACTCTGTCTCCGCAAAGACAGCTGCGGTTGTTGAGCCTGCCAAGACCGCCTTGCCCGCAACGGGCGATAGCGACGCAATGGCGGTTGCCCTGGGCGCCGCTGGCGCAGCAGCTGCAGCAGCCGCGGCTGGCATTGCCGCGGCAAGGCGTTGCAACCGCTAGCTAGCACCGAAAGCGCACGTTCGCACAAACAAGCAAAACTCCAACGAGAAACGGCCTAGTCATTCGACTGGGCCGTATCTCGTTTCGAGGATTTGCGCCAGCGGTAGGGCTGTTCCAACAAGGCCCGAACGCACGTGTGCTGATCGTTCGAACCGATTGTCCGGTATCTACCCGTCTGCTTGCCATTCTGTTATATGCCGCAGCTGCGTTCGCTCATCATCTGCGTATATGTATCAACTGCAAGGCCATCGGGAGAGTGACGCGATGATCTCATGCGGCAGTGGAAAGCCTTCATTTGCGGGCCTTTGTGGTATGTTGGCACGAAGCAAGCTAAGGCTGAGGTGAGGGTAAAGAAGCGGAGGGATGGCATATGGCGAAGATCGGCACCGGCGCCGCCGAGGGCAAGAGGACAGCGTACATCAACGCAAACGTTCTCGATGGAACCGAGGGCATGGAGACGCTTGAAAACCACGCGGTCGTGGTCGAGGGACGGCGCATCGTTGATGTCACACCCCTAGCCGATGCCGATTTGTCTGGATGCGAGACCTTTGACCTCAAGGGCGCCTATCTCCTTCCGGGCCTCATAAACATGCATGTGCATCTGGCAGGCAACGGCAAACCCCAGAAGAAGCAGCGTGATAACGAGGCGCTGGTAAGGAAAATTATGTCGAACGGTCTTACGCGAGCCGTCGCCTACCGCCTTGTCTCCGAATACGCGCGCCTCGAGCTGCACAGCGGCGTCACCACCATACGAACAGTAGGCGGCCTGGGTGACTTCGACACGCGCGTGCGTGATGACGCCGCGGCGGGAAAGTTGGAGGCTCCGCGCATTCTTGCTGCCAATATGGGCATATCGGTGCCGGGAGGTCACATGGCCGGTTCGGTTGCCATCGCGGCAAATAGCATTCCAGAGGCGCTTGCGCAGGTTGAGACTGCCAGGTTGCAGGGTGTCGATCTTGTCAAGCTCATGATTACCGGCGGCGTCCTTGATGCCAAAGAAAAGGGTACGCCTGGCGAGCTCAAGATGGAGCCGGATATGGTGCGCGCGGTTTGCGACAAGGCGCACGGGCTGGGCTTTATCGTTGCTGCGCATGTCGAGTCAACCGAAGGCGTGCGTGTGGCGCTCGAGTGTGGCGTAGACTCGATCGAGCACGGTGCTGCTCCGACGGACGAGGTGATGCGCCTGTTCAAGGAGGGAAATTCCTTCCTGTGCGCTACGCTTTCTCCTGCGCTTCCGTATGCGCTGTTCGATCGCTCCGTCTCTTGTGCAAGCGAGGTCGAGCAGTTTAACGGCAATATGGTCTTCGAGGGCATTATCGCCAATGCCAAGGCAGCCTTGGAGCAGGGGGTTCCTGTGGCGCTTGGCAATGACGTTGGGTGTCCCTGGATCACTCAGTACGATTTTTGGCGCGAGCTGTGCTACTTCGAGAAGTATGTTGGCGTGTCGCGCTCGTTTGCTCTTCATACTGCAACATTGCGCAATGCCCAGCTTGCCGGCATCGACGACATCACGGGCTCAATCGAGGTGGGGAAGGAGGCTGACATGATCGTCGTAACCGGCAACCCGCTGGAGGACCTGCGCGCGTTGCGCACGGTAAAACACGTCATTCATCGAGGGCGGCTCATCGTCAACCCCCGCGTGAAGCGCAAGGCCGTAATCGATCGCGAGCTTGACAAGTTCCTCTAGGGACAAATGACAAGTTTTGACGAATGGGTAATAGGTACAAAGACGCCGTGGGGTCTCACCCCCACACGGTGCGCTGCTCGCGCTGCTTGACTGCGTATTCTACGCGGCGAGCGTGCACGGGAGGCAGTTCGCCGGCAAGCCTGCATGTGCAGTGACGACGCTTTGGCGTGCAGGATCCACCTCGGCGCTTGACGAGCTGAACCGTTGCTTCACATTCAGCGGCATGCCGGTAGCCTCTTCGACCTACTGGAACATGATGCTCAACAGCGGCGACGACTCCTTTGGGGAGGACGTGTTGCATCAGCTTGGGGATAACATGGCCCGTCTGGTGAGGGCGACAAGGGCCTAACGCCTAAAGACGATTTCATCGGAATTCGATTGCCCGACGGGCGCCTGCTTGGCAGCGGATGGCCGCTGCATGTGGCCAAAGGCTCTTCATCAAAACAGAATCCCCGTCCTTGCGAATAAATGTTCGCTGATGCTTCCGCTGACGTTGTCAAAAACATCGTTAAAGAACTCTATAGGCTGGACGCCGCGGTTGACGGTGGGCCCCGGAGTGTGATTGCTTCGGGCCACTGTCAACCTATGGAGACGTTTGTTTTCGGTCGTCCCAATTCGGCTCTTGCGGACCCGAATTATGAATTATTCCCGCAAGGCCCTATTATTCCCGTACCGCCGAGTGCTCCGCCGTGCCGCCCAGTAGGGGCATACGGGAATAATTGAGCCGTTTTCCCATGTAGACATGCAAAAAGAAAGCTTCCGAACCAGAGGGTTCGGAAGCCGTTATCCCCACTATTTCGCTGGCGGCTTTGCTCTGCTGCGATGCCGAAACAGTGCCAGGCGGTACTCGGCAGCACCAAAACGCGAGTTCGAAAGCCAGTTCCCGCTATTCCCACTCTTTCAAGTTCATTTGCCGTGGCGACATTCCAATTGGGTCTAGTTTGGTTGTCGATTTGTCCACCTTGCCACCGAATCCCTCCGTGTGTCCTCGCGTACGCGCTTGGGACAAACCCTGAGATAAATTCGCAAACTATTTCGAAACCGCAAGCCCACAGTTTCATTTTTGTCCCGGGGACAAAAGCGGCAAGGCTTTGAGGCCCTAAAACGTCCGATATGAACGCCAAAACAGCCGACTATCCTCTTCGACACCCGTTTGGCAAAGTGAATCGTAGCCAGTGGCTTTAACGTCTTGCATTTCCGCGGGTCATGAGGGATACACAAGAGCGATGAGTGAAAGAATCGTCGCAAGTGGCTTTTCGCCTGACCCCAATCACGCTTCCATATTGCTCGGTAAAGCCGCTCACCCCATGGATGGAGAAGCCTCTGAGCGGATCGGGTTCGAAGATCAACGATTCCCCAAGTTTCGACTGCTGCGTTCCCAGACCCTTAGATTTCGAGTACTACGTTACCGAAGCTGCTTCACGACTCGCGCTGGGACGCCCGCCACAACGCAGTTGTTGGGCACGTCCTTGGTGACGACCGCGCCTCCCGCCACGATGACGTTGCTGCCGATGGTCACGCCGCCGACGATCGTGCAGTTTCCGCTGATCCACACGTCGTCGTCGACGGTTATGGGCTTCGATATCGCCAGGCGGTCGCGGCGGCCCTGCGGGTCCGTCGGGTGGCCGGTCGTGGCGATGAGCGTCCCTGGCCCCACCATGCAGTAGTCACCGAAGGTCACGGGCGCGCCGTCGAGCACCGTCACGTTGAAGTTGGCCGTGAAGCGCCTTGAATCTGAATCTACCCCGATTCCATTGACACCTTCTACGCCGCCTTCGAGCGGCTGTTTTCCTTGGGCCAATTGGCCTCTTCGAACTCGGCGGGGCTGAGGTATCCCAGTGCCGAATGCGTCCTCGCCCTGTTGCAGGCGACCTCGATGCGCTCGAACAGGTCCAGCGCGGGCCACGCGCTTGCGCGAGGTGCGCACCCCGAGCGCCCGCAGCCGCATGAACGTCTTGGGCGCGCCGTAGATATTCCTCACCTTGGCTCTGACCTGGAAAATAAGCTCGGCCAAGTCGGCGTCGCGCACGGCATGGGCGCTCGGCGGCCGCGATTTCCACGCGTAGTAGCCCTGGCGCGTCACCTCCAGCGCCGCGCACATCTCGGACACCGACCAGCTGTCCTCGTTGAGGAATATGAACTCGAACTTGGCCCTCTTCGCTGAGGCCCCTACAGCTGCCTGCTGGCGAAGAAGGCGCTCGCTTTTAAAAGTATCTCGTTCTCGCGCTTCAGCCTGCGCAGGTCCTCGGCCATCTGGAACGGGTCGGCGTCGGGCGCGGGCCCGGCGGCGTCGACCTTCCTCACCCAATCCGACAGGCTGCCGGGGTCGCATCCGAGCCCGCACGCCATCTCGGCGTACGTGGTGCCCGATTTCCTGTGCAGCTCCACGGCCTTTTGCTTGAACTCGGCCGTGTATTTGGGCGACGGCGCTCCCATCGTGCCCCCCCCTTTTTCCTGCTTTCGGCAATGATGCCGAAACGGAAATTCACTTGTCAACGGATCTGGGGCAGATTCAGATTCATCCAGGCCCGCGTGAACGAGATGCTGTCATGAAATCGAGCCTGCGGTGGCTGGGAGAGCAGGCAGAGTGACTCTTCGGGATCCCTGGATGCCTTCTTCTGGTGCTCGCTCTGCTGCCGCTGGTCCCGCTCCTCGAGGCGTACGACGACGCAGAAGGACATATGAGGACAGGTAACGCGGAAGGCCACCTATCGATAGGCGGCCTTCCGCGTTACTAAAGATAATTTGAGAAGCTGATGGATAGATGTCTTGCAGGCGTGAGATAATGTTCTTCACTACCTCGAGTTACGGAGTGCCTATGAAACCTGAATGCTTGTCCGAACAACTACTGTTTAACACCGTCCGCCTCGAAGCAAATAATGGCAGCTGTGGGACTGGCTTCTACTTCAATTTCACTGTTGGCAATGATGTTTGCCCGACAATTATTACCAACAAGCATGTAGTGAACAACAATCCTGATGAGAAGATGACTTTCTTCGTTCATCTTGATGACGGGAGCCATGGCACCAGCGAGAGCTTTAGGGTCACTTATGCGGCAAAGTGGGTCTTCCATCCCACGCACGACCTCTGCTTCTGTTTCGCTGCACCCGTGTTCCGTTCAGTAAAGCAGGTAACTGGCAAAGACGTTTTCTATATCGCCAACGACATGAGCATTATGGCGACCCCTGAAAAGCTTAGGGATTTACGTGCTGTTGAGTCAATTACGATGGTTGGCTATCCGATTGGACTCTGGGATACCGTTAACAACCTTCCTATATTCCGGCACGGCTATACAGCTTCACATCCGGCATATGACTTCAATACCCCAGGCGTTGGCCTTGTTGACATTGCCTGTTTTCCCGGCTCATCCGGTTCGCCGATCTATATCCTTGACGAGGGTTCCTATCAGGATAGACATGGAAGCATGACCGTCGGAGTGTCGAGAATCATCTTCTTGGGCGTTTTGTTCGCTGGACCACAGTACACCGCCGATGGCAAGTTCGAGATTCACGATGCGCCGACCCAAATGGTTGTCCGCCCCCAAACTAATCTAATGATCAATCTTGGTTATTACGTACGAGCAAAAGAGCTCGATGCTTTCCAGAAGACGATTGAGGCGAACGCACATAGGCCATAGTCTCCCAGATAGACAGGAAGGCCGCTTGTCGCAAGCTGACAGGCGGCCTTCCTTGCTTCGATGGGCGGATATTAGCTTAGCGGCTCCAACTTGTTGTAAAGCGGTTCACCGTCCCCCACGAGGACGTCCCACCACCACTCCGGGCTCTCGGCTCCGGACTGGCACAGCATGTCCAGGAGCTTGGCCCGGGCGTCCGGGAGCATCTGCTCGAAGTCCTCGCGTATCGCATCGAGTACGGCCTTGCTCGTGGCCATCATGACGTTGCAGATCTCTTTCTTCTCCTCGAGCGAATAGCTCTCCGGTGAGTACAGGCAGAGGTCCGCGCGGAAGTAGGCTATGTCTTCGGCCTGGGTGAGCCCGCTCATCTTCGATTTGTTCATCATCGTGGCTCCTTTCATCAGTTTTCGTATAAATACAGGAGCGCCCCTACTGGGTTTCCATGGAAGAATTCATGGAAGAAAAGTCCTGAAAGGAGTGCTCTTTTTCGTGAAATAGTGGTGTGTCGAAAATCTCGACACACCACTATTGACCTGTTGAAACGATGTGATTTGAGTCAAACTTGAAAGAGTATTTCGCCCTCTGCTTTATTCCCACTTAATAGTCAAAAGCTATCTCTAGTTTGTTCTGGTTTGCTGTGGTTTGCCCCAGTTTGTCCTATTTACACTCAGTCCCAAAAATTGACGAAATTCCATGGGGTCAAATCTGGGTCACGGTCTTTCGGGTCATTCGAAGCAATTGCGCGGGTCATGGCAAACTGCGAGCAGCAACCAATGGTCGTATGGACATCGCAAAAGCTGTCGCCAAACTCAACAAGGTCATGCAGCTGACTGGCATATGCGACAGCCTCGATGACGGGTGCCCGCTCTGCGGGGCGGGCATCTACGAGCCATCAAGAAGACGAAAAGAGCCAACTGGCAACTATATTGCATCAAACAATTCGACCTTTATCTCACTGAAGACAGACGGTTTTATCAAGAATAGGGTTTTGCGACTTCGTGTTAGCGCAACATATAGCTTGTTCAATGTCTGTCTGGGCATTTCTTCAGGAGAGAAGTCGGTAAGGTCAAGCCCTTCCAGTCTTGTGGTGAGGATTACGCAGGACTCATCTACGGTATCACCTTTTGAATACGACCAATTCATTGAGCGAAACGGATACGAACTAGATTCTTTGTAAACGAGTTTCAAGATTTCATCGTTCTGCAATACAGCCTTTGCCTGAACTTCATTAAGCCAGACAACCGATCCTCGATGTCCAGCGCAGGAGCTGATATCTATGTGAAGTTTCTCGGAAACGAAATCGCAGATTTCCGCTGGGCAGCGTCTAGATTGATTCAAGCTCGTAGTGTCAACCTCGAAACCTAGTCCCTGAAGCTCTTTAACATACTCACTGTACGAAATTGTCTTCTTGCCCTTTTTTGAAAATGGTTTGCCCGCATTGTTGACCGCTGATACAGAGTGTTGGTAATAATCTCCAACGAAGAGTACATCGTTGAGCTTTTTCGATAAGGCTATTATCAAATCATAGTCGTGCTCTCGAAAATCCTGGAACTCGTCAATGAACACCGAATCGTAAAATCGATTAAGTCGAGCCGAAACTCTGGAAACAAGTGATTGTTTTCCAAGACCCAAGGACATGACTAACTCAGAAAGATTTGCACAATAATAATGGCCTCGCAAATTAACGTAATGGCCTAGACGATCCTTCTTGATGTAAGAAGGATTCTTTATAAACGATCGCCCGTGCTGAATAGTCTGAGGTGGAGGACTTTGCATCGTGATGCCCTTGCCGCTAAATTCAGGGTGCTCGTAATGAATCACGATACTGGGCTCGTACGGGAGAACGATTTCGTGATACACGAAGGAATCGAAAGTGGAAACTTTTGTCCCCGACGGAATCGCACCATAGGCATCCAGTAATTCTCGTTGAATGTTGTGGACATTCTCTTTGGTATACGCAAGTATGAGATTTCGTTTTGATGGATTTATGCTATGGCAGAGGTGATAAGTCTTGCCAGCTCCAGCAACGGCCAGAATTACTCGCCTAGCCATGCTATCGCATCCTGTACATATTGCGGAACTGCAAAGACTTTTTCAGAAGTAAGCATTTCATATGCTGTGTCGACTTTGTTATTGAGCATCTTGCCAAGGACGGGGCCGTAGTCTTTCCCGTGGAATAGATAGCGGGAATTGTCTTTGACTTTAACGATATCCTCTAACTCCTCCTCGTTGATTGCCAGGATGCACGCCTCCCACGTCCAGTCGTCGGTTGTGTAACCCATAAAAATATGTTGATCGTAATTATCTTCATTAAACTGCTGAGCTTGGTTGATCCTGTCCAACTTGCCATCGTTATCAGTAATAACGGCGATTTTCTTTTTCGCTGACTTCGCAACATCTAGGTATCTCTTGTAAGAGATTCCATTGCATGAAATGACTACAATGCCGTCGGCCTCGGTCGTATGACCTGTGATTTGTTCATAGAATTCAGGAACCAGTAACGCTTCGGTAGGTCCTTCGACAAGGATGATGTTCTCTGCCAGCAGCAGCCGAAGAAGCCCATTGTCGACGGCTTTGACAAAGAACTTTGCGGTTTCACTGCTTACGCTTGCGAGTGAACGAACAATTCCATCCGCACCAATCCACAATATGTTGTTCAGGTTCAATCTACTCGCAATCATGCTGTTGTGTGTGGCAATGATGATTTGCGATTCATTTTGCTTGTCGGATATCTCTTGCAGCATTTTTCGAAGGTTGGAGAACCCTAGATGATTTTCCGGCTCCTCGATTAGGATAGAGTCGAGTCCACTATGCCTATCCAAGGCGATCTGCGTCTTTATGAGATTTTCCATCCCGCTTCCGCGATTCTCAAGAGCAACGGAATTTTCGAAAACCGACAGCACGCTTTCGAGAACCACCTTCTTGCTGTCTATGCCAAACCTCGCATTTTCTCGAACAGGAGGAAGGTTGGTCAGCTCAAGAGCGTTATCGACATTTGCACGAAATGTATTCTTCGCTTTCGCCCTGGTGGCTTCATCGTATTTGCTAATAAACAACGCCTTGTTGTATTGGTTGAAGGAAGAAGCGGTATTTCCTCCGGATGCGTCAATCCCTATAAGTCCCATAGGCCGCTTGATAGAAGTGTAAGGAAGGTTGGCGAATGTCTTCCATGTAAGTGAATAGTATTCGTAGGGAATATTGCCGTCTCGTACAAAATCCTCAACACCTGATCCCAGGGTTTTGTCAAAACTACATTCGAAACGGACGCCGAACTTCTCTTGCTTTTGCGCCTTTTCGCCGTATGCCTCACCGTAGAAATACGAGGCATCTTTCTGGTAATTGCTAAGATCGAGTTCGATTTCGATAAGAATACAAGGAAGAGTCTCGACCGAGGGATTTGCCTTGAATGCGTCAACCGATTTCGTGTTAAACAAATCATGTAAGGTCGTTTTCTCAGCATTGCGATATTGCTGATTAAGCACAATTTTGATTGCTTCGAGAATGGTGCTCTTTCCGGCTTCGTTCTCTCCAACAAGAATGTTCATATGCTCGTTAAATGTAACATCCAAACGGGTGAACTTCTTGAGTCCTTCGATATGGAGCGCCTTTATGTATGCCAATGTTGAACCTCTAAATCATCCCTAGATTTAACTTGAATTTCTTCGCGTATCATCAATCAGTTGACAGTATTTTGCTACATCAACAATTCTTACACGATGATTCGCTAGTTGTTCCTTTTTGACCGTGTGTAGGTACGTCAAAGCTTCCTCGCATAATGCTTCGCATAGGTTTTTGACATCTATACATACGTGAATTAAACGTGCTCGCTCATTAGCGTTAGCGCCGCTTGCCCAAATCTCCCCGTAGCTATCGCAAGCGTTTACTCTAAGCTCGAAGTCATAGTGGTATTCAAATTCTTTTTTGCAGTCGCCATATTCAAAGTCGATGTCGTCGTTTGATGAATGCAGGATCGCACAGCGAAGCTGATAGCACATGTCCGCATTAAAGTACGGACGGAGGGCATTGCCTTTGTCGTCGAATCCGGTATGATCCGCAAATCGATGTTCGACATGCTCTTTGAACCAAGCCAAATATTGTCTTTTAGAGAGGCGTCGACCCTTGTTGTTGATCATTTCCGGATACTCTATCGAGCCGCATGTATCTGGCAAGGTCAATGCTAGAGCAAGCGCAGGAATCCAGCATTCCTTATCCAAGGCATCTTCGATTGACTCGATGACTTCATTCATTGCGTATTACCTAAGCTGCAGTAATCCCTGGCAGAACGTACCCGGAAACACGAACTTCCTGATCTTGTTCGGGTTAGATTCGAAGAAGAGACTGACGTAGCCAGCCTCCGGGCGATTTCGGCGTCGCTCACGGCGACAAGGCGCTCATCGCGGCAGGCGTCGGAACCCTGGGGGACGAACTGCACCGCGCCGGGGCAGTCCAGGCCGATGACGCCGAGGAGCGCGAAGGGGTTGTTGGGAGAGATGCCGGCGTCGGCGGCGACATGCCTTCTCGCAGCCGGGTCCTCCGGCAAAAGCCCCCAGAGGTAGGGCAGCACGACCTTGTCCCGGTAGGGCCTGGTGGAAAGCGGCATGGACGACGACAACGGAACACCGCGGTAGCCTCTCTCGTAGGTGAAGGAAAGCGAGCCGGCCCCGTCCTGGGAAAGGGTTCCTGCGAGCTTGCCGGCGATGAGCACGTCGAGGGCGCCGGCCGTCATCGCGCACCTCCTGTCAGGATGGAGAGAGCGCCTGAGGAGGCGTCATCGCGAGCCGCAGGTCCCCCGATGTCCAACTGCTCAGCTTGCGGCTCATCCGAGAGGTTCCCGACGGTCAGCTCCAACCCCAGACCCAGGGCCCCGAGCACGGCGGTGAGCTTGTCCAGCTGCACGCCGGGGTTCTGTCCCAGCTCCAGCGACCAAAGGCAGCGCTTCGACACGCCTGCGGCCTCTGCCAGCTGAGCCTGGGTCATCCCCAACTCGGCGCGCCTGTCCTTTATGGCGTAGCCTATCTCCAGCGCGTCGACCATGGACATCCTCCCATCTCAGGTGAAATATTCTTTCGCATCATTTTGCGATTATGATAGTTCGCAATATTATGCGAGTCAATATTCTCGCAACATTATGCGTTTGGCGGTATGTTCCTGGAATCCGTCACGTGGCGACCGGAATGCGCCATGACCTGCTTCCATAGACAAAGATAGTACCCATGATGCAGTGCACCATGGGTACTATCTTTGTTGTCATGCACGTATGCTGCACGTATTCCCGCTACTCCCACTCGGTGGTAGCGTTTCTGCTGTCCCGTCATTCCACTTGCGCCCAGTTTTCAGTGCCGTCTCGAGCCGAGTGCCGCCAGGTGACACCATGTCGCGTTTCGTTGGCCCTGGGGACAAAAGCTGGGATAACTTCAAAAACTATTTTTAAACTCAGGGCCTTGAGTTTTTGTTTTTGTCCCAAGGGGCACAGCGAACAGCCTTAGAGGCTCGATATCGACGAAAATGCCCGCTTTGAAACTCAAGTGCCTTTTCGCGTGCGAGTCGCCAGCTGCAATAGGAAGCGAATCAACGCAGGTGGCTTTCAAGCAGTTTGCAAAACTGCAGGTCGCAGGTCTTCATTGCTAGTAGGGGAAATGAGTAGTCTCAGGTGACTTGCCCATGAGTTGGCGAGCAGGTTGGGGCTTCGTTGTTGGCGCGATCGCTTCGTGCGCGCTCGATAGGCCTGTTTAACAAAAGGCCTATCGGATGCGGCTGGCCACCCATACGGCGACGATGACCGCGGCAGGCCGGCCAGGGGCGAGCTCGGCATCAGCAACGGGCGCGTAGAGGCCATCAACAACAAGATCAAGGTGACGGTGAGGATGGGCTACGACTTCCGCAACACCGACAACCTCGTGGCCCTGCTCATGCTCAGGTGCGGCGACTGCCAGCCCCAGCTCCCGGGTCGCCCGTTGAAGGCGAGGAAGAAGGGCACGAAGGGAGCGAAGAGCGTTCCGTCGGGAAGCCGGAGCGCTCTGTTCGCATTTTTGGGATCGTCCCAAACCCTTGCCAGTTCTGTGGCGGACGCCGAAAGCTGCAGATCGATTATCTGCGGATTGTATTAATCCATGTCTGAATATCTTTCTCAGAAGTACGGAGCATGGATTCATCGAATTGCACATCGAGGCCCGGCTTCACGATTGCGCCTTTGCAGGCTTCCTCAAAGTCCTTCAGCGCGTGTCCCAGCCAGCCGCCATTGGTGGCAAACGGATACACGACCTTCCCGGTCAGGTCTGCCCGCTCCAGGAAACTGCGCATGGCGGGCGCAAAGGTGTACCACCAGACAGGAGAACCCAGGATGATGGTGTCGTAATCTCTCCAGTCAATGTGCAGCGGCTTCAGCTCCGGGCAATAACCCTCTGCAATCTCACGCTGCCCCTGATTGACGACTTCATCATAATCGCCATCGTAGGGAACAACCGTATCCATACGAGCAATATTCCCGCCGATTTCCCTCTGGATCATCTCGGCGATGCGCTTCGTGTTGCCTCCGTAGGAGTAGTACAGAATCAAGGTTTTCATTTCACTCTTTCTCCTCATGCAAGAGGCTTTCCGCCGAACACGGGAAATTCGCTGAATTCACCATAGTTGGCGATGCGCTCCATGTTCTTGAGAGTTTCCATGTCTTCCTCGGAGATCGCGAAATCCACGTCCGTGTTGCTTTCCATGTGGACGGGATCTGCCGTCTTGGGAAGCGCGACGGCTCCAAGCTGAAGGACATAGCGGATGCAGAGCTGGGCGGCAGATACGCCGTACTTCTCTGCCATCTTAACGATTGCCGGATTCTTCAGCGCCTCGCCGTGGGCGATGGGGGAGTATGCCTCCACCTGAATGCCCTGCGCCTTGCAGAAGTCCACCAATGTCGAATCGGTGTTGGTGATGTGCAGGAGGATCTGATTGACCATAGGCATCACGCGGCAAGAGCCCAGGAGGTTCTCAAGGTCATCTTGCAGGAAGTTGGACACGCCGATTACCTTTACCTTGCCCGCCGCCCGCGCATCCTCCAACGCACGCCAGACCTCCTTGTTCTCCTCGAAATAGCGCTTCTCCACACGGAACTCGCTCCACGGCTGGGGAGAGTGGATGATCATCAGGTCGAGGTAGCCGAGCCCCATCCTCTCCAGCGTCTCATCGATGGACTTCGCCGCATCCTCGTAGGTCTTCAGCTCTGCCGCGATCTTGCTGGCGACGAAAAGCTCTTCCCGGCGAACGCCGCAGGTGCGCACGCCCTCGCCGACGCCGCGTTCGTTTCCGTAGGCCTGTGCGGTGTCGATCAGGCGATAGCCCAGCTTTACCGCCTCGCGAACGGCTTCCGCCGCCTCGGCATCGTCGATGAACCAGGTGCCCAGTCCCAGCTTGGGAATCTGAACTCCGTTTGCCAACGGGTAGGTTTCATTCAAGATCATCGTTCTACTCCTCGCCCCAGATATCCTTTGCCATGCGGAAAACCGCCCACGCCTTGGGCCAGCCGCAGTAGAAGGCTGCATGGGTCACGACCTCCGCGATTTCTTCTTTTGTAATACCGTTCTTCTTTGCCGCCGTCAGGTGATAGCGGAAGCTCTCATCGGTAAGCCCCTGAGCCATCAGCGCGACGACGGTCACGAGGGAGCGGTCGCGGAGGCTGAGCTGTCCCTCTCGGCTCCAGACCTCTCCGAAGAGCACGTCATCGTTCAGTTCTGCGAATTTCGGGGCGAATTCGCCCAGGGCATCTCTGCCTGCTGTCTGCTTGACTGCCATGTTTCGTTCCTCCCTACAACCTTGCGTACTCTTCATGGGATACCGGCTCGCACCACTCGTTCTCGCAATTCTCGCCGGGAACCTCCACGGCGATATGGCTGAACCAGCTGTCCTTCTTCGCTCCGTGCCAATGCTTGACGTTGGCGGGGATCATCACGACGCAGCCCTCGTGCAGGCTGACGGCGGCCTTGCCTTCCTCCTGGTACCAGCCCTCGCCAGCCGTGCAGAGCAGGAGCTGACCGCCTCCTTTGTCCGCGTGGTGGATATGCCAGTTGTTGCGGCATCCCGGCTCGAAGGTCACGTTGGCGGCGAACAGGCCGCCTTCCGGATCGGTCAGCGGATTCAGGAATGAATCGCCGGTGAAGTACTGGGCATAGGCGGTGTTCGCCGTTCCCGTGCCGAATGCGTTGACCTTCTCGAACTGCTCTTTTTGTTCATACCTCATAATTGAAACCTCCTGCTAAGGATTATCGATTCACGCCATAGCGCAGCCAGATCGCCCCGCCGTCCATGGCCTTCGCCTCTTTCAGCGTAAAGCCAAGGGCCTTGCTCTCCGAAATGCCTTCTGCGGCTCGGAAAACCGGAGGCGTATCCGGGCTCCCGTCTGCCGCCGCCGCCAACACGATGCTGACCTCATCGCACATCCCCGCTTGCAGGAACGACCAGTTCAGCACGCCGCCACCGCCCAGCATCAGGGTCTCGATGTTGAATTCTTCTTTCAGCTTGGAAAGGGCCAGACCGTGATCCAGCTCCGTTTCTCCCGCGATGATGTACGAGATTCCCAGCTTTCTCAAAAATGCCCTGTAGGCGTTGCCGACCTGTTCTGTCAGCACCTCGACGACATGGGCGGTGGTGTCCACATAGCGCAGGGTGCTGCTTTTCCACCCCAGCTTGCCGTGGGGGTCCACGGAGACATAGAACATTCCAAAGTCCGGCTGCGCGATGAAATCACCTGCCGGAACGGCCGGCGCATCTTCGTCCAGGTCCGGCTTCCCGTAGAAGGTGAAGTTGTCGTCCGTTGTTACCCTGCTGGACAGCCAGCCCTGGTGATGGTAAAAGGGCTCTTTCCCGAAGGCGATGTCGTAGAACGCATCGCCCGCCGCTCTGCCCTGCGGCGTTCCCATGTAACCGCCCATGATCTTTCCGTCCAAAGCGCACATCATGTGGCAGAAAACATACGGCCCGTTCACGTTCGATTCCCCTCCTTATGATTGACAAACATTCTGTTTGGAAGCATGCTTCCTTTGAACTTCATGTGCATCCTAGAACTTAAAGTTAACTTTAAGTCAAGGGGATTCTGTAATAATTCGGAGGGGTTTTCAGATGGTCTATACGGTGGGGGAAATGGCGAAGCTGCTGGGGGTTGCGGCGTCCACCTTGCGCTACTACGACAAGGAGGGGCTGCTGCCCTTCGTGGAGCGCTCCTCCGGTGGCATTCGCATGTTCCGGGAATCGGATATCGAATGGCTGCAGGTGATCGGCTGCATGAAGAAAGCCGGGATGTCCATCAAGGACATCCGGCAGTACATCGAGATGGCGCTGCAAGGAGACGACACCATCGATTTGCGCCTCGCCATGTTCCGGCGCCAACAAGAAGTTCTGAAACAGCAGATGGCGGAATTGCAGCACACCATGGAGATGGTGGATTACAAGTGCTGGTATTACGAAACGGCGAAGGAAGCGGGTACGGTCGATGCCCCGCAGAAGATGGAGCTTACCGAAGTCCCGGAACGCTTTCGGAAGATTCGGCAGGGGCTGCGCACTGCGCCGGGGACTGCGGCAACGATATGACAAGACTGCTTAGGCAACGGCAGTCAACCGCTTGATTATCACGGTAACTTTATCGTTCAAAAAGTACTACTAACAAACGACCACCTCGGCTATCCGCTGTTCGCGGAAGAGCAGGGGAGCTCTTGTCGCCGGGGTGGAACCTTTTCAACTCGCAGGATAGCAGAATCGCCTCGCAAGCCAGAATCAGCACGGGACGGCAGCGGGCAGAACCACCACCCCTAGATTACCCTCACGCTGTCACTGGCAGCCCTGATTTAGGAGTAAATCTTCCTAAAACAGTAGGTTAAACGCATAAAAAATACCCCCGATTCCAAGTGGAAATCAGGGGTATCTCATTTCATTTATTCCCCCAAGTTGCTGGGGCTTTGCGTTTCTTCCGTACGCTGCGACACTCTGCGGTACTCAGCGGATGGAAATTCGACGCTTCAAAATAACCTTTCGGCTACTCCCACTCAATAGTTAAAAACTCTCTCCAGTTTGTCCCAGTTTGTCGCAGTTTGTTCTAGTGAGTCCTATTTACACCCAGTCTCAAAAAACGATGAGAATCCATGGGGTCAAATATGGGTCACGGTTTTTCGGGTCATCCGCGTGGTTCCATGGGGTCACATGGGGTCACGGTTTTGCCAACCCGCTAATCAGCGTATCTCTTTCTTCTGGATGTGCTTCAGGTGGTTCTTCCGAAACGCGGAATAGTTGGTGCCGAACACCTTTATATCCGTTTCTGTAAGCTCGTTCCTTTGGAACTTGATGTCGGTGAGCTCCAGGGTGCAGATGCAGTCTGCGACCTGGGAGAGTCTGTACTCCCTGGCATTCGCCATCCTGCACAGGACGGCTTCCTTTGACAGGATGAAGTCCAGCGCGCTGTGAAGCGCGGCGGTCACCATCTGCTGACCGTTGTCGTAGTAGATCTTCACGCAGTCGAAGTTCTGGAAGTACTCCAGGTTGTCGGTCAGGAAGACGACGAGGTCGCGCTTGAACCTGGCGGTAAAGAGGCTTGGCTCCTCAACCTCGCTCCTCTTGTAGGAGAAAGACTTGCAGCTGAACGGCGCACGGCGGCAGAACGCCTCGAAGCACGCCAGCATCTTCTTTCGCACTTCCATCTCCAAGCCCTTGTAGGGCCCCTTGCCGTACATCAGGGGAGATGCGTGGAACGGCAGGTTCGGCAGCCCCTTCCTCGCGAGGTCCTCCTCCATGGCCGAGATGTAGCTATCGAGCACCTCGTCTTGCTCGTGGAACACCAGGGACACGATGACGTAGGCCGAATGGCCGTTTTGGCTGCCCGACTCGTCGACGAATATGCTCAGCTCCCTGGCCGTAAAAAACTCCTAAAACGAAAAGTGCCGGGGGACACCCCCGGCCACTTGGTAGAAGCAAATGCCTCCAAGGGATTTATACCACATGAGGTGTTTCGCATCAACGCCTTTGCAATGGGGTCAAGCAATCATGAAAGAAGCGGAGCCCCATATTGGGGCTCCGCTGAACTTGCAAACCAGTTGCAACTATCGACTTGGATCAGTGCCCTTACTCCCATTCAAAATCCTGATTTTGCATCGTCGGTAATCGTGGTTTCGTCTGGTTGTGTGCTGTGTCCGCAGTGGGCGTAAGAGTGCGGAAATCGTGTACTCAAATCATACTCACGAGGATGGTTTACTCCACTGCGGTTCTAGAGGTTGTAGTCTCGAACCTATCTTTGCCGTGTTATAGCGCTTCGTTGGGAACAAAAGATAGCTCAACATCAAGTGCTGTACCAGCAAGGGCGCATTCGACGAGGTCGATTATTTTATCGGACGTGCCCATTTCGCAAAGAGTAGACAATTCGATACCGGAAGGAAGGAACAATGCGTTGCCAAATTCAAACTTAACATCTTTGTTGGTCCTGTTTTTGACAAAGAAGCATCGCGTTCCGCATTGATACACCTGCGGCGAATGGGGATTCAGCGTATAGGTAACCCAGGTGTTCTTGTCGATTAATCCAATCGCGTCAAGCGTCCCGAGGTCATCAACCGTAATACCACCACCGTTGTATGACCATCCTTCGCCATTGATGGTTGTCAGCACAGGTGATGGCCTGTTGTTTCCGGGCGTAGTTAGCGAGAATGAGCATAGCGTCTTGAAAGCTTCAACATCATGTTTGTCCATCGAGCTCAGCATATTCAAGGTCTTCTTGGAAAATGTGCCGGGCGATTTAAGCTCGCTACTTAGCAGGCTAGACCAAATGCATCGAACTTCATCATCGTAGGCTGCAGAGCCCCCTTTGATAAATTGGTCTTTAAATTGTGTGTCCAGGACATCCGGGTCTGCATCCTCAGGGCAATTGGCCGAAGATTCCGAGAGGATGGCGGTGATGTTATCCGCTTCGCCGGGGCTAAGCATATAGCCATTGGCTAAAAGAAAGGCCTGATTATCCGTAAGGCTTGGCATCGTCGTTTTATATAGGGAGTAACAGTCGCAGATCGATTTGGTGTGAATCTTGCGTGCTTCAGCGAGCCTGCTCTCGTACTTCGCTGGGTTTAATACTCTGCTCGTGCCTTCGAGCAGGCGCATTGGAAACGACGTCTTGCTATCCGAATCACCTTTTTGCCAATTAATGGTCAGTTCGGGACTAAACGAGAATTCCTGAGTACCTTCAATTTTAATCACATTAGCTTCGGCGGAAGCGTTTGCGGAAAAGGACATCTGCTCCCCTCTCTACTCATTTGCCTGTCTATGAAATCCGGAGCGCGTGGAGTATGTGATGGGCTAGGTGAACAGGTTCTCCCAGCGCGTGATGCTGTGCGGGAGGAGCTGCTTGTTTGCTGCGTAGAACGCCTGCAGCTGCTCATTTGTTATCTCCACGACAAGGGGCGATGCGACGTCCAGGATGACCACCGGGGCCTTGAGGTAGACCGTGGTACCCGCATCGACGAAGAATTGGAACTCGCTGGCATACAGGGTATGGGAGCTGCCTCCCTTTACCTGGACGACCGCCCTTTCCCCGGGGTTCGTCCTGGACAAGAGCTCGCACTCCACCTTGATGGAGGTCGACTTGCTGGCGATCGAGTTCGATAGGACGTAGAGGTCCTTCTCGAGCTGCAGGTAGGTGATCACCAGCTCCTCGAGCTCGAGCGCGGGGAGATTGGATATAAGGTCGCCTCCCGACTGCCTCTCAACCGTGTAGGCCGAGCAGTTGCTGCACTGGTTGTAGGCGTGCTTCGAGTACTCGACGAGCATCTTGTCATGGAAGCTCTCGCTCGTCCCGCCGCGGGGGCGGTTGAAGGATGCCCTGACCTGGCCCGGCACCTCATGGCCGACGGGATAGGCGTCCACGGGGACGACGATGCCGATGTCGAGCTCTTCGTCAAGCAGCGGGAGTGCTGTTCCGGTCGCCCGGCAGATCCAGTAGCATCCGTCGAGATCGCGCGTCCAGAAGAGGTCGCCGGGCAGGGTTTCACTGAAGACGTTTATCACATGGTCTGTCCTCTTCCTGTACCTGCGCCTCCACTGGTCGTAGAGGGTGAAGAACGCCTCCGCGGAGTCTGGCTTTGCGACAGTGCCGTCCTCGAGCTCGTAGACGCAGCTCCAGCCTACGGCTATGTACTGAGTGCCGCGCTCCGCTCTGCTGTGGAGGCAGTAGTCGATAAGGTGCTCGCGCTTCGGCGTGTCGGTCTTGAGGTGGACCCTTGTGACGCAGATATCGCTTTCGCTCACGGTTGCTCCCTTCCTTCCGGCCTTGCAAGCTGGTCGCCAGGGCTTGGAAAGATCGCTGGCTAATCTAGTTTAGCTCTTTGGGTGAAGTGTTTTTGCTGGCGAGGATAAGGAGCTACGCGAGCGCATTTTTGCTTTGCACGTTGAAGTGATGCAAACACCCCGCCCCAGGTGATGCAAATCTGATGCAAAATATCCCGAACGGAGCGTTCCGAGCTGTCCCCTAACGTAACGCAGGCCAACCACAAAAACGGCGGTTGACCTGCGGAAACGTGCTCTTTTGGTGCTTGGTGTCACACGGTGTTTTGTGCCGTGTTTTACTCCCACTCAATCGTGGCAGGCGGCTTAGACGTTATGTCGTAGCACACGCGGTTGGCTCCAGGAACTTCAGCAACGATACGGCTGGAAATCTTAGCCAGCACATCGTAAGGGAGCTTTGCCCAGTCAGCGGTCATTGCATCGCTCGACTCAACAGCGCGCAGGATGATGGGGCGCTGATACGTGCGCTCGTCACCCATAACGCCAACGCTCTTGATGTCGGGCAGAACCGCGAAGTACTGCCAACAGCTATGCTCGCTGTTGCGTTCGCCCGTTTCCTGGAACAAACGCTCGTTGTATGCGTCCAGTTCTTCGCGAACAATGGCATCGGCATTCTTGAGAATCTCAAGCTTTTCGGGGCTTACTGCGCCAATGATGCGAATAGCCAAACCGGGGCCAGGGAAGGGCTGGCGGTGAACGATGTGCGCGGGCAAGCCAAGGGCAGTGCCCAGTGCGCGAACCTCGTCCTTGAAGAAGTGGTCAAGCGGCTCAATAAGGTCGAAGTGAACACCTTCAGGGAAGGGGATCAGGTTGTGGTGGCTTTTGATGGTGGAAGCCTTTCCGCCGGTTTTGCGAGCACCAGATTCAATGATGTCAGGATAGATAGTGCCCTGAGCCATAAACTGCACGGGCTTGCCGTCTTCTGCAATATCCTGTGCAACGGCGAAGAACTCTTCCCAGAACTGGGTACCGATAATCTTGCGCTTTGCTTCAGGGTCGGTAACGCCGTCAAGCAGCTTGGCATAGCGCTCTTCGGCATGAACATGAATGAAATCCACATCGAACTGCTTGGTAAATACCTCTTCAACCTCTTCAGGCTCGTTCTTACGAAGCAGGCCATGGTTTACGAATACGCATACCAGCTGCTTGCCAATTGCCTTAGCGCACAGGGCTGCAACTACAGAAGAATCAACGCCGCCTGAAAGACCCAAAATAACGCGCTTGTCGCCAACCTTTTCACGGATAGCGGCAACGGAGTCTTCGATGATGGAATCCATAGTCCAGTCGGCTTTCAGTCCTGCGATATTGAACAGGAAGTTAGAAAGCATCTTGTTGCCGAACTCGGAGTGCTTAACTTCAGGGTGGAACTGTGTGGTGTAGATGTTGCGCTCGGCGCATTCCATAGCCGCAACGGGGCAAATGTCAGTGGAAGCGGTAACGGTGAATCCTGCAGGAACCTCAGTCACGGCATCGCGGTGGCTCATCCAAACCGTTTGTTCGGCAGGGGTATCTTCGAACAGCGCACCGCCAGCTACATGGAGGCCAGCTGCTCCGTATTCACCCTTTTCGGTGTGACCAACGGTGCCGCCTAGTTCAACGGCAATGGTCTGATGGCCGTAGCAGAAGCCGAGAATCGGTACCCCAAGTTCAAGTACACCGGGGTCGATCTTGGGCGCATCGTCTGCATAGACGCTGGCGGGACCGCCGGAAAGAATAATGGCGTTTGGCTTCAAAGCTGCAATTTCTGCTGCATCTTCATCGCAGGGCACGATTTCGGAATAAACGCCCAAATCTCGAATGCGGCGGGCGATGAGCTGACCGTATTGGGCGCCAAAGTCCAGAACGATAACCTTCTGATCCGGAGAGGTTGCTGGCATGTGTTCCTCCTGCTTGACAGTATGAATTTTTAACTTTGAAATTTTACCAAAACAGAAAAGAGGAAATGTGACGTTTCCGAAAAACTAGCATCCATGTCGTTATTTAGTTCCTGTGCCTGATCATCTTTTGTGGCGTTTAGCCAGGGAATAAGGGTAGTTTGGTTCCTGCGGTCCTTTGGTTTGCATCCCATTTTCCACATCAGAGAATGCTGTCATTGTTGTTTTACCCAAAGAGTGCTCACTCGCGCTCAATTTTGGCACAATTACGCAAATATGGTTTGTGTCTATCTGGTTAAACGCCTGGTAGACCTTATAATCCAGCCAATTGTTCGACTCTCGTGAAAGGGGTGTCAAATGAATGGCAACGACAAAGATGCGCTTCGGTCGTCTCCTTCAGCCGCCTTGGGAATAGGGGAAGCGCTTATTGATCGTAAGCGACTATTGGTTAGCTTGCTTTCTGATAGGGAAGCAGTCCGCGTGATATGCGCCCCTCCTTTGTATGGGAAAACAGTGCTTGCCAACCAATACGCAAGAATGGCTTTTCCTCCTGGAAACGTCACTTGGGTGCAGGCTTCCGAGCCAGAATTTCTCGTAAACCTTGATTCGGGAAGTATCGAAGAGGTATTGGATTCCGATGATTCTTCGCCTGGAAAACTGGTGGTTTTCGACGGCATTTCAAAGCTCAAGGGCAAAAGGCGTACAAGCTTGGTAACGCTTATGGGCAAACTTCACACCAAGCAATGTGAAGTGATGGTAACTACCGAAGATTCCACGCTGGCAGCTGATGTTGAACTGCCGGTCGTGGTGCTGGACGCCCGTGAAATGGCCCTTTCTTCCGATGAGCTGCCGAAGCGTCAGTGTCACTCCGGCAACCATGAATCTCTTTTTGAAAAGGGTCACATGCCGACAAAGCGATCCGTACCGCCTGTAGCTCTCGATAAAGAAAAGGGCACCGATCGATTCCTTAAAGCACTCCTTCGCCAAACCCCATCTTCTCCAGAAGAATCGCTGGCGTATCTGGCCCTTTTCTTGGGAAGCGGCAGTCTATCGCTGATCACTGATTTCTTTGACGAACACACCCAACCCGATATTGCGTTGGTTGAAAGCCTCTTTCCTTTTGCGGGTGTAAGTCTCCTGTCGTCTTCGTTTTCTGCGTTTGAGCTTACCGTAGAAGCTCGGCACGAGCTTATGGCTGCACACTATTCTTCCATCGTTTCTTTTTCTCGTTTCGAAGATGAAGCGGAATTCCTTTTAGCCTGTGTTGACTCGTGTTTGGCGGCTGGTAAGCGTGCGCTTGCCTCAAAGGCGCTTGAAAGTAGAAAAGTCCAGCAATGGTATGCGGAAAAGCATGGTGCGGAAACCGGTAATTTCTCGCTGCCGATTCCCTCAAACGAACATTTCTTTGGTGAGGATGGAACAATAACAGATGCGGTAAAGACTGAAATCGTTTCTCCTGTTCGGATTAATCTGTTTGGTCGTTGCGAAGTTACGCGTGACGGCAAAAATGTATTGCCGAATGGGGAACTGCGCCGCAAAGCGAAGCTCGTACTTGCTCTGCTTGTGGTTAACGATGGCAAAGAACTGCCGCGTACTTGGATTGAACGCATCGTTTGGCCGGAATCGGATCCTGCTTGTGTGCGCTCGAGTTTCTATAACTTGTGGAGTTACATCAGGCGTGTTCTCACTCCGCCTGACGAAGAGCCGTTTGGGTCGCGTCGTTCGCGCGACACGGTTTCGTTGGCTGGATTAAATTATGTAAGCGATGTCGGTGAAGTTCACGCGCAGTGTCTGCTTCTGAATGGATGCAATGATCCTGATATTTGCAAAAGGGCGTTAGGCGAAATTGAGCGTTTGTATTGCGGTCCACTTCTGCCTGGTGTTCAAAACGACCAAATAGATGCATATCGCATCACGTACCAGAATCGCGTACTCGATGCGTTGGTTGATGGAGTTCGGGCGCTTATTCGTGCTAACGATCTTCGATTGGCGCAGCATTACGCCGAGTTTGCTTTCGGTATCGACCAAACGCGTGAGGACGTTGTGTACCAATATATGAAAGTTCAGCAATTGCTTGGTCAGTATGCTGGTGCCATTTCAACGTTTGTAAGTTGCCGACGCGCTTTAGTGGATCGTTTTGGTATCGATGGCTCAAGCAGGCTTGAAGAGCTGTACGAAGAAATACTTGAAGAAGTTTCGTCTTCTGGCGCAACTACTGAAGCGCCTAAAGATGATGAAGCTTCTTGGCGATAGCAAGGCGAACGCGCTGACTGGGTAACAAATGGCTCACCAATAAGCGGAAATGGCGTGTATTCAGGAAATGCAGAAGATGCTATACGGCGTATGCGAGTGTGCCTGTGATAGAGTGAAGCAGTTAAACGAAAGAAAGAGAGATCATGGGTTTCTTTTCTAAACTACTTAGCGTAGGCGAAAGCAAGCCACTCAAGAACTATCAGCGTAGGGTTGCAGAGGTCAACGCCTTCGAGCCTGCTATGCAAGCACGTTCCGACGAAGAGCTGGCTCACCTTACCGTCGAATTCCGTGAGCGTCTGGCTAACGGCGAAGATTTGGACGATTTGCTTCCTGAGGCGTTCGCTGCCGTTCGTGAAGCCAGTGTGCGCACTATTGGTCTTCGTCATTTCGATGTTCAGCTCATTGGCGCCATGGCGTTGAACGATGGCAAAATCGCTGAAATGCGCACGGGCGAAGGTAAAACGCTCGTTTCCACATTGGCTGGCTATTTGAATGCTTTGCCTGGTAATAATGTTCACATCGTTACTGTTAACGATTACCTTGCTGCGCGCGACTCTCAGTGGATGGGTCGCATCTATCGCTTCTTGGGTATGAATGTTGGTCTTATCCAGAATGGTATGGGTCCCGAGCAGAAGATCCCTGCCTACCAGGCCGACGTAACCTACGGCACTAATTCCGAATTCGGCTTTGATTATCTGCGTGACAACATGGTTGCCCGTGCATCACGGCGTGTGCAGCGTGGCCATTCTTTCGCCATCGTCGACGAGGTCGACTCCATTCTTATCGATGAAGCGCGTACACCTCTTATTATTTCAGGCGCTGGCTCTCAGGCCGCCGATACGTATAAGCGTTTTGCGGCTGTTATGCCTTCCTTGAAGCGCGATGTCGATTTCGAGATGGATGAAGCGAAAAGGACCATCTACACCACCGAAGCTGGTTTGGAAAAGGTTGAGTTCCAGCTTGGCATTGAAGATATTTTTAGCGATCCAACCGGTCAGCTGCCCAATCATTTGCAGCAGGCGCTGAAGGCCCAGTTCCTGTTCCATCGCGATGTTGACTACGTAGTGGTAAACGGCGAGGTCAAGATCGTTGATGAATTCACCGGCCGTATCATGGAAGGTCGCCGTTATTCCGAAGGCCTTCATCAGGCACTGGAAGCAAAAGAGCATGTATTGGTTCGTCAGGAAAACCAAACTCTGGCAACTATCACGTTGCAGAATTATTTCCGTTTGTACGACAAGCTTTCTGGCATGACCGGTACGGCAATGACGGAAGATTCTGAGTTTCGTCAGATCTACAACTTGCCCGTCATGTCTATTCCTCCCAACAGGGAAGTTCAACGTATCGACGAAGATGATCTTATCTATCGCACAGTAGATGCTAAGTTCAATGCTGTTGCTGACGACATTGCAGAGCGCCATGCTGCTGGGCAGCCGTGCTTGGTTGGTACGGTTTCTATCGAAAGCTCTGAGCGCCTAAGCCGTTTGCTTTCCAAGCGTGGCATCAAACATGAAGTACTGAATGCTAAGAATCACGAACGCGAAGCTGCCATCGTTGCTCAGGCGGGTCGAACTGGTGCGGTTACCATTGCTACGAACATGGCTGGTCGTGGTACTGACATCTTGCTGGGCGGCAACCCCGAAGCCATGGCGCAGGCTATGCTTCTTGAACGATTTGGTGAAGATGAGGAGCCTACGCCAGCCCAGGTGAAGCAGGCCGAAGCTGAGGCCGAGGCTATTACCAATCGTGAATCCAAAGAGGTTCTTGCTGCAGGTGGCCTGTGCGTCATTGGTACTGAGCGTCATGAGTCGCGCCGTATCGACAACCAGTTGCGTGGTCGTGCCGGTCGTCAAGGCGACCCGGGTGCAACGCAGTTCTACCTTTCTCTCGAAGACGACCTTATGCGTTTATTTGGTGGCTCGCGCATGGATTCTATTGGTCGCATGATGGAAAAAACCGACATGCCCGACGATATGCCCATTAAGGCATCTATGGTTTCTAAGGCAATTGAAACCGCGCAGCGTCAGGTTGAAGCATCCAACTTTGCTGCACGTAAGCATGTTCTTGAATATGACGACGTAATGAACCTGCAGCGTAAAGCAGTCTATGCAGAGCGTAATGCCATCCTTGACGGCAAAGACCTTACCGATCGCATGCCGGAGATCATTGAAGACATCGTAGAATCGCATGTTTTGGAGTGGTGTCCCGCCAAGCAAGCGAGCGACGACTGGGATCTGGACTCTCTTAACAAATGGGTTATCCAGATGACGGGCATTGAGGATTTCACTGTAGATTCTATCGATCATGACGATGACGTGAATGCGCTTATCGATGGTCTGGTTGAATATTTCCAGGGTCTCTTCGATGCGAAGGCAAAGGAGATTGGTGCTCCATTTTCCGATATCGAATCGCAGGTTATGCTGCGATTCATCGATACGCGCTGGATGGCTCACCTCCAAGAAATGGATTACCTTAAGGCGTCTATCGGCCTGCGTGCGTATGGTCAGCGCGATCCGCTTACTGAATATCGCGATGAGGCGCATCGTGCTTTTGCGGCCCTTACTTCTTCGATCTATGAGGATTACCTGCGATTCTTGCTTCGTGCCCCCATCGTTGTGCAGGTTGCCCCGCAGGAAGAATCCAGCCCGCTCGATGGCAAGGTATCGTACTCCAATCCCGAGCAGACGCTCAATGAAGGCTCTGGTGTTCGTCGCGGTGCTCCCCAAGGTGGTCCTAGCCCGGCTCCTGCTGCGCCGAAGCCTGAAGCTCATAAGCCTCAGACCTACGAAAAGGACAAAAACGACCCTTATGCAAATGTTGGTCGAAACGATCCTTGCCCATGCGGTTCTGGCAAGAAATACAAGAAGTGCCACGGCGCCAATCACTGAACTAATGGGGGATAGCGCAAGCTTTCCCCTTTGCGGCGTTAAGCCGCTTTCGATGCCCCTGCTTTGATGGTAGGGGCATTGTGATGTTCAGCCAGTTTCTGAAACCGAGAGGAATCGCCGATGATGACCCTTGAAGAAGCGGAAAAGCGCACCGAAGAAGCGCGCGCTTACCTACATATTGATGAAAAAATAGCCGAGCTTGCCAACTTGGACAGTCGGATTGCCAACCCTGATTTTTGGAACGATACCGATAACGCTCAGCGGGTCAGCAAGCAGGCGTCCGACATACGTGATGTGATCGAGCGCTATGAATCTGCCTGCGGATTGCTCGACGATATCAAAACTGCAACCGAGTTGGCCGAGGAAGACCCTGAGTTCGGTGAAGAAATTGAAAACGATCTCGAGCGTCTGGAGAAGATGCTCGATGATTTCGAGGTCGAGTCTTGGTTCAATGGACGCTTCGATTCCTCTGATGCGATCCTTTCCATCCACCCTGGTAGCGGTGGCTTGGAAGCTCAGGATTGGACCGAAATGCTGTATCGCATGTATTCGCGCTACGCCGATTCCAAAGGCTGGAAGGTCAAGGTTCTCGATCTGGTCCCTGGCGAAGGCATCGGTCTAGACCGTGCAAGCATCCAAATTGAGGGTCGCAATGCGTACGGTATGCTGCGCAGCGAATCGGGTGTTCATCGTTTGGTTCGCATTTCACCTACTGACGACAAGAAACGTCGTCACACCACGTTTGCTGCGGTTGAGGTAATCCCGGTTCTTCCCGATAACGATATTTCCGTGGAAATCGATCCGAATGATGTTCGCGTTGATGTATACCGAGCAAGTGGCCCCGGCGGTCAGTGCGTCAATACTACCGACTCCGCTGTTCGCCTCACTCATATTCCTACAGGAATCGTGGTTACCTGTCAGAACGAGAAGTCCCAGCTCCAGAACAAGGAAGCGGCTTTCAGGGTTTTACGCGGTCGTCTGTACGAGCTCGAAGAAAAGAAGCGGGAAGCCGAACTCGCTGAGCTGAGGGGCGAAAAAATGGAAAATTCGTTCGGCAGTCAGATACGTAACTATGTTTTGTATCCGTATCGACTGATCAAGGATACCCGTAGTAATATCGAAAGCGGCAATGTCGAAGCGGCCCTCGATGGCGATATCGATGAATTTGTAGTCGGATACCATCGTTGGAAAGCTTCGTTGTAATGCAAAGCCAAGTAATCGACCGAAAGGAAGCCATGAATTCTCTGGCAGCTAAGGAAAAGGCCTGTGCCATTCGCACGGACATCATTGAGATGCTGCATGAAGCGGGCAGCGGCCATCCAGGCGGATCTCTTTCCTGCACTGATATCCTTGCAGCGCTGTATTTTGGCGGCGTGATGAAACACAACCCCGAAAACCCCGAAGATGAGGCACGTGATCGCTTCATCCTCGCCAAGGGGCATGCGGCACCGGCAATCTATGCAACGCTTGCCGAAGCTGGCTACTTTCCTGTTGAGGAGCTGAAAACCCTCCGTAAGCTTGGTACTCGTTTGCAGGGTCATCCCGATTCTAATCTTCTTCCTGGCATCGAAGTTTCCACCGGCTCTCTTGGTCAGGGTCTTTCCATCGCAGCGGGAATTGCTGCCGGTTTTAAGCTTGACGGCGTTTCCAACCGTGTTTTCACTGTTATGGGCGATGGCGAAACCGAAGAAGGCCAGGTTTGGGAAGCAGCAACATTCGCTGCTTATCAGAAGCTGGGCAATCTTATTGCCGTTGTTGACCTTAATGGCCTCCAGATCGATGGCAAGGTTGATCATGTGTGTGCCAGCGGCACCCTTGCTGGTAAGTTTGCTGCCTTTGGTTGGGAAGTTCACGAGGTAAACGGCCATGACATGGACGCACTTATCGAGCTTTTCTCCGACCTTAAGGCGTCTGAAACTGCACAGCCTAAGGTGGTTATTGCTCACACCATCAAGGGCAAGGGCGTTTCCTTCATGGAAGACCAAGCTGGTTGGCACGGTAAAGCCCCCAACGACGAAGAAACCGAGCGTGCGCTTGCCGAGCTTGCTGAAGCCCGCGCTGAGCTGAATGGAGTGAAGTAACGTGGTAAAACTCGCTACCCCTGAACAGGCACAGGAAAAGAAGGCAACGCGTGCTGCATTTGGCGTAACGCTTGCTGAGCTTGCCGCAAGCGGTAAGAAGGTTGTTGCGGTAGACGCCGACCTTACCGGCTCCACCACCACAAAGAAATTTGCTGAGGCTTGTCCTGAAAACGCAAAGCGCCTGTTCAACGTTGGTATTGCCGAACAGAACATGATCGATGTTGCTGCAGGTCTTTCTCTTACGGGAAACATTGCCTATACGGGTTCGTTCGCTGTTTTCGGAACCGGTCGCGCCTATGACCAGATCCGTAATACCGTGTGCTACTCCAACCTCAACGTTAAGGTTGCCCCCACGCATGCTGGCATTTCTGTTGGTCCCGATGGCGGTTCTCATCAGATGCTTGAAGACATTTCGCTCATGCGCGGTTTGCCCAATATGCGCGTGTTGGTTCCTGCCGACTATGCTGCTTGCTGTGCCGCAATTCGTTTGGCCGCAGAAACCCCTGGTCCTGTTTATATCCGAATGGGACGTGCTGCTGTTCCAGCAGTATATGCTCCCGATGTTGAGCTCGAGGTTGGTCGTGCCTACGTACTTCGCGAAGGAACCGATGTCACCATCATCGCCTGTGGCGTAGAAATCGCTGAGGCAATGAAGGCTGCTGATGCTCTTGCTGAAAAGGGCATTTCCGCTGAGGTTATCGATGCCTTCTGCGTAAAGCCTCTCGATGCCGAAACCATTCTTGCTTCGTTGAAGAAAACTGGCTGTGCGGTAGTAGCAGAGGAACATTCCATCTACGGTGGCTTGGGCTCTGCTGTAAGCGAACTTGCTGCTGAGCAGTTCCCATGCCCCATCGAATTGGTTGGCGTTCGTGACCGGTTTGGTAAGTCTGGCGAGTTCAACGAACTGCTTACCTACTTTGGACTTGACGCTGATGCCCTTGTTCAAGCTGTGGAAAAGGCTCGTGCTCGAAAGCATGCCTGATATACTCATTTGCAGTCTCAGAATTACACCCTATGAATGGAGCATACTGTGACGAATGAACAGAGTGGGGTTCCAATGGGCAGGCATGCCCAGCATCAGCCCCCAGTAAATCAGGTTGCGTCTCAGCTTTCGCAGTCGCTTCCTGTAGTGAATATTGAGGAGACCGCTCCTCAGTACACGGGTAATCCGGTTATCACGCTTGACCACGTTACCAAGATCTACGAAGCGCAGCCTAACAATCCTGCGCTGAGCGATATATCGCTGCACATTTTCCCTGGTGAATTTGTGTTCTTGGTAGGTCATTCTGGTTCTGGCAAGTCTACCTTTATCAACTTGCTTATCCGTCAGATCAAGCCCACCAAGGGCAAGATCTATATCGCAGATGAAGACCTTACTCAGATGCGTAATTGGCGTGTCCCGTACCTCCGTCGCAACATTGGTTGCGTTTTCCAGGACTTTAAGCTCCTGCCGAATAAGACGGTTTTCGAAAACGTAGCATTTGCGCTTGAGGTAATTGGCAAGTCGCGTCATGTTATCCGTACTCAGGTTCCTGAGGTTCTGCGTTTGGTTGGACTGCAGGACAAAATGAACAAGCGTCCCGATCAACTTTCTGGCGGCGAACAGCAGCGTGTATCCATTGCGCGTGCTATCGTAAACCGCCCTCCGCTGCTCATTTGCGACGAGCCTACGGGTAATCTTGACCCGCAGAACTCACGCGGCATTATGGACCTGCTCGAGCGAATCAACCGTACGGGCACCACGGTTCTTGTTGCTACGCACGACCGCGAAATGGTCGACAATATGCGTCGTCGCGTAATTGCGCTCGACAAGGGCGTTCTGACCCGCGACCAGGACAGGGGAGTGTACGGTTTCGATGTCTAGTATTTTTTATTTCTTCCGCGAATCGCTTACGGGCTTTACGCGTAACCTTTCCACTACACTTGGATCAATCATTACGATTTTCCTTTCGTTGCTGATCATTGGCATCTTTTGCATTGCTGGCGCCGTGGTCAACAATGTTGTTGCGTCGGTAGAAAATCAGGTTTCCATTACGGCATACGTAAAGGACGATGCCAGCGATGCCGACATCGAAAAAGTAATGAAGACTATTGAAGGGTATGACGGCGTAGAGAGTGTTTCCTTCACCACGAAGGACCAGGCTCTTGATAACTTCCGTAAGTCTACCTCTAACCCTGAAATCGTCGATCAACTTGATGGCGATAACCCTCTGCCAGCATCTATCGATGTTCAGCTTGATGATGCTCAGAGCGTACAGAACATTGCATCTGAGATTTTGGCAAACCAGGATTTCGTTGACATTTGCGATAACGCAGATGATCCGACTGATTCTTTGCAGTACGGTCAGAAGACGGTTGATAAGCTCTTCTCGCTTACTAATGCTATCCGTACCGCAGGTATTGCTCTCATTGCGTTGTTGATCTTCATTGCGTTCATCTTTATCAACAACACCATTCGTTTGGCAATTCTTGCTCGTCGCAAGGAAATCGCCATCATGCGTCTGGTTGGCGCCTCGAATGGCTTCATTCGGGGACCTTTCTTGGCAGAAGGTGCGCTTCATGCTTTGATCGGTGCTTTGCTGGCAATTTTTGTACTTGAGATTGCCCGCAACCTGGTACTTCCTCAAATGGCAGTTGCTCTCCCGTGGTTGCCTATCGGTGTCGATTTTGGCATGTTCCTGCTCATCTACCTGGCTATGTTGGTAGCAGGTTTGGTTATCGGTCTTTTGGGCTCGCTGTTTGCAATGAGCCGTTATTTGAAGGTCTAAAGAAGGGCTGAAATGTTCAAGGAATCGAAGGCACGTTAGTGAACGATTTCAAGAAAACCACTAAGGTGGAATCTTCGAACAAACGAAATGCAAGCATCGTGAAGCTTCTCGGTGCTTGCATTTTCATATGCTTGGTTTTTTGCGCGGGCTTCTTCGTCCGCGGAAATACCGATTTGCTTAATGCCATGGGTCTCTCATCTCTTGATGTCGACACGGAAGTGAATCCTGGTCTTACTGTTTCAGGTGATACTTACGATTCTCTTTCGGCTCGTGTGGCTGAAATGGAGGGCATTTTAAAGAAGAGCAGCATGGATGATTATGACCTTGGCCAAGTTACGGCAAAGGTCTTGTCCTCGTATGCTGAGGGTACCGGTGACAGTTTCCTCAAGTATTACGACGAAACAAGCTATCGCGCATACCTGGCAAGCACCAAGAATCCCGAGGCGGGTATTGGTGTGCTCTTTGGCGAAAATGACGGAAAGTGCTTTGCATCGGATGTTTTCGAAGATTCTTCCGCTGCTGCGGCCGGTATCGAAACTGGCGACTATGTGCAATCTATCGATGGCGTATCCAAGCCCTCTTGGAGCATTCCCGAAGTGCTCGATGCTCTCTCGCGTTCGGAAGGTGAAAGCGTATACGTTACCTGGAGCCGTCCCTCCCAGAAACAAGGTGAAAGTGGAACCACGTTTTCAACTACTCTTACGTTTTCTTCCAGTTCGCAGGAAAACGTTACCTGGAGCGTTCACGACGGAGTTTGCACTATTGATATAAAGCAGATCACTTCAGACACGGCCGCTACGGTTTCTTCGGCGATTACCGATTCCTCTTCGCAGGGAGCTCAGGCATTTATCCTCGATCTTCGTGATGTTCCCGGTGGCTATCTAACCCAGGCGGTCGGCATTGCTTCGCTGTTTATACCCAGCGGTGTTGTTGCGCAGATTGAAACGGTAAATGGAATCAGCACTCGCAGTGCAGATGGTGACAGTATCACCACTGCACCTTTGGTTGTTATTACCAACGGCCGTACTGCTGGTTGCGCCGAGGTTCTTGTTGCAGCGCTTCAAGAATCCGGCCGTGCTGAAATCGTTGGTGAAAAGACTCAGGGAAAAGGGTCCGTTCAGGCAATGCAGCCGCTCTCGTTCGGTGGAGCCATTCGTTATACTGCGGCATTCTATTTGACTCCCAGCGGCCGCCAGATTGATGGCAACGGAATTAGTCCCAATGTAGAAACATCGAATGTATCTATGCAGGAATCGGTTGCCTTCGATTCGGCGCGTTCCCAGATCTCATAAGGGCGGAAATGGTACGACGTAGTTCTAAGGCGCGCAGACATCCTAAAGCAAAGCCTCAAGGCATTCTTGAGTTGAACGCTCAGGGGTTCGGTTTCGTTAAGACAGCTGAGGGAGAATTCTTTATTCCCGCTTCAAAGGTCAACGGTGCGTTTCCCGGCGACCTTGTTGAGATTTCGCGTCTTTCTGGGCAATCTCCTGACAGGCATTACTTTGAGGCTTCCCGCAAACCCTCTGCTCGTGTTGCGCGTGTTATCATGCGTGCACGCGATACCCTTATTGGTCGCTATGAGGTTGCTGAGCCATTTGGTGTTGTGGTGCCTGAAGATCCTTCTGTCCCTTGTGATATTTTTACGCTCAGAAGCGATGCGCCTCATGTTAATGATGGTGATTTGGTCGAGGTTCGCATCATCGAGTTTCCTACGCGAAATTCTGCTGCTACGGGCACCGTTGTACGTGTTTTTGGCTCGGAATCAGATACCGATATTGCTATCGACCTGATTATTGCTGAGCATCAATTCGAAACCGAGTTTTCTCCGGCTGCCCTCGAAGAGGCTGAACACTGTTCGCTTGATGCTTCTCTTGCTACGGTGCAGGGTTATCGCGATTTGCGCGATGAGTTTATCTTTACCATCGATCCTGTTGATGCTCGAGATTTTGACGATGCGATTTCCCTTGAGCGCAAGGATGGCAACTTTGTGCTTGGTGTGCATATCGCTGATGTGTCTCGATTTGTTGCCTATGACTCATCGCTCGATATGGATGCACGGAGACGCGCAACCTCGGTGTATTTGGTTGACCGAGTGCTTCCTATGCTACCGGAGAAACTGAGTAATGGACTGTGCTCCTTGATGCCTGAAGAGGATCGCTACACCATCAGTGTTAAGGTCGAACTGTCTCCAGGCGGCTCAGTGCTTTCGTACGAGGTGTTTCCCTCTGTTATTCGCTCTAAAGCGCGCCTGTCATACGATCAAGCTCAGGCGATCCTTGAGACGTTCAACCGATCTCGTTCTGTGGGGCAATGTATGCAAGCTCTTGCTGAATGCGAAGTGCCGTATGGGGCAAAGGCTTTGTCTGACGAAACGGTGCATGTCCTCATTGACCGCGTGCCAAAGCTTGACACATTGGCAAAAGCTCTGTTTTCTCGTCGTAAAAAAGATGGCTGCATGGATTTTGACAGGGTCGAGGCAAAAGCTAAGCTTGATGGGGAAGGGCATCCTCTAGAAATCACCTATCGTCGCCGAACTGCTGCGACTGAGCTTATAGAAGAAGCTATGATCTTAGCCAATAGCCTTGTTGCTCAGTGGCTTACCGAAATAGGATTGCCCTGTGTGTACCGAGTGCATGATGCCCCTGATGGAGATGCATTGCGCGCGCTATACGAAGTTCTTCAGGAATCCTCGTTGTTTTCGGATGTGAACAAGCGCCTTTTCTGCGACGGCAATCCTCATGCTTTGCAGGATGTATTAGCCCGCGTGCAGGGAACGCCTCAACAAGAGTTGGTGAATGTGCTGCTGCTTCGCGCGATGAAGCGAGCCGTTTATCGCACCGAGTTGAGCGATCATTATGGCTTGGCTCTGCAAACGTATTGCCATTTCACCAGTCCAATTCGTAGATATCCTGATTTGCTGGTGCATCGAATGCTTAAAGAGGCATTTTTCGGTCACAGCGCAACCTATGAGGCGCAACGTAATTCGCTTGCATGGATGGCTGAGCATTCGTCTCATATGGAGCGCGAAGCGGAAAAAGCCGCTCGGCAGTCTCAGCTCACTAAGATCATTGAGTATCTTGAGCGGTTTACAGGGCAAACTTTTACTGGTGTTGTTTCTTCGGTTTCTACCTTTGGCCTTATGGTTCGTTTGGAATGCACGGCAACGGGCTCTCTTGCTATCGAGGATCTTGGTGAAGAGTATTTTTCGTATGATCCTGAAAGGCAAATGCTCAACGGTGCATCAACGGGTGTTCGTTATCGTCTTGGACAAACAATTCAGGTTGTTCTTGTTTCCGCGAAGCCTCGTGAACGCAGATTGCGTTTCAAGCTTGCCACTTCGTATGAGTAATGCTTGTACTGTGACTGCATCGCAATTGATTTCCTGGTGCGGGGTATAATTCTTCAGTATTCGAATTGTTACTACTGGGCTTGCGCCCCTTAAGAATCGTAGGTCTCTTATGGCTAAACTTGCAGACAAAATGTATTTGAAGCGTTTGCTTGAAACGCCTTCTGTCACAGGCATGGAATCTTTGGTTGCTAGCTTGGTTCGTGAGCGGCTGGCCGAATGCGCCGATGTGATTGAAACCGACGTTATGGGATCGGTCCATGCTCGTCTACTGGGCAACGGTTCAGCTCCCTCGGTGATGATTGCCGCCCATATGGATGAAGTCGGCCTTATGGTAAAAAGCATCGACTCCCAGGGTTTTCTTCGCGTTGTTCCCGTTGGGGGTGTTGATGAGGCTATCTTGCCGGGTCTTCGCGTTGATGTGCATACTTCGCAGGGTATCCTGCGTGGCGTGGTGGGTCGCAAGCCTATTCACCTTATCGAATCCGACGAGCGAACCAAGGTGACTCCCATCAGCGGGCTTTTCATCGACCTAGGGCTTCCGCCGCGTAAGGTGCGTGAAGCGGTTCGCGTTGGGGACGTCGTTACGTATGGCGTTGGTTTCGAGAAATACGGTAAGGGGATGGCCGTTTCACGAGCTTTCGATGACAAAGCGGGCGTGTACGTGATTACCCGTGTCATGGAGGAACTTAAGCGTGCCGACGGCTCGCTAGGCGATTATATTTGCGCTGCTACCGTTCAGGAAGAAATTGGATCTCGAGGGGCAAATACGTCCGCTTTTAGCATCAAACCTGATGTCGCCATCGCTCTCGATGTGACTCACGCAACCGATTATCCGGGTATCGATACCGACAAGTATGGTTCGGTGTCCTGCGGAAAGGGCCCTGTTATTGCTCGCGGTCCCAATATCAACCCTGTGGTATTTGAGCGCTTGTGCGCTGCCGCTGAAGCCGAGGGAATCAAGGTTCAATTCGAAGCTGAGCCTAGCGATTCGGGCACGGATGCTTCTGAGATGCAGATTCAGCGTGGTGGTTGTGCTACCGGCTTGGTCTCTATACCGCTTCGTTATATGCATACCCCCACTGAAGTGGTTAAGCTGTCCGATATCGAGGATACTGTAACCCTGCTAAAACGCTTTATCCTCGATCTTGATGAAGATGTGTCCTTCGTTCCAGGAATGTAAGAATGCCTAAGAAAGAAACAACCAAAGTAATCGCCAAGAATCGTCGTGCATTCCATGATTACGAGATCTTGCAAACGTACGAAGCCGGTGTGGTGCTCACAGGAACCGAGGTTTGTTCGTTGCGCGAAAACAACTGTCAGCTCACGGATTGCTTCGCCCTTATTCGTAAGGGTGAGGTTTGGGTGAACAATTTGCATATTTCTCCCTACAGTCATGGCAATTTGAATAACCCTGATCCTGATAGGAAGCGCAAGCTGCTTTTGCATCGAAATGAAATTCGTGATCTTGAGCGCAAAACGCAGGAAAAAGGCATGGCCTTGGTGCCAGTCAAGATTTATTTTGATCGCAATTCACGAGTGAAGATCGAATTAGGTGTTGCTCGTGGTAAAAAACTGTACGACAAGCGTGCTTCGATGGCCGAACGTGATTCGAAGCGCGAAATCGAACGTGCTATAAAAGAGCGTTATCGTTAGGAGCTGCTTTGAACGAAGATATCTACCAGATGATTGATACTTTGCATGCGCGTTTGGACGATGTTCGTGCCGCAGTAGACTCTTTGGAATCGGATGCTCCGGGCTTCGCGAAGCGCTTGGATAAATTGGATGATTCTCTGTACTTATTGCAACTTGATTTAGAGAAGCACGCCAAATCCCCTCTGCAGGAAAATGAGCCTAGTCCTTCTGCAGAAGAGGATAACGTTGAGCAAGCCCCTAAGGCTTCCGCATCGGAATCCGACGAGGATAATGAGAGTTTTTTGTCTGACAAGGCGAAGGACAATCTTAAGGATGCAGGAAAAACAATGGCTGGCATTTATCGAGATGGAAAAGAAGTGGTAAGCGAGCTTTCAGGCACTATGAATGAAATCAAGGGTCTATTCAAGTTCAAGTAGTTTTGCTTCATTTGAGTGAAGCTAACTGTTTTGGAGCGAATTCAGCTCCGCGAATATGGCAGTTCAGAAAAGAAAGGCGACCAGCGGTCGCCTTTCTTACTTGCTTGGAGTTAACCACATAGGGTATGTGGGGAAGTATAGAGGGCAATTGATCTTGTGCTCCGAGAGCGCGAGCCTGTTCTTCTCTGACATAGGAATTGCTGCATGCCCCCAAACCGAGAAAAGCCACCCTTTCGGGTGGCTACTTAGTTGAGAAGCAAATGCCCTCGGTAATGGGAAGGGAACCGCTAGGCGCGCTCTACCTTACCAGCCTTCATGCACTTGGTGCATACGTTGGCGCGCTTAACCTTGCCGTCAACCTTAACGGTGATCTTCTGGATGTTAGGACGGAAGGTGCGGTTGCTTACGCGATGAGAGTGGCTGATGCTACGACCAGCAACAGGTGCCTTACCGCAGATCTCGCATACTTTGGACATTCTTGATCAACTCCATTTACTTCGTATTTTGATACGGCTGAATACCGCTGATTTCCAAAAGCCTGAATACTATACCACAGACCCAAGCATCAACCAAGAGAATTCTTGGAGGTTTGGCGATCAAGCAGCAAGGATACCACTCAATAATGAAATTGATACGGGAATAGCGGTTTTGCATAAGAAAAAAATCCAGATACTTCGACAAACTAAGGACTTTTGAATGTTCGGTGCGTAAGGGTTGCCCGGACGTTCATTCTCGTGCCATCAGCTATACTGGTTAACTGGTCATTCGTCATTGGGCGCCCGCTCATGTGGCAAAGCGTCTATGAAAGGATAGATAAATGGGTAACGAAATCGCAGGAGACCTTATCGTTTCTGAAGATGTCATTGCGGATGTTGCTGGTCACGCAGCATTGGAATGCTATGGCGTTGTGGGTATGGCGGCTCCAAATGCCGCAGATGGACTGGCGAAAATCCTTCCTCAGTCTCGCCTTCGCAGGGGCATCGTTGTCTCCTCCGACGAAGAGGGCACTACGGTAAGCCTCTACGTTATCTTAGAGCACGGTGTGAACATCAACGTGGTGTCCACTAATCTTGCCGAGCAGGTAACGTTTGCTCTGAAGGAATTTGTTCGCACGCCTCTTAAGGGCGTTGAAGTTCACGTTCAGGGAATCAAAGTTCGCTAGGACGCACTGCTTAGGTGTATAGGTCATTCGAGGAGTACAACTTAACTATGAGCAATTACACATCTAACGACATCATCAATGCCATTGCTGCTGCAGCGAAGGCATTGGAAGCTCGTAAGGATGAGATTAATCGCCTGAACGTTTTCCCCGTTCCCGATGGCGATACGGGCACCAACATGTCCCTTACTTTGGCTATGGTTGTTGATAACCTGGCAAAACTCCCAATTGGCGCTTCTAGCGAAGATCGTCGTCGCGCTATCACCACAGGCGCTCTTATGGGCGCACGAGGCAATTCGGGCGTTATTACCTCTCAGATCATGCGCGGCTTGTGCGAAGGCATTGCCGACCATGAGGAGTTCGATATTGTTGCAGTAGACGATGCTTTCTCACGTGCGGTAGAAGTTGCTTTCAACGCGGTCCGCAAGCCGGTAGAGGGCACAATCCTTACCGTTCTGCGTGACACTGCAACTGCAGCCCATAAGGCTCGTAAGAAGAAGATGGAGCTCGACGAGGGTTTGCAGTTCATCGTGGGCGAGTCCTATGCTTCCGTTCAGCGTACGCCTGAACTTCTTCCTGTGTTGAAGGAAAACGGTGTAGTTGACGCTGGCGGTTTCGGCATTGCTATTTTCTTTGATTCGTTTGTTGCTTCCCTTACCGGTCGCGCTGAGGCTATGGTCGATGAGCTTGCTTTTGCCCGAACTGCTGCTCCGAAGGTTGAAATCGAGCAGATCAACGACTGGGAGGGCTCGAAATACAAGTACTGTAACGAGTTCCTGGTTAATTCCGAAACGCTTGACCCTGAAGAAGCGCTCGACTTCCTGCAGACTATGGGAGATTGCGAGCTGTGCGTAGGAAGCACGCCCAAGTTCAAAGTTCATGTTCATTCAAATACCCCCGATAAGGTCCTTGCGTACTTCTTGGAGCGCGGTGAGATCTTTGAGGTATTCATTCACAACATGAAGCTGCAGAGCGAGGAGCGTACTGAGAAGCTTGAAGCAGAGCAGGAAGCAGCCCATAAAGCTATCGGCTTTGTTGCGGTAGCTGCTGGTTCCGGCAATGCGGCTATCTTGGAAAGCCTTGGCGTTGACTACGTGGTATCTGGTGGGCAGACCATGAATCCGTCCACTAAGGAACTGTTGGATGCGGTAAATGAGGTAAACGCTGATTCGGTAATTATTCTTCCCAACAATAGCAATATCATCATGGCTTCTCAGTCGTGTGCTCAGGTTTCGGAAAAGCCTTGTGCTGTTGTAACAACCAAGAGCGTCCCTGAGGCTTTCTCTGCTTTGTTTGCCTTCGATGAAGATGCAACGCTTGAAGAAAACGTTGAGGCAATGACCGAAGCCTGTGAAGACGTGAAGACGGGTGAAATCACTCGCGCCATCAAGGATTCGAAGGATGTTCACGGCAACCCCATTCATGATGGAGACGTTATCGGCATTGCTGATGGCGATCTCGAGGTGGTTTCCGACTCTATCGAAGATGCCACAATACGCGTGCTTGAAGCCATGGACGCCGAAGATGCTGATACGCTCACTATTCTTGCTGGCGAAGATTATTCCGATGAGGAGTTCGAGGCGCTTTTGGCTCGCATCGAGGAAGAATTCGAGGATCTTGAGATCGACTCTCACCGCGGTGAGCAGCCGTTGTATCCTATCGTTCTTTCTGTTGAATAACGCACCAATTAGGAACGGCATACGTGTCGGGTAATAGAAAAAGTGATTCCCTGAAGGCGGTTCGTGGGGCAAGCCCCGACCGCCTTCATGCTACCTTGGCGCTTGACGCTCCTGTTTCCTCCGTGAAGCAGGTGAGTCCTGTGCGCGCGCAGGCGCTTGCTTGTGCGATGGGCATTGGCACTGTCCGCGATCTTCTGCAATGCTATCCCTTGCGTTATGTAGACATGTCGAAAGTGGTTACTGCGCAAAGTGCGCAAATTGGAGCACAATGCACACTTGCGGCTCAAGTTTACGAAGTTAAGATCAAGCGAATCCGTCCAAAGCTGACGCTCACCGAGGTGTCGCTTGTTGATGGCACGGGCTTGGTAATCGCTTCCTGCTTCAACCAGCCTTGGCTTTCTGAGAAGATCGTAAAAGGGGATTCGGTTGTTGTTTCGGGCAAGGTTGAATTTTCTTACGGCTTTAAGCGAATGACCAATCCGCTTATTGAAAAGCACGAACCTGGGGAAGAAGTCCAAGGCAAGATTTTGCCTATCCATCCTGCAACTTCGAAAATCTCACGTGCAATGATGAAGAGGATCGTGGGGAATGCGCTTCAGCAAGTGCAGGGCGCTTACGATCCCTTGCCTCTAAAGTTCCGCCGAAAGTATCGTCTCTATTCACGTTTCGAAGCTTTTCGCGGGATCCATAATCCTCTGTCGCTTGAAGATTCCATCCAGGCTCGCCGACGCCTCCGGTATGAAGAGCTCTTTTACCTTGAGCTGGAATTAGTGGATCGTGAGCGAAAGCGCGCGCTACAGCATGCTCCATTTCGGCAGGTTCTCTCTGATGGTGATATGAATCGAGTCAAGGCTTGTTTGCCCTTTAGCCTCACTGAAGATCAGGAAACTGCAGTGCGGGACATTCTTGCAAAGATGGCCGAGGGGTATCCAATGAACCACCTCCTACTGGGCGATGTCGGTACGGGTAAAACCGTAGTTGCCGCGTTTGCGCTGGTGTGCGCTGCTCTTAGCGGCCATCAGGCTATGCTTATGGGTCCTACCGAGGTCCTGGTTTCTCAGTACGGTATTTCGTTGGGGCCTATTCTTGATGCTTGCAACGTGCCTTGGTCAACCCTCATGGGGCAAACCCCTCGTGAAGAAAAAGAAGCTGTTATTGCCCAGTTTGCCTGTGGGGATATCAAGATTCTGTTCGGCACTCATGCTTTGTTGCAAGATGACGTTGTTGCTCATGATTGCTCGCTTGTGTGCATTGACGAACAGCAACGTTTTGGCGTTGAGCAACGCCAGACATTGATTGCTAAGGCTCCAGGTGCTGATATCCTTTCCATGACAGCAACCCCCATTCCTCGATCGCTTGCGTTAGCTCGTTATGGCGGGCTTTCACTCTCCTATCTCCATCGCCCTCCGGCTAAGCAAGGGGGGCGCACCACGAAGGTTTGTCACTTCTCAGAGGAGGGGATAGCGTACGATGCCTTGCGTGCTGCTCTTTCTCGTGGCGAGCAGGCATATGTTATTTGTCCTTTGATTGGCCTTCAGTTGCCTAAGAATAAATCTACTGCACGAGATGACGAAGACGATGATGCCCCCATCGAGTATGCGGCAATCGAATGGGGTCTTGAGCATGACGCGATAGGCGACACGTTATCGGCTGCTACTAAGCACGCTGAGATACTGCGTTCCCAGGTAGCACCTCAGGCTTCCGTTGCTCTACTTCACGGAAAGATGGCACCTCGCGAAAAGAACGAGGTGATGAGTCGGTTCCGCGATGGGGATATCGATGTGTTGGTGTCCACTACCGTTGTAGAAGTTGGCGTTGATGTTCCTAATGCTACGGTTATGGTCATCGAAGATGCGGATCGTTTTGGTTTGGCTCAGCTCCATCAGCTTCGCGGCCGTGTTGGCCGTGGCGCTTTACCAGGTCAGGTTTTTCTGGTGTCTCGCTCACGTGCGCCCGAGGCGCTTGAGCGTTTGAGCGCCATGGAGAAAACCGAAGATGGATTTGCTCTTTCCGAAATGGATCTTTCTTTGCGTCGCGAGGGTGATATCTTTGGAGATCGGCAGCACGGTGCTTCGCCGTTGAAACTAGTCAACGTTGTGCGAGATAAAGCGGTTATCGAGGCTGCGTACCGTGATGCGCGAAGTATTTTCCGGGCCGATGCTCTTACAGATGATGAACGGGCAATTATTATGCAGGAACTGCAGACCATACAGGAGATGAGGAACCGATGAGAATCATTGCCGGTGAATTTCGCGGTCGCCCCTTGAAATCGCTGAAAGGTGACGCGACTCGCCCCACAACCGATCGTGTTCGTGAGGCACTTATGAGCTCGCTCGTTAGCGCTCGAGGCACTTTGGAAGGTGCTCGGGTTCTAGATGCATTCGCAGGCTCGGGTGCATTGGGTCTGGAAACGTTAAGCCGTGGTGCTGCCCATGTTATGTTCTGCGAGCAGGGCAAAGATGCGGCTCGAGTCGTGGAAGGCAACATATCATCATTGAAGCTTTCGCGGGGTCGTTACACGTTGCGTCGTGGTGACACGTTTACCCTTCCTCAAGTTAAGGGACTGGCCTTTGACCTGGTTTTTCTTGACCCTCCTTACGCATTCGAAGCCGAAAAGGTACTTGGCTTGGTACGTGATCTTGATAAGGCTGGTCGTATTGCCTGTGGCGCTTTGGTTGTTTATGAGTATGCCAAAAAAGACAAAGCCGCTGTTGAGCAGGCATGCGATGCGCTAGAATACACGGTGGTCTCTGTGAAGAACTACGGAGACACATCGCTGGTAACCCTCAGGAAGGATGCATAATGAAGCGAGCGGTTGTACCGGGAACATTTGATCCCATTACCGCAGGTCATTTCGATGTTATATCGCGTGCTGCACAGATCTTCGACGAAGTGGTGGTTGCTGTTGCCAAATCGGCAAAGAAAAGCCCCATCTTTGATTTGGAAACCCGAGTAGGATTAGTGGAAGAGGCAGTTGCAGACCTTCCCAACGTGCGTGTAATCAGTTTCGAGGGCCTGCTCGTTGATTGCGTTCATCAGCTTGATGCCCATGTTGTGGTTAAGGGTTTGCGCGCCATTACCGATTTCGAATATGAGTTCCAGATGACCGCTTTGAATTATGAGCTGAGCCACGATCTGGAAACCTTCTTTATCATGTCCCCTCCGAAGTTTATGTATCTTTCCTCTTCAATTATTCGTGAGATGGCTTCTATGGGTGGCAGCGTAGCAGGCTTTGTTCCTCCCTGCGTGGAAACAGCACTTCGCGAGTATTTCGCTGATGCTTATCAGAAAGGGGAAGGTGAATAGCGGATTACGCTAGGCGCCCTCGATGTGGCGTTTTTTCGTATATTGCTGCTTTTTGATACACTATCGACAAAGTGACGTAAACTAATTAGTTGCAATTATGTCGTTGTATGCTGTTTTGCGTGCGCGATTTCGGAAGGATGTATATGGACGAAACAGGAGTATTGAATCTCATCGAAGAGCTCTCCATGCTCATCGAGGATTCTAAGCCGGCGCCTTTTGGTAAAGGCGGGCTTAGGCAGGTTGATGCTCAGGCTGCATTTGAGATCTTGGACGAGATTCGCGACACGTTCCCTAGCGAGTTCGCTCAGGCTCGTCAGGTTATTCGTGAGCGTCAGGCTCTTCTCGACGAGGCAGAAGCCCAGGCAAGCCGTCTGATTGAGGATGCTCGCAGCCAGGCTATTACCATTGCCAGCGAACAGGAAATCGTTCGCATTTCTCAGCAGCAGGCAGACACCATCTTGGCGGAAGCACGTGAGCTCGAGCGCGAAACCCGCGCTGGTGCTGAAGATTTTGCTGACGAGGTATTCAGCCATGTAGAGCAAAGCCTTGATACGGCGCTGAACAGCGTTCGTCGTTGTCGCGATCGTCTCAATGCCAATTCCATCAATTCGGGACGCTAATGGAATCTCCGCACATTGAGGTTCCTGCTCAGCTCTTCGCTCCTGCGGAGAGCTTGTCTTTTGCAGGCACGTATAATCTTCCCGAACTTGTTCAAGGTGCTGATACCTATACTTTTGAACACCCACTTACTTGGGAAGTAACTATTTCCAATACCGGTGGTGCTTTATTAGTTACCGGAATTGTTACGGCGGATGCAATAACAAGCTGCGTTCGATGCCTTGAGCCTGCAGAGTACCGCTTGGAAGGCGAGGTTGAAGGGTATTACCTTATCCCCGATTCCGATGTAGAGCTTACCGAAGAGGAAAAAGAAGAATATGAGCTTTTAGGCGAAGATCACATCATTGATCTCTCTCCTTTGCTCGTAGCGGCGCTTTCCCTTGAGCTTCCCCATACCCCTTTGTGCGATGATGAGTGCAAAGGTTTGTGTGCTGGGTGCGGCGCCAACCTCAACGTTGAAGAGTGCACGTGCGAAAAAACGGAAGAGGAGGAAGATGAATTCCATCCAAATCCGTTTTCTGTACTGCGCAATATTAAGTTCGAAGAATAGATTTTGTAATTCAAAGGGTTTATCTCTTGATTCGAACAAGTTCCTTTGCTAGGATACTTTTTCGCGTAATTAGAATCTTCAGGTTTACCTGTAGCATAGAAGGAGTTTAATCATGGCAGTGCCAAAGCGTAAGACCGGTCGTGCTCGTACCCACGCACGCAGGAGCGAAAACGATAAGATCGCTTCGCCTTCCCGTTCTGTGTGCCCCCAGTGCGGTGAAGTAAAACTTCCCCATCGTGTATGCCCCAATTGTGGCTTCTATCGCGATCGCGAGGTTATCCAGACCGCTTAATGCACGCCATTAACGTGTAAGGGAATCCCCCGGATACGTCCGGGGGATTTTTGTATGGGCTGGTTTTAGTTTTAGCTCCGCATCAGCAATGCATGCTGATTGCACGACAGCAAGGAGATGTTATGGCGCAACGAGTGGTTATCGCTGTTGACGTATTGGGTGGCGATATCGGGCCTTCAGTTGTTCTTCCCGGAATCGAGAAAGCGCTTCAGGCTGATTCTGAACTGGAAGTAATTGCCTGTGGACCTGCTGAAGTGGTAGAGCCATTTGCAGAAAAGCATGATCGTGTTCGTGCGCAGGTGACCACCGAGGAAATCGCCATGGATGAACATCCTGCTAATGCGGTGCGTAAAAAGAAAGATTCCAGCCTAGTTGTTGGCAATCGTCTTGTTAAGGAGGGTCAGGCTCAAGGATTCTTCTCAGCGGGATCTACCGGGGCGTGTCTCGCCGCTGCTACTTTGGTGGTGGGCCGTATTAAGGGCGTTTCCCGTCCTGCCTTGTGCACTGTTATCCCATCGCCTGTTAAGCCCGTGGTAATGTGCGATGTTGGCGCTAATGCCGATTGCAAGCCAGCCTATTTGGTGCAGTTTGCGCAAATGGCAACTACCTATGCCCGTCAGGTTATTGGCATCCCTGAACCCAAGGTTGCTCTTTTGAATATTGGGTCAGAAGACACCAAGGGTTCAAAAATGGCTCAGGAAACCTTCGAATTGCTTAAGAGTGAGGTTCCTGAATTTGCCGGGAATGGCGAAGGATCCGATATTCTTGCCGGTAAATTCGACGTGTTTGTCACGGACGGCTTTACCGGTAATGTGTGCCTGAAAACCATTGAAGGCGTAACTAAGATTTTGTTTGGCGAAATCAAGAAAGTGATGATGGCTAACCTCGCTACGAAGCTTGGCGCCGCCGCCATGAAGGGCGGTCTTTCCAATTTGAAGGAAAGCACTTCCGCCGACACTTACGGCGGAGCCCCCATCCTTGGCGTTAAAGGCGCTTGTTTGGTTGGCCATGGTTCCTCGAACGAAACGGCAATCATGAATGGCGTTCTAACTGCTGCTCGTGCGGTACGTTTGGATGTTTCGGGGATAATCGAGCGAACCGTAAATCAGACAAAGCAGGCAGAGTAAAATAACGAACAACTTAGAGTTTTAACGTAAGAAGCGAATGACGAAACGTGCAAGAGCAATCTGAACATACTGAGAAGCTTGATAAGGCTGAAAAGATCTTAGGACACGAGTTCTCGGACCGCTCGTTGCTTTTAACAGCTCTTACGCACCCTTCGGCGGCGGAGGGCCATTCCATCAGCGATTCATACGAGCGTCTTGAGTTTTTGGGCGACAGCATTTTGGGGGCTATCGTTTCTTACGAGGCTTATCATGCCTACCCGAACCTGGACGAAGGTGGCCTTACCCGCATCAAGGTTTCTCTTGTTTCTGGCGCTTCGTTATCCGAGGTAGGCAAAGAACTCGGCTTGGCTGACTGTATCTTTTTTGGCTCATCTGAGCGTGGTACTGGTCGTCGTGGTTTGCATTCTGCGTTGGAAAATGTTTATGAGTCGCTTGTTGCTTCGCTCTTCTTAGATGGTGGCATTAATGCTGCAGCTTCTTTCGTAAAGCGTACTCTTATCGTTCGCATGAGCGAAGATATGGCGAAGGAACCTGAAAACCCTAAGAGCGTTCTTCAGGAGCGTTTGCAGGAGGATGGCATTACCCCAACGTATCGCTTGGTTGAAACACAGGGGCCGCCCCATGACCGAACTTTCGTAACCCAGGTATTTGTAGGCGTAAAATCTATTGCAAAGGGTGTTGGGCGCACAAAAAAGGAATCTGAAAGCCAGGCAGCAAAGTCTGCTTTAGAGATCCTTGGTTCTTTCTTTGAAGGTAAAGATTCCACCGACAAAAAGCGTAGGGCAGAAGCTAAAGCTGCCATTAAAGCCGCGAAGGCCGAGGAAAAGGCTCGTAGGCAGGCCGAGCAGAAGGCTCGCAAGAAGAAGCAGCAGTAAAGGGGCTTTAGGTGTATCTCAAATCGCTGACGTTGAAGGGCTTTAAGTCTTTCGCTGATCGAACGGTTATGAGATTCGAACCGGGCGTTGCTGCTGTGGTGGGCCCTAACGGATCTGGCAAATCGAACATCTCCGACGCCGTGCTATGGGTTCTTGGCGAACGTAACGCTAAGAATTTGCGTGGTCAATCTATGGAAGATGTCATTTTTGCTGGTTCTTCTGCCCGTAAGCCTGTTTCCGTGGCGGAAGTTGAGCTGCTGCTCGATAACACCGACGGCACGCTTCCCGTTGATTTTGCTGAGGTTTCCATTGGGCGCCGTATGTACCGCAGTGGAGAAAGCGAATACCTTATCAATGGTAATGTGGTTCGCCGTATGGATGTTCTTGATATCCTTCACGACTCTGGCATGGGTACGGGTACCAATTCCATTATCTCCCAAGGCAATTTGGACTCTGTTCTTTCATCCCGCCCAGAAGATCGTCGTGCTCTCATCGAAGAAGCTGCTGGCATTCTGAAGCATAAAGAACGCAAAGCAAAAAGCGAGCGTAAGCTTGCTCAGATGGACGCTCATCTTGCCCGCGTTAATGACATTACTGCCGAAGTTGAGCGTCAGCTCAAGCCTCTTGAGCGCAAGGCCAAGAAAGCTCGCTTGCATAAGGATCTTTCTTCTGAGCTTGCCAATTTGAAACTTGCTCTTGCTGTTGACGATCTGCGCGTCCTGCAGCAGAAGTGGGATGCTGTCCTTGCATCAGAAAAAGAACTCGAAGCGTCCCAGCAAACATTCAAGAAGGAACTTGAGGCATCTGAACATGCTCTTGACGCTCTCCAGCGTCAGCTTCATGAGCGCACCAATCAGGAGAACAGCCTGAACAAGCGATATCGTCGCTCTCAGGCTTCATTTGAGCGCCTGAATTCTACCGCCATGCTCTTAAGGGAGAAACGCAGCGGTTATCTTCAGGAAATCGAGCGACTTACTCGCTTTCTTGAAGAGGCTCGCGTGCGTCGTGGTGCTGCTGAGCATGAGCTTGCCGAAGCCCAAGAGGCAGCTGAAAAGGCTAAAGAGGAATCGGTGAAGGCCGAAAAGCTTCGTGGCGATTTGGAGATTTCATATACCCAACGGGTCAACAAACGAAACGATCTACGTAAGAAGATCGATACCTTGATGTCTGAGCAGCGTGCGTTGGTCCACCGTCAGGAAACTGCTAAGGCAACTCAGCAGGCACTGCGTGAAAACCTTTCGGAGCGTCGTGCTCGTGCCCAAGTTATTGACGCCCATGTTGCTGATGCTGCCGAGCGCCTTTCGTTTGCTAAAGAGCAATCTGAAACGCTGGAGACTCAGGCCAGTAGGCTTGAGGGCGATCTTGCGCGTGCTCGCGAAGAAGAGGCTTCAACGCGTGAAAAGCTCAATGCGCTCGTTGTTGCGCGCGATGCTGCTCGCCGCGCTCTCGACGAGGCTCGCACTGCGTTTACGAAGGCCACTGCTGAGCGGGCCGCTCTTGAGGAATTGGAGCGTTCGAGCGAAACCTCAAATCCTGCCCAGGCAAAAATGATGGAAGAAGCGAAGACGCTATCCTCAGATTGCTCTCTTGTTTCACATGCGGTTTCCGCTCCTGTGGGTCTAGACGTATTGATTGAAGCGTTGCTTGGCTCTGAACTGCATGCTGTGATGGTCTCTGAAGATGCAGATGCTGAACGGCTTATTTCCGCTGTGGCTAATAGTGATGCCGTTGGAGCGATCGCAACGTTTGCCCCCGTTTTTAAGGAAGACGGTCGTTCTTTCCCTGTGGGCCCTCGTCGATTGGTTGATGAGCTTGATATCGACCCCCGTTATTCTGCTCAGGTCGATGCCCTGATCGGTGATGTTTTCATTGTCGATACATTTTCGGATGCTCTTTCGTGCGCTCGTAATTCGCAGGGGACCGCTGCACGTTTTGCTTCACTTGACGGATGCATCGCCTCAACTGATGGCAAATTTTCCTTCGTGCGTTTCACTGAAGCCGACAAGCAAAATAATGCGCTTGCCCGTCGTCGCGCTTTTGCTCAGGCTATCAAGGAAGAGGAGCGGTGTCGTGCGGATTACGAAGCTGCACAGTCTGAAGATGGCAGGGTTGAATCTGAGCTTCGCCAGGCGCAAACAGCGTCGTTGAAGCTTTCAGAATCTCTTGCAAATCTTAAGGGGCAAAGCGAGTCAGCGCGTCGTGATGCCGATGCATCGGCGCGGGCGCTGAAGCAGCTCGAAGGTGAGCACCAACGCTTGCTGGCAGAGCAGGAAGAGAACACTGCATTCTTCGAAAAGGCTCAGCCCGATTCAGACGAGTTGGAGCGTACTTTGTCGCAAGTTACCGCCGATTTGGAATTGAACAAAGAAAAGGTTTCCGAGTTGGAGGAAACACTTTCTCCAATGCGTCGCGAAATCGTCTCTCTTTCCGAGCGCCTGAGCGATGCTCGCCTCGAAACGGCTCGTCTCTCCGAGCGACTTGCCTACACTGATCGAATGGTATCCACCCGCAAGCAGGAGATATCTGCATCTTCACGTGAAGATGCAAGTTCAATGCAGCGTATCCATGTTGCTCGGGTAGCGGCCAATAGGGCAGATGAGCTTTTGGCCATCCTGCATTCCTTGTCCGATGCTGCTTCTCTGGTTTCGACGCGCTTAGAGCAGGAATCACGCAGCGAAAAAGAGCAGTCCCTTTCGCTCCACGACAAAATCGCACAAGCCACTAAGGAGTCGCGAGAAGCTCGTGAGCGTTTTGAGTCTGTTGCTTCGCGTATTTCCGAGGTCCGTATCGAAAAGGGCAGGCTTGAAGTTCAGGTTGATGCGGGGGTAAACGTTATCGTTCGTGATTGCGACACGCCTCTCGAGGTTGCCCTTGCTGGCGATCGCCTTGATAATCGCCAAGAAGCCGAAGCGCAAGCTTCCTCGCTCGAGCGTCGCATTAAGAACATGGGTGCCATTAATCCTGATGCTGCCGAAGAGTTCGAGCAGGTAAGCGAGCGTCATACTTATCTTAGTTCTCAACTCGAGGACATGAGGCTCGCCCGTAAGACGCTTGCCCGAATCGTCAATGTCATTGACGAACGAATGCGAGACGATTTTGTTGCTACATTCGAACAGGTGAATGCTAACTTCTCTGATATCTTCTCTACGCTGTTTCCTGGCGGGCAGGCTCACCTTTCCTTGGTTGATCCTGACGATTTGGAAAACACGGGTGTTGACGTTAATGCTCAACCGGTGGGCAAGCGCGTTAAGAAAATGTCGCTGCTTTCCGGTGGCGAGAAGTCGATGACCGCTATGGCGTTGCTGTTTGCCGTGTATCGCATTAGGCAGACCCCGTTCTATATCTTGGACGAGGTTGAGGCGGCGCTCGACGATACGAATCTGCGCCGACTGATCGCTTACATTAATGTGGTACGCGACGAAACCCAATTTATTATGATCACGCATCAGCGTCGCACTATGGAATCTGCCGACATATTGTATGGTGTCTCAATGCAGGCTGATGGCATTACGAAGGTGATCAGTCAAAAGCTCGACAATGCTACCCGCAAGGAGGGTTAAATGGGATTTTTCGATAAGATCAACGAGGGGCTTCATCGCTCAAGAACCCGCCTGAAAGAGCAGATGAATATCCTGCTCGATCGTGGGCCTGATGTAGACGACGATTTTTGGGATGACCTAGAGGAAACGCTGATCCTTGCTGACATCGGTGCAGCTGCTGCCGATAGCATCATTGAGGAATTACGAGATCAAGCAAAGCGTAAGGCGCTTCCCGATGCCTATGCGGTGTTCGATATGCTTACCGATCAGATGGCGGCGACGTTTACCGAAGCGGAAACTGATATCTTCGAGGAGAATCCATCTCTGGTTCTGTTCGTCGGCATCAATGGAGCAGGTAAAACTACCACTGTAGGTAAGCTTGCTGCTTCTTATCATGAGAAGGGAAGAAAGGTTCTCCTGGGTAGTGCAGACACGTTCCGCGCTGCTGCTATTGAACAGCTTGAGGTGTGGGCCAAGCGCGCTGACGTTACTATTGTTTCTCGCGAACGGGGCAGCGACCCTGCAAGCGTATGCTACGAAACCATCGAACGAGCCGAAAAAGACGGTTCCGATATGGTGCTCATCGACACTGCGGGACGTCTTCATACATCCGATGACCTTATGCGTGAGCTGCAAAAGGTTGTCAACGTTGTGCGCAAACGCTCAAACGTTCCTGTATACACAGTGCTTGTCATCGATGCCACAACTGGGCAGAATGGCCTTCAGCAGGCTCAGAAGTTCAACGATGTGCTTGATTTGGATGGCGTCATCGTAACGAAACTTGATGGTACGGCTAAGGGCGGTATCGCTCTGGCGGTTTCGCACGAACTCGAGCTTCCGATTTTCAAGATCGGCGTAGGCGAGGGTATAGACGATTTGCAGGATTTCGATGCGCATGATTTTGCTCGTGCGCTGATTGGGGATATGGCTGATGTTCGATAACCTTTCCGATAAACTCCAGTCCATCTTCTCTGGCTTGCGCGGCAAGGGTCGCCTTACCGAAGAAGATATCGATACCGCCATGCGTGAGATTCGCATGGCGCTACTTGAGGCCGATGTTAACTTCAAAGTGGTAAAGGAATTCACCAAACGCACTAAAGAGCGTTGCCTTACCGCGGAGGTCCTTGATTCGCTTACGCCTGCGCAGAATGTAGTGAAGATCGTTCTCGATGAGCTTACGGCTCTTATGGGTGAAGAAAGCAAGCCACTCCAGCTTTCCAGTCGCATTCCTAACGTGATCATGCTTGTTGGTTTGCAGGGTTCGGGCAAAACCACGGCTGCTGCCAAGCTTGCCTATCTTCTTAAACAGCAGAATCATAGCCCGCTTCTGTGCGCATGTGACGTATATCGTCCCGCTGCAGCCGATCAGTTGCAGACGCTGGGTGAAGAAATCGGCGTGCGCGTATATCGAGGCGAAGGGAAGGATCCAGTCAAGATCGCAAAAGAAGGCGTGCGTGATGCCATCGATTCGCTTCGTGATGTCGTGATTGTCGACACGGCGGGCCGTCTCCATGTTGATGAAGAGATGATGGCTGAGGCTGAAGCCATCAAGGCGGCTGTTGAACCCGACCAGATCTATATGGTTGTCGACGCCATGACCGGCCAGGATGCGGTAAACGTTGCTAAGGCTTTTGCCGATCGAGTTGATTTCGATGGCGTGATTATGTCAAAGATGGATGGCGATGCGCGTGGTGGTGGCGCCTTATCCATTAAACAGGTTACCGGCAAACCCATCACGTTTATCTCTCAGGGTGAAAAGCCCGACTCGCTCGAACGCTTCCATCCCGATCGAATGGCCAAGCGCATTTTGGGCATGGGCGATGTTGTTAGCATCATCGAGTCCGCTTCGAAGCTTCGTGCTGAGGAAATCGAGCAAGCGGAAGCCGAGCGAATGGCGCGCGGAAACCTGACGCTTAACGACTTTCTTCTTATGAAGCAGCAGATTGGCAAAATGGGCGGTGTGCAGAAGCTTATCAGCGCTCTTCCAGGTGGAGACAAGGCCATGCGCGAAGGCCAGGTAAACGAGCATGCGCTTGACGAAATGGCAGTCATCATTGGATCTATGACCAAGCGTGAGCGCGAGCATCCCGAAATCTTGAATGGTTCTCGTAAAGCCCGAATTGCCGCAGGCGCCGGCGTCAAAGTTTTCCAAGTTAATCAGCTGCTTAAGCAGTTTATGGAAACCAAGAAGATGGTTCGGAGCATGATGAACGCCCAGGAAGCCCAAATGAACCGCAAGGGCAAAGGCAAGGGCAAGAAAGGCAAGAAGGGTAAGGGCGGCAAACGCCGTATGGGTCTTCCCGGAATGGGGGGAATGTCCATGGCCGATGTGAAGAAGATGCAAGAGATGATGAGCGGTCTTGATGAATCCGCTTTCAAGAGGTAATATCAGTAATCGCTGTTTTGCGACCTGTGCAGCATTAGCTTAACCGGTCGCTCTTAAAAGTTTAGAAGGAGTACAACTCGATGGCAGTCAAGATTCGCCTCGCCCGTCACGGCGCTAAAAAGGCACCTTATTATCGTATCGTTGTAGCTGATTCTCGTGCTCGTCGCGACGGTCGCTTCATTGAGCAGGTTGGTTCTTACAACCCCACCACCACCCCTAAGCATGTAAAGATCGACCTTGAAAAGGTTGATAAGTGGATTGCTGACGGCGCTCAGCCCAGCGATACCGTTGCACGCCTCATTGAGGCAGAGCGTAAGAACGCTTAGTGATGGCGGAATCCCGCGAAGACATCTCGGGTTTGGTCGAAACCCTGGTTTTGCCTTTGGTTGATGAGCCCGATGCTGTAAGCATTGAGTCTTCAGATACCGAAATGGGCTCTGTCCTTATTGAAGTGCGTGTTGCTCAGGCAGATGCCGGCAAGGTTATTGGCCGTCAGGGTCGTGTTATCAAAGCAATCCGCACGCTTGCTCGCGCTGCGGGTTCTCGTCATGGTCTCGATGTTGAAGTCGAACTTATCGACGAATAGGTTCAGGTACCATGGGTTCTTGGACTAACGTTGCAGCTCTTTTACGAGCTAAAACAAATGAAGGAGGGCTTTCCGTCGAACCGACGGAAGGTCTTCCTTTTTTGCTTGAAAAGGGAATGGAGGTTACCTTCGTTCCTCCCGTATTGCGTATTCCGCGCTCTGGCAAGGTGCTGGATGTCGAGGAAATTGCGGAAGGCAGATATATGGTTTGGTTCGATTGTATCGACAATCGAACCGATGCCGAAAAGCTTGAAGGCCATTTCTGCTTGGTACGTACCTCCTTTTTACCTGAAAACTACATGGATAAACAGGATATCGATCTTACGGGCTTTTCTGTTGTCGACGAAAACGCTGGTTGCATAGGAAGGGTGGTTCGCATTGACGAAAACCCCGCCCATGCTTTGCTCGTTGTTGATCGTGGTTCGGTTTCTGATTCGTTCGAGGGCAGAGAAGACGAGGTATTGATTCCTCTGGTCGATGAGTTCTTGGTAGCCGTCGAAGAGGAAATGGGGGAGATACGAGTATCCCTTCCTGACGGTTTGCTTGATCTATAGGAGCTCACGTGAAAATTGAAACCCTTTCGGTGTTTCCCCAATGCTACGACTCGGTTATGAACGAGTCTATTATGCGTATCGCGCAAGAAAAGGGCTTCCTTGATTTCAAAGCGCACGACTTGCGTAAGTGGACGCATGACAAGCATCGCACCACCGACGATGAGCCTTATGGCGGTGGTCAGGGCCTTGTGATGAAATGCGAACCTATTTTCGAGGCTACTGATGAGTTATTTTCCTCTGCCTTGAAGAAGCCCTATGTTATCTTCCTTTCTCCCACGGGAGAGCGTTTTGATGACGCAATGACTCTTGAGCTTGCTCAGCAGGATCACCTGTTTTTTATTTGCGGTCATTATGAAGGAATCGATGAACGTGCTTACTCACTTGCGGATAAGGTTATTTCTTTAGGCGATTACGTTCTTACCAGCGGCGAGCTTGCTTCGATGGTCGTTATTGATGCTGTAGTGCGTCGTATTGACGGTGTGTTGGGCGATGAAGGTAGCGCCGTTGATGAAAGTTTCTATGATGGGCTTCTTGAATACCCTCAATATACGCGTCCAGCCAGTTATCGAGGCATGGAAGTGCCCGACATCCTTCTATCCGGCCATCATGCGAAAATCGCTCAATGGCGTCGTGAGCAAAGCCTTTTGCGTACCAAGCGCTGGCGACCAGATTTGCTCGAGGGGGCAAATCTCTCAAAAAAGGAACGCGATTTCCTCGATATAGCAGAGTAGAAGGGTAATTTGTCAGTGACGTGTTGTTTGCTCTATCATAGGAGCATTCGACTGCTGGTTTACACCCTTGAAGGGATGGGATAGGTTTGGATTCCGGACAACACGCTGGCGTGCGCCGTCCCGGTATTATTCGGAGATTTGTTAATCTCGTTGTTTGCATCGCCATTGTCTTGGCTGCGGCATGGGGCATTAGGTCATTCGTTATTGAACCCTTTGAAGTGCCCTCTGCTTCTATGGAAACCACCATCATGACGGGTGACAGGCTTTTTGCAGAGAAGGTCAGTTACCATTTCTCGGAACCAAAAGCGGGCGACATCGTTGTTTTTTCCGATCCTCAAGTTCCTTCTCGCGTTTTAGTTAAACGCATCATAGCCACAGAAGGTCAAACGGTAAACCTGGTTAACGGATACGTCTATGTTGATGGCGTAAAGCTCTCCGAGCCTTATACACAGGGTCTGTCGTATCCTCTTTCCAAAACTGCCAGCAATGTTTCCCTTTCTTTTCCCTGCACCATTCCTGCTGGCGAAGTTTGGGTAATGGGGGACAATCGTGAAAATTCTTCTGATTCCCGCTATTTTGGTCCGGTCGATTCTGATTCGATTTTCGGAAAGGCCTTCGTAACATACTGGCCGATTAACCGTATTGGACTACTGAATTAGTTTACATTCATCGTTTATCGATAAGGAGCATTATGACTAACCACGAAGTAGGCAAGGCGAATGCTGACGCCGCTCAGGTGCTGACGTTTCAGGATATGATCCTGCGCCTTCAGCGCTATTGGGCAGATTTGGGTTGTGTAATCATGCAGCCGTACGACAACGAAGTTGGTGCCGGTACGTTTCACACCGCCACTACATTGCGCAGTCTTGGCCCCGCTACGTGGAAGACTGCCTATGTGCAGCCTTGTCGCCGACCCACCGACGGCCGTTATGGTGAAAACCCCAACCGTCTCCAGCATTACTATCAGTTTCAGGTCCTGCTGAAGCCTTCTCCCGACAATGTTCAGGACTTGTATCTCGAATCGCTTCGCGCTATCGGTATTGAAGTTGAAAAACACGATATCCGCTTTGTTGAAGACGACTGGGAAAGCCCGACGCTTGGCGCTTGGGGTCTTGGCTGGGAAGTCTGGCTCAATGGCATGGAAGTCACTCAGTTTACTTACTTCCAGCAGGTTGGCGGTTTCGAGTGCCGTCCGGTTCCTTCTGAAATCACCTATGGTCTTGAGCGATTGGCTATGTATATTCAGGGCGTAGACTCGGTATATGATCTGGTTTGGGCGCGCGGTGCCGATGGTACGGTGTTTACCTATGGCGATGTATTCCTGGAAAATGAGCGTGAGTTTTCTGCATACAACTTTGAAATCGCCGATACTGATCTGCTCTTTGGCGAATTCGATCGTTACGAGGCTGAATGCACTCGCGCGCTTGAAGCTAAGCTTCCGCTTGCCGCTTATGATTACGTTCTGAAGTGCTCTCATGCTTTTAATCTGCTTGATGCACGCGGCGTTATTAGCGCCACTGAGCGCATGGGCTATATTCTGCGTGTGCGCACTATTGCGAAGGCGTGCTGCGCTTCATATCTCGAACATGTTGTAGGTCAGGCTCCGGAGCCTGACAGCTCCGAGAAGAAGGGGGAGTAACTGATGGAAAAGCGTACGCTCGCCTTCGAAATCGGTACCGAAGAAATACCGGCTTTCGACCTTGCGGGTGCTGTAAAGCAGCTCTCTACTATGGTTCCGAGCCTCCTCGATGATGCCGCTATTCCGCATGGTGCCGTCAAGATCTTCTCTTCTCCTCGTCGCCTTATCGTTATTGCCGAAGAAATCCCCGAGGCTACGGAAGAAAAAAATGAAGTTTTCAAGGGTCCTTCTGCCAAGATCGCCTTTGATGCCGAGGGCAATCCCACCAAGGCGGCTCAGGGTTTTGCGCGTGGCAAGGGTGTAGATCCTTCTTCATTGGTCGTAGAGGACGGCTACGTGTATGCCCGTACGCATACGCCCTCTGTGAATGTGGCATCCTTGCTTTCTTCGGTGCTCAATAAGATTATCCATGGACTATCTTGGCCTCGCTCTCAGCGTTGGGGTGTCCAGAGCGAGTACTTTACTCGCCCAGTACGTTGGATCGTTGCCCTTTTCGGTAATGAAGTTATCGACTTTACTTTTGCGGGCCTTGTCGCCGGCCGCACTACATACGGCCATCGCTTCTTGGCCCCTGGTCCATTCGAAGTTGCTGATGCAGACTCGTTGGTTGATGTTGTGCGTAGTGCTTCTGTTATTCCTTCTGAGGCTGAACGCGAGCAGGTTATTCGTGAAGGTGTTGCTAAAGCCGAAGTTGAAACCGGCTTTACTGCGGTGCTTCATCCTAAGACGCTTGTCGAAGTTATTAATCTGGCCGAGTATCCCACTGTGCTTGTTGGCACTTTCGACGAGGAATTCTTAAAAGTTCCCGAAGAAATCATCGTTGATGCCATGTTGGTTCACCAGCGTTATTTCCCGTTGTATGACAAGGATGGCAAGCTTACCAATCGTTTTATTGTGGTAAGCAATGGCGACCCTGCTTGTGCCGAAACCATCGTCGATGGCAACGAGCGTGTTGTTCGTGCTCGCCTTTATGACGCGAAGTTCTTCTATGACGAAGACCTGAAACAGCCTCTTGAGTCTTACGTTGATCATCTGGGCGAAGTGGTCTTCCAGGAAAAGTTGGGCACCATGCTCGACAAGACTAACCGTATCCAGCGCTTGGCAGATCACCTTGCGGAAGATGCCGGTCTTGCTGGTCAGGATCTTAGCGATGTTGAGCGCGCTGCTCGTCTTTGCAAGGCTGACTTGGTGACGAGCGCTGTAGTTGAGTTCACTAGCGTTCAGGGTGTAATGGGTAGCTATTATGCTGCGGCAAGTGGCGAAACCGCCCAGGTCGCTCAGGCTATCGAGCAACACTATCGTCCCCGTTTCGCGGGCGACGAAGCTCCTGATACAGTTGTGGGCAAGATTGTGGCTATTGCCGACAAGCTTGATACCGTATGCGGTTTGTTTGCCGTTGGTCAAGGCCCTACGGGTTCTTCCGATCCGTTTGCTTTGCGTCGTAGCGCTATTGGCATCGTGGCTATGTTGTCCGGTAAAGATGCCGTTGAAGTATCGCTTGTAGCCGCAATTGACGCCGCGCTGGCATCTTATGCTCAGCAGGGCATCGAATTCGATACCGATGCTGTTCGTCGTGATGTAATTGAGTTCTTCATTACGCGCACCAAGGTAATGATGCGCGATGCTGGCAACAGCATTGACGCAATTGATGCCGTACTTTCTGCAGGCATTCAGGAGCCTGTTGAGCTCATTAATCGCGTTTCGGCTCTTGAGGCTGCTCGTAGCGAACAGCCTGAGGTGTTCGAGGATCTTGCAACAGCTTATGCTCGTGCGAATAACCTTTGCGATTCCAAACTCGGTACTGAAGTTAATGAGGGTCTTCTTTCTGAGGTTGAGCAAGCTTTGGTTCGTGCTGTTGGCCAGGCCGAGAGCAATGTTGCTAGCGCCCTTGAAAACAACAATTACGCTGCTGCATTGTCCGAGCTTGCCGCTTTGCGTAAACCCATCGACTTGTTCTTCGAGAACACGATGGTTATGGACGAAGACCAGGCATTGCGTGAAAATCGCCTTCGTCTATTGAATAGCTTCGTTGCGGTATTCGCCAACGTTGCTGACTTTGCTCTGCTGTCCAAGGTAAAATAATCCAAGTTAGCGGGCAATTTCGCTTTCGCGTTTCTTGAAGCGGCCCAGTGATGGGCCGCTTTTTGTTAAGGGGGAATTTCATTTTGCAGAAATGGATAACACAAGGGAAGGCCTCCGACACTTTTCCAGTGATCCACGTTGTTTCCGATTCGGTTGGCACCACTGCTCAAACGTTGGTTCGTGCTGCATCATCTTGTTTTGAGGTATACGACCCGGCAATTGAGATCTTGCCGCGTGTTGAGTCCTGCAACAGCATGATCGAGGATTTAGAGGCTCACCTCGCGAAGCATTCAGAGCTAGGCCGGATTCCCTTCGTATTGTTCTATACCCTAATTCGTGCCGACTTGCGCTCCTGCATGGAGGAGTTTCTTCGAACTCATCTCGAAGAGGTAATTGGCGTTGATTTGATGAGTAATGCTCTATGCGCACTTGTACGGGCAACGGGCAGGGAGCCGCTGCAGGAACCTGGGCGATTGCATTCGGTGAACGAATATTATTTCCGTCGTATTGATGCAATGGAATTCACTATTTCCCATGACGACGGTCGCAACCCGCAAGACCTTCGTGAAGCCGATATCGTACTTATCGGAGTGTCGCGATCTTCTAAAACGCCGCTGTCGATTTACCTATCGCAACTGGGCTATCGCGTAGCAAATGTGCCGCTCGACCCCCAAAGCGAACCGCCAAAAGAAATCTTCGAAGTTGATCCTACGCGCTTATTCGGGCTCATTATCTCGCCTGAGATTCTTGCGGACATACGCAAGCGGCGCCTTGGGAATGCCAGCAACGTGGCTTCTTCATATGCAGATTTGGAGTGCGTGTATCAAGATTTGGAGTGCGCAAGGGCTTTGATGCGCAAGCTGGGATGCATCGTTGTTCGTACCGACAACAGGGCAATTGAGGAAACAGCGCAAGAAATCTTGCGGTATTATGAAAACGCTCATCCTCAGGTTTTTGGACCTGGGAAATGAGGGAGAAATGTTTAAGTCTAAGGAGAAGATGGTGACAGACCAACTTAAGCGCGTCTACGCTTTCGGCAAAGACGCAAATGGGAAGAACGTTACGGAGGGCAATACCAACATGAAGGCCATCCTTGGCGGCAAGGGCGCTAACCTTGCTGAGATGGCTAACATCGGGCTGCCGGTACCTCCGGGATTCACGATTTCCTGCCAGACTTGCATGGAGTATGCAAACTCCAACAATACCTGGCCCGAAGGCGTTTTGGACACCATCCAGGAATACCGCCTCGACCTTGAAGAGCGCATTGGCAAGAAAATCGGCGACGCAGAAGATCCTCTGCTCGTTTCTGTTCGCTCCGGCGCTCCTATGTCCATGCCTGGCATGATGGACACCGTATTGAACCTCGGCCTTAACGATCAGTCCATCTATGGCTTGATCAAGCAGACCGAGAACCCCCGTTTTGCATGGGACTCTTATCGTCGTTTTATCCAGATGTTCTCCAACGTTGTTATGGGTCTTGATGGCGATCTGTTCGAGAACGCGATTAACCTGATGAAGCGCTCTCGCGGTGTTGAGACTGATACTGACCTTTCTGCCGAGGATCTTCAGGAACTTGTTGCTGAGTTCAAGAAGATCTTCTCTGAGAACGTAGATGCCGCGGAGTATCCTTCTCTGGTTGTGGATGGTGCGGTTCAGTTCCCCCAGAGCCCCGATGTCCAGCTTCAGCTTGCTATTGAAGCGGTATTTGGCAGCTGGAACAATCCTCGCGCTATTCTCTACCGCAAGCAGAACAAGATCTCCGATGATCTGGGTACTGCCGTAAACGTTCAGTCCATGATTTTCGGCAACAAGGGTAACACCTCCGCTACGGGCGTTGCTTTTACGCGTAACCCCGCAAATGGCGAAAAGGAATTCTACGGCGACTACCTTGTTAACGCACAGGGCGAAGACGTTGTTGCCGGTATTCGTAACACCAGCCCCATTGCAGAGCTCAAGGAAACTCCTGGCCTTGAAGAAGCTGGTCGTGAGCTCGAAGAGGTATTCACCATCCTCGAAAACCATTTCCGCGATATGTGCGACATCGAGTTCACCATTGAACAGGGCAAGCTTTGGATGCTTCAGACCCGTGTTGGTAAGCGTACTGCTGCTGCAGCTTTGCACATCGCAATCGAGATGGAGCAGGAAGGCCTTATCACCAAGGAAGAAGCTGTACAGCGTGTAGACCCCGAGCAGCTTGATCAGTTGCTGCATCCTCAGTTCGATGCCAAGGCTGACTACGATGTAGTTGCCAAGGGCCTCAACGCTTCTCCTGGTGCTGCTGTTGGTGAAGCTGTATTCTCCGCTGACGATGCCGTAGAGGCTGCTAAGGAAGGTCGCAAGACCGTTCTGGTTCGTTGGGAAACCACTCCCGACGATCTTGCTGGCATGATTGCTGCTGAAGGCGTTCTTACCTCCCATGGTGGCAAGACTTCTCATGCAGCTGTTATCGCTCGTGGTATGGGTGCTCCCTGTGTTTGCGGCGTTGACGCTCTCAAGATTGACGCCGAGGCAAAGCAGGCTTCTATTGCCGGCACTGACATCGTAATCAAGGAAGGCGACGTTATCTCGCTGGACGGCACCACCGGTATTGTTGTTCTGGGTGCTGTTGAGCTTGTTCAGCCCGAACTTGCTGGCGATCTTGACACCATTCTCGAATGGGCAGACGAGTTCCGCACCATGGGTGTTCGCGCAAACGCTGACAACCCAGAAGATGCTCAGCTCGCACGTGATTTCGGCGCTCAGGGTATTGGCCTGTGCCGTACCGAGCATATGTTCCTCGGCGAACGTAAGCAGATCATTCAGACCTTCATCCTCAACGATGATGAAGCTATTCGCGAAAAGGCCTGCGACGATCTTCTGAAGGCTCAGACTGGTGACTTCCTTGGCATGTTCCGCGCTATGGACGGTCTGCCTGTTATCGTTCGTCTCCTCGATCCTCCTCTGCATGAGTTCCTCGAGTCTGCTCGTGCTCTCGATGTCGAGATTGCTCGTCTTGAGGCTACTGGCGGCGATCCTGCTGTTATCGAGAAGAAGCGTGCTCTTATGGAGCAGATCGATAGCTTCTCCGAGGCCAACCCCATGCTTGGTCTTCGTGGCTGCCGTCTGGCAATCAAGTATCCTATCCTTGCTGAAATGCAGGTTCGCGCTATTGCTACCGCTGCTGCTCAGCTCAAGAAGGAAGGCCTTGATCCTAAGCCTGAAATCATGATTCCTCTTGTTTCTGTTGTTCCTGAGCTTGCTAAGCTTCGCGAACAGGCAGAGGGTGTTATTGCTCAGGTTGCCCAGGAAGAGGGCGTAGAGCTTGAGATCAAGATCGGTACCATGATCGAGCTTCCTCGCGCTGCCGTAACCGCTGATGAGATTGCTACTAAGGCCGACTTCTTTAGCTTCGGTACTAACGACCTGACTCAGACCACCTTTGGCTTCTCCCGCGACGACGTTGAGGCTGAATTTATCCATCAGTATCTCGCTGAGCGAATTTTGCCTTACAACCCGTTTGCTACGGTTGATCCTGGCGTTGCTAAGCTCGTCAAGATGGGTGTTGAGCTTGGTCATCAGGGCAACCCCGACATCGTTTGCGGCGTTTGCGGTGAGCATGGTGGCGATCCTGACTCTATCAAGACTTTCTATGGTATTGGACTCGACTACGTCAGCTGCTCTCCCTATCGCGTGCCTTTGGCTCGTCTTGCTGCAGCACATGCTGCTCTTGCAGATAAGTAATTGTTTCGTAATTACCATTTGCCATCTTGAAGGAGCCCTACGGGGCTCCTTCTTTTTTTTTGGATGCAAAGGTCTGTTTGCCCTGGCGTTCCCTATAAGTGTTTGAGACTCATGACCACTGTAAGGTCGATTATGCTGCCGTATTTGTTATACTAGGTGAGCACTTTTACAAGGGGATAACCCCATTCGGGGGCGACTGGTTTCGACATGGTAAGTCGGATCCGAGGAGCAGGTCGTGGTCTCCTCGCCACGTTAAATAGGGGTACCGTCAAGTTAATTGGCAAAAACAACACTCAGGGCCAGCTGGCCCTCGCTGCTTAATCTAATTGCAGCGTGACGACGTGAAGTTATCCTTCGCCTTCACCTTCGTTATCATTTTTAGAGGGATGCTGTTTGGCACGTAGCTGGTATGGCTAAGCAAAAGAATGAACCCGCTAGGGTGTGCGCGGACCTGTCAATGGGTCTTGCTCATTTGAAGATTGAACATTGAATAAGCTTGTAGAGCCTCGTTGATGATTTAGTATGGACCGGAGTTCGATTCTCCGCGCCTCCACCAAAAGAGGAAGCGTCGAACTCTTCTTTTACAAGAATGAGTTTGCGCTTGTGTATAGATTTGGGGGACGCCTGATGGCGTCCCCTTTTCGTTCGCATTGATGTGAAACGCCGTATTTTGCGTTCTAAGGCGTTTTAAGCCCGTTGGGGTACTCGTGTACCCAACGCTATTAAGTTACGCGACGCTTTGGTGGCACGGCTAGCGCTCCAATCAGGTTGGACGTGCGAAGCATGCGTGGGGTTCCGCTCAGTAGAGCTGCGCAGACGTGTCCGCTCGGACGCATAGTTTAGAGTCAAACGTGCCACTGATATGTTTGACTCGCGCTATCCGCACTCGCTAGAGTGGCGCTCGTTGTTTCGTCCGATTCTAGGGTTCCACTAACGTCCTTCCAAGTGTTTTGCTAAAGCTTGCTTCTCTCCTTGAGCATTGCGCCATGATGGTCTCATTTTGCGTAGTTTCGTGGTATCGTTTGTTGCGCTATTTTCGAAAGGATCGGTATGTTTCGCATCAATCATGCAATTCTGCACGTATTCGATTTTACTTCCTGCGTGAATATATTTTCGCAGGCTGAGCTTGACCTTGAGAGCAAGCAGGTTAAACAGTACATCACCAAACATGTGCGCAAAGGGCTTACTCATATCGATAACAAACGTGCGGAATTTTCCGTCGACAGTTCATTCGCTCCTGAACTTCGTGCCTATTTTCGTGGCGAGCGGGAGTTCATTGATCTTTCCGTTCAAATCGCTGAATTCATTTCAAGTGAGCTTGGACGCATGAGCAAAGCGGAATCAACCGATTTGCTTGTTGTTGATTTCGAAGAAGAAACTAAGCTTGAAGGCGGAAGTGCCGATGATGCAGAAATCGAGGCTTCTTTTGAGGGTCGTATAAACCGCTATTTCGGCATTTTTATGCTTGAAAGCCGTCAGGCATTTATGCATTCGGTAGGATATGGGGAAAACGGCGAGCCAAGTAATGCCATTGAGCGTCATCATGCAATCCTTCCTAGTCCTTCGCAAAAGATTGCCTCTTTTGCGATAATCGACTCCCGTTCTTTAGAGGTTGCGTTCCAGGATAAGAAACGTACTATTGCCGGAGAAGATCGTTACCTCATTCCTGACGGCTTGCTCCAATGCTCTATGGAGGCATCCAGCAAAGAAGTTATCGATGAAATAACCACTATTGTGGAAGAAGTCGCTGAAGAATACGGTGCAAACGCTACTGTCGCCCTTACACGCGCTAAGGCGTATGTTTCAGAAGCGGCTGAAGAGGGTAGGGGTGTAGTTCCTCACGAGCTTGCTGCTGAGGTTTTTGAGGATGAACCATTGCAAGAGCGTTTTGTGGAGACTGCGGCAGAAGAGAATATTCCAGAGCGTGTTCGCGTTGACAAAAAGGCTGCTGAGCGTATTACCCGTAATCACAAGATTCGAACCGATACTGGCATTGAAATCACGTTTCCGTCCGAATATGCTCACAATCCAGAGTTCATTGAATTTGCTAGCATGCCTAATGGCTTAATTTCGATTGAGCTGAAAAATATTACCCAGATTGAGAACAAGTAGGTTTTACTGTTTTGTTTCGTTCCCGACCTCGGCTAAGTGTGAATAAAAAAAAGAACCCCTGAAATTCAGGGGTTCTTTTCGTTTAAGTATGATTCCGATTTAGAAAACTGGTACTACAGCACCTTCATAGGTGTTGTTTATGTAATCCCGAACCTCGTCGGAGTTCAGTGCTTCAGCAAGAGCCTTGATCTTGTCGGAATCCTGGTTGCCATCTTTTACAACGAGCAGGTTGGCGTAGGTCTTAGCAGCCTCGGAATCAGCGCTTTCAACAGCGAGTGCATCAGTGTTTACCTTGAAGCCAGCAGCGATAGCATAGTTGCCATTGATGATTGCAATGTCAACGTCGTCTACAACATTGGGAACATTGGCAGCTTCAAGTTCGTTGAAGGTGAGGTTCTTGGGGTTGGAAACGATATCGTTTACGGTAGCGGTTACGCCAACGCCATCCTTAAGGGTAATCAAGCCTTCCTGCTGAAGAAGAAGCAGAGCACGAGCTTCGTTGGTTGCATCGTTGGGAACAGCAACCTTAGCGCCGTCCTTCAGTTCCTTGAGATCGGAGATGCTCTTGGAGTAGATGCCCATGGGCTCAAAGTGAATTGCGGTTACGGAAACAAGATGGGTACCCTTTTCCTGATTGAAGTTATCAAGGTAAGGACCATGCTGGAAGTAATTTGCGTCAACGTCGCCGTTTTCAGTTACGTCATTAGGCTGAACGTAGTCGGTGAATTCCTTTACTTCGAGCGTGTAGCCTTCCTTTTCAAGGATAGGGGCAACGGCGTTGTTCAGGATTTCAGCATGAGGGGTAGGAACAGCTGCGATGGTGATCTTCTTGTCGTCAGAGTTGCTGTTGTTTGAAGAAGAGCAACCGGTAAGAGCCAGAGCGGCGAGTGCAAAGGCCGCGATACCGGCGAAAAGGGCAATTGCTGCCTTCTTCGAGGTGAGTGAGTGAGACATTTTGGTTCCTTTCGTTCATTGAGGGCAGTAACCAGCTGCCCAAAAGCGATGGGTTTTATATTAGGGATTTATGATGGTTTGGCAACGTGGTTAGTTATTGCCAAATTTGAGTGCTGGTTATAAACATGCTGTGTTCGGTTTATAAAATTTCGATTTCCGAATGGGTACAACCACTGAAAAACCCTAAAGAACAGGTTATTTCTCCTGGATAATGCTTTAAACAGCAGTATATTGTTCAAGATGTAGTCAACGAGGAATTTGGGAGAGATTCTCTTATATGAAAGGATCCAGTAAGCAGGGCTCCAATGAAGCTTATCAGGGTAAGCATGTTGTTCAGTCTCAGGCTTCGGCATCGAACGGTTATACCCCGATTCAGCAAGGTGAAGTTGTGGTAGACGGTACGGTGCTTCAAAAACAGAGGGACAAAAAACCATTCATTATTGCGGCTGCTTCTGTTATCGCTGCTTTGCTTGTGGTGTATGGGGCTGGTTTTCTGTATTTCTCGAGCCATTTCTTCCCGAATACCAATCTGAATGACGAAGATCTCTCCATGCAGTCTAGCGATGTTTTGGCAGAAAAGATTCAGCACCAGGCCGATTCATATGCGCTTACCATTTCCGGTCAGGGTTTTTCCTATTCGTTTCAGCCCGGTGAAACCGCCATCGACATCGATGCTCATCAAATTGCCGAAGATGCCACTAAGCGTCAGGATGTGCCCCTGTGGTTTATTGAGGTTTTCCGTCAGCACGATGTTTCCGATATCGTCGTAGCAAACTATGAAGAGGGTGCTCTCGATTCGATCATCGATGAGCAGATCAGTGCATTTAACGAGGGTATGAATCCTTCGGCAGATGCCACGGTTACGTATAATGAGCCGATGGATTCTTTCGTGCTGAAGCCCGAAGTGTATGGCACTCAGCTTGATGCAGATGCGGTTTGCGCTAAAGCCGGCGAATGCATTAAAGCAATGCGCACGAATTGCGAACTGACTGAAGATGACTTGATTAAACCCAAGGTACTGAGCTCCGATTCGCGCGTGATGGATGCTGTTCAGCGTGCTAACGATCTGTTTCCAGACTCATTTTCGTTGATGCTCAACGGATCCGTTAAGGCTGCCACCATTGACAAAGCAACGTTTGCCGGCTGGCTTTCCATCAGCCCTGAAGACTATTCCTTGAGTATCAGCCAGGACGGTGTTGCTTCCTGGGTTAATGAAAAAGCAGAAGGCATGAATACCGTTGGAGCTACGCGAACCTGGACTCGCGAAGATGGTAAGGTTTGCACCGTTTCGGGTGGCACGTATGGATGGAAGGTCGATACCAACTCGCTTTCCCAAGATGTTTATGATGCCCTCGTTGCTGGTGGCGCAACTTCCGTTGACATTCCCTGCAGCCAATCTGGTGATACTTACAATGGTGCTGGTGCTCGTGACTGGGGTGCTTATGTGGATGTTGATATCTCTGAGCAAACGGCTCGTTATTATGACGCAAGCGGCAATTTGCTTCATTCTTGCGGTGTGGTTACTGGCAAACCCGTTAACGGTCGTAGCACACCCACTGGTGTGTATTATCTAAACAACAAGCAAAGCCCTTGTACCCTGATCGGCTACAAGCCGAATGGAGAGAAAGATTACGAAACGAAAGTTACGTACTGGATGCCCTTTATTGGTAACTCGATTGGCCTTCATGACGCTACTTGGCAATCCTCTTTTGGCGGTACTCGTTACCAAACCAATGGTAGCCATGGGTGCGTAAATCTCTCGTCCGGTGATGCGCAGTGGTTCTATGAGAATCTGAATAAGGGCGTATGCATTATTACGCATAATTAACGTTTGAGAAGCCGTCTCTAGGGCGGCTTCTTTGTTTTAGCTAAGTGAGTTATAATCATCTGGCTGTGCGCCCATAGCTCAGCTGGATAGAGCAGCGGACTTCTAATCCGAAGGTCGTAGGTTCGAATCCTACTGGGCGCGCCACGATAACATCAGGCCATTGCGGAAGGTTCCGCGATGGCCTTTTTGTTTGGATCTAATGCGATGCCTCGTTCTGCTATTTTTAGTTCCGTTGGTGTCTGGGAATTGGGTTGTTCTAGTTCCCTTTGATTAGATTTAACTCTGCGGTTGTTTTGTTTCATGTTATGCGTACTTTCTGGGATTGCCCATAGACTGTTCCAGTGTCTCTTCAACGCGTTATGCTGAATGACGGGCATGTTTCATATGCCGTTAAAGGAGTGCTTTGTGGATTTTGATAATCGACCTATTGGAGTGTTCGATTCCGGTTTCGGCGGCTTGACGGTAGCTCGTGAATTGGTGAAACGCCTGCCGGAGGAAAATATTATTTACTATGGGGACACTGCTCATTGCCCGTATGGCCCGCGTGACCCCGAAGAGGTTCGTTCGTTCGTTCTTAATATCTGTTCATGGTTGATTAACCAGAACGTAAAAATGATCGTTATTGCGTGTAATACTGCCACGGCAGCAGGCTTGGAAGCTGCTCAGAAGGTATTTGACGTGCCTATTATCGGCGTTGTTGAGCCTGGTGCTCGTGCAGCCGCTCGTGCAACTCACAATCGCCGTGTTGGCGTTATAGCTACTCAAGGCACCGTCGATTCTGGCGTGTATACTCGTGCCATTCGTAATATCGATGCCGGCATCACCGTTTTCTCCACTGCAACACCTCGTTTCGTCGAGATTGCGGAACTTGGTATTCAGATGGCGAAGGGCCCTATTGAAAGCTACACTTCACTCGCATCTAAGGTATTCATTCGTCCTGCTTTCCAGGAGATTGCTCAGGACTATCTTGATCCTTTGCGCCGTTGCGATATTGATACGTTGGTTTTGGGATGCACCCATTTTCCTCTGCTGAAAGCACTTATCGGGGGTGTTGTTGGGTCTCAGGTAAAACTTATCTCTTCGGCTACTGAGGTTTCTCTTGATTGCGCAGATTTGCTTGCAAGGCAGGAATCGCTGGTTAAACCTGGAAATGTAGCTATCCGTCGTTTTGCTACATCGTCTGATAACCTCGATGATTTTTGCTCGTTTGGCGAGCGAGTGTTGCGTATGCCGCTCGGTTCTGTCGAGCACGTTGTTTTGTAGCTCTTTATTGAGATGGAGGATGCCATGACAAAGACTGTTGTTATTGCGACTAACAACGCTCATAAAGTTGAAGAAATTGAAACTGCCCTTAATTTTGAGGGGTGGGAATTTAAAAGCCTTAAGGATGCGGGTTTGGTATCCGATCCTGAGGAATCCGGTACTACATTTCTCGAGAATGCGCGCATAAAAGCTCGTGCTGCGCATGAGCTAGCGTGCGCTGCGGTGTTGGCGGATGATTCTGGGCTTATTGTTGATGCTCTTGATGGCGCTCCAGGCGTGTATTCGTCTCGTTACAGCGGCGTCGATGGAGATGATAGCGCCAACAACGCCAAGTTGTTGCGTGAACTTAGTGCTGTGCCGCTAGCAAAGCGCACGGCGCGCTTTGCTAGCGTATTGGTGTTTATTGATGAGGATGGCCTCGAAACGGTCGCTGAGGGTTTTGTGGAGGGGCACATCGGCCTTGTCGAGCGTGGAGAGCATGGTTTTGGATATGATCCTCTGTTTTTACCCGACGCCTATAACGGAGAGGTTACAATGGCGGAGCTTACCCAGAGCCAGAAAAATGCGATATCCCATCGTGGAAATGCTTTGCGAGAATTAAGAAAGAAGCTACACGCATGCGATTAGTTCTGGTATACTAATTAACCGTTGCGTTCGGGATGTGGCGCAGTTTGGTAGCGCGCCTGCTTTGGGAGCAGGATGTCGCAGGTTCGAATCCTGTCATCCCGACCATTTTGCGGGTGTAGTTCATTGGTAGAACCTCAGCCTTCCAAGCTGATGACGCGGGTTCGATTCCCGTCACCCGCTCCAGATTTATTGCGGCCAAGAATACTGTTCTTGGCCGTTTTTTGTATGGGGAAAGGGCATGTTTGCTTTTCATCGAACATGCACCCTGGAGTTCAGTTCCAAGATCCCTTCGCAAATATCGCATTCATAGTGTTGGTGGCGAAAATGGCGTAAACCTGCTCTTTTTAGTATCGCTAGTACTATTCCGCGATATGCACGAAGAGATTGATTGCCGAATATTTGATCCGCCCCCCTCATTTCTGCGACAAGAGAAATGAGGGGGGCGATTTGTGCTTGTTCGAGATTTGCCCTCTAATGGGTCAATGAGGCTTAATTCCTATTTGGATTTTGGCAGGTGGACAGTGAATTCGGTGCCTTGGCCAACTGTGCTATCTACTTCGATAGAGCCATTACCGCGTTCTATAGCGTGGCGTACCAGCGATAAACCTAATCCGGTTCCGCCGACTTCGCGGCTTCTCGCTTTGTTTACGCGGTAAAAACGCTCAAAAATGCGTGATTGATCCGCTTGGGGGATGCCGATTCCGGTGTCTTTTACCGAAATAACCGTTTCATGTGATCTTGGTTCGAGAGATACGAGAATGCTTCCTTCGTCGGTATACATAATTGCGTTTTCTATGAGGTTGTCAAAAATCAGAGACGCATCGGAAGGCTCCATATTGGTGTAGCAATTGTCGTTTGGAGTTGATCGATCATCTAGCACGAGGTCAATGCCCTTGTCTTCTGCTTCTCCTTTGTGCGCAAGGTAGCTTGTAGTTAGAGTGCTATGCAAGTCGGCGCGAGGTGTACGATCCGAGTTCTGTTGCTCTTCGAGGCGAGATAAATCAAGCAGATCGATCACTAGGCGCTGAAGGCGCTCCGCTTCGTTGTCTAAGCGGTCAATGAATAGATGCAGGCTCTTTTCATCGCCTACATCAGATGCGTCGCGGATTGCTTCCGACAGCAATCGAATGCCTGCAACGGGAGTTTTCAGTTCATGGCTCGCGTTTGCCACAAAATCTGATCTAACTTGGTCGAATTTCTTTAAGGGTGCCTTTGATTCGCGATAGGTGAATAGGGCGATGGCGACAAAGGCGATGATTCCTATTCCGCATATGATTAGGGCAGTGTTGCGTGTTGCATCGGCTGCTGTCGTGATGACGGTGGATGGCTCACTGATGCGCAATGCCGTCCGTTCGCCTTGATACGTTGCTGGAACGGCAACGTAAAGCCTGCTGGTGTCGTCAGTGGAGCTCATTCGTTGGGCTTCTCCGTTTTCGCCCTGAAGTGCACTGTCGACTTCTTCTCTGCCTAGGTGATTTTCGAGTGTTGCGGGATCAACCTCAGAATCCGCTATTACTGTTCCATCTTGCGCGATGAGCGTAATGCGCAAGTCTGACCCCTCAGCAGCTTCTTCTGTGAACTCTTGAGCGTCATCAATATATTCAAGAGCATTTGCCTCTGCTTGGGCGGTCGAGGTGAGGTTCGAACTTTGTCGTTCTACGACCTTGTTGTTTATAGGGTTAAGGGCGAATGTGGCAAAGCATGCGGCGAACACGATAGCCACTATGAGATACACGAGAGCAAAGCGCTTTTGCCAGCGTTTTGCTGGAGAATCGCTGGCCCATTTTCCCCGATATCGAGCGTCGTTCATTATTCTTGCGTTTTCTTGATCGGCTCAAAGCGGTATCCCATGCCATGTACGGTATGGATGAAGCGATAGTCGCTGTACTCATCAAGAACCGAACGGAGCCGACGTATATGAACATCAATGGTGCGTGAAGTGCTGAGGTAGTCTTCTTTCCATACTTTTTGAGTCAACCAGGTGCGACGACAGAGCATCCCTTCGCGTTCCGCCAACGCAAATAGGAGTTGAAGCTCTTTGCTTCGGAGCTTTAGCGTTGTGCCGTTGATGGTGGCTGAGCTGTTTTCCATGTCAAGAGTAAGATCGCCAAACGTTTGGGGCGTTGAAGTGTTTACTCCGTCAAGCTCAGTTCGGCGGAGATTCGCTCGAATGCGTGCAAGGAGAACCTCTGTAGAAAAGGGCTTTGTTACATAGTCGTCTGCACCAGCATCGAGGCCCTTGATCTTGTCTTCGTCTGAGTCGAGTGCGGTAAGCATGAGGATAGGGGATTTGAATCCTTCATTGCGCAAGTTGCGTGCAACCTCGAATCCGTTCATTCCTGGAAGCATAACATCTAGAAGCACTAAGTCAGGCTCAATGGAGAGTGCTGTTTCGTAGCCCGATTGACCATCATCGCATGAACTCACCGCGTATCCGTGTTTGGTTAGGGAAAACTCTGTGGTAAGGCGAATGGTGGGATCGTCCTCGATAAGCAAGATGGTAGTCAACGCATGTTCCTTTCCTCGTATTGTTAAATTATCGTGGCAAATTCAGCATGCGCTCCCTCGTTTAACAACTTTTTTTCAATAGCTTTTCAGTTAACTAAACGCTTATCCGCTTTCAAGTCTGTGTAACCAACGGCAATAGGGGTTTGGCCACTATTGGTCATGCAATCTGATGTTCTCGTTTACGAGGGCATCGTACCTAGGAGAAAGAAGGAATTTGAAAGTGAGTACAGTAAGGAACAAGGTTCTGATTGGCGCTATGGCTCAAGCTGATTATGATCAGCTGGATTCTGCAATTCAGGCCTATGTTGACTTCGACTTAGATAAGGCGCAGTCGTGCATCGAGGGGGACAAGGAAGTTAATGCTTTGTTTGAAGAGGCAAAACGAAGCATTACTCGTCATATCATCGAGCATGAACCCGATGAAATCTATGCACTCGATGTATTGATGATTGCTAAATACCTTGAACGTATCGGCGATCATGCGGTCAATATTGCAGAGTGGGCCGAATATGCCATTACAGGCAATCACAAAGGAGTGAATATCGCCGAAGGGGAGTAGTAGTGCGATAATAGGGTGTCAGCATACTTTGGTGTGCGGGCATCGGTCGCGCCAGCTCGTCTGGCTATAACTTCAGGAGGAACGTATGACTCAATCGCTTTCAGGGCGCCATTTTCTGAAACTGCTCGATTTTTCTTCCGAGGAAATCGTATCGCTTGTTGATCTTGCGCAGGATTTGAAGGAAAAGAAACATGCTGGCGTGTTGCATAAGGAGCTCGAGGGCAAGAATATCGTCCTTCTGTTCGAGAAAACCTCCACGCGAACCCGTTGCTCGTTTGAGATTGCAGGTCATGATTTGGGCATGGGCGTGACATATCTTGACCCTGCGGGTTCGCAAATGGGTAATAAGGAATCCATTGAGGATACAGCCCGCGTTCTCGGTCGCATGTTTGATGGCATCGAATATCGCGGCTATGGTCAGGAAATCGTTGAAACGTTAGCTGAATATGCGGGCGTTCCTGTTTGGAATGGTTTGACTACCGAGGCTCATCCTACTCAGTTCATTGCTGACGCGCTGACCATCCGGGAGAATTTCGGCGATGTTCGCGGGCTTACCGTAGTGTTTATGGGCGATGCAAAAAACAACGTTGCTAATTCTTTGATGGTTGGCTGCGCTAAGTTGGGCATGAATTACGTTGCCTGTTGTCCTGAAGCTGATGCGCCTGATAGCGAATTGGTCGAGAAGTGCCGTGCTATTGCGGCAGAGAACGATTGCACCGTTACGGTAACAAGCGATGTCGATGAAGGCACTAAGGGTGCTCATGTTATTTATACCGATATTTGGGTTTCCATGGGTGAGCCCGCCAGCTTGTGGGAACAGCGCATTAAAGAGCTTTCGCCTTACCAGGTGAATACCAAGGTTATGGCAAACGCTGCAGACAATGCCATCTTCATGCATTGTCTGCCTGCATTCCACGACACCAAAACCACGGTAGCTCAGGAGATCGAAGAAAAGTTCGGACTTACCGAAATGGAAGTTACCGACGAGGTCTTTGAGGGTGCTCAGTCTCGTGTTTTCGACGAAGCCGAGAATCGCATGCACTCTATTAAGGCCGTTGTTCTGGCCACCCTTCGTTAATGGTGCACCATGAAGAATATTGGTTACTACAATGGGGAAACCGGCCTGCTTGAAGACCTGAAGGTTCCTTTTCTTGATCGAGTGAGCTTTTATGGCGACGGGGTCTACGATGCCACTATGGCCCTTGATGGGGTTGTGGTATTTGCCGAAGATCATATAGATCGATTCTTCAATAGCTGCGCCAACATGGAGATCGATCCTGGTATTGGGCGGGAAGATCTTCAGCATCTTCTAACTGACCTAGTTGCGAAAGTTGATGGCTCGTATCATTTCGTCTATTGGCAGGTAACACGCGGCACCGCCCATCGCAGCCATCCATTTCCAGAGGGAAATGCTAATTTATGGGTGATGGTAGAACCAGAGGAAAAGAACCTCCAACCTGCACCGATTCAGCTTTTAACGGTTGAAGATACGCGTTTTTTCCACTGCAATACCAAAACGCTTAACCTTCTACCTAATGTAGTTGCGGCGCAGCATGCCAAGGAAGCTGGATGTGAGGAAGCGGTGTTCATTCGCGATGGGTTTGTGACGGAATGCGCCCATAGCAATGTCCATATCCTGAAGGATGGGGTTTTCGTAACGCACCAGGCGGACAATCTCATTCTTCCAGGCATAGCACGCAAGCATATTATCTCGGCTTGCGAAAGGCTTGGCGTGTTGGTTGAAGAGCGTCCCTTTACTAAAGCAGAGCTTATGGATGCTGATGAGGTTATTGTCTCTGCATCGTCTGAGCCCGGTGGGGTGTTAGCGAATATGATTGACGGCATTCCCGTTGGCGGACGCGCTGCAGAGTTGTTCAACCGGATACAAAACGAAGCGGTGCGTGAGTTCGAAGCGTACGTTGAAGCGCGTCGAGCATAACGATGGTACAATAAAGCACGCTGCCTATTTGTTGGTGGCGTGCTTTTGTTTTTCCTAGGAGCACAGCGCTCCTCTGGCATAGTGCATAAGGAAGGTAAGGTTCCATGACCATTCGCGAATCGCTTGAGTCGGTGTTGTATCAGGCCCTTAAGGCAGCCGTTGAGGCAGGGGAGTTGCCCTTGAACGAAATTCCACAGCCCTCTCTTGAGCGTCCTCGCGAAGAGGGTCATGGAGACTGGGCCTGCACTATTGCCATGCGATTGGCGAAGGCTGCCCATATGAATCCTCGCGCCATCGCTCAAGCAATTGTTGATCATCTGCCCGAAAATAACCTTGTCGAATCGTTCGAGATAGCAGGTCCTGGATTCATTAACCTGACCTTAACGAATGCATCATTTCAAGCGGTTGTTTCCGAGGCTCGTCAACAAGGTTCTGATTTCGGTAAATCTGAGCTCTCTGAGCCCTGTAAGGTGAATCTCGAGTACGTTTCTGCCAATCCTACCGGTCCTATGCATGTTGGCCATGGTCGCTGGGCTGCTCTTGGCGACGCTATTGCTCGTGTTATGCGCCATGCTGGCTATTCTGTCGACGAGGAATTCTACATCAATGACCAGGGCAATCAGATGAATGTATTTGGCAACTCTGTTGTCGTTCGCTATCAGCAGCTGCTGGGGCAGGATGTTGAAATGCCGGAGGCTTGCTATGGCGGTGCCTACATTAAAGATATTGCCCAGGCAATTATCGATGCGGATGGCGACAAATGGCTTGATGCGAATGAGGACGAACGTCTTGTCGCTTTCCGTGAGCGTGGCTATGCTATGATGCTTGATTGTGTTAAGGATACGCTTTCTACTTTTGGGAATAACTTTGACACGTGGTTCAGTGAACGTTCTTTGTTTGTTGCCGATGAAAACGGTGAAACCAAGCAACAGCGTGCCTTTGATGTGATGAATGAAAAGGGTTTGCTATTTGAGGCTGAGGGCGCAACGTTCTTCCGCTCTACCGATTATGGAGATGATAAGGACCGCGTTCTGGTGAAAGCCAACGGTGATCTTACCTATTTCATGAGCGATGTTGCCTACCATTACGACAAAATGCAGCGCGGCTACGATCACCTGATTGATATCTGGGGCGCTGATCATCATGGTTACATTCAACGCTGCAAGGCCATGATGACTGCTTGGGGGTACCCTGATGCCCTAGAGGTGGTTCTTGGTCAGTTGGTTAATCTTTTGCGTGATGGCGAACCTGTCCGTATGTCTAAACGAACTGGAGAAATGGTCACTTTCCAGGAGCTTATCGACGAGGTTGGCGTAGATGCCACCCGTTATTTGATGCTTTCGAAGTCCGCCGATCAGGCAATTGACTTCGATATAGAGGTGGCTAAGAAGCAGGATTCGTCTAATCCTGTTTACTATGTACAGTATGCGCATGCTCGTATTTGCTCAATCTTGCGTAAGGCCGGCGAGGCTCGTGGCATGAATGTTGAGAGCGCTGGCATCGAAGAAATCGTTGCTGAGTTGGGATTGGATGATATTGATCTTTCGCCGCTTGCGCATGAATCTGAACTTACACTCATGCGCAAGATGGCTGATTTCTCGGACTTGGTTGCTGGTGCTGCCCGAGATCGAGCTCCATTCCGCCTTACTCACTACGCTCAAGAGCTGGCGGGTCTTTTCCATTCGTTCTACGGTAATTGCCATGTATTGGGCGAAGAGGAGTCCGTAGAGAAGGCTCGCCTTGCCTTGGTTGATTCGACTCGTATCGTTTTGGCTTTGTCTTTGGATCTTCTTGGAGTATCTGCTCCCGAACGAATGTAGAGGCTAACGATTTACATCTTTTCACGAGACGCCCTTCGGGGCGTTTCTTTTTTGTAGTGGTTTTCGGAGCCGCTTGCCGTAGTTTTTGTCAGCTTCCCCATTCAGTATGTTTCTACCGTGTTACAGAAGTATTGCGATAGGTTTGTATCGTTGTTTCGGAACTATTATTGATCACGTTGAGTTTCTATAAAGGAGGTCCCATGAGCTACGTTGACTCCGTCATCGAGCAGGTAAAGGCCAAGAACGCAAACGAGCCTGAGTTTATTCAGGCTGTTACCGAGGTTCTTACGTCTTTGAAGCCTGTCATCGACGCGAATCCCGAGTATGAGAAGGCAGGTCTGCTTGAGCGAATTGTAGAGCCTGAGCGCGTTATTATGTTCCGTGTTCCTTGGGTTGATGATTCGGGCAAGGTGCAGGTTAACCGCGGCTTCCGCGTGCAGTTCAATAGCTGTCTTGGACCTTATAAGGGCGGTCTTCGCCTTCATCCCTCTGTAAACCTGGGCATTATCAAGTTCCTTGGCTTTGAGCAGATTTTCAAGAACAGCCTCACCACGCTTCCTATGGGCGGCGGCAAGGGTGGATCTGATTTCGATCCCAAGGGCAAGTCTGACGCAGAGGTTATGCGTTTCTGCCAGTCTTTCATGACTGAACTTTGCAAGCATGTTGGCGCCGACACTGACGTTCCTGCTGGCGATATCGGAACCGGTGCTCGCGAGATTGGCTATATGTTCGGCCAGTACAAGCGTATTCGCAATGTTTGGGAAGGCGTTCTTACTGGCAAGGGTCTGTCCTATGGCGGTTCCTTGGCTCGTACCGAGGCTACTGGCTATGGCCTGATTTATTTTGTGCAGGAATACCTCAAGGGCAAGGGTGACTCTTTCGAGGGCAAGACTGTTGCGGTTTCTGGTTCCGGCAATGTTGCTATCTACGCAACCGAAAAAGCCCAGCAGCTTGGTGCTAAGGTTGTTACGCTTTCTGACTCTACGGGTTGGATTTACGACGCCAATGGTATCGATCTTGATCTGGTAAAGCAGATCAAAGAGGTTGAGCGCGGCCGCATCTCTGAATACGCCAAGCGTCGCGAAGGCGTTGAATATCATGAGGGTCGTGGCGTTTGGACCATTAAGGTTGATATTGCCCTTCCTTGCGCAACTCAGAATGAGCTGTTTATTGAGGATGCAAAGATGCTTGCCGCCAATGGCTGCCAGATCGTTGCCGAGGGTGCAAACATGCCTACCACTATGGATGCAACCCAATATCTCCAGGAAAATGGTGTGGTATTTATGCCTGGTAAGGCGGCAAATGCTGGTGGCGTAGCAACTTCCGGTCTTGAGATGTCTCAGAATTCCGAGCGCCTTTCCTGGTCCTTCGAAGAGGTAGACGCCAAGCTTCAGGGAATCATGGTTAACATCTTCCATGCTGCCGATGATGCTGCCCGCGAATACGGCGTAGAAGGCGATTATGTAGCTGGCGCAAATATCGCTGGCTTCAAGAAGCTTGCTGACGCAATGCTCGCTCAGGGTATTGTTTAAGCTCTGCCCGTTTCCTCGATTCAGGGTCTTATATATTGAAAAAAGGAAGCTCAACCGAGCTTCCTTTTTTATTTGCAGCAATTTGGAGCGAGGATTGTTAATTGTTTTGGATGGAGAGCAATATCGTATTCCGTGGATAGAAACTCTTCGCCGTCAATCTGGGTTGGGATTTCTGAAGGAAGCGTCAAATGAGCTCTGCGCGCCTTTGAAAAGGTTAAGTTGGGGTGCTTAGTGTGGTTTCCATTCTTAGCTCTCAGAAGCAGCCTTATGGCTTCTGAAGCGGAGAGCGTTGGAGTAGCGAAGCAGATATCAAGCAACCCGTCGGTAAGGCTTGCTTTAGGACAGATTTTGAACCCTCCACCGTAACTAATGCCGTTTTGTATGGCCAAGAGGTAGAAACTGAGCTGTTGGGGCTTATCGTCGTCAAGGGTCAGTGTGGCCTGTCTGATTTCGCGGTGATTGACGAGTTGATCGATTCCGCACTGAAGGTAAAGGCTCGTGCCTGTGCGCTTGGTTTTCTTTCGTAGATCTGCAGTTACTAAGGCGATGGCGGCATCAAGGCCGAATGAAAGGGTCTCCAGGAACCAGATATCGTTAGCGCGCCCTACATCGATCGTTATTGGAGTCAGTGCTAATGATTCTATTTGCTTGAGCGATTCGTTTGGTTTTCGGCTCATTCCTATGGTTCGAGCAAAGTCGTCACCATTGCCACAGGGGATAAGAGCGAGCGTTGGGCGTTGATTGATCGGAAGACTCATGAGTCCATTTGCCACTTCGTTTATTAGCCCGTCTCCTCCGAGCGCAACTACGGTGTCGTAATATGGGCCTTCGTGTTGTGCGATTTGCGTTGCGTCTTTGGGTCCCACGGTGTAGCGGAACGTCAGTCTCATAGGTTGAGACTGACGTTTTTGAATCCGATCGAAGACGAGTGCTGCATGTGCTGCGACTTCGGCAGCTTTACCGCTGCGTGCTGCTGGATTTACTATGACAAGCGTTCTTCCGAACATCATGCCTCCTTTCGCTTCAATAGCATTATGAACCACTGCTCTTATCTGCGCTAAAAGCTAGACCCGATAGATCCGGATTAACACTACTCCAATTTTTTTTCAAAAAGGGGTTGCACGTTTTCCGGAATCCTGTATAGTACTTACCTGCGCCTACGGTGGGTATAGTTCAGTTGGCTAGAATGCCAGATTGTGGCTCTGGAGGTCGTCGGTTCGAGTCCGATTACCCACCCCAGCGCAACCTTGATAATTCGCATCTATGATGCATAATAGATAGCCGTTGAAACATACGGCATTTCTCATGGACCGTTAGCTTAGTTGGTAGAGCAGGGGACTCTTAATCCCAAGGTCCGGGGTTCGAGTCCCCGACGGTCCACCATTTGAGATTTTTCACGTTCGCTCTGAACGTTTCCATGGACCGTTAGCTTAGTTGGTAGAGCAGGGGACTCTTAATCCCAAGGTCCGGGGTTCGAGTCCCCGACGGTCCACCATTTAATTGTTAAGCCCCTTAGGGGCTTTTTTTATGCACAAATACGTAACGCTTCGTTTCCTTTTTCAAGTAAGTATCTATTTGACTATACTCCGCTCTGCATCCTTGAACATCTCTTCACTATGAGATGACGTGGGTTCGCTTTCTCCTATTCAGGGGAATAGTGCGGAATATGCCATGTTGGATTTTTCTGTCGATTGCCCACTCGCGTTTTTGACGCTAACGCCGTACGTTACTTTTAATAGGTACCTTTTTTGTGACAGTTAGGGGATGCCTGTGGAAGTTTTTGAGCTGATTTTGATGCTGTTATTGGCCGTGCTGCTCTCTTCCATTCTCGATCAGGTAGTTCCTCGCATTTCGTCACCGCTTATTCAGATTGCTCTTGGCATTGGCATTGCTATGCTTGCTATTTCTCCGATTGAGGTGAATATCGACCCAGAGCTGTTCTTGGTTCTGTTTATTGCCCCTTTGCTTTTCAGCGATGCGCTCGAAGCGGATAAACGCAACCTATGGGAAAACAAGACTACTATTGTTTCATTTGCTATAGGTCTGGTTATTGTTATCACCTTGTGCGTTGGATTCGTTCTTCACTGGCTTGTTCCCTCTATTCCTCTTGCGGCTGCATTTGCGTTGGGTGCGGCACTTGGTCCCACCGATGCGGTTGCGGTTCAGGCTTTGAAGAAGGAAGCCAAACTGGGTAAACGTGAAGGAGCTATTCTCCAGGGTGAGGCTCTTATTAATGACGCATCGGGTGTTGTTTCATTTCAGTTTGCGGTTGCCGCAGCTGTTACCGGTGCATTTTCTCTTGCCAACGCAGCGACTTCGTTCGCTATTGGATTCATTGGGGGCATAGCGCTTGGCATCCTGCTTGCTGTCGCTTTCCTTTACATCAACAAACGTATTCGCGAAATGGGATTGGACAACGTCACATTTCATGTGCTCTTTGAAGTCTCAATGCCCCTTGTCGTATTTCTGTTCTCTGAGCTTGTTGGCGTCTCGGGCATTTTGGCTGTTGTTGCTTGCGGCATTATGTGGTCGATGTACCGCGATCGCAAAATCTCTCCCTATCAGTCTCGCTTGAACATTGCCCTTACCAGTGTGTGGAAGGTAATCGGCTTCGTGCTCAATGGTGTCGTGTTCGTTCTCTTGGGTATTCAGCTCCCCAATGCCATGCAAAGCACCTGGGATAACTTATATATCGATAATTTCGTTTTAATCGGGTACGTTCTTTTATTGACCGTTCTGATTGTTGTGCTTCGTTTTGTTTGGGCGCTTATCATGACGCGCCTCATCAAAAATCCTGATACGGGAAAGCGCGATAGGTTCAGCTTGAGCATGGTAAAAGATTCGCTTGTCACCACTGTTGGTGGCCCTAAGGGCGCTATCACGCTTTCTATTGCCTTCACCATTCCATTTCTTCTCGCCGATGGATCAACCTTCCCGCAGCGATCGCTCATTATTTTCTTGGCCTCGGGCGTAATTGTGTGCACGCTGCTCCTTGCTAATTTCCTCCTTCCCGTCCTTGCTCCTAAAGAAGAAGCCGAGGATGACGAGGAGGAAACAGAAGAATTAATGCGCACCAAAATTGAGATCATGCGCACTGTCATTGAGCGTCTTATGGCGGATTCTACTGAGACGAACGACCGTGAGACGAAAATCGTTGTCTCTTCTTACAACAACCGTATTCGCAGTATTCGCTCTATTGCGGATATCGAAGAGCCTGCGGTTGCCAAGCTACGTATCGAGGTCATTGACTATCAGATTGAACAGCTTATTCGTGCTGTTGAACGGCATGAGGTCGAGGCATTTGAGACATTTGAGCATCTGAATCGGCTTTCCAAGCAAAAAAATCTAATTGCTCATTCCAATGAAAAGGCTTCGTATGCAACAAGTTTGCGCGTAGGCCGCCTTCGCATTATGACCTCAATGTTGATTCGTAGCGTTAAGAGCATCTTCTCTTCCGGAAGCGACGAAGACCACGAAGCGATGGATAAGGTTCGTGAGCTTGCTGAACGTTTTGCAATTGAGTACCTTCAGAGGCTCGTAAATAATCCAGATTATCCCAGTGAGGTAGTTGCAAAACTCATGATTAATCACGAGCGCGCCCTTTCGGTGTTTGACAAGTCTGAAGCCACTATGACTTCGGAGGCTGTTCAAGACGCTACCGTGAGCATCGATGAGATTCAGCGTCGTGGCCTCCATCTCGAACTTGAGGTAATTCAAGACTTCTATGCGTCAGGCAGTCTAACGCGTGAGCAGGCGAAGGATATGCGCGATAACGTGTCGTTGATGCTTCTTGATTTGGAAGAATCGCTTTAAGGGATTTTAGGTGGATCAGGACAAACTCCAACAAATCAAGGAACAGCTCAAAAGTGTTCCAGCCGAGCCTGGTGTATATCTTTGGAAAGATAAGTCGGGCACGGTTATTTATGTCGGTAAGGCAAAACAGCTTCGTGCCCGTATGCGCCAGTATGTAAATTTCCAAGACGACCGTGCGAAAATCCCCCTCTTGGTGTCGCAGATAGATTCCTTTGAATATGTTGTTACCGCCAATGAGCATGAGAGCTTAGTTCTAGAGCGCAATCTTATCGAACAATATTCGCCGTATTTCAATGCCGATTTCAAAGACGATAAAAGTTATCCATTTATCGCTCTTACTAAAGGCGATGTTTTTCCTGCAATCAAGTACACGCGTGAATCTCATAAAGCCACAACGCGTTATTTTGGTCCCTACACGGATAGCCGTGCTGCGCGCAACCTGGTTGATATTGTGCGCAGGATCGTCCCCATCTGTTCATCGTCATGCACTGAGTGGCGACGTCTTAATCGCAAGCTCGATCAGTTTCCCTATGATGAGCTCGAGCTGGATGAGCGCCCGTGTTTCGACTGTCATGTTGGGCTTGGACCTGGTGCATGTTGTGGCGATATTTCCCCAGAAGCGTACCAAGAGCAAGTTCGTAAGGTTGAGCGATTCCTTTCTGGCTCCCATAAAGAATTCATTGATGAGCTCAAATCCGAAATGGCAATTGCTGCTCAGAACCTCGACTTTGAGCGTGCCGGACGTATTAAAGCGCGTATCGATACAATTGAATCGCTTGCTCAAACCCAGCACGCTGTATCATCCCATAGGCTTAACGCCGACGTGATTGGCATTTTTCGCGAGGAGACCATTGCTGGCATAACGGTGCTTATGTTGCGCGAAGGCCGCATCATGAATACCAACGAATTCGTTTTCAACAAAGGCAAGGATATTCCTGCATCTGAACTGCTTCGCATGTTTGTGCTGCGCTATTACGGTTCCACCGAATCGATTCCGCATGAGCTTATTGTCGAAAAGGTTCCAGAAGACAATGACGTCATTTGCGAATGGCTTACCGAAAAACTTGCAAGCGTTCATGGTGCCAAGGTGTTTTTTACCGTACCCCAGAGGGGCGAAAAAGCAGCGCTTATGGACATGGCTTCGAAGAATGCTCGTCATGTTCTTATGCGCTATAAAGCCCGAAGTAGCTACGACGATGACCGTATCAACAATGCATTGTTGCAACTGGAGAGCGCTCTTGCCCTCGATGCGCCTCCGCTGCGCATTGAATGCTTCGATATCTCCACGATCCATGGTCGCTACTCAGTTGCTTCTATGGTGGTGTTTACGAATGGGCGGCCCGATAAGGGGCAATATCGCCGTTTTAAGATTCGGATGGAATCAGATGAGGCCAACGACTTCGCTATGATGAGCGAGGTTATTGCTCGTCGTTACTGCAAGGAACGTCTAGATGACGAGCGGTTTGGGAAACGCCCCGATCTTATTATCCTCGATGGCGGTAAGCCCCAGCTTTCAGCCGCTATTAAGCAGCTCAATGAGCTTGGGGCGGGCGATATTCCTGTATGCGGTCTTGCAAAACGAGACGAAGAACTCTTTGTGCCCTGGCAGGAAAGTGGTCCTGTGGTTTTGCCAGGAGGGAGCCCCAGTCTTTATTTGGTTAAGCAGGTTCGAGACGAGGCTCATCGCTTTGCTATTACCTTTCATCGTGAACTTCGCGGAAAAGGCATGACTACGAGCATCCTTGACGATGTAATAGGCATGGGTCCAAAGCGGAAAAAAGCGCTTTTGAAGGCGTTTGGTTCATTTGGCGCATTGCGCAATGCAACCCTTGAAGAGATAAAGCAAACACATACCGTGCCTGAACAGGTCGCCGAGGACGTGTATGCTGTTCTTGTGCAATATAACTCAAAATCAGAAACACATCCGCAGGAGCAACATAAGTAGACCCTGCGAAGCAATACAGGGGGAGAGGTTTCGATGACCCAGACATTTTCCAATGGGGACACGCCGCAAGATCATTCGGAGACTTCGAGCACTGCGCCTGATGTGGTTATCATTACGGGCATGAGTGGTGCTGGCAGAACTGAGGCAATGCACACGTTTGAGGATTTGGGCTATTTCTGCATCGATAATTTGCCGCCTTCGTTGATTATGAACATGATCAGTCTTGCAAGTCTTCCGGGGCAAAACGAGATCGGCAGAAAACTTGCAATCGTATGCGATGCGCGCAACAGAGAATATTTCAAACAGTTGGTAGGCGAGCTGGCAAACATGGAAGCTGCAGGGGTGACTTTTAGGGTGATCTTCCTTGACGCCGCTGACAGCATTCTTATTGCACGTTACAAGGCTTCGCGCCGTCGCCATCCTTTATGCATCAATAACAAACGTTCCATTGGGCAGGCAATTTCGTATGAGCGTAGTCTTACTCAAGAGTTGCGATCGTTGGCTGATTCTTATATCGATACCTCCAATATGAGCCCCCGTGAACTGCGCGAAGAACTTCGTCGTTTGTACTCTAAGCAAACTGCAAAAGAAGGAATGAACGTAACGGTATATTCGTTCGGCTTTAAACATGGTGCTCCGACAGATGCCGATATCGTTATCGATGTGCGTTTTCTTCCGAATCCGTTCTATATCCCTGATCTGCGTAATTTAACCGGTCTCGATAGTAAGGTGGCAGATTATGTTTTGGGCAACGAGGAAACCCATAAATTCTTAAATGCCTGGGAAAACTTGTTGAACTGTGTGATGCCCGGCTATGTTGCCGAGGGCAAACAGCAGCTCGCCATTGGCGTAGGATGCACGGGTGGTCAGCATCGAAGCGTTGTGCTTGCCAATAAAACTGCTGAGCTGTTGGCGGCGCAGGATTACAACGTTAATGTGTATCATCGCGATATCGCTTTGGCAGATACAAACAAAGAGGTGGAAAAATGAGTCAGGGCGAACCTCGTTTGGCGGGACATGGCTTTCGCCTCGATGCATCATCCACCCAGGCATTCAAGGCAATAGGCTCACTTCATCTGCCCAATCCCCTTAAAGGCAATGTGGATCCGACTGAGCTGCGTGCGGTTGTTATTGGTGGAGGCACTGGCGCCCCTATGTCGATTCGCACCTTGCTGGCTTTAGGGGTTAACACATCTGCTGTTGTTGCCATGGCCGATGACGGCGGTTCTACCGGCATATTGCGCGAAGAGGCTCATGTGACTCCCCCTGGTGATGTTCGTAAGTGCTTAGCTGCATTTGCGGCGAATCCGGAAGATCCTCTTACCAAGGCTTTCAAGTATCGTTTTGATTTTGCCCGAAACCATGCGCTTGGAAACCTTATGCTTTCAGCTCTTGAAAATGCCACGGGATCTTTTCCTGAAGCTATAAAAATTTGTGGTCAGCTTCTTGGAGCTCGCGGGCATGTTTACCCATCGACATTGAACAATGTGACACTTTGTGCGGAAACGCGCGACGGTCGCATTCTTCGCGGACAATCGGTGGCGGGGAAGTCGTCCACTGCGCTTGAACGTGTGTGGCTTGAATCTCCCGAGCTTTGTCTCCCCTATATGGAAGCATTGCGTGCCATTCGCCAAGCCGATGTGGTCGTACTGGGTCCTGGTTCGCTCTTCACCTCTATTATCCCGAATCTCCTTGTTCCTGGTATTGTCGATGCCATTCGTCAATCAAATGCTCGTACGGTGTTTGTCTGCAGCCTGGCAGATCAGCAAGGTGAAACTTGGGGCCTTTCCGCACGTGAGCATGTAGAAGCTTTGTTGCGTCATGGCATGGAAGGGTGCCTCGATTACGTTTTGATCCATTCTGCTCAGCCGGTCGAGAGCCCACGTCACGCAACGGGTGCTTTTCATGCTTTGGCTGGTCTTGGATCGCACAAAAGTGCAATGGCAGAGCGCCGGGATGGCACTTCGCTCGAATCCCGCGTTCGACCAGTTAGAGTGTCGAAGGACGACATCGATGCTATCCAGGCTCGTGGCCCGGTTGTTCTTTTACGCAATATGGCGGATCCTCAGCGTCCTACATGGCATGATCCGCAGGCGCTTGCTGATGCATTTATGGGGGTGTTCAAGCTATGTCGTTCACCACGGAGGTAAAAGAGGAGCTTTCTCATGTGGAGCCAACGTGTTCGCATTGTGATGCTGCGATGCTTGCTGCACTGATTCGCATTGAAGGCACGATCTTTCTTAACGGTCCTGGTCATTTTCGTCTAGAGATTTCGACAGACGTTCCGCAGGTTGCCCGTTTCATCATCAGTGCGCTTCATAGCATGTATTCGCTGAAAACAGATCTTACTATGCGTCGTAGCGTTTTGCACAAGACACCCAACTGGCTTATTGACGTGCCCGCCCAGCCTGGCTTGAATGAGGCGCTTTCCGAATTAGGCATTGTCGGCGAAAGCGGCCTGCAGCGTGGGATCGATCATGACCTCATTAAGAAAGAATGCTGTGCTTCGGCGTATCTGCGGGGGGTTTTTTTAGGGAGCGGGTTTATCTCCAATCCACGTGGCGATTTTCATTTCGAGCTTACTGTTGAGTCGCAGACCATGGCTAACGACATTGTCGAGTTGATGGAGGCCAAGGGGATTCACGCGAAGGTTGTTGAGCGTCGTAATTCCCATACGGTTTACCTTAAAAGCGGCGCTTCGATATCGGCTTTCCTTGCTTATGTTGGTGCTCATCAAAGTGCATTGAAGATGGAAAACGAACGTGTATTAAAAAGTGTGCGCAATGATGTAAATCGTCGGGTAAACGCCGAAATCGCAAATCAGGCTAAAACCGCTGAGGCTTCTGTTGATCAAATTCAGGCGATCCGTACAGTCCTGGAGCACCAGGATATCAAGTCGCTGCCTCATGCTTTGCAGGATTACATTCGCTTGCGCGTGACGTATCCTGATGCAACGTTAAAAGAGCTCGGCGAAAAGGCTAATCCACCGCTCTCCAAATCGGCGATTTATCATCGGGTGCGTCGTATTGAGCAAATGGCTAACGATATTGGCAAATCATAGACCGACCACCGCTTGCTGAATGCCGCTTGCGGCTGCTATTCGTTCGCTTACTTCTCGTGCGTCTTGCTCTATTTCGGCAGTTTCTTTTTCAGGTACAATAAAACAGCACGTGTTCACATACGTCGCATTGTTTTTAAATCAGGCATGAAAGGGGAGCCTCATGGCAACCAAGGTTGGTATCAACGGCTTCGGTCGTATCGGCCGACTTGTTTTCCGCGCGATGGAGAAGGATCCTGCCTTCGATATCGTTGCTATCAACGATCCCGGCAGCACCGAGGCAAATGCTCATTTGCTTAAGTACGATTCTATCCACGGGCGTGTTTACGATGATGTTAAAGTCGAGGGAGACAACATCATCGTTGACGGTCACAAGGTACGCGTTTTCGGCGACCGCGAACCGCTCAATATTCCTTGGGGCGAAATGGGCGTAGAGCTTGTTATCGAATCTACCGGTTTCTTCACCGATGCTAACTTGGCTAAGAAGCACATTGAGGCTGGTGCCAAGAAGGTTCTTATTACGGCACCTGCTAAGAACGAAGACATCACCATCGTTGTTGGCGTGAACGATGATAAGTACGATTACGAGAAGCATAATATCGTCTCTAATGCGTCTTGTACCACGAACTGCCTTGCTCCTTTTGCAAAGGTTCTCATGGATACCTTCGGCATTAAGCGTGGCTTCATGAACACTATTCATTCATACACGAATGATCAGAAGATTCTCGACCAGGCTCACAAGGACCTTCGTCGTGCTCGTGCTGCAAACCTGTCCATGATTCCCACCACTACCGGTGCTGCTCGCGCGGTTTCCCTGGTTCTCCCTGAGCTCAAGGGCAAGCTCGATGGTTTTGCAACGCGCGTTCCTACACCTGATGGGTCCATGGTTGACCTCACGGTAGAGCTCGAGCAGGAAGTTACCATTGAAGAGGTTAATGCTGCTATGAAGGCTGCTGCCGAAGGCCCCCTGAAGGGTATTCTTGAGTACGTCGAGGATCCCATTGTTTCCTCTGATATCGTGGGCGACGACCATTCTTCTCTCTTCGATAGCAAGCTCACCATGGTTCTTGGTGGTAAGGGCAATCTCGTAAAATGCGTTTCTTGGTATGACAACGAGTGGGGTTATTCCAACCGTGTAAAGGATCTTGCGAAGATCATGATGCAGGCATAGGCCAACGTGCTGGATGCGAACTGTTAAGAGAGCTTTCTGAAAGGGAAGCTCTCTTTTTAATGTGAAAAGAAAGGCTAATTATGAGCAATGTAAAAACGTTTACTGATGCTGATGTTGCAGGGAAGCGTGTATTGTGTCGCGTAGATTTCAACGTACCGCTTGATGGAACTACTGTAACCGACGATACGCGTATCAGGGCCGCACTTCCCACCATTGAGTCTTTGATGAAGCGTGGCGCTAAAGTGGTTTTGTGCAGCCACTTGGGCCGCCCTGAGGGAACTGGGTATCAAGCCGAATTTTCCCTGAAGCCCGTTGCTGAGTATCTTTCAAAGGTTCTTGGCAAACCAGTTGCTTTTGCCGAGGATACCATCGGCGAATCTGCTAAGGCAACTGTTGCTTCTCTGGGCAATGGGGATGTTTGTTTGCTTGAGAACCTTCGTTTCGATAAGCGTGAAAAGAAGAACGATCCCGAGTTTGCGAAGGAGCTTGCAAGCCTGGGCGACATCTATGTAAACGATGCGTTTGGCGCTGCCCATCGTGCTCATGCATCAACGGCTGGCGTCGCTGCCTTCCTTCCTGCTTATGCTGGTGCACTTATGACCAAAGAGGTCACAACGCTTACCTCTATGCTTGATAAGCCCAATCATCCTTTTGTTGCGATTCTTGGCGGATCTAAGGTTTCCGACAAAGTTGCTGTTATCGATGCGTTGATCGACAAATGCGACACATTGATCATCGGTGGCGGTATGTGCTTTACCTTCCTGGTTGCGCAAGGTTACACCGTTGGAACATCCCTTATGGAGCAGGACTGGGTCGAACGAGCTGCTCAAATGCTCGAAAAGGCAAAGGCTCAAGGTGTGAGCATCCTGCTTCCTTCTGATGTTGTCTGCGCTGATGCGTTTGCGAATGATGCCAACACGGTAACATGCGGTGTTGATGCAATTCCTTCCGATATGATGGGTCTTGATATCGGCCCCGCTACCACCAAAGCTTATGCTGAGGCTATTGCTGGCGCAAAGACAGTATTTTGGAATGGCCCCATGGGTGTATTTGAAATGTCTTCCTTTGAGGCGGGTACCAAGGGCGTAGCTCTTGCTGTGGCGGCAAACAAGGAAGCTGATACTATCATTGGTGGTGGCGATAGTGTTGCCGCTGTTAACAAATTCAATCTTGCCGACCAGATGACTTTTATTTCCACGGGCGGCGGAGCATCGATGGAGCTGGTGCAGGGTGAAGCCCTGCCTGGCGTTGAGGCGCTCAAATAAGGAGGCTCTTCATGCGTACTTATCTTATGGCGGGTAATTGGAAGATGAACAAAACCATCCCCGAAACCGTTGTACTGACTCAGCAACTCTGCAATCAGTACAATCGCAAGTGGGATAATGTCGATATCGTTCTTTGCCCGCCGGCAATTGATATTAAGGCTGCTTATACGGTTCTTGATTTCGACAAGACAAACATCTCTCTTGGTGCTCAGAATGTGCACTGGGAGGAATCTGGTGCTTTCACTGGAGAAATCTCTATCCCTATGATCAAAGATGCTGGCTGCGAGTATTGCATCGTTGGTCACTCTGAGCGTCGTGAGATGTTCAATGAAACCGATACTACTGTCAATCTCAAGGTTAAGGCATTGGTTTCTGCTGGTATTGCTCCAATTGTTTGTGTGGGCGAGTCTCTCGCAATGCGCGACTCTGGCGATTACGTGGAGTTCATCACCGCTCAGGTTCGAGCTGGCCTTGCTGGGCTCGACGCTATCGACATGAAGAACGTTGTAGTTGCTTACGAGCCTATCTGGGCTATAGGAACCGGTCGCACTGCTACTCCAGAGCAGGCTGAAGAGGTGTGCGCTGCTATTCGTGCCACGCTTAACGCTGAATTCGGCGGCGATGTCGCTAATGCAACTCGTATTCTGTATGGTGGCTCGATGAACGCTGGCAATGTTGAGGCTCTTCTTGCTCAGTCGGATATCGATGGCGGTTTAGTCGGCGGTGCGTCCCTTAAGGCTGATTCGTTCCGTCAGCTTATCGAAGCAGCTTCTGAGGCTCAGTAGTTCTGGTATGAATTCTCTTGTCAAGCGGTTCTCTGATTCTTATAATTAGTGATTCGTGAGACTATTTAGGTAAGGATGTTACGTTGTCTATCGTTGCAATTATCTTTTCTGTTCTGCTAGTTGTATCTGGCATTGGGCTTATTGTTTTTGTTCTGCTTCATTCTGGCAAGGGCACGGGCGTTTCTGACATGATCGCAAGTTCTGTTTACAACAACCAGAGTGGCTCAAGCATCATGGAAAAGAACCTCAACCGCATTACTATTATTTTGGCGGCTGTATTCCTTATCTCTTTGATTGTGCTTATGGTGGTATACCCGCAGGGTACTATCGGATAGTATTTATCTAACGGATCTTTAAAAGGCGACGCTACTGCGTCGCCTTTTTTCTTTGAAAACAAATATCGGCAGAGAGAAACGCTATCAGCTCTAAGGGTCCATGCTTCGGCGGCGTATGCCTTCGGAGTGTCTTGTTTGCTGATCTGACTCGTGTTCAATTCTGGATTGAGATTGCGCGATATGCGTGATCTGATCTTATATTTAATGCATTGTTTTGTTTGACTTACTCGTATTCGTTTGAAGGTTCTTTAATCTTGCTTTCCCTTCGCGTATTGCGTGATAAGGGGAGTGCAGCTAGTTTCGGTTCATCACCCATTAACGAACAAGTTTTTTGCAATAAAAAAAAACGCTCATAAGAGCGTTTAGGAACTTAACTGGTGTCGGAGGCGGGATTTGAACCCGCACGCCCGGTAAAGTGGGCACTAGCACCTCAAGCTAGCGTGTCTGCCGTTCCACCACTCCGACGTGGTTATATGTAATGGAAAGCGAATTAACTGGTGTCGGAGGCGGGATTTGAACCCGCACGCCCGGTAAAGTGGGCACTAGCACCTCAAGCTAGCGTGTCTGCCGTTCCACCACTCCGACGTGGTTATGTCATTTGCTTTCGCAATGCAGCGATAGATATATTACCAAAACCAAGTAAGTACGCAAGAGCTATTTTGATAATTTCTTCTGAGCTTGGTTATTCGGCTGCATCTTGAAGAAGCTGTTCTACAAGGTTCCATTCTTCCTCCGCCTCGATGGGGATAAGGGAGAGAGCCGCTAGTCCACTGTTCTCATTGAATTCGACGGCAGCAGGATCGTAGATAGAGGCATATACCGTAGTATTTCCATCCTCATCGGTTTTGTTGTCGGTGTAGACGATATACGAGCGTCCAGTTTCGGTGTTTTCAAAGGTGAAGAGGGTTTCGCATTCAACGAGCATTCCTTCAGGTGTGATTGCGTTGAAGCGAACATTTTGCTGAAACTTCGTTTTGTTTGAGTCAGTCATAGCTGTGTCTTTCCTTTTAGCTGTATGCGCAAATTGGCGACGATCTTGGCAAGCGTGATGAGATGTCAAGCACGGTCGATTTTGGGTAGAAGTTAACGCCTGTCTTACAGGTCTTGAATTGGATCTATACGGCTGTTAGGATACCTCACCGCAATGAATAATCCGAATAAGACATATATATCCCTGCGCAGGCCTGTTGTTTTCGGGCTTCCTTTTGCTGTAGCACGTGTATATCTACCTCAACCTCTTTCTTCATGCCGAAACTGATGCCTTCTGTCGAATGTGAAGGTGCTCATCGGATCGTTATCGCGTTCTGACGGGCTTGTAGTCGGTTCGAAGGAAGTTTATGTTAAAGAATTCTATTGCTGCTCCAGTAAGTGGGCACGTTACTGGTGCTCAGATTCGTATTGTTTCCGTTGTGGTGCTTGGTGCGTTTCTTGCACTACTTAATCAAACGGTTATGTCGCCTGCTTTGCCTGTCATTATGGCTGATTTTGCAATTGATGCGTCAACCGCTCAGTGGATCATGTCTATTTATCCGCTAGTAAGCGGCATCATGGTTCCTGTCTCGGCATACTTGATTGATAAATTCAGCACGCGAGCTTTGTTTTTTGGGTCGACCATAGTGTTTGCATTGGGTACATTGCTGTGCGCTGTAGCTCCCGATTTTCTGCTCCTTATCGTCGGTCGTGTTCTGCAGGCTGCCGGATCTGGTGTGCTTATGCCTTTGGTTTCCGTTGTGCCAATGCTAGTGTTCCCTGTTGAAAAACGCGGAACGGCAATGGGCATGGCGGGCATTGTTATGTCTGCCGGTCCTGCTGTAGGCCCAGTTGTGGGTGGTGCGGTAATTGATGCTTATGGCTGGCGTGCAATGATTGGGTCTATCGTTCCTCTTTCGCTGGTTGTTTTGCTGCTGGGCGTTTTTATGCTTAGGAATGTTGGGGAATTGAAAAACCCTAAGCTTGATATTCTTTCGGTTGTGCTTTCTACCATCGCATTCGGCGGGCTTTTGTATGGTTTCTCCAGCGCTTCGACGCTTGGTTGGGGGAGCGCTGTTGTGCTCGGTTCCATTTTTGCAGGAATTACATGCTTGGTTTTGTTCGTCGTTCGTCAAGACCGTATCGAGGATCCCCTGCTTCAGCTCGGAACGCTCAAAACGCCCCAATTTCGAGTTGCTGCAATCATTGTCACTCTAATAAATGCTGCATGCCTGGTAACCAATACGTTGTTACCTCTCTTGCTGCAGACTGCACTTGGGGCTTCCGCGTTCGAAACGGGCATGGCCATGCTTCCTGCTGCTGCGGTTGGTATTATCATCAGCCCAATCTCTGGTGTCGTTTTTGACAAGTTTGGTCCTCGTGCCATCTCCATTTTCGGCTTAGCCCTTATGACTGTATCCCTGTTTCTTCTGTCTCTTTCGACTGTTGCTACACCGATCGCTGTTGTTGCGTTGTTCTGCATGCTTCAGGCCGCTGGCCAGGCATTGGCGAATATGCCCGTAAACACTTGGGGTGTAAATGCACTGAAAAACGATATGATTGCGCACGGCAACGCTATTGCGAATACCGGTCGCCAGGTTGCCGGTGGGTTATGCACTGCGCTCATTATTACGGTGATGACCAGCGTAACTTCAACTGTGGGAGCCGATGCGAGCCTTCAGGTAGCAACAGCTGTTGGGGCAAGTGTTGCTTATAAAGTATGTGCAGCTATCGGCTTGGTTTCCCTTATTTATGCCGTATTTAGTATACGGCCCTCAAAGCAAACACTCTCCAACCCGAAGGAGGCATAAGAAATGTCTGAGATTATTTCCGAGCGTATTCCCCTTGAGGTTGAGGGGACTCCGGTTTGCGACATCATGATTAAAAAGCCGTATACCTGCACGGAGAACTGTACTATTTCTGACGTGGTTCGAATCATGGCAGAGCATGGGGTAAGCAGCTTGCCGGTGGTCGACAGCAATTACCAGGTGGTTGGATTCATATCTGACGGCGATATTATGGGTGCTATTGCGCAGCATCGTGCTCATACTATCTTCACTGGCGGAGAGGCATCGATGCTGTATTTTGATGATCAGAGCCTTGAGCAGCGCATGGATGGGCTGAAGAACCGTAGTGTTATGGAATTCGCCACACGAAAAGTAGTTTGCGCTCGTCCTGATCAGAGTATTGCGCGTGTTGCCGCATTGTTGTCTAAGAAGAAGTTTAAGAAGCTTCCCGTTGTTGACGACAAAGGAACGCTCGTGGGCGTAATTCGTCGATCCGCCATTACGAAGTACTTGTTTAATTTGATCTTCAAGTAAGGCCTGTCAGCAATATCTTTATTTGTCAGATATCGCGCTATCGGGGTGCATACTTCAAAACGAGACGTATTTGAGTTTTAGCTTAATGATATGAACGAGGGTTGGCATTGTGCCAACCCTCGTTTTTTACGATGCCTTGAAGTTTGATATGAACATTTTCTTATCGCATCATTAGTTTTAAAATAATGCTCTTCGCTTTGGTGAACGGAGGAACTCGAACCGGGATTTCGATCTTGGTAGATTTTTTCAGTGTTGACTTGTAATGGGTGAAACAGTCGAATCCCTGCTTGCCATGGTATGCGCCCATTCCGCTATCACCGAAGCCTCCAAAGCCCATATGGTTGTTGGCAAGGTGAATTACAACATCGTTGATAGTTGCTCCGCCAAACGGGATGGCTTGGATTATTTGCTCCTGCAGCACTTTGCTTTCTGAGAATATGTAGCATGCTAGCGGGTGGCCGAAATTTCTCACATACGAGAACACTTCATCAAGGTCGCTCCATGTGATGATGGGGATTATCGGTCCAAATATTTCCTCTTTCATAACAGGGTCTTCGAGCGTAACGCCCGTGAGGATAGTTGGCTCGATTCGAAGAGTCGAGCGATCTCGTCCGCCACCAAATGCAATACGTGTTTTCGGTCCGTGGTTGTCAATAAGACCGCATACTCGATTAAAGTGATGTTCGTTAATCATATGGGGATAGTAATCGCATTGCAGAATGCGCTTTCCGTAGTATTGCAGCAAATACGTTGCTAGTTCGTCGGCGAAAGCGTCTGCAACGCTCTCATGCACGAGGAAGTAGTCGGGCGCCACGCAGGTTTGTCCAGAGTTGATGCATTTCCCCCAAGCAACTCGTTGTGCGGCTCGTTTGATGTTGGCGTCCGAGGCGATAATGCAGGGACTTTTCCCGCCCAGCTCAAGTGTGACATCGGTCAGATTTTCTGCGGCAGCATGCATAATCTGTCTGCCAATGGTTGGGCTTCCAGTGAAGAAGATTTTGTCGAAATGGATACTTAAGATCCAGTCGTTCATTTCACTGCTTCCGGGAAGGCAGCGCACCAAACGCTCGTCGAAAACCTCTTCGCAAAGTTTTTGGAGGAAGGCGCTTGTCGACTGCGAAGTGCGTGAAGGCTTGAGCACTACACAGTTGCCTGCTGTGAGGGCATCGATCATTGGGACTAGCGCAAGCTGAAGAGGATAATTCCACGGTGATAGTACGGCAGCTACCCCATAGGGTGAGGCGTAGATTTTCGAGGAAGAAGGAAAGTGGGCCAAGGGTGTCGGGACGCGCTTGGGTTTTGCCCATCCATACATTTTCGATAGGCAAAAACGGATTTCGTCATACACGATGCCAAGTTCGGTGGCGTAACCCTCGAAACTAGACTTACCTAAATCATCGGTAAGTGCCTGAAGCGCTTCTTTCTCGTGCTTTTTCAAATAAGCACGTAATTTCACAAGAACGCCTCGGCGGTAATGCAAGGGCATAGTTGCTCCGGTTTGGAAAAACTCACGCATCTCATCGACTGCCGCTTGTACATCTTCGGCGCTACGGTATTCGTGGGAGGGGAGGAAGTTTGTCTTGGTTGCGATTATTGGTGCCTTCGGGGCATGTTTCGTTTCTCTACTTTTTGAGCAGTTTTTTGTCGCTGCCTTATCATTCTTGCGCTGTGCTGCTGCGTTTTGCGTGGGGTGGTACGCCTGAAGCGACTGGGACTGATTCGAGGCGTCCGTTTTGGTCGCACTGCTCATACGCCTTGCGTTCGCACTCGAGGGGTGAGCCTTTCGCTCGTCGCTAACTGATACTCTCTGCTTTGGTTGCTCTTTAGTTTTAGTAGTGGGGGTGGCTGAGGTGTTCTCGGGTGCCATCAGTATGCTGCCTCCAGGATTGTGAATGCTACTTCTTCGGTTATTTCCTGTTTATTGTATAGGGCAGCACCGTCATAACGCGCCTGTTTTGCGACAGCGGCAAGCTCTTTGCGGGAAATTCCCATTTCGGATAGCTTGGTTGGTACTCCATAAATGCGGCGGAAGAAATCATTCAATGAAAAAAGCTCTGTTTCGAACAGGGCGTCTTTTTCTGCTGCGGTTAGACGTACGGTGTCAAGGTCGGGTTTTAGTGCGCCAAGCAGTTCCCCATACAAACCTTGATGGTATCCGTGCGTGCGGTTGAAATGTACGCAATGGGGAAGAAGGAGCATCATTGCTTGACCATGGGGGATATGGCATAAGCCCCCTAGGGAATGGCCAATTGCATGAATGAGCCCCACCATGGCGTTTGAAAACGATGCGCCCGCCAACAAGCTCCCCAAAGCCAGGTTTGTACGCGCTTCAAGGTTTCCCGGTTCTGCACAGGATAGAGCCAGGTTCTTGCTGATGAGGGAAATGGCCTGTTGCGCCAGTGCGTCGCTAATGGGGTTCTTCTGAATTGAAGTGTATGCCTCTATGGCGTGGGTTAGCGCATCTATCCCCGTGGTTGCAGTGAGCCTAGGTGGCAATGACGCAGTAAGTTTTGGATCGAGGAAAGCTATATGCGGGACTAAGCGATAGGATGTATAACTCAGTTTTGCATGATGCTCGGTGTCTGCCACGACCGCAACCAAAGTGACTTCTGATCCCGTTCCCGCAGTGGTGGGTATGGCAATTAGGGGATCAAGCTCGTCTTGGAGTATTTCAGAGCCTTGGAGGTCGGTGAAGTCTTTTTCTCCAACAGATACCGATGCGGCAGCTCCCTTCGCGGTGTCGATAACCGAACCGCCTCCAAGCGCTATCCAGCCGTCGCATTTCTCTTCTCTATATAGTGTTGCTACTTCATTCACAACATTGAGCGATGAATCCAGTGGAACATGATCGTATAGAGAATAGTTCACATCGGCTTCTCTCAATGGGGCAAATACTTGTTCGGCAATGCCGAGCTTTACCAGGTTGGCATCCGTGACAATTAAAGGTTTAGTTACGCCGCGGTCGGCGATTTTGACCGGAAGCTTATGGAGAGCTCCCTCACCACAGACGATTTTAGTGGGGCAGTGGAATTCAAAAGCATTCATTGTTATCTCCGATACGATTTTCGCCAGCCGAAAAAGGCTTTCAGTATGACGGTGAATAGATACGTTACTGCGACGCCCTTGTCGTTAGGTCCGTGTGTCGTGAAATAGCGAGCTGCAAGTGCATCTTGAAGCGTTATTGATCCGCTGAATACCTCGAAAGCGTAATCTAAATCGCGAAACTCAATATTGAGTGTTGGTGTTGCGTTCTTGCCCGATTTCCATGATTGTGTCGAGCATCGGACGGTTTTCGAGCGACTCCAGCCTGTGATTGCTATTTTCAGCGCAAATCCTTTTCTTAGGTACTGCGTTTCACTCTTTGCTTTTTTTGAAAGCATGGAAAAAAGAGTCATAAGCAATGGCAGAAGAATCAGCAAAGCGGCAACGTATATTCGCTTAATTAAAGGACGCTGGGGATGAGTGTGCCGCGTTACGATCCCTCGTTTTGGTTGCGGCGTGTTTGGCATGAGTAACTCCGTTTAAAGGTAGATCATTAGTTAGACGGACTAAATAATATATCCCCATTCGGTTGTCGATCGTTGCGTATTAATAAAAGAATCAGATTATCAGCGGTAATGTCGGATTCATCTATGTAGTTCGTCGGCTAACGATTGCTAGTGCCGAATACGGATTGCATAAGCCTTCTCCCGATACCGTTTGGGGTTTGCTCATGTTGGTGACTTGAGCATGCTAGCTTTTTCACGTCATCGGAATTAAAGGAGGATTCATGTCGATTGACGAATTGAAGGCTGCTTTCCCCAAGCCCGATCAGCTTGCGCCAGCCGATATCGAGGCGAAGGCGGAGGCGCTAGGCGTTTCGAAAACCAAGATGAGTTTTAAGCAATCATTCATGCTGTCAATTATGGCAGGCGCCTTTATATCTATGGGTGCCATGTTCTTTCTTCTTATTGTTAGCGACTCGGCCCTCCCATTTGCTGCGCAACGATTGATAGGTGGTTGCTTGTTCTCCCTTGGACTTCTTCTCGTTGTGGTATGCGGCGCCGAGTTGTTTACTGGAAACACCATGATTGTTATGAGCGCTGCAAGTAAAAAAATATCTTGGTCAGCTGTTTTGAAGAACTGGGTAGTGGTATTCCTTGGTAATTTAGTTGGCTCGCTTATCATGGTTGGTTTGGTATTTCTTTCTAACTACCAAGGAATGAATGGCGGAGCTGTAGGAACTACAATCGTAAGTGTTGCGGCTGGTAAGATGAGCCCTGATTGGCTTACCTTGTTTTCGAAAGGCATCATGTGCAATTTCCTAGTTTGCCTTGCGGTCTGGATTGCCTATGGGTCTAAAACCGTTGCTGATAAAATGCTTGGTATCCTTTTGCCCATTGCCGCATTCGTTGCTTGCGGTTTCGAGCACTGTGTCGCCAACATGTTTTTCCTGCCATTTGGCATTCTGCTGGCTTCTGCCGGTATAGCGCCAGCGGGAATTGATCCTTCTACGGTTTCTTGGGCTGGTGCGCTATGGAATTGGAGCGCTTCAGTTCCAGGGAACATCATTGGTGGCGCTCTATTCGTTGGTATGGCCTATTGGATTGCTTACCATAAAAAAGAGCAGTAATCATATTTTTTGCAATAAATTAGGCCCGACCTGCGGATGAGCTGAATCAACGGCCGGGCCTAATTGCTTTAAAGACACTATGATTCGAGCCACTTCAATAGCGCCTCACAATCGGAAAACGCACTGCCGTATTCGTGCCAGTTGGTTGAATTCAGCCCCTTTTCGCAAGAGTCGTCAAGCATTTGCACCAGTGGATCGAAATACCCTTCGACATTGAACAATGCGCTTTTGCCTCGAATCTCGCCAACTTTTGCTTGCGAGATAACACTGAAAAACTCATCGAGGGTGCCTATGCCGCCAGGCATGGTAATAAATGCGTCGGAAAGGGACACCATGGTTTCTTTGCGTTTTGAAAGGTTCTCGGTTTGAAGTTCCTGAATTCCAGTTACCACGGAACGGCCTTTGGCTGAAAGCCCCGTTGTAGTTACACCGATTACTTTTCCGCCAGCTGAGACGGTAGCTTTGGCTGTTTCACCCATCAGTCCCATATCGTATCCGCCGAAAACTAAGGTATGTCCACATTCTGCTATTGCTCTGCCGAGCTCTTGGGCGGCTGCGATATAGCAGCGGTCGATTTGGTTGGAGGATGAGCAGAATACGCAGATGTTCATTGATCTCCTGGCCTTATAGCGTTACGGAATGAAGCGGAGTGTACTGTGCGCCGTTGGGCAACAGGTCACTCCTAAAGATGGTAACGTTTGTTGCTCGAGTAGTGTCGGGCATTGGGTAATCTTTTATTTGCTGAAGGGTCAAATGGGCATGTCGCGCTAGTGTGATATGCGGCTTGAACTGCACCTGGTCATAGGGCAGCCCTTTTATGGTTAGTTCGGTTCTAATATTTTTTGCTAAATGCATGAGTGCCGGGGTGGGGGAGATGCCCATCCAGAGTGTTGCATCAGAAGGGCGACCAAATATACCCAGTCCTTCAGGATGCAGCGATATGGGAGCGAAATTGCGCGTTGCAAGTTCGAGTGCTGCCTGGGTTGCTGACAGCTGAGCATTGGTTTTGAGTTCTCCCATAAAGGCGAGTGAAAGATGAAGGGAATTTTCTGTGACGAAATGACCCTGAATTGAAGACTGTAGATCTTGCTCGATTTGGGCAATGTTCGTTATGAAATCGCTCGGCAATTCAAGTGCGATAAAGGTGCGCATGTAATTCTCCTTCGCGGCTTCGTAACACTGTTTACTCCAACTAATTAGCTTAATGATCAATAATTGCTAATGTGTTAAGCGTTTAAAGACATCGCGAATGAATATCCGATCTGTTGGGGTATTATCAAATGACATGCGGCAAAAGCTTGCGCTTTTGCCGTTTCTTTACGTTAGAACGGGGATTACATGGACATTAATGAGTGGCTTATCGAGTTAACGGGAAATATCGATGGCTTTATGTACACCTATATTCTGCTCATTTTGCTTGTCGTTACCGGTGTTTATTTCACGATCCGAACCAAGTGCGTGCAAATTCGTTATTTGAAAGACATGTTTAGGCAGGTTACGGAAAAGAAGCATGTCGATGGTGAAAAGTCCATTTCTTCTTTTCAAGCGCTTATGGTTTCTACCGCGAGCCGTGTTGGCACTGGAAATATCGCGGGCGTTGCTACCGCAATTGCCTTGGGCGGTCCGGGCGCAGTTTTCTGGATGTGGCTCATGGCTATCGTAGGTGCCGCCTCCGCATTTATCGAATCTACCTTGGCGCAAATTTGGAAAATACGAGGTAAGGAAGGCGAATTTCGCGGCGGTCCTGCTTATTACATCGAAAAGGCTCTTGGCCATCGTTGGCTAGGCATTCTATTTGCTGTACTTCTGATCCTCTGCTATGCCTTTGGCTTCAACGGCCTTCAGGCTTACAATGCCTGCAGTGCTCTTGAGTATTACGTTCCCGACTATAACGAAAACGGTTTGGCTATGATCGTGGGTCTTCTTTTGGTCCTCATGACTGCAACCGTGATCTTTGGTGGCCAAAAGCGTATTAGCGTAATTACTTCTATTGTTGTTCCTGTCATGGCACTTGCTTATATAGCTATTGCACTGTGGACCACCATTAGTAATATTGCTTGGCTTCCAGCTGCTTTTGCGGTGTTGTTTGAATCTGCCTTTGATTTTGAATCGATATTTGGAGGTTTTGCCGGTTCGGTAGTTATGCTTGGAATCAAGCGCGGCTTGTATTCAAACGAAGCTGGTATGGGTTCTGCTCCTAATGCCGCAGCAACTGCTAGTGTTTCTCATCCTGTTAAACAGGGTCTTGTACAGAGCCTCTCTGTGTACATTGACACTATTTTGATTTGCACTTGTTCTGCAATTATGGTTTTGATTTTCTATGTTCAGGATCCTGCTGTTGCCGTAGGCCTCAATGGCATGCCCCTTATCCAGATGGCCGTTAACAATTCCGTGGGCGTAGCTGGAATCCATTTCATTACTTTTGCGATCTTTGCATTCGCTTACTCAAGCCTTATTGGCAACTATTTTTATGCGGAAAGCAATTTCCGTTTCATTTTCCCAGAGAGCAAAAAGGGACTGTTCGCATTCCGAATTGCCTGCCTTGCTGCGATTTTGTACGGAGCTGTTAACAGCTTTGATCTTGCATGGAATCTGGCTGACATATTTATGGGCTTTATGGCCATTGTTAACCTCATTGCAATTCTGATTTTGGGTAAATGGGCACTTCTTGCTCTTGACGATTATTCGAAGCAGAGGAACAGAGGACTCGATCCCGTGTTCCTTGCCTCTTCTATTCCTGGACTTCCCGAAACAGATTGCTGGCATGAAGAGCATCTTAAAGACTTTGGCTCTGGCCCGATGAAAGAATATTTGGAAGAGTCGGTAGATATGGATTTCGCAGGCCTAAAGTAGATTTCGTCCAGTGCAAAAAAAGGAGCCGTCTTCCGGCTCCTTTTTTATATAAGGCTTTGTATAAGCGAACAAATGTTTGTTTATCGTGATATTATGTCTAGTCGAAGAGCCAAGGTAGGGAGGCGCAATGACGGACGTTCATAAGCTTATCGATAGCATTTTGTCCGATCCTCGCCTTGCTAATAGCCGTGCTTTTTCAGGAAAGATGTACGAAGATGAGCCGATATTGCGCACTGGATCTCAGATGAAGAACTATCTTCCTCAGCGCTATCGCGACATGAGGGCGCTCGCGAGACCGGTTTACGATGGCTTTGATTACCGTAGGCCTTCCGAGACAGAGCTGTTTATCTTGCAGGCTCGTTTTATGGAAAGCTGGGAGGACGATTTCCCTTTTAACGGTTCATTTGAACGTTACTACCCAACTTATTCCATGATGAACGATTCTCAATTGCGAGGCTATTTTTCGTGGCGTACCCATGTTCGAAAAGGCCATATAGAAAAGACTTCGCTTTCATTTGCGTTTGTGTATATATATGAACTCATAAACTGCGTAGGGGCTTCAACGCCCCAAGAATGTTTCGATCTTCTTTATGCTTTCTGGATAAAATATCGTGAACTTGATCCTGAGATCGATCGTTACGTTAAATCTTGGCTACGCGACTTTGTCATATATCATGATCTTTCTCCTGCTCTTATTGAAAGCATTGTGGATACTTCATTTGAGCTGGCTTTGATTGTTGCGCAACGCGCTGAAAGCGTTGCAGGAACCCCTGCTCAGAATCAATTGTCCGAGGAAGAGCTGTTTGACGCTCTGTGCCGTCTTTCTTCTTATCGCATCGACAAGTCGTGCTTTGCCCGGGATCACCATGAAGAGTTACTTCGAGTTGTATGTGATTGTTTTTTCGATCTGTGCCTTCATTGCGCTAAGCGCAGAAAAAGAGGCTTGGTGGATTCTTGGTTCGGGTCTCGCAGTGTTTCGTCGCATGTGATGTTCCCCGCAGCTGTGTTTTATGAATCCGAAATGCACAGTGATTGCTTGTATCGGGTAAACGATGTCCATGCCTACTCATGCAGAAATGGGCGCTGGTCGGGATTACGTAATTACCGTACTGCTGACCGCAACTCCGAATTGGGGTCAATGCTTGCAACGATTGATCGCCTTATGCGATTGTCTCTCGACTATGGCCATCCAATCAAAGAATACGAACTCCCAAAATATCTTTTGAAAATCGTCAATGCAAATATCTCGGCATGGCTTACATCTCGTCATAAGGCAGAATCAAGATTGGTTTCGATCGACCGATCTCAACTTGCTGGTATTAGGAGCCGTTCTGCTGTTACGCGTGATCGGCTTCTCATTGAAGAAGAACGATTTGACAGCGATCGGTTAGATAAAGGCGAGCTACTCTTGTCCCGACGAGAGGATCGTAGCTTAGGGCAAAGCGAGTCCGTGAAGGAAAACGATTTCGAAGATCCCATCATCACGGAAGCCTTCAGCGCCGACGTCGTTCCGGTCATTCGCCAGAATCCTGCTTTGCGTGTGGTCGCCGACGAAACGGTATCTTCCTGCAACTTGCCGTATGGCCTTTCCTCTACTGAATTATCTTTTCTGCGCGTTTTGATCGATGCTGATAAGCGTGTTGAATGTCCCTCGCCTGTAGAGTCCGAGGATATTATTGTTGATTCTATCAACGAAAAGCTATTTGAATTGCTTGGTGATATTGCCATAGAGTACGCCGATAACGGTCCAGTGGTAATCGAGGATTATCGAGATGACTTGAAAGGGGCCTTAGGGCTATGAGCAAAGAAGTAAAAGTTCCGCGCCGCATTGCAGCTGTTATTCTCAATTCACTTAAAGGTGGTGTTGTTCCTCGAATCGGTCTGCCATATATTACCGTAGGACGTGAGGTTGAAATTCAGGCTCTTCTTCATGATCTTGACCTGATTGCGGATGGTGGAGCTTCCTTTCGCTTTCTTGTTGGACGTTATGGTTCCGGAAAGAGCTTTCTAATTCAAACCATTAGAACTCATTCTATGGGTGAGAATTTTGTTGTTGCCGATGCCGATCTGTCGCCTGAGCGTCGTTTGCAGGGAGGCCAGGGTCAAGGTCTTTCTACATACCGCGAGCTTATTCGCAACCTTTCTACCAAAACACGTCCTGAAGGTGGAGCCCTGGCTTTAGTTCTCGATCGCTGGGTGATAAACATTCAACGTAAAGCCGCCGAAGAATGCGGCAGCTCTTCAGGAACGGTATATGATCAGGCGTTTCACAGCGTCTTAGAGGCTTTTTTGGAACCTCTTTGTGAATTGGTGCATGGGTACGATTTTTCTGCTGTGCTTAAAATATATGCATTTGCGTTCGCGGAAGAGGATATGGAGGCTAAGGCTTGCGTTGTGAAATGGCTCCGTGGTGAATATCGCACCAAAACGGAAGCGCGTAGAGAGCTTGGCGTTAATGCTTGTATTGCAGACGATTCATGGTACGACTATCTGAAGTTGTTGGCTGAGTTCTTGACAGGAGCAGGCTATAAGGGCTTGGTTGTAATGATTGATGAATTGGTAAACCTTTACAAAATACCCAATTCGGTTACTCGCCAAAACAATTATGAGAAGATCTTGACTATGTACAATGACACGCTGCAGGGTAAAGCGCATCATTTGGGCATTATTATGGGTGGTACCCCTCAGTCGATTGAGGATCGCAGAAGGGGGGTATACAGCTATGAGGCTCTTCGGAGTCGATTGACCCAAGGTCGTTTCGCCAGTGAGGGGCTTTCCGATATGCTTGCTCCTGTTATACGCCTGAATCCTCTAACCTATGAAGAGCTGTTGGTTTTGATAGAAAAGCTTGCCGACATACATGCAGGCTACTTTGAGTATCAGCGTTCATTGACGGAAGATGATCTTGTATCTTTCTTACAGATTGAATTTGGTCGTGTCGGCTCGGATTCCCATCTAACCCCGCGTGAGGTAATTCGCGATTTCATTGAACTGCTAGATATTGTGTATCAGAATCCTGACGCTTCAGTTTCATCACTTTTGGGTTCAAGAGATTTTTCGTTTGCTAAACCAGCTTTGCAAGAACAGGAAGTAGCCCCCTTGTATGCGGAGTTCAAAATCTAGGGATGGAATACTGTGAGTGCTTTCGATAGATTTGCCCCTTTTATTCAGGACTATATTTATGCTCATGATTGGGAAAGCTTGCGTGGCATTCAGGTAGCTGCAGCCGATGCAGTGTTTAATACTGACTGCAATGTGCTGTTGACCGCTTCTACCGCTTCGGGTAAAACCGAGGCGGCCTTTTTTCCTATTCTTACAGAGTTTTACGAAAATCCCCCTTTGTCTATTGGCGCATTGTATATCGCTCCTTTAAAAGCCTTAATCAATGATCAGTTTGCTCGTTTAAGTGAGCTTTGCGAGCAAACTGATATACCTATATGGCGATGGCATGGTGATGTATCAGCCTCCCAAAAGGCCCGATTAACAAAGCAGCCTTCAGGGGTTTTGCAGATCACGCCAGAATCCTTGGAGAGTTTGCTGATACATAAGCATGCTGCGATTGGGAAGATGTTTGCCGATCTGCGTTATATCGTGGTCGATGAAGTTCATTCTCTGTTACGCGGCGACAGGGGTGGGCAAACGCTATGCCTGATAGAGCGCCTTTCTCGTTTATCGGGCTCGAATCCAAGGCGAATTGGCCTTTCTGCCACCATTGGAGATCCGAATACTGTAGGCGCTTTGCTTTCTGCGGGAACTAACCGCACAACAATCATTCCCCGGTTTAACGAACCAAAACGTACTTGGCGAATTTCCATGGAGCATTTTTATACGACTGGTCCTCAGGCCCCCGAACGGGATTATGCGGTAGCAAATGCTGATGATGTGGAGTTGGTAGGGGTTGAAACTGTAGCGTCACGAGCATTGCCGACTGCCGGAAAAACGGGAGAAACATATTCTTCCGATGGGCAGGGTAGGCGAATTCTCCCCATAGATGGCTCAAAAAGTCACGCGCTTGATGTCCCCTCTGACGTGGCCCCTCGTTTTGCCGATCCAGGGTACGGGTATCTTTTTGAATATTCGCGCGGTAAGAAATGTTTAATATTTGCAAATAGCCGTGAAGAAGCTGAGGGAATTACTACTTCGTTACGCTCCTATTGCGAGCTCAGGCACGAGCCCGACAGGTTTCTTATTCATCATGGCAATCTGTCTTCGACGTATCGTGAAACCGCAGAAGAGCTTATGAAGGACGATTCCTTCAACTTAACTACCGTTACAACCGCAACCTTGGAGCTTGGCATCGATATCGGGAAGCTTGAACGTGCATTTCAGGTTGATGCCCCTTTTACGGTTTCTTCGTTTTTGCAACGCATGGGTCGTACCGGTAGGCGCGATCTTCCTCCCGAGATGTGGTTTGTTATGCGTGAAGAAGAGCCCGAGCCTCGTAGCCTTATGCCCGACACTATTCCTTGGAAATTGTTACAGGGTATTGCTTTGGTGCAAGTATATACCGAAGAAAAGTGGGTAGAGCCTCCTCGGCTAGATCGACTGCCCTATAGTTTGCTGTACCATCAGACCATGTCTACACTGGCAAGTTGCGGTGAGCTTTCTCCAGCCCAGCTTGCTGAACGCGTATTGTCGTTGGCGTATTTTCATCGAATAAGTCTTGATGACTATCGTGTTCTGCTACGACATCTTTTAGGCACCGATCAAATACAGGCAACAGAAGCTGGCGGGCTTATCGTTGGTTTGGCTGGTGAACGTATAACAAATTCATTCAAGTTCTATGCCGTTTTCCAAGACGATGAAGAGTTTTCCGTACGTTGCGAATCGCAGGAATTGGGCACGGTTGTATTGCCACCACCGCCCGGCGAACGCTTGGCCATCGCTGGCCATGTCTGGCTGGTTGAAGAGATTGATCGAAAACGTCATTTGGTTTATGTGAGCAAAGTGAAAGGCAAAGTGCCTGCTTATTTTGGCGAATGTGCAGGTGACATCAATACCAAGATACTGGAACGTATGCGACTGGCTCTATGCGAATCTCATTACTATCCTTATCTAATGACTAATGCCAGAGCACGCCTTTCTCTTGCTCGCAGAGTCGCTAAAAATGCTGGGATTATCGAAAAGCCACTTATTAATCTTGGCGGTGATACCTGGGCGCTGTTTCCGTGGTTAGGAAGCTATGCTTTTATGGCGTTGGAACGTTTTTTGAAACTTCGATGTGGCGAATCATTGGGTTTGCGCTCAATGAAATCTTGCAAACCTTATTATCTTCAGTTTCGTATGGATGCCGAAGAAAAGCAGTTTTATGAGGTGCTGGCCCGCGAAGCGCAAATTCCTATTGCTCCAATGGAGCTCTTGTATCAAGGGGAAGTGCCTTATTTCGAAAAGTATGATCTTCTTTTGCCGAAGGAGCTCATTCGAAAAGGCTTTGCGTGTGGGGTGCTTGATGTTGAGGGAATGCTTTTGAGGGTGCGACAGTGGTGCGGCCTTTCTTCCGTTTCTCATCAAGGCATTGTAAGGTCGGAATAGTCGTTATCATGGTTTTGAGATAACCATTTTAGGAGGGCCGCTCGGTGGATAAGGTTACCAACTATTTCAAAAGCTGGAATTATAAGAAGCACGCAAAGCTATGCTGTACCGTTTATTTGACGTTGTTCGCTATCGATATGACGTTGGGTTACGTCGTTGCGAAGAAAGTTTTGCCCAAATAAGCCCCCATTCTTGCAGTCACTTTGTATAACTGGGTTGTTAGAAAGGTCTGATGTCATGATACGACCCATAATGACAAACGAGTTTTTTCTTTCCCAATCTTCCGATCTCGCTTCGATCGCAGATGACGCTGTTTGTGACGACTTGCTTGATACGCTTGAGTTCCATAGGGATCGATGTGTGGGCTTGGCTGCGAATATGATAGGCGTTCGTAAACGCATCATAGTGTTTGATGATTCGGGCAAGCATCGTGTGATGCTGAATCCTGTAATAGTTGAAAGTGAAGGTGAATATGAAGCCGAAGAAGGCTGTTTATCCCTTGAAGGTGCAAGAAAAGCTCTTCGTTATCAACGTATAACTGTTAAGTTTCGCGATAGAGATTTTGTTGAGCATAAGGAGCGTTTTGCTGGATTTACCGCTCAGATTATTCAACATGAGATTGATCACTGTAACGGAATCTTGATCTAGCGGTACAGCTTGAGCTTCTTTTACGTTCCTGTTTCGATTCACTCCGCTATTAGGTGTAAGTGTTTGGATTCTCTTTCGATGAGATTTCTGGACTAAAACCAGATTCAACTTAAAGGCCCCTCCATTTCCTTTGCATAAGAAATGGAGGGGCCTTCGTTTTCTAAAGGGTTTTGACGTTATTGAAGCCAGCTTATAGATGAACCTGGATGAGCTTGGGGCGGAAACCGTTGTCTTCAAGTGCCTTGACAATTCGCTGCTTGTGTTCACTACCAAATGCTTCGATAGTCACACGCAGCTCTACGGCAGCGTTGCGGTTTGCGGTAACAAACTGGTTATGATCGAGGCGTACAACATTACCGTTGCAGTCGGCTATGGTTTGCGCAACACGCACCAATTCACCGGGGCGGTCGGGGAGCAGCACGGAAACAGTGAAGATGCGGTCGCGCTGAATCAGGCCATGCTGTACCACAGAAGCCATAGTGATTACGTCCATGTTGCCACCAGAAAGAATGGAAACAACTTTTTGACCCTCAAAATCAAGATGTTTTAATGCAGCAACAGTCAGCAAGCCAGAGTTTTCGACAATCATTTTATGGTTTTCTACCATGTCAAGGAACGCAACGATAAGTTCGTCATCTTTGATGGTGATGATTTCATCGAGGTTTTCCTGTATGTAGGGGAAGATTTGGTCACCCGGTTCCTGCACAGCAGTACCGTCAGCGATAGTGCTAACGCGGGGGAGTTTTACCACATGACCCGCTTCAAGTGAAGCTTTCATGCAAGCTGCCCCTTCGGGCTCAACGCCGATAACTTTGATTCGTGGATTGAGCATTTTCGCCAAAGTTGAGACGCCCGTTGCGAGTCCGCCGCCTCCGATTGGCACCAGGATAGCGTCTACAAGAGGAAGCTCCTGTACGATTTCCATGGTAATCGAGCCTTGGCCTGCTGCCACAATGGGGTCATTGAAGGGGTGGATGAACGTTAACCCTCGTTCTTCGGCAACTTCCATGGCATGAGCATACGATTCATCGTACACATCGCCTGCAAGAATAACCTCAGCACCCAGTTCCTTTGTGCGCTCAACCTTGATGAGGGGCGTTGTGGTGGGCATTACGATAGTTGCATTAACTCCGTATTTGCTGGCAGCATAGGCGACGCCTTGTGCATGGTTTCCCGCTGAAGCAGTGATTAAACCTCGCTGACGCTCATCATCGGTGAGTGTGCTGATTTTGTAATAAGCTCCACGTACCTTGTAAGCGCCCGTACGCTGCATGTTTTCAGGCTTGAGGTAAACTTCGTTGCCGGTTTCCTTGCTGAAGTTAGGGCTATAAATCAGTTTTGTTTCTTGGGTGACTTCTTTAACCTTTTTGGCAGCTTCTTCGAATGTGCTTAGCGTCAGCATGGGCGTCCTTTGATCTTTACGGTTTTGCGGCATCAATAAGAGCCTTTCAATAGGCAAAAGGTTACTATGGATAACGTACCTGTTGCATGACGTATATTATGCGCCACCTTTTCCTAGGAGGAAACTATGCATTCTATTAGCACCGAAAAAGCACCTGCAGCTATTGGCCCCTATTCCCAGGGCGTTGTGGTAAACGGCCTGCTGTTTGCCTCTGGCCAGATTGCTCTGAGCCCCGAAACGGGCGAACTGGTGGGTTCTACCATCGAAGAGCAGGCTGAACAGGTCATGAAGAACGTTGGTGCATTGCTTACTGCTGCTGGTACCGATTTCGACCATGTGGTGAAGACCACCTGTTTCCTTGAGGACATCGCTGATTTCGCTAAGTTTAATGCGGTATATGCAAAATCGTTTGGCGAAAAGCTTCCCGCTCGTTCCGCAGTCGGTATCGACAAGCTCCCCAAGGGCGCATTGATTGAAGTCGAGGTTATCGCTTCCGTAGAAGACTAATCTGGGTCTTCTACGATCTTGGGGTTGCTCGGGTGTTAACTTAAGACACCCGCTACCCTGTTTAAATAAAGGCTTGCACTAAGCAAGCCTTTATTTTCATGCAGTCACTGCTTCATGTTCTTAATCAAGATTATTCTTCGAAAAAATGTTCAGGAATTTCTTTCAGAGTGTCATTCGCAAACAAGCAGGCAACCCGCAAAAGCGCTAATAGTCTGATTGACCTTTTGACTTGTTAGCTGGGGTTAAGCTGGGATGAGGCTTTGTTTGTTTCTGTAGGAGGAACTTTGTCCCACGAAACTGGAAAACTCATTATCATCCCTACGCCGTTGGGCAATCTGGGGGATGTTACTACGCGTACGCTTCAGGCGTTCGAGGCGTGCGACACAATGTGCTGCGAAGATACGCGTGTTACGGGAAAGCTTTTAGCTGCTCTCGGTATTGAGAAGCGGCTTGAGCGGTTGGATGAGGCGACGGTTTCCAAGCGGGCTTGTGAGATTGTTGGTCGAGTTCTAGATGGGGAAGTGATCGGCTTCGCCTCAGATGCGGGTATGCCGGGGGTCTCGGACCCTGGACAGCGCTTGATTGACGAAGCGCGTAATCGGGGCGCTGCGGTAGAGGTGCTACCAGGCGGTACGGCGGTTGCTACTGCCTATGTGGCTAGCGGTTTTCCGACGCAGACGTTTTATTTCGGGGCTTTTTTTCCGCGGAAAGACGGCGAGCGGAAGCGTGTGCTTGAAGGCTTGAAGCAACTCGACGCTGCCTTGATATTCTACGAAAGCCCCCAGCGTATTGTTTCAGCGCTGGGTTGTATTGCTGAAGCTTTTCCGTTGCGTAGGGTTGCAGTATGTCGCGAGCTTACCAAGGTGCACGAAGAGGTATATCGCGATTTCGCTCCTTCTGTACGCGATGAATTTGCTCAACGTTCCGAAGCGGGATCCATTAAAGGTGAAATCGTCATCGTGATCGATGCGCCTACCGATGAAGAGCGTAACGCTGCTCATGATGAGCAAGCTAACGATGCCGCCGTTCGCGCTCGAGAACTCATCGCCGAAGGCGCTCTTTCGAAGAAAGATATCGTGAAAACCTTGCGAGCCGAATTCGGTATCAGCCGCAATGAAGCCTATGAGCTGGTGATTGGGTAGTTCTCTGGCTTTTGTTCGGCTTTGTTCCGTTATAATTTGGTTCATCAAGAACGTGTAGTCGTTCATGCATAGGCTAAACCCTCTCTATTTTTAGGGGGGGGGGTAGTTTGTTTCAGAGCTTTAGACTGAATCTTCGACCCCATAGTTTTCGATTGCGAAAGGAAAGGGGTCGCAATGAAATTCAAATGTTCCGTTATAGTTTTTTGCTTTATGCTCTCAATTGCTGCATTAGCTGGATGCGCTAATAGTAATGAGAATAACGAATTAGGCAAAGCAGCCGCAACGGGAGCTGGGTCTATCGTTGAAAAAGCGAAAAGCGAGATTGATGGCATATTCCAGGTGTCTCTTGGTGAGACATTTACGTGTCCTAATCGCTACCAGATCCATTTTGACTCATATGAATTCATGGACGAACTAAAAGTCGGTCATGAAACGCTCAAGCAGAGAAAAGATGGGGTTTCATATTTCGTGGTTAAGGGTCGAATTAAAAACCTTGGGCCAGACGAAAGCATGGTTGGTTGGGGCTTTCCTCGTGGCATAGATACGAGCTTTGTCTTCAATGATCAATATAAAGTTGAGGGCGAGCCAACTGCCGTGTCAAACCTTGGCTTTGAGCCTAACATTAAACCTTTGGTTGATACTGGATTCTGGTCTGTTGCGGAAGTTTCATCGGACTTCAAAGAACAGTTTGAGAATTGCAAAATGATACTGAACGTCAATCGCGAACAAGAGTATAAAGATGGCTCGCTCCAATGGACGGGAGACGAGGAAGTAGTTTCGTCTTATGTCCTCTCAATTTAAAGCTACCTGTTGCGTCTAAGTGCATACTGAAGGCACAACAGGTATCATCTCTCATCTATTGATTTGTGCTCTCCTTGTTTCTCCTCTTCGGATGGAGGACATTTAATGTGGAGGCTCAAGCCTTTCTTGCATTGCGTTGCTCTATTTAAAACAGGGGTGCGGCCATTTATGGCGACCGCACCCCTTTTCATTTGATGATTTTACGATGTCCTAGTATTTATAGAATCCCTCACCGGCGTTGATACCAGTTTTCCCCGCATCGATGTATTCCTTCAGCAAGGCGGCAATTTTGCCAGGAACTGTTTCGGGGTCTTTTGCTTCGGGATTCATGATTACGATGTTGTAAGCCGTGGTGAGTCCAACAATGTCTAGGATGCGGAAAGGACCAAGCGGAGCACCGGTGCCAAGCTGCCACGTTTTGTCAATAGTTTCCGGGTCAGCTACTCCCGTTGCGAGTAGGGCTTGCGCCGAATTTAGGAATGGGACTAGAAGGCTGTTCAGAATGTACCCAGGCTGCTCCTTCTTCAGTTGAAGGGGGATCATGCCGAGGGCTTCAGCGAACTCAACCACTTCCTTGTATGCCTCAGGGCTGGTTCCCGCGTGTCCCATTACTTCGGCAGTGTTGTTTCGCCAGATTTCGTTAGCAAAGTGAAGCGCTAGGTACTTTTCAGGGCGTCCAGTGCTCTCAGCGAAAGTACTGGGAAGCATGGTAGAGGAGTTGGTGACAATAATTGCCGATTCGGGAAGATATTTAGCCATGGTCTGGTAAAACTCGACTTTTTCGGCTGGGTTTTCCGCAATGGCTTCAATAACTAAATCGGCATCTTTGGCTGCTTCTTCGTGACTCAAGGTAAATTCAATTCGATCCATAGCGTGCGCTGCTTTTTCGATGAGCTCGTCAATCTGGGTTTCCGCAAGCTTGGGATTGTCGGCAAGACCGCGGCAATACGCTTGAGGCTTTGTTTTCATAGCCTGAAGTGTTTCAAGGTAGATTTTTTCTACACGTTCAAACTTTGGTTTTGCACGGCCGATAGAGGATTCCATGCGGAGCCAGACCTTAACGTTGAACCCCTTGTAGGCTGCCTGGAAAGCAATCTGGCTTCCCAATACGCCGCCTCCTGCAACTACCACGTTTTTGATTTTCATTGGTAAACCTTTCGTTGGGCTTTAGAGCCATATTTACTCCGCGCAGAGAAAACGTATTCGAATGCGTCAAGTATGTTCGCGGTGCGTTTCAATTGTGGTTTGCATTCCCGAACGGTATGAATTTGGCTGGCGAACGTACCTAGCAATTTTGACGGCATGTGAATTCTTCTTCATATAAGATGCGTTTGTTGCGTTTTGAACAACGAGAGGTAACGTTAATTCGTGCCTGATATCTTAACCATTGCATAGATTATGTGACGTGATGTCGCTAAAGAATGATGCTTGATATTGTTACCGGTATTGCTTTGCTTCGAAAGGTTGGCGATCGATGTCGACACTGCAAAAAAAATATCGACTTCTTCAAGACCTGCTACGTTCATATGGCAAAGTTGCTATAGCTTATTCTGGCGGAGTTGATTCCAGTCTGCTGAGCTATGTTGCTCATGAAGCATTGGGGGATAATGCGGTTTCCCTTACCGCCGATGCACCGGTAGTGCCGCGCAGCGAATTCGCCGATTCGCAGGCTTTTTGCAAGCGTTACGGCATTCGCCAGGTGATATGTCACCCTAATCCCATCATGATGGAAGAGGTGCGTTTCAATGCGCCGAACCGTTGCTATGTATGCAAGAAAGTGCTCTTTAGCAGTTTGTACGAGGAAGCCGCAAAACTGGGCGTTGAAACCATTGCTGATGGCTCTAACCTTGATGATCTGGGCGACTACCGCCCTGGTTTGAAAGCGCTGGAGGAACTGCAGGTGAAAAGCCCCCTGCGCGAAGCGGGCTTCACCAAGGCCGATATCCGTGCGCTTTCCCGTGAATTGGGCTTACCCACGTGGAGCAAGCAGTCGAACGCGTGCTTGGCTACGCGCTTCCCGTACGGGACCGAAATCACAGCCGAAAAGCTTTCTTTAGTAGACAAAGCGGAGAGTGCTCTTTCGGGCATGGGTTTCACCCAGCTTCGCGTTCGAGTGCACAATGATATTGCGCGCATCGAAGTGCCGGCCGAACAAATAGAAACGCTGTTGCGCGATGAAAACCGCACATCTATTGTTGATGCTTTAAAGGAACTGGGCTTTGCTTATGTTACGCTCGATTTGGCTGGTTACAGAACCGGCAGCATGGACGAAAAACTAGGCACGGTGCCTTCCAACGCATAGGACGGAATTCTAGGTGAGCAACGAGCAGGAACGCGTTATCTGCGCTATGAGTGGCGGGGTTGATAGCTCTGTCGCCGCAAAGCTTTTGGTGGATGCAGGCTACGACGTCATGGGCGTAACCATGAAGTTGTTCGATAGCGACGGCGTTATCCTAGAAGAAGGAAGCCGTACCTGCTGTTCTTTGGAGGATGTGGAAGATGCCCGTGCGGTGGCTTTTGGCTTGGGCATTCCCTACCAGGTGTTCAACTATACCGACACGTTCGGTACGTGTGTGATTGATAGATTTTGCCAGGCGTACTTGGAGGGGCACACACCCAACCCCTGCATTGATTGCAATCGCTTCTTGAAGTTCGGTGCCCTGCAGCAACGCAGGCGCGAGCTTGGCTTTGATTATGTTGCAACGGGCCATTATGCTCGCCGCGCTTACGACGAGGAAACGGGGCGCTACCTGCTACTTCGCGGACGCGACCCGAAGAAAGATCAGTCGTACGTTCTGTACCACCTTACACAGGAGCATTTGAAGCACATGCTGTTTCCTGTAGGTGAGCTTGAAAAACCGCAGGTACGTGCGGTGGCGCATGAAGCAGGTTTAGGCAATGCTGATAAGCTGGAAAGCCAGGATATCTGCTTCGTGCCTGATGGCGACTACGCCACGTTTATCGAGGAGCACACGGGCGCAACGTTTGTACCTGGTCCTATCGTGGATGAAGCAGGTACCGTATTGGGCAAGCATAATGGTCTAGTTCATTACACCATTGGGCAACGCAAGGGTTTGGGTGTTGCCGCGGGCCATCCGTTGTTCGTTCTGAAGAAGGACGCGAAAACCAACACGCTGGTTGTGGGGCCCGCCACTTCCGCAGGCGTGCACGAGGTCGTTGCCAACGATGTGAATCTTATCTCGGTAGCGGAAATTGCCGAGCCTCTTACTGTTGAGGCTAAGGTGAACTACCGTGCAACACCGCGTAAGGCGGTTGTGCGTATGAAGGGCGAAAAGCTCATCGTCACCTTCGAAGAACCGGTTCGTGCGGTTGCACCAGGACAAGCTATGGTTTTGTACCAGGGCGATGTGGTTGTGGGCGGCGGCACCATTGAATCGACGCGATAGAGCGCCTATGCGTAATGCCAATCTTATCTACTTGGACAACGCGGCAACTACGCGGATGCACCCTTCGGTGTTCCACGCCATGGAGCCGTACCTGCTAGGCAACTACTTCAACCCCTCTTCTCTCTACGGCCCAGCTCAGCAGGAAAAGATGCAGCTTGAGAAGGCGCGCACGTATCTTGCTGGCACTATTAATGCGCGTCCTTCGGAGATTCGCTTTACCTCGGGTGGGAGCGAAGCCGATAATGCTGCACTCAAGGGCATTGCGCTCTCGAATCAGGAAAAGGGCAAGCACCTCATCGTTTCCGCAGTTGAACACCATGCGGTCCTAGAATCGGCGCATTGGCTCGAGCGTAGAGGCTTTGAAGTGACTTACCTTCCGGTAAATGCCGAAGGCGCGGTGTCCCCTGAAAGTCTTGCATTAGCGCTTCGGCCCGACACCGTTATGGTCTCAGTCATGACCGCCAACAACGAAGTGGGAACTGTTCAACCCATCAAAGAGCTTGCGTCGCTAGCTCACGAACATAATGTGCCTTTCCATACTGATGCGGTGCAGGCGTATGCCCATGTTCCCTTGGATGTTGAAAAGCTAGGCGTTGATGCGCTTTCTGTTTCGGCGCACAAGTTTCATGGGCCTAAAGGTGTGGGCTTCCTGTATTGCAAGCGCGGGCTGAAATCCGAACCGCTTATTAGCGGTGGAGCGCAGGAACGTGGCTATCGTGCTGGCACGGAAAACCTGGCAGGCATCATCGGTATGACGGCTGCAGCTCAATTGGCGTTTGGTGCAAAAGGGCTTGAACCAACGGAGGCGGAAGCGCTCTTCGCGATGGAAACCGCGTCAGCCCACGTGCGCACCTTACACAACAAAATGCAACAGTTCGTCTGCGCTAATATCCCAAATGTGCAGGTTAATAGCTGCAGAAATCGTTGCCTGCCCGGCATCTTGAGCGTTTCCTTCAAGGGAGTTTCCGGCGAAGCACTACTCGCGCTTCTCGATCAACAGGGGGTGTGCGCTTCGGCGGGCTCCGCATGTGCATCAGGCTCACTAGAGCCAAGCCACGTACTTACCGCAATGGGCGTTCAGCCTGAATGGCTTCGTGGTACGGTGCGTTTCTCCTTTTCGGCCCTAACCACCGAGGCTGAAGTTGAAAAAGCATGCGAGATCCTCCGCGAAGCGGTACAGCACCTCCGTGCTGTTAGTGCACAATAGCTGGTTTATGCTGACAGGGAATGTTGGGAACTATTTGAGAACCATGGAAGTAACAAACGAGCAGGGCTTAAGCCGTGAACAAATAGAAGAGGCGCGGAACAATAGAATTTCCCTTCAGGGGGCTTGTCGAACGATGTCAAGCGACAACGCGCGGCTTCGCATACATGTCCTCGCCAGCGGCAGCAAAGGAAACGCTTCTCTTATCGAAAACATCGCAACCGGTGAAGGCATATTGATCGACTGCGGTATCTGCAAGCGCGATGTGCTTTCACGATCGGCTGAAGCAGGTTTCGATCTGGGCAAGCTCAAGGCGGTTCTTGTCACGCATGAGCATTCCGACCACACGAAGGGCCTTAAGGTTCTTTACCGCGAACTGGCAAAACGGGGTTTGGAGGTTCCTTTATTTGTAAATCAGGCTACGTATGCAAACAGCAAGCCTATCCAAGAGGCAGCTCTGCTAACTGAGGTTATTGGCTTTAACGCCGAAGACCAGCTTTCTCTGGCTGGTATGCAAGTGCTCGCTTTCAGGACATCGCATGACGCTGCGTCTTCTTTTGGGTTCCGCCTCTGGGCTAAAGACGATGTACTTGGTTATATGACTGATACCGGCGTAGTCACGGGAGCGGCGCATGAGGCTTTGCAGGGCTGTAGGATTTTGGCCATCGAGGCTAACCATGATCCTGCAATGCTCAAAAACGGTCCTTATCCACGTGCCTTACAGGAACGTGTTTCCTCTGAGCACGGTCATCTGAGCAACGGGCAGGCTTCTGAAGAGCTAAAAAGCCTTCTGCATCCCGGTCTAGAAGGGGTGATTGCGATGCATATCTCAGAGAACAACAACACCTACCGTCTGCCAGTGGAAAGCCTTCGTGGGGTGGTGCGGCAGGAAAGCCATCCTGCCGCAGTTGTATGCGCATACCAGCAACGGTTGGTCTCGCGTTAAAGGACGCATTGATTCCGCTTTTACTCTACGGCGCATTTTTTCGGGTTAGTGGTGAGCCAAGTCGGCAAGTGTTACGCCATCGACGTAGTCTTCGATGACTTTATCGAGGCCTGCCCAGAAGCGTACCGCGTTGCATTCGAATCCGCGCTCGCATCCAGTTTCTAAAGCGCTGCAGGCAACAGGGATCGTGGTGCCTTCCACGGCACGTAGCACATCACCGGCTTTAATTTCGCTTGTGGGTTTCGCAAGGCAGTAGCCACCGTTTTTGCCTCGCATACCCTTGATAAGTCCAGCTTGCGTGAGCGGACGCACCAATTGCTCAAGATATTTAAGTGAAATGCCCTCGAATTCCGCGATTTCACGAAGGGAAACCTTCTCTTCGGGTCCGCGAAGGGCAAGATCGATCATGAAGCGCATTGCATAACGGCCTTTAGTGGAAATCAGCATGCGAGTCCTTTCCTGAGCTGACGATGTACCGTCAATCGATAATTCCTTTGCGTTTATTGCAAATGGGTTGCAACGCCTTGACATTACCCCCGAAGCGATTATTTTAATCCTAGCAAACTAGTATGATTAACGAAAGGCAAACATGATGACTGACGCGAATTCACTTCTTGCTGTTCAGGGGATCACGGTCTCGGTTGACGAAAAGCCAATTCTTCGTGGCATCGATCTTACTGTTGGGGCAGGAGAGACCCATGTGGTAATGGGTCCGAATGGCGCTGGTAAATCGACCCTCGGTCGTGTTGTCATGGGAGACCCCGAATATACTGTTGATTCTGGTTCCATCATCTTTGATGGGCAGGACATCACCGATCTTTCCCCCGATAAACGTTCTCGCGCCGGTTTGTTTTTGAGTTTTCAGGCTCCAACTGAAATTCCAGGCGTACCAGTGTCTAGCTTCTTACGCGCTATGGTGGCAGACCGCGAAGGTTTCGACATGAAAGGCAAGCAGTTCCGTAAGCATGTTCGTGCTTTGGCTAAGGAGCTGAGTTTCGACAATTCATATCTTGACCGCGAGTTAGGCGTAGGCTTTTCGGGCGGCGAAAAGAAAAAACTCGAAATGCTTCAACTGCTTCTTCTTGAGCCCAAGTTGGCTATTCTTGATGAAACCGATTCCGGTCTCGATGTTGATGCCTTAGGCGTTGTTTCGCGCGGCATAGAAACGTACAAGAAGAACACCGGCGGTGCGCTTGTTGTCATTACGCACAATACTCGAATTCTTGAACATTTAACTGTCGATCGGGTTCATGTTGTCGTCAATGGCAAGGTGGTAGCGGAAGGCGATGCTTCTCTTATCGACCAGATCAACGAACAGGGCTTCGAACGTTTTGAGTCCGAAGCGACCGCTGAATAGGAGGCATCTGTGGCAAAGAAGCGTTCTGAAATAGCGGATGTTGATAGGAGCCTGTACGATTTTCGTTTCAGTGATGCTGACGCGGAAAAACTCGCTGCGGGTCTTACTCCTGATATTGTTCGTGAGATATCTGCAAAAAAAGACGAACCCAAGTGGATGCTTGACTTCCGTCTAAAGTCCCTCGAAACCTACAATCGCATGAGCAAGCCTAATTGGGGCCCTGCTATCGATGGTTTGGACATGGACAATATTGTTACGTATGTCAAACCGGCAACCGATCAAAAAAGCGATTGGGATAGCCTCCCGGACGATGTGAAGAGTACTTTTGATCGTTTAGGCATCCCAGAGGCGGAGCGATCGTACTTAGCGGGCGTTGGTGCCCAATACGATTCCGAGTTGGTGTACCACAACATGCAGGACACCGCTGCCAAAATGGGTATTGTGTATTCGGGGATCGAAGAGGCTCTTAAAGAGCCAAAATGGGAAGCGCTTATTCATGAGAAGTTCATGACGCTTATCCCTCCAACCGATCATAAATTCGCCGCTTTGCATGGCGCTGTGTGGTCGGGTGGCAGTTTTGTATATGTACCCAAGGGAACAAAACTTGATTTTCCGCTGCAGAGCTATTTTCGTCTGAATGCCAAGGGTGCGGGCCAGTTTGAGCACACTCTTATCATTGTTGAAGACGATGCCGATCTGCACTTTATCGAAGGATGCAGTGCACCCAAATACAACGTTGCCAACCTCCACGCTGGCGCCGTAGAGCTTTTTGTGGGTAAGCGCGCGAAATTGCGTTATTCGACTATCGAAAACTGGTCGAAAAACATGTACAACCTGAATACTAAGCGCGCAATCGTCGACGAGGGCGGTGCCATTGAATGGGTCAGTGGTTCCTTCGGAAGCCACGTCGGCTACCTCTACCCAATGTCTATTCTTTCTGGCAAGAAAAGCTCCTGCACGTTTACCGGTATTACATTTGCAGGCGCAGGACAGAATCTCGACACTGGCTGCAAGGTTGTCCTCAACGCACCTGATACATCTGCTGCCATTGAAACGAAATCTATTTCTAAGGGTGGTGGTATTTCCACATTCCGCAGTTCCGTTGTTGCCACGAAAAAAGCTGAGGGCTCTGCGGCGAGTGTTTCTTGTCAATCACTTATGCTGGACGACATGAGTCGCTCTGACACCATCCCCACCATGGATATTCGTTGCAAAAATGTAGACATCGGGCATGAAGCCACCATCGGTCGAATCGGTGATGACAAGGTGTTTTATTTGATGAGCCGTGGCATCTCCGAAGAAGAGGCGCGTGGCATGATCGTTAATGGTTTTGCGGATCCTGTTTCAAAGGAATTGCCGCTTGAATACGCAGTTGAGATGAATAATCTCATCAAGCTCGAAATGGAAGGGGCGATTGGTTAATGGACGCTTCTAACATTGAATCTTTCAATGCTGCTGCAATGGAGGCGGTTAACGCAATGCCTGCTCCGACGTGGCATCGCCTGCGCGTGAACAACGAAAAAATCGCTTTGCCGAGTGGTCTTGAGCCAAGCTCTGATATTGAATTATCAATCGACAACATCGAGCTTGGCGAATCAGGTGCTTTTGATTCTGCGCTATCCACCTTCCAGCAGAAGCTTGATGCGCGAAATGAAGGCACGGTCGATACCCGCGCTGTAGTTGTTGCTGCTGCTGGTAATGAGAACCCGGAGAATTTGGACATTCCCGCTCTTTCCTCATATCAGCGTAAAGCCGTTCTTGAAGAAATCGAAAATAGTGTTTCCAAAGCGTTCGAAACAGGTATGGGAACCGAAGCATTCGCCTATCTTGAATCCGTTTCTGATGGCCATTTGGTTCTTGTTGCGCCTGAAAAGGCTGTAGGCAGTGCTACGGTTCGCATCTCTGCTAAAGACGGGATGGCCAATGCGGCATGTGTTGATGTTGTTGCTGCTCCTCATTCCAATGTCTCGCTCACGATCTCCTTCGAGGGTTCTTCGAGAGGGTCCGGTTTCGCGGGATGCGGTCTGCGTGTTTTTGCTGGCGTCGGCGCAGAAGTCGAAGTTAGCTCTATCCAAGCACTTGACGGGTGCTGGACTGTTTTCGATGACTCGGGTTATGTGCTCGATGACGATGCGCATGTAGCAGTCACGCATCGTGTTCTTGGTGCCGATTCTGCATCGACCGGTCTTTCCGCAGACTTACGTGGCAATCAGTCTCGCATTGATGTGGTAACGCGTTACCTCGGAGCTGAGAAGCAAAAGAGGGATTTCAATTATTCAATCAAACAACGTGGCTGCTTAACGGAAAGCAAACTTGATGCCAATGGCGTTCTGGCAGGTGAATCGAAAAAAACCTTACGCGGTACCATCGATTTTGTTCATGGCTGTAAAGGCTCTACGGGCAACGAGCGAGAAACGGTTCTTCTTGCCGATAAGAATGTCGTAAATAAAACAGTCCCGGTAATTTTATGCGATGAAGATGATGTTATGGGCAATCATGGGGCTACTATAGGCCATGTGCGTCCCGAACAGCACTTCTACCTTTCATGCCGCGGCTTGTCCGACAAAGCCATCGAATCTCTGTTTGCTGTTGCAGCTCTCGAAGAAGCGCATATGGCATTTAAAGATGACCGCATCAAGCATGGAATTGCACAGCTTGCTTTGGCGAAGGGTATCGACGCGAACGACTTTGATGATGCGGAAGGGGAGTGTTGCTAGTGACTCCCGATCAGATTAATGAAATTAGGACGAATCCTTACAAGGAGGATTTTCCTTTGTTGTCGAGAAACACCGATTTGGCATTTCTTGATAGCGCGGCAACCGCACAGCGTCCCAACTGCGTACTCGAGGCGCAACGTTCGTTCTACGAAACTATGAATGCTAATGCGCTGCGTGGCTTGTATCGCTTGTCTGTCGAGGCAACTGAAGCAATCAATGAGGCGCGGTCTACTGTTGCGTCGTTTATTGGAGCGACCCAACCGCAAGATGTTGTGTTCTGCCGCAATACCAGTGAAGCTCTGAACATTGTTGCAAAATCCTTTGGCCCCTCTGTTCTTGAGCCGGGCGATGAAGTATGCATTACTATCATGGAGCATCATTCAAACCTTATACCCTGGCAACAGGTATGTCGCGCCACTGGTGCTACTTTGGTGTATCTTCGTCCTGATGATCAGGGTATTATCACGCCGCAGGAAATGGACAGGAAAATCAATGAACGCACCAAGATCGTTTCTGCGACTCACGTTTCCAATGTGTTAGGCATCGAGAACCCTGTTGCTGAGCTAGGTAAACGAGTTCATGCAGTCGGTGGATACCTTGTCGTCGATGGCGCGCAGAGCGTACCGCATATCCCAGTCGATATAAGGCAAATCGATTGTGATTTCTTCGCATTTTCAGGCCATAAAGTATTTGGCCCTTTTGGCATCGGTGTTTTGTGGGGAAGACACGAATTGCTCGACAGCATGCCGCCTTTCCTTACTGGCGGTGAAATGATTGATAGCGTTTCGGAGACCGATGCGGTTTGGGCACCCGTTCCTGAAAAATTCGAAGCAGGAACCCAAGACGCGGCAGGTATATACGCTACTGCTAAGGCTCTTGAATATGTTAATACTCTCGGTATGCGAACGCTTCAGGAGCGCGAGATGCTTCTCATGGAGTATCTAATGGATCGAATGAGTGAGCTTCCCTTTATCGAGATTATCGGCCATAAAGATGCATCGAAGCATCATGGCGCGTTGAGCTTTAATGTGAAAGGCATTCATCCCCATGATGTTTCCAGCATTCTCGACGGCTGTAATGTTGCGATTCGTGCTGGACATCATTGCGCTCAGCCACTGCTTACATGGCTTGGCGTAGAATCGTGTTGCCGTGCTTCGATTGCTTTTTATAACGATACGAATGATATTGATGCATTAATTTCTGGTCTCAACACTGTTTGGAGCATATTCAATGGCTAATGCCCCTGTAGGAAACATTTATACAGCTGCGTTGATGCAGCACAATTCTCATCCTGACTATAAATATGAGATGGAGGGGTGCACCTGTTCGCACGAGGGCGTTAACCCCAGCTGTGGAGATGAGCTCACTTTGCAGCTTCGTATTGAAGACGGTGTTATCGAAGAGGCATCTTTTGTCGGGAGCGGTTGTGCAGTATCTCAGGCTTCTGCCGATATGATGGCCGATCTCATTACTGGTGAAACCGTAGAAGAGGCTAAACGCTTGGTTGGCTTGTTCCTCGGGATGATTAAGGGCGAAGCCCTTTCTGAGGAAGATAAGGAAGATCTGGATGAAGCCGCTGAGCTGGAATCGATCTCTCGTATGCCAGCTCGAGTAAAATGTGCCGAATTGGCATGGCGTACGCTTGAAAAGCTGCTTGCTGACAAATAAGGCGTTCCCGCTTACCGATCATAGTGTCAAGTAAGGCGAAGCATCGGCTTCGCCTTACTATTTCGTACTAAAGTAATTGTAACGCGACGTCATGTCGCTTTTATTTATTAGAACCCAGATAAGGGGGACTGCCCATGGAGATGATAGGATTTCTGATCCTGTTCCCGCTAATAATTGCGGGCTTGCTGGTGGTGATACGCAAGACGAAGCCACGCAACATAATCGTATGCGTCGGTTCCGCTGCTATTGCCATAGCATCTATTGCCTTGGTTGTAATGAATATTGGAACAACTGGTACATATTTTACTTTCCAGTCGGACATTGTTAATTATGCATGCCTTGGCATCAGTGTGCTTATCGGTATCGTCGTCATCTGCTTCGGCGTAAAGTACAAGAACATTCCCGCCCTTGTATTGGCCATTGTTCAGCTTGCTGGCTCACTGGTATATGAGTTCTATTTTGCGCACGATCTCATGTGTTACAAGGCTCTATACATTGACTCTCTGTCGTTAATTATGGCTTTGATCATTGGCATAATTGGCACGGGAATTTGCGTGTATTCCATCGGCTATATGCATGATTTCTATTTCGGCATCCATCACCCCGATACCGAACAGCCGGATCGTAGGCCTACCTTCTTTGCTTTGATGTTTGTGTTTCTTTCCGCAATGTACGGCATCATCTTCTTTAACAATTTGATTTGGCTGTTCACCGCCTGGGAAGTAACCACGCTTTGTTCCTTCTTGCTAATCGGATTTACCAAAACTGACGAGGCGATTGCCAATTCATTCCGTCAGATTATTATGAATCTTGTCGGTGGTATTGCTTTTTTGGGCGCGCTCTACTATCTGGCCATCAACTTCCAGTGCATCGATTTCACTGACTTCATTGTCTTCGGAACAGTTGCACCTGGCCTTGTTGTCTTGCCACTTACTTGCTTTAGCTTGGCTGGTATCACGAAGGCTGCACAAATGCCCTTCCATACATGGCTGCTGGGAGCTATGGTTGCTCCTACGCCTACTTCGGCATTGTTGCATTCGTCAACCATGGTTAAAGCTGGCGTTTTTATGCTCATTAAATGTGCGCCAATCTATGCAGTTTCTTTTGCCCCTTCTATCCTGGTCATCCTTGTTGGCGGTATCACCTTCTTGCTGTGTTCGTTTATGGCAATTTCGCAATCTAACGGTAAGCGCGTTTTGGCCTATTCGACCATTGCGAACCTTGGCTTGATTACCGCATGTGCTGGCGTTGGAACGGCGGAAGCTATTTGGGCAGCGATTTTCTTGGTTATCTTCCACGCTATTGCCAAGAGCCTCTTGTTCCTTTGCGTAGGCACGGCAGAGCATCATATTGGTTCACGTGACATCGAAGACATGGATCTGCTGTTCGAGCGAATGCCTCGTCTTTCCCGCATGATGATTGTCGGCATCATGATTATGTTCTTAGCTCCCTTCGGCATGTTGGTTGCAAAATGGGCAACACTGGTAACGTTTGTTGATACTCGTCAATTTGCGCTTTTGCTGATGCTCGCATTCGGCTCTGCAGCTACGTTTATGTTTTGGGCAAAATGGATCGGCAAGCTTGCTGGAATAACCGGTACTTCTGACAGCATCGAACAAACGGTTCATTGGAGTGAATGGGTTGCAACAATGACGTTCACCGTTATGGCGCTTGCCGCCTGTGCAATGATTCCATTGATTTCCGATTACCTGGTGGAGCCCTACATTGGATCAGTTCTTGGCATTGCTATTCAGCCTGTTCTTGATGACGATCTTTACCTATCAGCAATTATTGTCATTGTGCTCGCGATTGTGCTTCTGGGTGGTTTGCGCAAATTCCGCAAGAATATACGTAAACAGGATGTATATCTCTCGGGCGTTTCCGTTGATAACGAGCAGAGGGTATTTATTAATTCCCTTTCTCAGCCGATGGAAGCAACTGCTCGAAATTGGTATCTTGAGCCGATTTTCGGTGAGGAAAAGATTAGACCAATCGGAACCATTGCTTGCTATCTACTTCTAATTGCAGCATTTGGTTGGGCAGCGTATTCTTCGCTGGTTGTAACGGGAATCTTGTAAAGAGAAGGGAAATTTGAATGGATACTATCATTACCATCCTTACAACCCTTCTTGCTTCCGTGGCATTTGCCATCGTGGCATCCGTACTGGGTTGTTTGCTTGCAGGCCTTGACCGAAAAATTACCGCTCGTATGCAAGGAAGGGTAGGACCCCCGATCCTGCAGCCTTACTACGACGTACGGAAACTGTTCATGAAGGAGAACGCCGGCGTTAACTCCGCAATCGGCACTTACGTCTTCTGGGCTTTGATTTTCACCTTTGTCGCAGGTGGCATTTTCTTTAGTGGCGGAAACTTGCTTTTATGCATTTTCATCATCACTCTTGGCGAGATGCTCTTTATCATGGCCGCCTATGCTGCTCGTTCACCATTTGCTGAAGTTGGCGCACACCGCGAAACCCTCCAGGTCATGGCATATGAGCCCATGGTGCTTCTGCTTGCTGTAGCATATTTCTTGGCAACAGGAAGTTTTGATGTCGAAGCCATTATTCATGTCCCAGCACCAATCATTGGGTCTACCGTTGGCGTATTCATCGGCATGCTCTTCATATTGACTATCAAACTGCGTAAATCCCCGTTCGATCTTTCCTATTCGCATCACGCGCATCAGGATCTGGTAAAGGGCGTTACAACAGAAATGTCTGGTAGGGTTCTTGGCATGGTTGACATTATGCACTGGTGTGAAAACGTGCTGTTCATGGCTTGGATTGCCTTATTCTTTGTATGGAGCAGCCCCATTTGCATATTCGTCGTGATCGTAGCGTTAGCGTTGGTCTATTTCCTGGAAATCTGGATCGACAACAACTTTGCACGAGTCAAATGGCAGCTGATGCTTAAGTCAGCCTGGATCGTTACTCTGGTTTTCGCAGGCATCAATATTGCCCTTCTTGTATACCTGTAAGGAGAATCAATGTCTCATATCTCGAAATCTCCTTGGATCATCCATTACGATGCATCCAGCTGCAACGGTTGCGATATCGAAGTCCTTGCTGCTCTGACACCGCTCTACGATGCAGAGCGATTTGGTGTGGTGAATACGGGCAATCCCAAGCATGCTGATATTTTCTTAGTCACCGGAAGCGTCAATGAGCGAAATATTGATGTTGTCAAAGAAATCTACGACCAGATGGTAGAGCCTAAGGTTGTGGTTGCTTGCGGAATATGCGCATGTTCTGGCGGTATTTTCCACGATTGCTATAACGTAATTGGGGGAGTGGATAAAGCAATTCCGGTTGACGTTTATGCTCCTGGCTGCGCGGTTCGTCCTGAGGCTATCATCGATGCTGTTGTTGAAGGCGTTGCCGTTCTTGAAGAAAAAGCGAAAAAGATTAAAGAGCAGAAAAGGGGTGCATAGCTCATGGCGATTACGCAAGATTTCCGCTCAATTCCGCTCGACAAGCTCATCGATACCTGCAAAGAGCGTAAAAACGAAGGTTACCGTCTCGCTCAATTATGTCCCAAGCTTGAACGCGATGATTCGATTACGCTTATCTATACCTTTGTCAAAGAGTCCGAAATGATTAACTACAAGGTCTCTGGTATCAAGAAAGGCGTTACCGAAGTTCCCTCAGTAACTGAATTATTCATTGCAGCTTTCGTTTTTGAAAACGAAGCACATGATCTGTTTGGCGTTAACGTCGTTGGAAACCTTATCGATTTTCAAGGCAAGTTCTATTCCTTCGCTGAGGGAGTTGAAGCGCCTATGACCATCGTCACGCCAGCTCAACTTGCTGCTCGTGAAAAAGCGGCTAAACTTGCCGCTGCAAAGGCTGCACGTGCAGCGAAGGCGAAGCAGAAGGATGCTAAGCCTTCTGCGCAAAGCGATGAAGAGCTAGAAGCTAAACTGTCAAAGATGGACCCCGAAAAAGCCGCAAAGGTTCGTGCTGCCATGAAAGCTAAAGCTGCAAAGGCGGCAAAGACTGCAGCTTCTTCGAGTGCTAACGATTTTGAAGACAAGCTCGCTGGTATGGATCCCGAAAAAGCCGCTAAAGTTCGTGCGGCAATGGAGGCAAAAGCAAAACGACAGGCTGAAACTGCAGCCAAGGAAGGTGAGTAGCAATGGGTAAAGCTCAAGTAATTCCCTTTGGCCCTCAACATCCGGTGCTGCCAGAACCGCTTCATCTTGATCTCGTAGTCCAAGATGAAACCGTAGTGGATGTTCTTCCTCAGATCGGTTTTGTTCATCGCGGACTTGAAAAGCTTGTTGAAACACGGGACATTCATCAATACATTTATGTTGCTGAGCGAATTTGCGGCATTTGTGCTTTTGGTCATAGCTATGGATATGCGCAGACCATTGAAAACATGATGAACGTTGAAGTGCCTGAACGCGCCGAGTTTTTCCGTGTGATCATGCATGAACTTTCTCGAATTCACTCCCATTTACTTTGGATGGGCTTGGCGGCGGATGCGTTCGGCTATGAGGCGCTTTTCATGCATTGTTGGCGTCTGCGCGAGCGTATTCTTGACATTTTTGAAACTGTTGCAGGTGGTCGCGTCATCCTTTCATACACGTTACTTGGTGGTGTTGCTAAGGATATCGAGGCGCCTACTCTTGCAGCGATCAAAGACACCCTCAATTCTCTTAAGAAGGAATACGCTGAAATTTGTAACGCTTTTCTGAAAGATTCCTCTGTAAAGAATCGCACCGTTGGCGTTGGCTTCATTGACGAAGAACATGCGAGAGAATATGGCATGGTTGGTCCCTTTGCTCGCGCTAGCAATTTCAACAACGATGTTCGTTGCTTGGGAATCGGTGCTTATGGCAATCTCTCTTCATTTGAGCCAATTCTCGACACTCAAGGTGATTGTTACGCTCGTATAAAAGTACGTGCGAATGAAGTTCTTCAATCCATAGATATTGTTAACGAGCTTATCGATAAGATTCCAGATGGACCTATCTTGAATCCTGTTAAGGGAGCTCCAGAAGATGGTGCTGAGGCTTCGAGCATTTTGGAGCAACCCCGAGGTGAGGTGTATTACTACGCTGCTGGTAACGGCACTAAATATCTTGAGCGCATGCGCATCAGGACCCCTACTTCTCAGAACATCGCAGGCATGACCATGGCTCTAAAGGGATGCGAAATATCCGATGTCAACATGATCGTCCTCACTATCGATCCCTGCATCAGCTGCACAGAAAGGTAAGACCTATGGGTGGTTTCAAGCTTGGTAAAATGACCCTTCGGTCTCTTTTTGGAAAACCGGAAACGGTTCGGTATCCGTTTGAGGAGCCCGAGCATCCCGCTGCGCTGAGAGGAAAGGTTGTTTTTAGCCCAGAGAACTGCATCTATTGCGGTATCTGCGAAAAACGCTGTCCTACTGGTGCGATATCGGTTAACAAGAAAGATAGTACCTGGTCAATCGACCATTTTAAATGCATTCAATGCGACACTTGCGTACGTGAATGCCCTAAAGGATGTCTTTCGATGGATGCTGTTCTGGTACACCCATCTACGGTTAAAGAAGTAGAAACTTTTAAAAAGCCCGAACCCACTGAGGAGGAAAAAGAAGCACTGGCAAAGAAAGAAGCCGAGAAAGCTGCTAGAATCAAGGCAGCAAAAGAAGCAAAAGCCGCTAAAGCTGCTGCCGCAAAAGGACCAAACGCATAAGCAAGCCGCTTCTTTGCTTATAACGGTACATTTTAGAACCGGGCCTCATGGCCCGGTTCTTACGTGGGGGACTTGTATGGGACAAAGCACCGACTATAAAGTTAGCGATAAGGTTTTCACTATCCCAAATCTGCTATCTGCAATTCGACTCTGTATGATCCCCGTCTTCTTGGTTCTTCTTTTCAACGACTTCAACCTGGCTGCCACTCTTGTATTTGCTGTTGCCGCCTCGACTGACTGGGTAGACGGTCAGGTTGCCCGTCGTACCAATTCTGTTTCCAAGCTTGGTCAGCTTCTTGACCCGTTTGTTGATCGCCTTCTTATGATTTCAGGCGTATTGGGATTGTTCTTTGTCGGTCGTCTTCCTCTTTGGATTATTGTCGTTGTTGTTGCTCGCGATCTCATTATGCTTGTTGGCGGAAGCTATCTTCTTTCTCGATGGAAGGTTCGCGTACCCGTTATTTATCTTGGCAAGTTTTCCACCACTTGCCTCTATATCGGTTTTGCCGGAATCCTTCTTAACGCGCCCTTGCTCAACGGCCTAGGTATAGTTGAAGCTTCATGGCTACCCGGGCTTTGTGCCGGTTTATACTCATGGGGCTTCTGGTTTACCTATTTAGGGCTGATCTTGTGTATCATCACCACCTCCTATTACATTGCAAAAGGCCTTAGCGGCATGAAAGCGGCTAAGGCGTTAGAAAAAGATGGACTCTCAACCGATAACTCCGAATAACGTATGACTGATAAGAGAAGAAATACTCCTCGCAATTCCGATGCAACGCATCGTCAGTTTCGTTCGCAAAAAACCAGCCAGAGGCAATCTCGCAGTAGCAAGACAGCAAGCCAATCGCGCCAAAACGCTTACCCACAGCGCAGGCCAACAAATCCTGAACCCGTCGAACGTACGCTTCGCTCTTCTGAGCGAATTAACCGTATACGCGAACAAGGTGCTAAGAGAACCCAGGTACAACCCCCAAGACAACCGGTTAATCAGGCCAAAAAAAAGCAGTCGCAGCCCGCTTCTATGCGTCCTGTCCCCAAACCCGAACGTAGCCAAAACGCTTCTACTCGAAGAGTGCGCGCTGTTTCCTCGCACTCTGAAACAGCATTTCAGCAAACAAGCAATGGCGCTCAATCGACATCCAGGCAAAACGATGCCTTGCCTCGTAATCGCACAAATACAGCACAGCGGCAAAGAAAGTCAAACCCTCCAAGGCACTCAGCTTCAACCTTGGGCCAATCACATCTTGCCAAGGGCATCTATACTCAAAATGAGGTTAGCGGAAACCGACCTTCTTCAAGGGTCGGTTCTGGTCGTGCGTCCAATGCTGGCGCCAAAGCCATGTCAAACCACAAGAAAGTAGCCTCACCTAACAAAGTTGCTATCGCTTGCATTGCACTGCTTGCAGTTTTGGCTATTTGTGGCGTAGATGGACTAATTAACGGAAATAAAATTTACGAAGGTGTTGTGATTGGCGATGTCGCCGTTGGCGGCCTCACGAAAGACGAGGCAGTAGACTGCATTTCTGGCGAATACTCTCAACGCGTTTCTTCCAACGTAGCAACCTTCTTCACTACGCAAGATAACTTAAACAACCCTAAAACCAATGACACCGATGCGAACATTGAGGAGCAAATCTCATACGAAGAATCCTTATCGAATCGCACCCAATGGACTATTCCAAGCAATGAAGTAGAAGCTACGCTCGATATCGACTCTCTTGTCGAGCAAGCTTTCGAGGTCGGCAGGAACGACGGCAGTATTATCGGTCGTATTGGTGCGGGTATTTTCGGCAAACATATCCCATTAACCTGCTCCTACAACGATGAAAAGATCGCCTCTCTGTCGGATCAGATGACTTCCGCGGTAGGTAATAAACGCATCAATTTCGGAATTTCCATCAATGATGGCGTTGCATCAGTTACCAACGGGAACGACGGCAACGAAGTAACTGCCGAGTGGCTTACCAGCCATCTGAACGAAACATTTTTAGGGACTGAACCAGCAACCAAAACCGTTCTCGAAACACAATACATGCCACTGCAAGCAAACGAGGATGATGCTAAAAAAGCGGCAGACACTGTGAATGCATCAATCGCTGCTGGCGCTTCATTTGTCTATGGAGATCAGACATGGAACGCTTCTTCTGCTGATTTAGGGAACCTTATTACTACCAGTTTGTCGGAAGAAGGGGAGGGACGTTGGACTCTTTCTCCCGTTTTTGATGAATCAAAAACGAAGAATGCCCTTCTTTCATCCCTCCATTCAAATATCGACTCAGATGGGCTTCAGGTTTCATTCGCCAAAGATAGCAACGGACAGATAACCGTTTCCTCCAATGCAAAGGGAACTGCGCCTGTTGCGAGCGACGTGATGGACACGTTGAATACCACATTTTTTGTTCAGGAAACGCGTACTCAAGCTCCGCAAATCAGTGTTCCTTCCACCGATGTACCATCTTCTCTGTCGTTTGAAGACGCAAAGTCATTTGGATTGATTACCGATCTATCTTCGTTTACTACCCAGTATTCATCTGGTAACGAAGCTCGCGTGAACAACATCCATACTGCCGCAGATTTACTTTCGGGCTCTATTGCCAAAGCCAATGGTGGATCATGGTCTTTTAACGATATCGCCGGTGAAGCTACCTCCGATAAAGGCTATCAAGCCGCTGGCGCAATCGTTGGTGGCGAGTATTCCGATGCGGTAGGTGGAGGCATATGCCAAGTTGCAACAACCGTGTTCAATTCAGTTTACCTTGCAGGTTATCCGATAGAAAAAAGGTACAACCATACGCTTTATATTGAAAGCTACCCCAAGGGCAGGGATGCCGCCATCGCTTATCCCGATCTTGACCTGGTCTGGAAAAACGACACCTCTTCAGATGTTTTGGTGATGATGTCATACACCTCTACATCGGTAACCGCTACACTATGGGGAGTCGATCCCCAGTATCAGGTTTCCACAGAGTACGGCGAGTGGAAGAAGGGTGAGCCGTATTCAACGACGTATAAAACCGATGATACGTTAGCCTCTGGTAAAGAGTACGTAAAAACAACGGGTGTCGACGGGAGCAGTATTACTATTGTTCGTACGGTGAAAGACCATGAGGGGAAGATCCTTCACGAAGACAGTTTCACCTCTACGTATGCCCCCAAGAATAAAGTTGTCGTAAAAGGCACAGCTTAATGGCGCGGAAGGAGCCTTTAGTGTACTATCAGCCGGATATTGAGACCATGTCGCGCGAAGATCTGGAAGCTCTTCAGCTAGAGCGTTTGCAGGCATTAGTTAAGCGAGTTTATCAAAAGATCCCTTTTTATAAGGAGTCTTTTGATAAAGCGGGAGTCAACCCTGAAGACATCAAGTCACTTGCCGACCTCACAAAACTCCCGTTTACGGTAAAACAGGATATGCGTGACGCTTATCCTTTTGGCCTATTTGCTGTTCCGCGCAAAGATGTAGTTCGTGTTCATTGCTCGTCTGGCACCACGGGTACTGCCACGGTAGTCGGCTACACACAAAAAGATCTTGAGAATTGGGGAGACTGCTTTGCTCGCGCGCTTTATGGTGCGGGATGCGGACCTGATTCTACTCTGCAAATTGCTTATGGCTATGGCTTGTTTACTGGTGGTCTTGGCGCCCACAATGGAGGAGAGCGAGCAGGCTGCACTGTTCTTCCTATGTCCACCGGCAACACCAAACGCCAAGTTCGCCTCATGAAAGATTTCGACGTTGACTGCCTATGTTGCACGCCTTCTTATGCTTTAAATATCGCCGAAGTTGCGCAAGAAGAAGGCTATGACATTCACGAGTTCCCGATCCATGCTGGAATTTTAGGTGCGGAACCGTGCTCAGAGGCAACGCGCGCTGAGATCGAGCAGAAAATGGGTATTCAGGTTTACGATATCTACGGACTTTCTGAAGTAATGGGTCCTGGTGTTGCCTGCGAATGCGAAAAACAGCACGGTCTGCATGTTTGCGAAGACCAGTTCATCATCGAAATTCTTGATCCTAAAACCCTCCAGCCTGTTCCTGATGGCGAATGGGGCGAAGTGGTATTCACTACCTTGTGCAAGGAATGCTCTCCTTTGGTGCGTTATCGCACTCGAGACATCTCACGCATTCTTGTAGGCGAGTGCGAATGCGGTCGTACCTTCCGCCGCATGGACCGCATTGCTGGACGTACTGACGACATGATGATTCTTCGTGGCGTAAACGTGTTCCCCTCTCAGATCGAAGAGGAAATAGTATCGTTCCCCGAAATCGCTCCTCAGTACCAGCTCATACTCACCACGAAGGGAACGCTCGATCATGCTGAACTTCGCGTAGAAACCGTACCCGAATTCCCATTCGATGAAATTCGACGTCTCGAAAAGCTGAAGAAAGACCTTCAGAAGGCTCTGAAGGAAAATCTCCAGATTGCCGTTGACGTTAAGATCGTCGAACCGAAAACCATTGAGCGCGCTGAGGGCAAAGCGAAGCGCATCATCGATATGAGGGAGAATTTGCACTAATGATTTCACAGCTGACTGTATTCCTGGAAAACGAAGAAGGCCGCTTGGCAAGCGCCGTTCGCACCATTTCCAATGCTGGCATTAACATGCAGGCATTATTCTTGGCGGATACTGCCGACTTTGGCATTCTTCGCATCTTCTGCGATACCCCCAAGAAAGCATGCGCAGCACTAATTGATGCTGGTTATCGTGCCAAGCTCATTGATGTTGTAGCGGTGAAGGTTTCGAATAAACCTGGTGAGCTCGCTAATTTGATGGATTACCTGAATGACACCAACGTAAATGTTGAGTATGCCCATTGCTTTATCGTGGGCGAGTACGCCTACGATGTGCTTAAGGTTTCCGACCCCTCTCTGGACGTGAAGCTTTCAGCGGCAGGCTTTGATGTATGCAAACCGGAAGATATTTATGCCATTGACTAATTACCGCGTTTCCACATCTGGGTCTTTCGGTAAGCGATGTGCCGCCGCGCTGTTCTCTGCAGCGCTTGCGGCATCGCTTTTTCCAGGAGTCGCCTTTGCCGATGTGCGCTCCTCGGATATTATTGCCGGTTTGAGCGTTCAAGATCGTGGCCTTGCTGCATCAAGCTGCCCAAATATCGTCGCCGAGCATTCAATTGTTGTTGACGAGAACGGTACGGTTTATTTCGAGCGCGATGCTGACTCGCAGGTGCAGATTGCGTCAGTTACAAAAACAATGACTGCAATCGTTGCTTTGGAGTACGGCGATCTGCAGAACACTACTATTACGGTTAGCCAAAATGCTGCTTCAATTGGCGAGTCGTCTGCAATGCTTCAAGCTGGCGATTCAATGAATCTTGAGTCTGCCCTTAAAGCAATGATGATTTGTTCAGGCAACGATGCCGCAACTGCTATCGCTGAATGCATGGGCGACTCTATCCGGGACACCCTAAAAGAAAAGGGTGATCCCAATGTACCCGATGGTGCATACGATGCCTTTGTGTACGCGATGAACAAAAAGGCCAAAAGTCTTGGCATGGATGACTCGCTATTCGCAAATCCTCACGGACTCGACTTTGACCAGTATTCTGCAGACATGCATTGTTCGGCGCGTGATGTTGCCAAGATGTGCACTGAAGCAATGAAGAACGAAACCTTCCGAAACACCGTTTCCACTGAAGCCACTACCATCCAAGTGCTACGCAATGGCCAGCAGGCTGATGTCAAGCTTGAATCGACTGATGTTCTTTTGGGCACCTACGATGGCGCCTGCGGTGTTAAAACCGGTTTCACCGAGAAGGCAGGGGAGTGTTTTGCCGGAGCCGTTCAGCGTGATGGCAAAATCCTTTATTCAATTGTGCTCGGCTCAAGCACAGAAGCCCAACGTTTTACCGATGCGACCACTCTCGATGATTGGGTTTATGACAACACCATCGATTATCCTTTGGTACATAGCAACGAAACCGCCACATACACCACAAACAAAGGCACTACCGCAACAGTTCCCGTTGTTGCCAACGTAAGTCATTCTGGGTGGATGGACAAAACCTTCAAGGCGACGCTCTCTGACCCAACTGCCTCCGTTAAGGTATTTTCGCTTGACGGTAATGTAAGCCAGGACGTTCAATTCGACACAGTTTCAGGCGATGTGAAGCCTGGTCAGAAAGTCGGCACGGTTACGTTTTATCAGCATAACGAAGTTATAGCCCAACAGGATCTCGTTGCCGCAGAAAATTGCCCGGCGCCAAACCCCATTGAGGGCATCGGGATCTGGTGGAATCGCTTATTTGCTGGTTTCTCAGGCGAGAAAACCCAAGCTGACAGTTCAGTCGTGAACACCACGCCTTTAATTTACGGCAGCAATGCAACTATAAATACAACCAAGGAGGGATAAATGAAAACTTGCCCTGTCTGCAATAGCCCCATGCTAGATTCAGCTCAATCCTGTTCGTCGTGCGGCTATCATCTTCAAGGTTCAACTCAGAAATTTGAAGCAGTGTCGCTCGAGACTTCGGAGCCAGAAACCATACAGGTCACCTCAACAATCCCCACGCTTACCGTTTTACAGGGCAAGCAAAAGGGAATTGTATATAGCCTTGATGGAGACAAAGCAGTTATCGGTCGTTCGCCTAAATGCGAGATCTTTCTAAACGATATGACAGTATCGCGTAAGCATGCAGTATTGGAGCGAGTTGCCGGCGGTTGGTCTATACAAGATGCCGATTCGTTCAACGGTGTATGGGTCAATAACACCAACGTCGACCATGTGATGCTATCTGATCGAGACATCGTCCAGATTGGTTGTTTTGTGCTGCGCTACGCAGAATAAGCTTATCAAGTAAGAGGTGTAGTAATGAATCTTTTGTCCGGCAACGAGGCAATTGCCCGCGGTGCCTGGGAAGCTGGTTGCCATATTGGCGCAGCGTATCCAGGTACTCCCTCAACGGAAACGATGGAATCGTTTGCGAAGCTGCCTGGCGTATATGCGGAATGGTGCCCAAACGAAAAAGTAGCTCTTGAAGTTGCTGTCGGTGCATCGGCTGCAGGTGCGCGTGTCTTGGTTACCATGAAACATGTTGGTGTGAATGTTTGCGCTGACCCATTGTTTACGGCGGCCTATACCGGCGTTAATGGCGGCCTTGTCATCCTTGCCGCCGATGATCCTGGTATGTTTTCCTCTCAAAACGAACAAGACTCTCGTTGCTACGCAATGGCTTCTATGGTTCCGATCATGGAACCAGCAGATTCCGCAGAAGCGCACCGATTTGCGAAAGACGCTTATGGCATATCCGAACAATTTGACACTCCCGTAATGATGAGGTCTACTGTTCGCATTTCTCATACCAAAACCCCCGTTGAAGTGGGGGAACGGACTGAGGTCGCTAAGCGTCCTTATGAAAAGGATTGTGCGAAGTGGGTAATGATGCCTGCTTTCGCTAAGCCCAGGCGCAAAGTGCTTGTTGAGCGTATTAGCAAGATTCGTGAATGGGTTGAAACTTGTCCCTACAATACCATCGAGAGAAACACCCCCGAAGGATCCAATAAGCGGATTGGTATTATCTGCGCAGGTGCGGTGTATCAACACGTTAAAGAAGCATGCCCCGATGCAGACATCTTTAAGCTAGGCGTGTCATGGCCTTTACCTGCAAAGGCCCTAAATGAGTTTGCCAATAGCGTTGATGAACTTCACGTTGTTGAAGAGGCATCGACTTATCTTTCTGATGCTGTCAAGGCAACCGGCGTGATTCTCGATTCATTCCAGATGCCTCTTCCTGCTGATGGAGAAATCCACCCCGCAGATATCCTTCGTTCGCTTGGGAGAAAGCTCCCGCAGCATCGTGATAACGAAAACGATATCCCTAATCGTCCACCTGCATTGTGCCCTGGATGTCCTCATCGTGTGATCTTCAAAGAGCTTTCGCGCTTGAAGGCGATCGTTACTGGAGATATCGGATGCTATACGCTTGGCGCATTGCCTCCGCTTTCGGCCATGGACACAACTCTTGATATGGGTGCATCAGTATCAATGGCCCATGGTTTTGAGCTTGCGTTGGAGGGAACCGAACATCGTCCCGTAGTGGGTGTGATTGGCGATTCCACGTTTGCTCATTCAGGTCTCACTTCGCTCATCAATACCGTGTACAACAAGGGCGCAGGAACGGTGTGCATCCTCGATAACCGCACTACAGCTATGACCGGACAGCAAGGCAACCCCTTCAATGGGATAACCCTGCAGCATCGTGAAAGCCGGGAGCTTAACCTTCCGAGCATCCTCAATGCAATCGGCGTCGATCATGTTCAAACCGTTGATTCCTTTAATGTTAAAGCGGTTCGTGCAGCCCTTAAAGAAGCTACAAGCCGAGACGAGCTTGACGTAATCGTGTTCCAGGGTCCTTGCGTTTTGCTAGACAAGAGTCCAAAGGACCACTACGTCGTAACCGACAACTGCAATGCGTGCGGAATCTGCAAGACCATTGGATGCCCTGCAATTGCCTGCGACCCTGAAACAGGCATTTCCTCCATTGATCCCGACTTGTGCATTGGCTGCGATCAGTGCCGTCAATACTGTAACTTTGATGCGATTCAGCCCCGCGAAGGAGGCCAGCGATGAGCGACCAATCGGTATATACCATTCTTTTATGTGGCGTAGGCGGTCAAGGCACCATTACTGCCGCTGATCTCTTAGCGCGCGTCGCAACAGCCGCAGGAAAAGATTGCAAGGTATCCGAGATCCACGGCATGGCTCAGCGAGGTGGAGCGGTTACTACCGTAGTTCGCTTCGGCGACGATGTAGCAACCATGGTCTGCGATGAAGGCTGTGCGGATAGCGTTGTTTCTTTCGAGGTAGTAGAAGCTCTTCGCAACATTGCTTTCCTCAAGGAAGGCGGATCGCTTGTCGTTAACGATGAATCAATTAAGCCCTTGCCGGTCCTTACGGGCATGGCTTCAATGCCTCAAAATGCGCGCGGACGCCTAAAGGACATGGATGCTACTCTTATTCCCGCAAGCGAAATTGCTCGCGATGCAGGCACCACTAAGTGTGCCAATGTTGTTCTTCTTGGCGCTCTTTCCGTTTCGCTTCCCTTCGAATCCGAACTATGGGAAGAAGTCATTCGAGGAAAAGTCCCACCGAAAACCATTGATATCAACATCGAAGCATTTAGGCGCGGAGCACGTTATGCGCGAGGGGAGCAGTAAATAATGAGCATTAAACAAATCAGTGTTTTTGTCGAGAACCGTCCGGGCCACCTTCAGCGTATCCTCGCCCTTTTCACTGAAAAGGATATTAATGTACGCGGCTACAGCTGCTCTGACACTGGCGACTATGGCATAGCGCGTTTTATCGTAGATAAACCCGAGAAGGCTCTTTCGGTGCTTGCCGAACGCGACGTTGCAGCTACTTCTTCGGATGTTATCTGTCTGGTATTAAAGGACGAGCCAGGTGAGCTGGAGCGAGTGTTTGGTCTTATGGCGGAGTCTGGCGTTAATATCTCTTATAGCTATTCACTGATCTCTACCTATATTGCATTTAAGGTAAACGACCCCGATAAGGCCGAAGAATATCTCACCGAACAGGGTATTTCTCTGATCAATCAAAACGATCTTGCCTAGGAAAGCGTATTGCGCCATGACTCAACATAACAATACTTCCCTATACCAACCTGAAATCGAAACTTTGAGCCGCAATGATATTCATGCCGTTCAGCTTGAAAAACTGAAAAAACAGGTTGCCATGGTATACGAAAAGGTTGAATGGTACCGCAACAAGATGGACGAAATGGGTGTATCCCCGTCCGACATTCAGACCTTGGAAGATGTCAAAAAGCTTCCTTTTACCGATAAAACTGTTCTGCGCGACACGTTTCCCTATGGTCTTTTCGCAGTTCCGCTCGATGAGATCATTGAGCTGCATGCCTCTTCCGGCACAACTGGTAAGCCCATCGTTGTCGGCTACACCCATCACGATATGGATGTCTGGAGCGATTGCATTGCTCGACTGGCAATGATGGCAGGCGTCAAGCCAGGCGATCGCTGTCAGATGGCTTTTGGCTATGGCATGTTCACTGGTGGCTTTGGTCTACATTATGGCCTTCAAAAGCTAGGTTGCATGATGATCCCTGCGGGTTCCGGTAATACGGAACGTCATCTTCAGATGATCAACGATTATGGCACCACCGTTCTCATTGCCACCCCCTCTTACGCGCTTCATATGTGTGAAGTGGGCGAGAAGAAGGGTTTTGATTGGGCGTCAAGCTCCCTTCGTATCGGACTCTTCGGCGGCGAACCTTGCCCTCCTAAAATGAAGGAAGAAATCGAACGCCGTATGCATATCACCTGCACAGATAATTACGGCCTTACCGAGGTTATGGGTCCTGGCGTATCGGGAGAATGTCTTTGCTCGAGGGATATGCAGCATATCGCCGAAGATCACTTCTTGTGGGAAGTTGTTAACCCTGAAACTGGCGAACCTGTTCCGGAAGGGGAAGAGGGCGAACTTGTCATTACGCCTCTTGATAAAGAAGGCATTCCTGTACTTCGCTACCGTACTCATGACCTTACTTACGTTGTTACCGAGAAATGCGAATGCGGACGCAGTCACGCTCGTATGAAAAAGGTTCGTAAGCGTAGTGACGATATGTTGATTATTCGTGGCACCAACGTATTCCCCTCGCAGGTGGAGGATATTCTTTCAGGAATCAAAGGAGTTACTCCTTTTTATCGCATCGAGGTCGACAATGAAACCGGACTCGATCGCATGAAGATCAAGGTCGAAATTGAGCCCTCTGCTCTTAGCGACTCTTATGAGGAAATGGATCGTTTCCGCAAGATGATTGCCACAAAACTCAAGGAAACCATGCTTGTAGCTTCTGAGGTGCAACTCATTGAACCTGGTGGAATTGAGCGCAGCTTTGGCAAAACGAAGCATGTGATAGACCATCGCAAATAACATGTGTTCGCAATTGTCAAAGAATGATTCAATAAGCCCTTCTTCCTACAAGGAAGAAGGGCTTCCTTTGTATAGCAATCATACGTACGTCTCGTACGAGGATTGCAGCTACGATCGAAAATCCAATTTAGACAACAAGCCAAAGCAGAACAATGCTGTTGTTGGCCGATTCGCCCCCACGCCATCAGGCAAGCTGCACCTAGGCAATCTTTTCTCATTCATGGTGGCTTATCTTGTAGCACGTCGAGCCGGCGGCTCCGTTCATATGCGCATAGAGGATCTTGATCCAGCGCGGTCAAAGCAATTTTATGCCGATGGAGTGTTTCGGAGCCTTGAGGCGCTCGGCTTCGAATGGGACAACCAACCCGTATACCAAAGCTCTCGAACCGAAGCATATCAAGAAGCGTATCAAGAGCTTGATCGAAAAGGGCTTTTATATCCCTGCTTTTGCACTCGTGCTGATCTACACTCTGCAAATGCACCCCATTTTGGAGAAGAGGTTCTCTATCGGGGTACTTGTCGAACTTTGACAAAACTCGAACAAGATGCCAATGCAAAGCGACGAAGCCCGGCTACCCGTATTGCTGTACCTGACGAGCCTTTTTCGTTTAATGATCTGTTCCAAGGGCTCCAATCATTCAACCTAACTGAATGTTCTGGAGACTTCATAATCCAACGCAGCGACGGCGTATTCGCCTATCAACTTGCCGTAACCGTCGATGACGCATGGATGGGCGTAACTTCGGTGGTCCGAGGCAGGGACTTGCTCACCTCAACACCACGCCAAATGTATCTGCAGAAATGCCTAGGATATGAAACGCCAACATATGGGCACGTTCCGCTACTCGTGGATTCTGACGGCCATCGCCTTGCGAAAAGAAACCAAAGTACAGATATCGATTATCTGCTCAATGAAAAGCGCATAAAGCCAGAATGCCTTCTTGGAAAGATAGCCTATTTGGCTGGAATCGTCGATGAAATGAGAAGCTTCTCGCTTGAAGAGTTAATACAGTATGCAAATCTCAAAGCACTCAATATGAAAAAAGAACTTCGTATTCCAGATTCCTTTGTTTTTTAAACCCAGCTCATAAACGACCCTGAGGTCAGCGACAGGCAATAGAATGCACCAAGTATCACGTTAAGCATCACGATTTGCGACATTGCCGCATCTCTAGTTTTTTGATTCAGTGGATTATTCAGAATTGCTCGCAACACAGGAAACGCCGCTAAAACCATAATCATTACAATCGGCATTCCTGTTGGATAGAATAGGCCCACAAGCACAGCGATGAGAACGATCCAGACCAATATTGCGACATGATAGTAATTCGGTGCCATATCGCGACCAAGAACGACTGAAATTGTTTTGCGTTGGGCATTGATGTCTTTTTCGATATCACATGTGTTATTGGTAAAAAGGATCATTCCAATTCCAAAGATAAAAGGAAGCGCAACCAGAAGAACCAACGGCTCAAACACTCCGGAGAGGGTATAGCAGCATGCCAGCGGAATCAAGCCGCCCATGACAAACCCGCTTACAAGCTCTCCAATAGGCATATAGGATATCGGCGTTTTACCACCTGAATACAGGAAAACTATAAGAGCCCCAATTAAGCCAATCACGAGAAGAATCCAGCCAGTTAGATAAACCAGATAGAAACCCATTCCTGCAGCTACAATTAGAAATCCAATTGCCAAAGCGCAGACTGATTTGGGGTTGAGGTTGTTGTAAACCAAGACCGCATCAAAAGCGTCATCAGATGAGTTCTCAACCGAATCGGTGCCCTTCTTAAAATCAAAATAATCATTTAGCACGTTAACCGCAGACTGCATAAGAATACATATAGCAAGCAATATCAAAGCAAGCAAAATACTCACTTTACCTGAATATGTAATTGCAGAATATTCAATCGAAAACAGCACCGGCATGATTGCAGCTACCCAGGTATGTGGTGCAGCGAGCTGAAAGGCAAGGCTGGGCGTAAGAGGGGAGTAGGAAACCTTTTTTGAAGCAGTTGATGGTTTACTCTGTCGGTTTCTGCTGTTTTGGGGCATAACTTGTGCTTGTCCTATCTGGAGTAATTAATTATTTCAACTCTTTATTATAATTGAGTGTCGCAAAGGCATCCCAGAAATGGAAAGGAAGCCGATGGAGACATCAACAGAAATCGAAGTACGATATGCAGAAACCGATGGTATGGGAGTGGTTTATCACGCTAACTACCTCGTATATCTCGAAGTAGCTCGTACTGATTTTTTAAACAAACTCGGATTTCCTTATGCTGATATTGAAAAAGCAGGCTATCTTTCGCCTGTGGTACATGTCGACCTTTCATACGGTCTGCCCTTCCGCTATGGCGATACCGTGGTTGTTAAAACGCACGTCTCGAAGGTAACTCCGGTTCGGACTCAATACACCTGTAAAATGTATTTAAAAGGCGAAGATCCCGAAAAGGTTAAACCTCATTTCACTGCCGTAACATCCCATTGCGTATGCGATAAGGAGACTTTTAAACCCGTCAGCCAGAAGAAATTATTCCCGGATCTTTTCGAAGCATATAAACGTGTCTGCTATTCGGAATAGCTAGTTTACAATTGAGGGCCCTCGGCATGACTAGACGAGGGGCCCTCAATAATAGGCGTTCAAAATACTCTGTTAAAGAGCCTTTATCCTAGCGATGGGATCGGCGGTAGCCCGTAACATGCATGAGCGCAAGAAGCTTACCGTTTTGATCATTCATTGTGATCTCGTAGCGAGCGATCTTCTTAGAAGTGCAGGGAACCAATTCGCAGCGTGCCGTAATGGTGTCTCCAACTTGAGCTGAAGCAATAAAATCAATTTGCGAATTCATGGTAACCATGTTGTTCTTAATGTAATGGCTTGCAACACCAAAGGAGAAATCACCTAGGGTAAAGTAACAACCTCCCATAGGAATGCTAATACCATTGAGACAAGTTTCGTCGATAGGCATGATGCAGACAGAGTAATCTTCTCCAACCTCAATGGCTTTGATACCATTTTTTGCCGCGAAGCGATCACTCGTACAATAAGGGTCAGTTTCTACAATTTCTTCTTCCTCAGCCATTATCTGGTTCTCCCTTTATCTTCTTTTCCTGTTATGCAACCGCAGGGAAGTAGGGACCTGCTTCCTCTACAGCACAATAAAACATGGTAACACCAATTAGAGATAACAGAATCAAAGCAATGAAGCTAGCTGCTCACGCAACTCGATTTCACAGTCTCGAAACGTATAGGCGCAATGAAGCAAGAAGTAGATAGAGCAACTGCAGTTTTGTTCTCATTTCAAGAGAACAAGGAGTATTGCAGTAGCATCGGGCACTTAATCCCGAATGGCAGATTCTCCAATAGATACTAAACGAATTACTTAAGCGAATAGAACCACAATGAAGCACTCAATTACATCGGGCGCCCTCGTGAGAATTACTAGTTAGGTTACATAAGATATATTATCAACTTATTGCGCACGATAAAAGGCGGGTTGGTAACCTCTAGTCACAAACTAGCAATTTACATGACTCAGTTATTTGATAAAAAGCTAATGAGCATCCATGCAGGGTCTGAGAATCGGACAAAAAGAAAAGATGAGCTGTTGCAGCTCACCCCTCGATACAAGCCGCAACACAAGGTTTCCTGCCCAAAATCGTTATTTGCGCCTTCCATCACGGAGATAGAAATTCGTACGGAGGCTCTATATATAACTTGGGACGATGATGAATACTGCTATTTATATGCTTTAGATGCTGTGGGAAACACCACTTGAGCCAAATCCACCTTCACCGCGATCAGAATGCTCAAGATCATCTACTTCGTTGAAGTGAATAGCTTCAACTTTCATGATTACCAACTGTGCAATTCGGTCGCCAATGTGAATCTCAATATTATTCTGCGGATCAAGGTTGATAGCGATAGCCTTTAGCTCGCCGCGGTAATTGCTGTCTATGAGTCCGGGCGCATTAACGAGCGAAAGCCCCTGTTTTAGCGCAAGACCGCTACGAGGCAGTACGAACCCAGCATATCCTTCTGGGATTTGTACAGCCAAGCCAGTAGGGATAAGACCGCGTTCGAAGGGTTTAAGCGTGATGTCTTGGGTAGCGCAAAGATCATACCCAGCATCACCCTTATAGGCATTCTGAGGCACCAATACATGCTCGCAGAGTCTCTTTGTTGGAATGGTCAGAGTGTTCATATCAGTACAGGCCCTTCAACGCATCTCGAAATTCATCTATCGTCTTGAAATCCTTATAAACACTTGCAAAGCGAATATAAGCTACATCATCTACATTGGCTAAACGCTCAAGAGCCATATCGCCAAGACTCTTTGAACTTATTTCTTGTTTAGAGGAATTACGTAGTTCGACTTCAATGCTATCGATAAGCTGTGAGATTTTTTCTGCAGATACTGGCCTTTTAGCGCAAGCAATCAACAAACCTCGAAACAGTTTTTCTCGATCATATGCCTCGGATGAACCATCTGATTTGATAATTACTAAGGGATTTTCACTTGTGCGCTCGTAGGTAGTAAAGCGAGACTCACACGACAAGCATTCCCGACGACGGCGAATCGAATAACCATCATCAGCGGATCGAGAGTCGACAACCTTTGATTCAGGATGCCCACAAGAGGGACAACGCATGAGATCTCCTTTGAACGGATAACCTCAAGCAAGTATACAAGATATAGATATCATTAAGCAAAACGATGGCTATATTTCATCTTATAGTGTGTGATAGTAATCTCAAAATAACTGAAATATAGCCGTTGCTTTGCTTAATCAACTTCAATTATGCTCCCACGAGAATCAAAACAAGCATCACCAAAGAGGCTCCGGCAACACTTCGAATATACGTTTCAGAGCTCGTTTTTGATACCGTACCCGGCTTTAAAAACGCCTTGTTTATTGAGCCAAAAAGTGGATCGGTATAAATCGCAATCGCTACCTTTTTAAAGATATTCAAAAGGCGCGTTTTCAAAGGCGATTTGCGATGAGGGTCTGAATAGACCAATCGGTCGAAGCTAATAATTGGCGTTGACGCGTTTTGCTTAAACGTATATTCAGGCTTGAGAGCCGCAGAGCCAACCGCACGATACGTTACTGATACCTTGCTCATAGCATACCTCCTTGCATAGAACCTTTGTTCGTGTATACTGTAAATCGAACATACGTTCCTGTCAATATAAATGCAAACATTTGTTCTATTTAGGAGTCGCAATGTCCAAACCCCTAACTACGCGTCAAAAAAGCGTATATGAATTTATAGAATCCTATATATTGCAGAAGGGGTATGGTCCAACGGTGCGTGAAATCGCAGAAGCAGTGCATCTGTCCTCCCCTTCCACTGTTCATGTTCACTTGAAAACACTTGAGGAGAAGGGCTACATCGTTCGAGATCCGCTGAAATCTCGATCAATCGCTTTACCGGGCAAGCACGAGCAGGAAGAGGCGTTTGGATCCACTGGTTCTAGTAATACCTTGTCATTGCCTCTTGTTGGCAATGTTGCGGCAGGTGAGCCGATTCTTGCAGAGCACAATGTCGAGACAACTTTGCAACTTCCCACAGAAATCGTAGGTGACTCTGCTTCGTTCATTCTCGCCGTGCATGGCGAATCAATGATCGAAGCCGGCATCAACGACGGAGACTATGTTGTGGTTAAAGAGCAACAAGTGGCTCGTAATGGAGAAATCATCGTTGCGCTGATTGATGATGGAGCAACCGTAAAGCGTTTCTTTAAAGAGAAAGACCATATTCGCTTACAGCCCGAGAATTCAACAATGGACCCAATCATCACGCGTGATTGCGCTATTGTTGGAAAAGTGGTTGCTGTGCTTCGCAAGGTTTATTAATCACCAATGCTTACGATAATCTTTATCGGCGACTAACAATAAAAGGGCTATCGGTTCATAATTGAACTGCACCCCAAAACTTGGACGGCTTCAATAAAGACTACGCCACTAGGGACTGGCTCCGGAACTCCTCCGGGGTCAGTCCCTTCAGTTTAACCTGGCGCCTCCTCGTGTTCCAGTGAACCACGTAGTCGTCGAGGTCCGCCTTGAACGACTCGAAGTCTGGCCATGTCCTTCCGCGGAAGAACTCGTCTTTGATGTGGCCGAAGACCTGCTCGGTGGCGCCGTTGTCGATGCAGTTGCCCTTCCTGGACATGCTCTGGACGATCCCGGCAGCCTTCAGCCGCCCGCACCAGCCGGCATGCTGGTACTGCCAGCCCATGTCCGAGTGCAGCACGGGCCTCGCGCCCTCCGGCATCCTCTCCAGCAGCCGGTCGAGCAGGTCCGCCTGCTGCTCCATGTCGGGGCTGGTGGACGTCGACCACGCCACGGTCTCCTTGCTCCCGAAGTCGTACACGGGCGCGAAGTAGGCCTTGCCCCAGGGCTGCTTGAACTCCGTCACGTCGGTTCCCATCTTCCGCCACGGGCCGTCGGCGGAGAAGTCGCGCCCCACGATGTTCTCGAACGTCTCGCCGACGACGCCCCTGTAGGAGC